>WNFI01076344.1_pt1 | contig 17351 bp, 18 predicted proteins | sample 5400471 | NCBI WGS metagenome assembly WNFI01 (sample SAMN13153348, study PRJNA577476) | soil metagenome | isolation source: 100 cm saprolite on Douglas fir-dominated hillslope | place: USA:California | collected 2013-09-17 | reverse complement strand
CACCTGCCAGAGCTGGCCGAGCCTGGCCTCGGTGTACATCGCGATGTTGCGCGCGGTGGCGAAGGCCAGGATGAAGCTCCGCCGCCGCCAGAGCTGACGGAGGTAGCTCCCTATCTGCGGCCGCTCGGCGCTCGGCCGCAGGCCGTGCGCGATGGCGAACTCGGCGAGCGGTTCGTCCGGCAGATCCGCGGTGGCGACCGCGCCCGCTGCCACGTCCTCGCTGGCGGCCAGGCGCCCCGGCGCGCTCAGGCGCCTGTCGTTGCTCACGGCGCCGAGCCCGCGGGCCGGCGCCCGGCGTCTCGGCCGGGGCGCGTCCATGAGTTGTAGGGGGCAACTATCACCACGCGACTGTACCACCCGCATAGTTGTGCGGTACAACTGTTGTTGTGGCCAGCGCACCGGACGACGCCGAACTCGAGCGGCTGCTCAGGCAACTGCTACTCGTTTTGATCCCGGCCGCCGGGGACGCTGCGGCAAGGAACGATACCGTGCGAGACGGTACCGCGCGAGACGGTACCGCCCAGGGAGGCACCGTCCGGCACAGGCCCACTCGCGAGGGTACCGCCCGGGACGGAGCCAGCCGGGGCAGGCGCGCCGGAACCGGGGATGCCGATAGGTTTTCCGGCGAGGATTCTGCCTCCCGGAACCGCATGGCGCCCTCGGCGGCTGGCCCGTCCGCCGGCGGCGCCGCCACCACGGTAACCCCCGGCACGGACATCTCCGCCATCCCGCAGCTGTCGAGTTCCGAAGCGCGCGCGCTGATCGAGCTGGTCACCGCCCGCGGCATTGCCCAGGGCGAGCTCGCGGGCCTTCTCGGCCTAGAGAAGAGCACGGTAAGCCGCCTCGCCGCCGGCCTGGAGCGTAAGGGATGGATCCGGCGCGGCCGCGATGAGGGCAACCAGCGCTACGTGCGGCTCTACCTGACCGCCGAGGGCGGGGTCGTAGCAACCCGGGTGTGGAACGGCTGGCACTCCCGGCAGCTGCGGATCCTGGCCGCGCTCTCCGCCGAGGAGCGGGCGGGCCTGGCCGCCGGCCTGCGCGGCCTGGTCCGGGGCCTAGCGGCTGAGGGCCTGCTCGGCGACGTTCCGCCGGTTCCCCAGGCTCGGTCGGCGGCCCCGGCCGAGTCCCCGGCCCCGGCCCTGTCCCCGGCGCCGGCCGAGTCCCCGGCCCCGGCCCTGTCCCCGGCGCCGGCCGAGGCCCTGTCCCCGGCGCCGGCCCCGGCCGAGGGTCCGTCGGTCGGCTGAGTGCGGCACCGCCCGGGTTCCGCGCCCGATTCCATGGCTCACGGAGCATCAGGTGCCCCCAGGGTCTCGTTCCAACACCCAGGAAATCGCGGGCGGGTCGCGGACCTCAGGTATGTCCCTGTTCTTGCCGCCCGTTTCCCCGCCCGGTGCCGCGCCAAGATCATCGGACTTCTCCCGTCGCTATCCCCCAGCGGGCTGTTCGAGAATGGAGTCGGCGGCGAAGATGATCTCCGCGTGGGCGCTCGACGGCCGGATCCCGATGACCCGCCGCCCCGCCCGGAGATCGAACAGCCCCCGTGAGCGGCCTTATCGCCCTGGAACCCGCGGGCCATTCTCGAACAGCCCGTATCACGACGGGGAAAGGCCGATGATCTTGGGACTCGCCGCGCAAACCCGGTAAAACGGGCGGCAGGGGAGCGTAGCTGCGAAGCTACCCACCACACTGGCTGCCAGTATCGCCCCTGCTCCGGGATGAAACACCCGGAACCGCCCTTATCGGGCGGCCGGTCGGTACACGGCCACGCCGTCCGCCTGGTAGTCGAGCCGGAACCCGGTATCAAGCAGATAGCGGACGACAACGGGATTCTTGCTCCAGACCAGGATCCAGCCGATATCCATGTTCCTGGCATCCCGCCGGGCCGCCGCCAGCATGGCCGGCGAGGCGTGCACAACCACGGGCTTCCCGGGGATCCAGCTCTGGCAGCCCACCATCAGCGTGTAGAACGGGTGCTGCTTGATCCGCGTCATCACGCCGGCGGGAACCCAGGAGGTGTAGGAGACCCCCCGAGGGTGTCCGTCGCTGGTCGCCATGACCAGGGACTCCGCCGCGAACTCGCCTCCGTACAGCGGGATCCCGCCGCGCAGGCCGAAGGGCGCGTCGACGACGATGGAGCCGGAGTGGTCGGCGGCGATCGGGCGGTCCAGGGCCGGGAGCGTCGTCGGCATGGTGCCGACGCTGCGAGTGCCCGACCAGCCTGCCTCGAGCGCGGTCAGCGCGGTCAGCGCGGCCACGACGGCCGCCGCGGGAATCGCGTGCCGGACGTAGCGGCGGCCCAGGAGGATCCAGTCCACCGCGCTGCCGGCCAGGAGCACGGCACCGACCAGCCCGAGCAGGGCGAAACGGTCGGCTTCCCGCAGGGCCGACAACCCGGGAACGTGCATGACCCAGGTGTAGGGCATGACCGGCGATACCCGCTCGCCGTTCCACTCCTGCTGGAACGGCACGTGCGCCGTGCTGCCGACCCAGAGCGTCGGACCGAGCGCGAGCCAGGCGCAGACCAGCCAGAGCGCGGCGAGCATCCATGCGCTGCCGCGCCGCCGGGACACGGCCAGGCCGGCCAGGGCCAGCACGGTGAGCACCAGGCCGAACATCGGCATTCCCTCGGCGATGCGCCCGTCAGCGCGCGCGGCCGCGGCGGCCAGCCCGCCCAGCCCGTAGGACGCCACCCGCTGCGACGGCGCGAACAGGTCGAACAGCCCCACGCCGTAGCTATGGCCGGTATGGGCCAGCAGGTGCGCGCTGACGCTAGCGCCGCCGCTGATGGCCTGCCGGGCCATGGCGGCCAGCTGCGGGCTGGCCACGATGACAGCGACGGCGGCGCCCAGGACGAGCGGCCGGAACCGGGCCGCCAGTGAAGGGCGAGTGGAGAGGGACGGTGAAGGGGGAATGGGGAGGCGGGCGGGGGACAGGGGGGGGGGGGCCAGCCATGGCAGTAGGGCCGCCGCGGCCAGCAGCACGGCCATCACCGCCGACTCCTGGTTGACCAGCACGCTGGCGCCCAGCACGAGGCCCAGGATCACGCCCTGGCGCAGGCCAGGCGTCCGGCGCAGCCGGACAGCGGCCTCCAGCGTCATCGGCAGGAACAGCGTGCCGAGCGCGATGTTCAGGTGATACCAGTCCTGCCAGGCCATCATCGATGACAGGCCGAACAGGGCCCCGGCGGCGATCGCCCCGGGAGCGGCGAGCCACAGCCTGGCCGCCCGGTACATCACGTAGCAGGCCAGTCCGGGGGCGATCATGGTCAGCAGGCCGAACGAGACCGAGGGGCCGAAGGCCAGCGTGATCGGGGTCATGATCAGCCCGGCCAGCGGCATGGTGGTGTCGAAGCCGAGCTGGGTGCCGACCGGGGCGGCCATGAGGTGGGTGAAGAACGGGTTGCTCAGGTGGATGATCTGGTGCGCGGTCCACCACAGGTCCCATACGTAGCTGGACACATCGCGGGTCTGCGGCAGCAGGTGCCGGGCCGGATAGGTGACACGGGGCCAGGTCGCGGCGATCCCGGCGGCCAGGTACACCACGAGCAGGATCAGGTGCTGGGCCACCGGGCGGGACGCCGCCGCCCGCAGACGTCTTCCCGGGCCGTCGGTGCTGATCAGCTCGGGATGCGCCGGTGCCAGGGAGCGATCCGCGCCGCCGCCCGCGGGCTCGCCGGTGCCTGCGTCCGCCTGCCGGGCGTCGACGGGCGCTGGTTCGCACGCGGGCGGGTCGCTCGGCTCCAGCATGCCGGCCTTGGCGAAGCGAGCAAGACCCAGCCGGCCGCGCCTGCTGCGGCCTGCTCGGTTCATGCGGTGTCTCCCGCTCGCCTCGGGGGCGCCTTGAGGCACCGCCTTCCCTTGTCGCTCGTCGATCGCTCCTCAGTCCAGGCGGCGCCGCGCCCCTCCGACTCGCTCATGCGCCCACCTGTCCAGGTCGTGTCCAGCATCAATCGGGCTGATTGCCGTCATCATGACGTTAATAACGTTCATGAGGTTGTGCCCATAGAACATGATCCCCGCACGGGCGGGTCACCAGTGCCGCGGAATGGCTCATAATATCGGCTGGGCCAGCGGCGGAACGGTCGCGGGCGGTCCGTGGCCGGGCCCCGACGGAGTTGGCGCGCAGGGGCGGTTTCCGGTAGGGCAGGGGCGGGCATCTCGGTCACAGCGGCTCCTTCACCGAGGCGCCGCGGGCATCGGGGCAAGCCACGCCGGGATGCGCAGGGAGGTGAGGACGTCGAGTGTCGTGCTCCTGCCCGCCGCCCCCGCGAGCGTCGCGATCGCGCGGCGCCGCCTGACCCAGGAGTTGCTTGCCGCCGGAATCCTCGAGGCGGCCATAGGTGACGCGGTCCTCGTGATCAGCGAGCTGCTCAGCAACGCGATACGCCATGCCCGGCCGCTGCACGGCTCGTGGCTGCGCGTCACCTGGGGCGTGGACGGAGAATCGATCGAGGTCGCGGTCAGTGACGGGGGAAGCGCCACCCGGCCCCGTCCGGCGCACGCCTCGCGGTCCTCGCTGGGCGGCCGCGGCATCACCGTCGTCGAGCACCTGTCGAGCACCTGGGGCGTGCGGGCCGACGAGGGCATGCTCACTGTCTGGGCGATCCTTCCCGCCCCGCTCAGCGGCCGTCCCGCCGCGCCCGCCCGCCATTCGGGCGACCTCAGCTCTGCTTACGCACAGTGAGCCGTTGATAACGCGGATGTCTCGCCATTATGCGTAACCGGCCGCGGAACTGGTGATACTCCCATCCAGGGGCGATCGCGCGGCGGCGCGGCGGGACTGCGGGAGGAAGCGTGAGCCACACTCACGGCGTTGACAGCGAAGTAGGCAGGCTCCGGACGGTCCTGGTGCACCGTCCCGGTCTCGAGCTACGGAGGATCACGCCGCGCAGCGCCGGCCGGCTGCTGTTCGACGCGCTGCCCTGGGTGGGCCGTGCCCAGGAGGAACACGACATCCTGGCCCGCGTGCTCCGTGACCACGGCGTGGAAGTCCTTTACGTTACCGAACTGCTGCAGGACGCCCTTGAGTACCAGCCCGCCAGGCACGAGGCGATCGCCTCGGTGCTGGCCAGCGCAGCGCTGGGCGACGAGCTCCGGGCTCAGGTGCACGCCCACCTTGACGAGCTGGACCCGGAGGCACTCGCCCAGGCCCTGATCGCGGGCCTGACCCCCGATGAGCTGAGGATCGGCCGGGGGGTGGTCTTCGAGCTGCTCGACCGTTACGACTTCGTCATCGAGCCGCTGCCGAACCTGATGTTCAGCAGGGATTCCAGCGTCTGGATCGGCGACCGCGTGGCGGTCACCAGCCTGGCCACCGCGCAGCGGCGCCGCGAGCCCGATCTGCTCGGAGTGATCTACGAGTACCACCCACGGTTCGCGGGGACCAAGCGCCTGTACGGCCCGGGGCTCGAGCACGTCGACGGAGGGGACGTGCTGCTGCTGGCGCCGAGCGTGATCGCCGTGGGCGTGGGCGAGCGGACCACCTCGGCAGGCGTGGAGCGCCTCGCGCGGCGGGTCTTCGACGCCGGGCTGGCGCACACGGTGCTGGCCGTGCCGCTCGAGCGGCGCGCGGCAGCCGTGCACCTGGACACGGTCTGCACCCTGGTCGAGGTTGACACCGTCGTCATGTATCCCAGGCTCGCCTTCACCCTGCTCGCCCACACCATCACGCCCCGCCCCGACGGCATGCGCGTCTCCCGGGCGCAACCGTTCCTCGAGGCCGCCGCGCAGGCCATGGGGATCGAACGGCTCAAGGTCATCGAGACCGGCATGGACCCGCTGGCCGCCCCACGGCGGCAGTGGGATGACGGGGGCAACGCACTGGCGATCGACCGCGGCGTTGTCGTATGCCATGAGCGGAACGTCGAGACCAACGCCCGGCTCGAGGCGGCGGGCCTTAAGGTCATCCGGGTGCCCGCCAGCGAGCTGGGCAGCCACCGCGGCGGTCCGCGGTGCATGGCGTGCCCGGTGAGCAGGGACCCGGCAGCCTCACCCGATGCCGACGTGACGGGGGATGGCGGCCCGGACGTGAGCGGCCTGGCCGAGCCCATGTCACAGCCCCGCGGGTCGGCCCCGCGGCCGCTCGCGCCGCTGACGTCGGCTGACTAGCTCCGCTGGCGCAGCTTGCTCCGCGGCCGGGAGCGTCTGCGTGGGGTTAGGGCTGTCGGCTGCCCCGCCGGGCGGACCAGCGGCCCACCCGGAACACGCCGACGGCCACGAGCGCCAGCAGCGCGAAGATGAAGGCGTAGTAGAACACGTGGATGACCGTGAGCACGACCATGAGCGCGATGAACGCGACCACGAGGCCCAGAATGAGTCTGCCCATACCTCAAAGGTACGGCCAGCTGGGCACTGCTTCCTAATATTGCTCGCGGAGCTTGCTCTGCGGCTGCGGGGCGCTCGCCTGCGGGCGCGCCTTGAGGCGCCCGAGCCTGGCCGCGGGCCCGGTTCGCGGTCAGGTGGCTTCCGGGGCGTCGGCCAGTAGCTCGGCCAGGATGCGGAACGTCGGGCAAGGCCACCGCCACATGCAACTCCGGCATCGCTTGATCTGCTCGGGCTGATCGGTGACGATCGCGTCGGCCTCCAGCGGCTGATGCAGGTCGGCCAGCCGCAGCCCCAGCTGGGCGAAGCCAAGCAGCTCCTCCCGTGCCCTCGCCAGGAACGCCAGGTCCCCGGCGCTGAACCTGGCCGTCACCGGGACCACCCCATCGCGGTTGATCAGCTGGGCGTAGTGGCCGCTGGTCTCGAGCCAGGAGGCTGCGCCCTGGGCCCGCAGCCGCACCGACTCCAGGTACTGCCGCAGCGCCCCGGCCCGCCCGCCGAGGTCGGGCTCCGGATTCGATGGCTCCGGCCACCCGGCACCGATGCGCCTCCCTCCGCCCCGGCGAGGCTGACCTGGCTGAGAGTGCATCCGAAGGGGCTCCGGCTTCGTGCGACCGATCGTGCGCGGAGCTTGCTCCGCGCGGGGCCTTGAAGGGGGGTCGTCCCCCTGGGGCTAGCACTGTACTCATCCAGCTTCGCGCACAACGGCATCCCCGAACAGCGAGTTGGCCATGTCAGCGAGCCGGAGGGGCGCGGCGCCGCCAGTGAAGGGGGATGGGGAGGCGGGCGGGGGCCCCGCAAGGCGAGCGGGAGGCACAGGTGCGCCAGGTTGCCGTCTGGTCGGCGTCGACGCTAACCGGTAAGGTGCGGCACGTGGAGCTCAAGGTATCGATTCGGTCTCAAGGCGGTCGCACGATTATGTCGGTCGGCGGCGAGATCGACCTTTATACCGCGCCACGGCTGCACGGTGAGCTGGTCACGGCCCTGGCCGGAGGCGGCCCGGAGCAGATCGTGGTGGACATGTCTGGTGTCGAGTTCTGCGATTCGACTGGGATGAACGTGCTGCTGGCCGCGCACCGCAGGGCGCGGGAGCAGGGCGGCGACCTGGAACTGGCCGCCCCGCGCCCGGCGATAAAGAAGATCCTGCAGGTCACGGGCTTGGAGACGGTTTTCACCGTGCTCGACGACCCCGCGGCGGTGTGAGCGAGCGGGAGTCACAGCCTGGCCGTAGCGAGCGGCCTCTCGGGCCACCCGATCCCGACGCCGAAATAGGATCGCACTCATGCTGCCGCCGAGCGGCGACCTAGCCGTCATCATCCCCGCCAGGAACGAATCCGACCGGATCGGCGCGACCGTGAAAGCGGCGGCCGGACTCCCCGGCGTCGACATCGTCATGGTCGTCGACGACGGGTCAGCCGACGGCACGGCCGCCGAGGCGCAGAACGCAGGGGCGTCGGTGATGCGGCATGCCCGCAACCGGGGCAAGGCCGCGGCGATGGAAACCGGGGCCGAGGCCGTGCGGCTGCTCGAAGCCGGGCAGGACCGAGCCAGCCCGCATTACCTGCTGTTCCTGGACGGCGACCTGGCCGAGACCGCGCGCGAGGCGGGGCCGCTGGTCGGCCCGGTACGGGCCGGCCGCGCGGACATGACGATCGCGGTGTTCAGCAACCGGGTGCGGCGCGGCGGGCACGGCTTCGTGGTGGCCCTGTCCGGCTCCGGGATCATGCGCGCGACCGGGTGGAGACCAGCCCAGCCGCTGAACGGGCAGCGCTGCCTGACCCGCGCGGCCTTCGAGGCGGCGACGCCGCTCGCCCATGGCTGGGGCGCCGAGACCGGGCTCACCATCGACCTGCTCCGCCAGGGCATGCGCATCGTGGAGGTCGAGGTCCCGCTCGAGCACCGCGCGACCGGCCGCGACTGGCGCTCTCAGCTGCACCGGGCCCGGCAGTTCGCCGGCATCGCGCGGGCCCTGGCCAGCAGGCAGCCGGGCTTCGGCGTACCCGGCTCCCTTAGCTCGCTGCGAGGCGGTCGCGAACGCGCGGAATGACCTGCGCCGGTGAAGGTCGGTCAGAACACGCTGCGGGGGGACAGCGCGTTCTGCCCGAAGTTCGCCAGGTTGCGGGCTACAGATAGGGGCCGGAGGCGCGCGGCGCCTGCTGGGTGTCCTCCTGGCCGGGCATCCCCGGCATCTGCCCGGGCGGCATCATGCCGGGCGGCAGCGCCCGCCGCATCTGCTCGAGCTGGGCCCTCGCCGCCATCTGCTGTGCGAACAGGGTGGTCTGGATTCCATGGAACAGGCCCTCCAGCCAGCCGACCAGCTGCGCTTGCGCGACCCGGAGCTCGGCCTCGCTTGGCACCTCATCCTCGGCGAACGGCAGCGAGAGCCGTTCAAGCTCCTCCACCAGCTCGGGAGCCAGTCCGTCCTCGAGTTCCTTGATCGAGCTCTTGTGGATCTCCTTGAGCCTGGCCCGGCTCTTCTCGTCCAGCGGCGCCGCCCGGACCTCTTCCAGCAGCTGCCTGATCATGCTGCCCACCCGCATCACCTTGGCGGGCTGCTCGACCATCTCGGTCACGGGGCGCTCGCCGGAGGCCTCCGCGGCATCGGTATCCACCGCCACGCCATCGGGGCCGACCACAACCACCCTGGCGCGCTGTTCTGGTTCGGGGTTCGCCTGGTCGTTCATAGGCCTAGTCTGTCCGAGGCGTCATAGCCGGAACACGTCAGGGGTCGGCGCGGAGGCACGGCGGGCAGGCGAGGTGGCCACGTCTCCTGTTCCTGGCTGTGGACGCTGCCTGTTCTGCGTGGAAAGCTCTAGTTTGAAGCCTGCCCAGGCGTGGGCCCATTCCTGGAATGGCCGCTCAGTTGCCCAGGTTGTGCGGAGCATGCTGATGGAAGGTTAGGAACCACGGTGGCCAACGACGATCAGGACCGCGCGGCCCGGACCGAGCAGGAGCGGTCCAGCGCAGAGCGCGCCGCGTCGGTCACGGGGCCTTCGATACCCGGGCAGCGTCCTGGCTCGCAGGAGGAAACGGCGGTCAATCGCCCGCCCTCGGTCGCCGACCAGCATCCGCCAGGCCAGGAGCCGATGTATGTCCCGCGCGGATCGTCAGGGCCAGAGCCGCCGGAATCGGGGGCCTCTGCCGCGCCGCGAGCTGACCCGGGCGCCGCCACGAAATCACGGCCCGATCCGAGCGGCGCCTCCAGCCCGCCGAATCCCTACGGGCCTCCCGACGACTCCGGCCCGCAGCGGTATGGCAAGGGTCGTTATGACCCCGCCGGACGTTACGGCTCACCCGACGAGCTAGGCGCCAGCACGGCTGGTCCGCCCCGCCCGGCTGGTCCGCCCGGTTCGGGCGATTCGCCGGGCACGGCGAGTGGCCCGGCTTCAGGTCCGGCCGCGACGAGTGCATCGGGTTGGCCGGGTTCGGCTGCTCCGGCGGGCTTGTGGAATTCGGCAGGCACGTGGAATTCGGCAGGCACGTGGAATTCGGCGGGTGGATCAATTTCGGCTGATCCTGCCCGCGCAGCGGGTTCCCCGGGTGCGCCCGGTGCGCCGGGTTCCCCGGGTTCCGCGGGTGCGCCGGGCTTCCCCAGTGACAGCGGCTTTCCCCCGAGCCCGCTGGACGATCTTGGAGCGGCGGATCGCCACGGGCGCGCGGGGCCGGTGTCGGCCGATGACCATGCCCGCGCCGATCAGTACCGGGGGACGAACTATGACCCGGCGGATCCGCTCGCGTCCGCAAATGCCTACCGGCCAGGGGCGTACGGTCCGCCGGATGCCTACAGCACGTCGGATGTCTATAGCACGCCGGATTCCTATGGGCCGTCGGCCGATTACGATCCCGCGGATCCGTTCGGGCCCGCGGATGCCTACGGGCCCGAGTCGTACGGCACGGCCGACTTCTACAGCCTCCCCGACACCTTCGTGTCACCCGACGCCCATGGTCCCGCGAGCCCACCGCTGCCGCGTGTGCCGGGCCCGTCCGCTGCACCGCCACGGGGTTCCGGCCCGGGAGCCCCGGGGCCCCAGGGCCCGCCCGGGACCCCCGGAGCGTCGGCCGCACCGCAGAGTTCCGCCGCTGGAGCCCCCGCACCGCCCAGGCCTCCCGCTCCTGCTTGGGTTCCGTCACGCCCTCCCGGGGCCCACGCCGGGACAGATCCAGCAAAAGCTGTCGGCCCCCACGTGTCATCGGCCGGAAAGGCCCCGGGTGCCCCGGGCGGAACGTCGGAGGCGCAGGCGCCGTATGAGGGCGACGCCGCCGCTACCCCAGGTGCCCTGACTCCCGAGTACCTGCTTCCCGGCAGGCGCCGCGCGCCCGCTCCGGGCTGGCGTCGGGTCATCTACCGTGCCACCGGCGGGCTCATGCGGGTGCCGTCGACCGCGGCGGAGATGCGCCGCCGCGACATGATTAACCGCGTCCGGACCCCGGTCGCGGGCGGTCACCACCGCGTCGCGGTCCTCAGCCTGAAGGGCGGGGTCGGGAAGACCACGACCACCGTGGGACTCGGCGCCACGCTGGCCTCACTGCGCGGAGACCGGGTCATCGCGGTCGACGCCAACCCCGACCGCGGCACCCTTTCGGACAAGGTCAGGCTGGAGACCGCGGCCACGGTCCGGGACCTGCTCAATGAGCGAGGCCACATCCGGCGGTACGCGGACGTGCGGACCTTCACCTCGCAGGCCCCAAGCAGGCTCGAGGTGCTCGCCTCCGACCGCGATCCCACGGTGTCCGTGGCGTTCAGCGACCAGGACTACGGCCTGGTCGCGCGGGTGCTCGAGCACTACTACTCGATCTGCATCACCGACTGCGGGACCGGGCTGCTGCACTCGGCCATGGCGGGGGTCCTGCGCCTGGCCGATCAGATCGTGCTGGTCAGCTCGCCGTCGGTGGACGGCGCGCGGAGCGCGAGCGCGACGCTGGACTGGCTGGCTGCGCACTCTTACGGCGACCTGGTGCGCAACGCAGTCGTCGTGCTATCCATCGTCCGTCCCCGCAGCCGGAGCAGCGTTGACCTGAACCGCCTCGAAGAGCACTTCGCGTCGAGGTGCCGGGCCGTTATCAAGATCCCCTACGACTCGCATCTTGAGGAAGGCGCCGAGGTCGAGCTCGACCTGCTGAGCCGGGCGACCGCGGACGCCTATCTCGGTCTCGCTGCCATGATCGGTGACGGGCTGGCCATGCCGGCCAGAGCCAGGCGCGGGTGGCAAGCCAGCACCTAGCCGGCCCTGGGCGGGCACCCGGGCCACTGCAGCCCACCATTCCCTGACCCCGGCGGCCGCGCGCGTCCCTGCCTGCCTGTCGCCACCGCGCTCAGGACCTCGGCCCGGTGGAAACGGGCATAACGCCACGTTGCCGATGCCGTGGGGCGCGACCTGGCCGCCAGCGCAGTCGATCCGACTAGTCGGCTCCCGATATACCGGTTGACGATATACCGGTAACCGGACTAGCCTGCTCCGCATGACGGAACTGCTTCAGACGGAGGCACGGCCGCAGGGCGCGGGCACGCCGGGAACCGAGCTCAGGCGTCGTCGCGGGCCCTGGCCGAGCCTCGCCCGAGTGCTGGCCCTGCTGGGGAGCCTCGCGGTCATCGCGATCTTCCTCGTCCTGGTGGTGTTGGCTCATGCGGCGGGGGCGGCGGGCGGCTGCGGTGGGGGCTGAGCCTGCGCTCGAAGGGTCGCCGGGGCAGCTCTCCCGGCCGAGCGGCTCCCGCGCCTGGTGCTGGGCCACGGTGGCGCTGACGCTGGGCGCGTTCACCGCGGCGATCGCGCTGGCGCCGCCGTCCTCGGCCGCGCCCGTCCTGGGCCTGACCTGGCTGCTGTTCGCAGGGTCATCGGTGCATGTCGCGGCGACCGGATGGCTCTACTCGCTGCCGGACGTCCGGGAGTACGCCCGGCAGCACCAGGCCAGGCTCGTGCGGCTGCCGATCGCGCTGATCCTCGGGTCCGGGGTGGCGGCGGCGCTCGTCTCGCCGGCGCTGATGGTGTGGTGCCTGCTGCCCTACTACGCCTGGCAGTTCTTCCACTTCCAGAAGCAGAACGTCGGCATGGCCGCCCTGGCCGCGTCGGCGCACCAGATTGCCTCGCCCAGGCCCGCGGAGCGCCGGGCCATGATGGCCGCCGGTTACGCAGGCATCGCCGGGCTCATCGCCCATCCCGGCCTGCTCCAGCTCAGGATCAGCCCCGGCCTGAGCGGGCTGTATCCCGTGGCGGCCGTCGTCTTCGCCGGGGCGGCGGGGACGGGCATCACCGCGCTCGCCCGACGGCCGGCGCGTGACCGGCCTTTCTGGTTCTGCGTCACCTACCTGATCTCTCTCGGCTTCTGCGTTCCCGTCTTCGTGTTCAGTTCCCCGTACGCGGCGGTCGGCGGGATGACGATCGCGCACGGCCTGCAGTACCTGCTGCTGGTCGGGATGGTCGCGGCCGGGAACCGGCGCGGGCCCGGCCGGACGCTGCGGCTGGCCGTCTTCTGCAACATCGCGCTGGCCGGCGGCGCCGTCCTCAGCGCCGCATCCCACCTCCACGGGGCCGCGCCGGCGGCCCGGTTCCTGTTCGGCGCCTACCTGGGCGCCGTGATGGCCCACTTCGTCATCGACGCGGGTCTGTGGCAGTTGCGTGATCCATTTCCGCGCGCGTTCCTGGCGTCCCGGGTGCCCAGCCTGATGCCCGGTGCCATGAGCCATTTTCCCTAACGTTCCGGCTGACGATGGATCGTCGGCCGAACTAGGATGGTGCTTGTGAAAGGTCCGGGGCTAAACGAGCCAGGAGAGCCGCGGAAGGCGCAAGCCCTCGGCACCTTCGGCCGGTACGCCGGCCCGGCGACCCTGATCCTGTCCAGCCTGGCCGACGGGGCCAAGCACGGCTACGCCCTCACCAAGGACGTCGAGGCGTTCTCCGGCGTCCGGCTCGCGCCGGGCACCCTGTACGAGGCGCTGAGCCGTCTCGAGGGCCAGGGGTTCATCGAGGCGCTCGAGAGCCAGGACCGTCGCAGGCCCTACCGGCTGACCGCCGCGGGAGCCGAGGCGCTCCGGGCCCACCTCGACGACCAGCGCCGCGTCGCCGACGTCGGGCTGAGACGCCTGGCCCGGACCTGGGGCACACCGTGAGCGAGCCAGTGAAGGGGGCAGGGGAGGAGGGCGGGGACCCGGAGGCGAGCGGGGGACACAGTTTGAACGCAGCCGGCCTGAGGCATCTGCGACGGCCGGCATCGCCGGGGGCTGCACGGGGCCGTCCCACCGGGCCGGCGCCGCCCGACTCATCGACGCGGCGGGCCGCGCGGTTGCTGCGCTGGTACCCGGCCGCATGGCGGGCGCGCTACGGCGACGAGTTCGCCGAACTGCTGATCGCGGAGTTCGCCGAGCAGCCGAGATCGTGGCGCCGCGCCGCCGACGTGGCCCGCGGCGGCCTGCTCGCGCGGCTCTCCCGGGCTGGCCTGTCCGGCAACCCGCCGGATTCAACCGAGCAGGTCCGCGCCCGCCTGGCCACCGCCGCCTGCTCGGCGGGCGCGTTCCTCGCCTTCGGCATCGCGCTGTGGGCGCAGCTGACCATCGGCTGGGAGTGGGAGCCTCCCAGCACCGCCGCCACCAGGGTCGCCATGACCTCGATGTCCGCGGGGGTGCTGCTCCTCGCCGTGCTGGCGTTGCTGGCCGTCGTCCCGCTGGCCTGGAGCGCGGCACGCGCCGTGCGGCACCGGCGCGCGCGGCACCTGCTCGGGTCGGCCCTGCTCGCGGTCCTGGGCGCGGCGGTCCTGGCAGCGGGCAGCCATCACTTCGAGAACGGCTGGCCAGGCACGGGCGCCCACGCCTGGGCCCAGCAAGGACTGGTGCCGGGCGGCGTCGCGGCCTTCAGCTGGGCGGCCACGCTGTCGGTCTCCGCCTACTGGGCCCATCCGGCCGCCCTGGCCGCCTTCCCGGCCGCGGAGATCGCCTGGATGGCGGTCAGCCCGCTGTCGCTGATCGCTGGTGTCGCGGGAGTGACCGGGCTGGTGCGGCGGCTGGACCTGTCACCGCGGATCCTGCGCTATGAGGCGAGGCTGGCAGGCTGCGCGGTGACCGTGATGGCGGTCTTCCTGGCCGGCGCGGGCTGCTGGGTCGTCGCCGAGGGCTCTGGGCCCGGGCTCTTTCACGCGGGCGTCATCGATGCCGGCGGCCTGGTCGTTATGACCGTGGCGCTTTCCGTGGCGCGGCGGGCCATTGGCCGGGCTGGCACATCCGCGCTCGGCTCGTCGCCGCGCTGACTCACCGAGCCGCGCCGGGACACCCCCCCTGGGATGTCTGCTGACGGAGGACCGAACCCGGATGCGCCGGACGGGCATCCGGGCGAGACTATGCCATATGGATAGGTGATGAACGCGGGGTAGTCGGTCGTGATCGCGCCGCGCGTGGCGGCCGTGGTCCACATCAGCGGAACCGCCCTAAGATCGGTAAAGGGGGGACCTTGGAATACACATGGGGACCACGCGAGATGCCGGTGCTCAGCGCGGTTGTGGCGCTGCTGGAGCAGAGTTACATGGTCACGGTCAGCGATGTCGCAGAGCGGACGGGACTCGAGCTGGCCGCGGTCGCCCGCTCCCTGGACACACTGGACCCGACGTATGTGGACTTCCGCAAGACGGAGACCGGGGGCGATCCCACGTTCTGGTACGTGCTCAAGGTAACCCCGGAAGCCCGCCAGGCGGTTGGCCAGTGGCCGACGGCTGAAGGCCTCGTCGACCAGCTCGCCAAGGCATTCCGCGACGCGGCCGAGAATGAGGACGACCCGGAACGTCACTACCAGCTCCGCCAGGCGGCAGGATTGCTCGATAGCGACATCCGCGACGTTGCCATCCAGGTCGCGGCCGCCATTACCGGCCCGTCGACCGCGAGCCCACCGACCGCGGGCCCACCGACCACCGGGCCCGCGGCGGACACCAGCTGAAGGGTAGCTGGTCGGCTGGCTGGCGGCGGCGCCGAAGCGGCGGGCTGACGCGGGGCTTTCTATCGGGCATGCTGTAGCTGGGCTGTCAGTGGTCAGTCAACAGGATCAGCCGCGCGCCGCGACCAGGCTTCGGGAGACGTGATGCCAGTCATCGTTGTGACCCGGCTTCGGCTGAAGGATCCTGGGTTCCTTGACGAGTTCTTCACCGCGGCCGTCGCCTGTCTGGAGCAGGCAAAGGGCTCGGACGGCAACCTCGGCTCGGACGTACTCGCCGAGGCGGACAACACGTGGTGGACCCTCACCGCCTGGCAGGAACGCCGCCTGATGCAGGCCTTCGTGGGCGCCGAACCGCACCGGAGCACTATGCCGCGCCTGGACGACTGGTGCGACGAGGCCACGTTCGTCGACTGGGAGCAGGCCAGCGCCGATCTCCCGGACTGGCAGACGAGCTATCGCCGCCTCGTCGCCGACGGCGAGGCGGCGAGTCTTACCCACCCTTCGGACGCACATCAGACCCGTGCGTTCCCGCCGCCGGTCGAGCCGACCACCTAATCCACTGAGAGCCTCGATCGAGGCCGTGGAGATGCGCGCGGACCCGAGGCGGGCTTGTTCCGTCCCTCGGTGGCGGATGCGGATCTTGGTCGATCGCTTCATCTACCAGGGGGTTCGCCATGTCCCAGGACAACACGCCGGCCGTGAGAGCACGCGATAAGCGGCAAGAACGCGGTTTGTAACGGTATCGGCCTGGTCGGCGCTCATCCTGTTGGGGCGCCTTAACCTGCTGTAGGGGGCGCCTTAACCCGCGATCCCCACGCCGGTCAGAGAACACTGCGAGCCCGGCAGCACAACAGGAAGGGTCGGAAATGCATCTCAGGCTCAGGAGAATCGCCGCCCTGCTCGCGTCGGTCTTCACCCTTTCGGCGCTGGCAGTGACCAGTGCCAGCGCGACCACCACCTACTCCAAGAACGCCAACTACCAGTTTGCCAGCAACTACACACTCGGAAGTTCCAAGCCGTTTGTGGTGAGCAATTCCCCGTTCTCCTTCGCCAGTGCGAACCAGAAGCTCCGCGCTAACGGCGTGGACCTCTCGGTTAGCGGAAGTCCGAGCTACGCCAGCTCGGCCATCATCGCGCTGCTCGGGCGCCTGTCGACGATGTTCAACTCCAGCGGGAAGTTCGTCCACCCGGCAATCGTGGGGAGTAATAACCTGCTTTACAACCTGTATTTCGACACGAACGGAAACGAGACGTACTTCGGGTGGGGAGCTCATGATCCCTACACATTCACCTCCGAGCTCGGCGACAGCGCCGCGTCCATGGGTGCAGTGAACAACACGATGGACGCCGCGAACTTCACCACGTTCGCCAGCGAGCCTGGGAGCGGCAACGCCGCTGTCGGACTGTCCGGGACAATGACCATGGAAAATGTTAGGAAGGCATTCGCCAACCGTACGGACCACGGGGTCAAAAACCCTCTCGTCTGGGCATGGATCGGGATTCAGACCACCCCGAACCAGACCGGCTACATCACGTCGGTGGACGGCGTGAAGCAGGTCAAGACGACGACGACGTTCCCGGCGCCTACAGGGCTCAGAAGTGTGCCGCGCTTCACCAGGGCTCTGCTCAGCTGGCATGCGGTACCCGGTGCTGCCGGTCGTGATTACCGCGTGCAAGTCTTCAAGGGCACGCGACTGATCTTCAACAAGCTGACGACGCATACCAGCATCACGGTTACCGGCCTCAGGGAGAACACCACCTACCGCTGGCACGTCGGCGTCAGCGGCTTCAAGTGGAGTACCTACCAGTCGTTCCGCACCAGGTAGACAACGATCCCCCGCCCGGGCATGCCCTTTCCCCGGGCGGGGACCTATCTCCGCCGTCTTCCGACCGTGGGGAGGGCAGGCGGCCGGTGCCCGACTGAATCGCGTGGTCGAGGCATCGCCGCTTCGCGCGCCGTCGACATCGGCGCGGGCGGCGCGCGAGTCACCTCTCCAGGCGAGGGTGTGGTGTCCAGCCAGCGGAGGGTGTGGGATTCGAACCCACGAGGACGCGTCAACGCCCTAGTAGTTTTCAAGACTACCGCCATCGGCCACTAGGCGAACCCTCCCGGCAGACA
>WNFI01090540.1_pt1 | contig 17353 bp, 10 predicted proteins | sample 5400471 | NCBI WGS metagenome assembly WNFI01 (sample SAMN13153348, study PRJNA577476) | soil metagenome | isolation source: 100 cm saprolite on Douglas fir-dominated hillslope | place: USA:California | collected 2013-09-17 | reverse complement strand
AAGGAGATCGACCTCAAGGAGCCCCTGGAGAACATGGGGGCGCAGATGGTGAAGGAGGTCGCGAGCAAGACCTCCGACGTGGCCGGCGACGGCACCACCACCGCCACCGTGCTGGCCCAGGCCATCTACCGCGAGGGCAGCAAGAACGTCACCGCCGGCGCCAACCCCATGGCGATCAAGCGCGGCATCGACAAGGCGGTCACCGCCGTGTCCGAGGAGCTCAAGAAGCTCAGCAAGCCCGTCAAGGGCAAGATGATCGCGCAGGTGGGCTCCATCTCCGCGAACAACGACGAGGAGATCGGCCGCATCATTGCGGAAGCGATGGAGAAGGTCGGCAAGGACGGCGTCATCACCGTCGAGGAAGCCAAGTCGATGGAGACGTCCCTCGAGGTCGTGGAGGGCATGCAGATCGACCGCGGCTACCTCTCGCCCTACTTCGTGACCGATCCCGAGCGGATGGAGTGCGTCCTCGAGAACGCCCTCGTCCTCATCCACGAGAAGAAGATCTCGAACATGAAGGACCTCCTGCCCCTGCTGGAGCAGGTGGCCAAGCTCGCGCAGCCGCTGCTCATCGTGGCCGAGGACCTCGAAGGCGACGCCCTGGCCACCCTCGTGGTGAACAAGCTCCGCGGGACGCTCCAGGTGTGCGCGATCAAGGCGCCCGGCTACGGCGACCGCCGCAAGGAGATGCTGCAGGACCTGGCCGTCCTCACCGGCGGCAAGGCCGTGACCGAGGACCTCGGGATCAAGCTCGAGAACCTCAAGATCGAAGACCTCGGAAAGGCCAAGAAGATCACGATCGACAAGGAGCACACGACGATCGTCGAGGGCGCGGGCAGCAAGAAGGACATCGAGGGGCGGGTGAAGCAGCTCCGGGTGCAGGTCGAGGAGACGACTTCCGATTACGACCGGGAGAAGCTCCAGGAGCGGCTGGCCAAGCTCGTGGGCGGAGTCGCCATCATCAAGGTGGGCGCGGCGACGGAGACGGAGATGAAGGAAAAGAAGGCCCGCGTCGAGGACGCCATGCACGCGACCAAGGCCGCGGTCGAGGAAGGCATCGTGCCCGGCGGAGGGGTGGCCCTGCTGCGCTGCACCAAGGCGCTGGAGGCCATCAAGGCCGAGGGCGACGAGGCGGTGGGCATCAACATCATCCGGCGCGCGCTGGAGGAGCCGGTCCGCCAGATCGCGGGCAACGCCGGACACGAGGGCGCGGTGGTCGTGGCCAAGGTGCGCGAGATGAAGGCCGACGAAGGCTTCAACGCCCTGACCGAGAAGTACGAGAACCTGGTCGAGGCGGGCGTCATCGACCCGACCAAGGTGGTGCGCTCCGCGCTGCAGAACGCGGCCTCCATCGCTTCCCTCCTCCTGACCACGGAGGCGACGATCTGCGAGATCGCCGAGGACAAGAACGAAGGCGGGATGGGTGGGATGCCGCAAGGCGGCGGTGGAATGTACTGACGTCGAACCCGCATCCATAGAGTTCGGAGTCGGGTCGAAGGGCAGCCATCGTGGCTGCCCTTCGTTTCTTGGCGTCCTCGCTCCGCGGCGGAAAACGCCATTGGCGTCCTCGCTCCGCCTGGGAGCTAGGCGGGGCCGCCGCGGCGACGGTCGGATACGGCGGGCGCAGTGGCGGGGGACGTGATGCGGTTGCGTCCCGCGGCCTTGGCCGCATACAAGGCGTCGTCGGCGGCCTTCTTCCACTCGTCCAGAGTCTGACTTTCCCCCAGCATAGCCACCCCCGCGCTGAAAGTGGCCCGGAACGAGGATCGGCCCGGCGCCTCGAGGTCGATCTCGCGGAACTCCTCGAGCACGCGCCCCATCAGGTGGAGCACGTCGGGCTCGGGCAGGCCCTCGAAGAGGACCACGAACTCCTCCCCTCCGTAGCGGCCGATGGTGTCCGACTGGCGGAGGCGCCGGCGCAGCAGGGCCGCCAGCGTCGCGAGCACGCGGTCACCGACGGGATGGCCGAAGCGATCGTTGACGGACTTGAAGTGGTCGAGGTCGATCATCACCCACGCGAAATGCCGGGAAGGCTCGCGCCCCTTCTGCGCGTGCAGGGCCTGGGCGCGCTCGATGAGCGCGGTGTGCGTGAACAGCCGCGTGAGGCCGTCGCGATTGAGGAGGTTCTTCAGGAACCGCGCTCGCTCCAGGCGTGAGGCCACCACGGACAGGAGCACGGGGGGCACGATGGGCTTGGTCAGATGGTCGTCGCCGCCGACCTGCGCGCTGCGGAACCGCGACTGCATCTGGCCCTCGGTGGTCAGGAAGAGCACGGGCAGGGCGGCGTTGCGCTCGTCCTGGCGGAGGTAGCGCACGAGATCGTACCCGCTGATGCCGGGGAGCAGGATGTCCATCAGCACGAGATCGGGTCGGAACTCGCCGAGGACGGCCTCGAACCGCTTGGGATCCGCGCACACCGCGACCTCGTACCCTCCGGACTCGAGGATCGACCTGAGGTACGAGGCTTGTTGGGGATCGTCCTCCACGGACAGGATCCGTGCGGCGTGGGACTGGCTCGCGTCCAGGAGGTGCTGGAGGCGGCGCATGAGCGCCTTCCAGTCCACGGGCTTTTCGAAGTAACCGTCCGCCCCCCCGTGGATGGCCTCGACCTTGTCCAGGAACCCGCCGCGCGGGCCCAGGACGAACACGGGCACCCCTTCGCCACCCGGCAGCGCGCGAAGCTGATCGATCACGTCGTAGCCCGAGCCGTCCTCGAGGGCGGCCTCGACGATGAGAGCGTCGGGGAGGAATTGGCCGAGGGCTTGTGAGGCCTCGGCCCGCGTGGCCAGCGGACGCGCGGCGTGTCCTTCCTGCTCGATGAGCGGAACGAGCGTCGCCGCCACCGCGGGATCGTGGCTCACCAGGAGCACTTCCGGAATACGCGTGACGATCCCCGTTCGAGCGGCGGCGGGGGAGGGGAGGGGCGGCTGGGACAGCTCGTGGGCCAGTGCACCCAGCAGCCTCGTCCAGTTCTCGATCTCCGTGGCCGAGAGGGAGGACTCGCCGTGAAGGATGGCCAGGCACTCGAGCTCGCCCTCCTTGGCCAGCGCGGTGACCTGCGGGAATCCGAAGCTCGTCCCCACGCCGGCGAGGCTGTGGAAGAACCGCATCAGGTCCTGCAGGTGCTCGCGGTCCGCGGGCGTCTCGCGCAGGAGCCCGAGGATGCGGGCGGCCAGCTCGATCCGGGCCTGCGAGCGGCGGACGAACTGCGTGCGCAGCTCGTCGAGGCCGTCGCTCCCCGCTTGCGCGCGCGGCGGCCCCGAAGCGGGGAGGCCGGAAGGCGTTCCCAGGAGCTCCCGCACCGCGTTGGGCAGGGCGAAGGGGTCGAACGGCTTGGCGACCACGGCGCGCGCGCCCAGCTTCTTGAGCCGCTCGACCTCGGAAGGCATCGCGGACGCGGTCAGGAAGATCACGGGGATGGACGCGGTCTCCGGGTTGGCGCGCAGCGCGGTGAGGGTGGTGGGCCCATCCATGGACGGCATCATCACGTCCAGGAGGATGGCGTCCGGACGCGTGTCCTGCGCGACCCTCAGGCACTCGGCCCCGCTGCCCGCCTCGCTGACCGGGATCTTGTGCATGGCGAGGGTCAGGCGCACGAGCTCCCGCGAATCGGCGTCGTCGTCGACGACAAGGACTTTCATCGGCCGGCTTCACCTCCCTGTATCGATGCTCCCACGTATTCGCCGGGAGGATGAGGGGGGCGATTAGTTGGCGTTGATGCGGCCGGCCGCCCGAGCGACCTCGTGCACCAGCTCGGCCGCCGCGACCGGCTTGGCCAGGTGGACGCGGAAGCCGGCGGCGAGCGCCTTGCGAAGGTCGCTTTCCCGGGCATAGGCGCTGACGGCCAGCGCCGGCAGCGTCCCGCCCGCGCCGGGCGGGAGCAGGCGCACCTGCCGCATCAGCTCGTAGCCGTCGTCACCCGGCATGCCGAGGTCGCTGACCAGCACGTCGGGAACGGCCTCGCGCACCGCGATCATGGCTTCACCCGTGCCGGCCGCCGCCCGCACCTTCGCGCCGGAGCGCTCGAGGACGCCGGCCAGCGCGTCCCGCACGTCGGCGTCGTCGTCGACGACCAGCACGCTCAGGCCGTCGAGACGGCCGCATTCCAGGCCGGGCGCATCTACCTCGAGGGCCTTCGCCGCACGATAGATGCTCGGCGCCGGCTCGAGCAGCAAGGCGGGGATGGGGAGCGAGACGGTGAAAGTCGCTCCGCGGCCCTCACCCTCGCTCTCCGCCTTGACCGTGCCGCCGTGGAGCTCGACCAGCTCGCGGACGAGGGTGAGGCCCAGGCCGAGCCCGGCCTGGGTATGGAAGGGTGTCCCTTCCTCCTGGCGGAAGCGCTCGAAGACATGGGACAGGAAGGGCGCGCCGATGCCCTGGCCGGTATCGGTGACGGTCAGGTGGACGTGCGTCTCCACGCGCCCCGTCCAGATCGTGACCCGGCCGCCGCGGGGCGTGAACTTGACCGCGTTGAAGAAGAGGTTCCAGAGGACCTGCTGCATGCGGTCGAAGTCGCCGAGGACGATGCTCGCCGCGTGCTCGCCGGAGATCGCAATCGTGATGTCCTTGGCCTCGGCGGCGGCGCGCACGCCCTCGATCGCCGCCTCGGCCACGGTGAGGAGATCGATGGGGGCGCGCGTCAGCTTCACCTTCCCGCTGAGGATGCGCGCGTGGTCGAGCAGGTCCGCGATGAGGCGGCTCTGTGTCTTGACGCCCCGATCGATGGCACCCAGGGCCCGGGTCAGGGTGGCCTCGTCGAGGTGCCCCTTGCTTCCGGCCAGGACGTTGATCCAGCCCGCGATGACGGTCAGGGGGCCGCGCAGCTCATGGGAGACAGTGGCCACGAACTCGTCCTTGAGATGATCCGCGGCCTCCGCGCGCTCGCGGGCGGCGTGCTCGAGGGCGAGGATCGACGTGCGCCCCTTCTCCTCGAGCTTGCTGTCCGTGCGGTCGTCGATGGCCATGAGGAGGCCGAGGTGGCCGCCGTCACGGTAGAGGCAGCGGGCGTTGATCGACATCGTGCGTGGCCCGAGACCGGGGAAGTCGTGGTCCACCTCGAACCCTTCCAGCGGGCTCTCCGTGGCCAGGACCTGCTCCAGGGCGGCGCGCAGCGGGGCACCGTTCCATTGGCCGTTGCCCAGCGCGCCCAGGCGCGCGCCCTGGGTCTCCTGCGGGCCCACGCGGAAGGCGTCGTAGTAGGCCCGGTTCGCCTTCTCGACGCGCAGCTCGTCGTCGAGGATGAGCAGGGGCTCGCGCACGGTGGCCACGATGGCGTTGGCGCGGTCGAGGGAGAGCTGGATCGCCTCCGACGCGCGCTTGAGGTCGTCCACGTCCACCAGCACCAGCACGGCGCCGTCGATCTGGCCGGCGCGCGTCCGGTAGGGCCAGATCTTCATGGCGTAGACGCGGCCGTCGCCATCCAGGACCTCGCGCTCGCTGACCGTCGCGGAATCGAGCACGTTCCGGATCTCCTGGGCCAGGTCGGGAGCTTGCAGGCGATTCTTGACGTCCAAGAGCGGCCGGCCCACGTCCGCGGGGGTCAGGCTGAAAAGGGTCTCCGCGGTCGGCGTGAACCGCCGCACGCGCAGGTCGCGGCCCACCATGACCACTGGGATGTTGACGCTGCCCACCAGGTTCAGGAGATCGTCGTTCGTCTGTCCGAGCTTCACGTTACGGTCCTGGAGCTCCTGGTTGAGCGTGGCCAGCTCTTCGTTCGCGGACTGGATCTCCTCCTTGGCCGTCTGCAGCTCTTCGTTGACGCTCTGCAGCTCCTCGTTGCTGGAGAGGGCCTCCTCGTTCGTCGCCTGCAGCTCCTCGAGCGCCGCCTGATGGTCGCGCACGACGGTGTGCAGGTATTCGGTCGTCTCCGCCAGCTTGCGTCCGAGCCGCGCGACCTCGCCTTCCGCGGGCGGGGCCGGAGAAGCGGCCGAGACGACCGCCGTGCGACGTTCGGCGCGGGTGGAGATGGGGTCACTCTCGAACAGGATGAGCAGGCACCGCTCCGCGGCCGCGTGCCCCTTGATGGGAATCACCTCGATCGTCACCGTATACAGACGATCGCGGTACCGGAGCTGAACGTCCTCCTTGCGGGAAGGAGCGCCGCTCGTCTGCGCCTCCTGGATGGCATGGCGGAGATCCACCAGGAGTCCCTTGCGCACCATCTCCGTGAGGTTCAGGGTGGCCCGGCCGTGGGCATGCTCCAGGAAGGGATCCGTGTCCCCTCGGAACTCCAGGATGTTGAGGCTCTCGTCGACCACGACGCTGGGAGGGCCGTAGCGGACGAGGAGCAGCCGATCGGCTTCCCTCGGGACGTCCGAATGTGCGGCCGCTCGCGGCGTGAGGAGGCCCTCCGTCGCCGGCCTCTCGTCGGCCGTGCGGGGCGCGAAGTGGAGGAGGGGGGCGATGGCGGTGGCCTTCCGCGCGTAGATCCGGTGCGTCTCGTCCAGGGCCGCAAAGAGAGGCGACGTCTCTCCCGCGCTCTCCGCCGGTCCGAGCACGAGGAAGCCGGCCGGAGAGAGCGCGTAGTGGAACGTCGCGAACACCCTCTCCTGCAGCCGAGGCTTCAGGTAGATCATCACGTTCCGGCAGCTGACGAGGTCCATGCGCGAGAAAGGCGGATCCCGGGTCACGTCGTGACGCGCGAACACGCACATCTCGCGCAGGGCCTTGCTGATCTGATAGTGGCCGTCCACCTTCGAGAAGAAGCGCCGCAGGCGCTCCGGCGACACGTGCTGGGCGATGCTCTCGAGATAGAGGCCCGCGCGCGCCTTCTTCAGAGCAGCGTCGCTGAGGTCGGTGCCGAAGATCTGGAAGGTCGGGTTGCTCGGCTTCTGGCCGGCCGCCTCCAGGAGGCAGATGGCGATCGAGTACGCCTCCTCACCACTGGCGCACCCGGGAACCCAGACCCGGATGGGGGCGTCGGCGGGCCGGTCGGCGAAGAAGGTGGGGAAGACCCGCTCGCGGAGGGCCTGGAAGACCGCGGCTTCGCGGAAGAAGGAGGTGACGGAGATGAGGCAATCCTGGTAGAGCGCCCCGTTTCCTCCTTGTCGACTTCCAGATGTAGTGCGTAATCCTCGAGGGTCGGGATGCGGCGGACGGCCATGCGCCGCGCGATGCGCCGTTCCAGCGTCGTCGTCTTGTAGCCGCTGAAATCCGCGCCCGTCGCCTGCATCAGCAAGAGGAGGATGCGGGCCAGGCCATCACTGGCCGGCCCCTCCGAAGAAACGGGCGCGAGGGACGCGTTCGCGGCGACGTAGGGATGACGTCCCAGCCGGACCAGCTCACGCGCGATGTCTTCGGGCGCCAGCACGAAGTCCACGCACCCGGCGGCGATCGCGCTGCGCGGCATGTCCTCGTTCTTCGCGGATCGCGGCTCCTGGGCCAGCGTGATGCCGCCCTCCGCCTTGATCGCCTCCAGCCCCAGGGTGCCGTCCGACCCCATGCCGGACAGGATGACGCCTATGCTCTGGCTCCCCTGCGCTTCCGCCAGCGATTGCAGGAACGAATCGATGGGCATGTGGGCGCCACCGGTCTTGCTGCGCGGGACGAGCTTCAGCATCCCATCCCCGAGCACGATGTCCTGCGACGGAGGGATGACGTAGACCCGATCGGCCTCGACCCGCACGTCGCCCTTCACCTCCGAGACGTCCATTCGCGGGTCTCGGAAAGGAGCTCGGCCAGGATGCTCTCGTGGCGCGGGTCGAGGTGCTGAACGACCACGTAGGCAATGCCGGTGTTCGTCGCGAGCTCTCCGAGGACCCGCCGGAGCGCCTCCAGGCCGCCCGCGGAGGCACCGATCCCGACGATGGGGAACGGGGGGCGAGCTTCGGGGACGGCCGTGGCCGTGGCCGCGACCGCCCGGGCGGGCTGCCCGCGAAGGCGAGAGGGGGACCTCGCGCGTCGAGTGATGGACGTTGGGTTGTCCTTCAGAGAGGGCCGAAGTGCGTCGGCCGTCGCCTATCGAGAGAGCGTGCGGGACGCCGCCGAAGGCGTGAGGCGCGCGTGGGGAAAACTGGAACTATTGGACCACGGATCGACCTCGGACGCAAAGTGTGCTCGGTGACGTGGGGCTCAAGCGCCGACGGGCACTCCGCGCCCGGCCAGATCGCCGACGAGAGCGAAAAGGTCGGCGGGCTGGAAGGGCTTGGGGAGATGGCGTTGGAACCCGGCGGCCAGCGCGCGGTCGCGATCTTCGCGGCTGCCGTGCGCGGTCATGGCCACCGCGGGCACCGCGCCGCCCTCCTCCGCGGGCAACGCGCGCAGGCGGCGGATGAGGGCGTAGCCGTTCTCGCCCGGCATCTCGATGTCGGAGAGGAGGACGTCCGGAGGATGCCCCTTGACCGCCGCGAACGCCTCCGTCGCCGATGCCACTCCCGTGACGACGGCGCCTTGCTGCGTCAGGAGGAACTCGATGAGGTCGCGTGAGTCGTCTTGATCGTCGGCGACCACGACCCTCAGACCGGCCAGCGGCGCGCCCGCTCCATTGGTCCGGCCCGCGGCCTTCGCCTCGACTCGCACCTCGGCGCCGAGCGTCAGGGGCAGGGTCACCGTGAAGGTCGCTCCCTGACCCGCGCCCGCGCTGGCCGCGGTGACCGTCCCCTGGTGCATCTCCACGATGTGCTTGACGATGGCCAGGCCCAGGCCGAGCCCGCCCGCTTTGGTGTCGGCCGCCGAAGCCTGGCGGAAGCGCTCGAAGACGAACGGGAGGACTTCGGCCCGGATCCCCGATCCCGAGTCCGTCACCGTCAACACCGCCTGCGATGCCTCCTGGGCGAGGCGCACCAGCACGCGTCCCCCCCGGGCCGTGAACTTCAGCGAGTTGGTCAGGAGGTTCGTGACCACCTGCTGGAGCCGCGCGGGATCGCCGGAGATCGGCGAGGAGATCGGCGTGAGGTCGACCTCGAGGCCGATGCCGTTGGCAGAGGCGGTGGGCCGGGCCGAATCCACGGACGCGGCGACGAGCGCGGCGAGGTCCAGAGCCGCCATCTCCAGGTCGAGCTTGCCCGAGACGATCCGCGACACGTCGAGCAGATCGGAGATCAGCGTGTTCTGCACGCCAAGGTTGCGTTCGATGGTCTCGACGGCCCGCTGGATGATGACGGGATCGGTCTGCCCTTCCTTGAGGATGTGCACCCAGCCGACGATCGCGGTCAGGGGTGTCCGCAGCTCGTGGGAGAGCGTCGCGAAGAAGATGTCCTTCATCCGCGCGGCCTCCTCGAGATCCTTCTTGGCGACCGACAGCTCCGCCTCCCGCTCCAGCAGCAGCGTGTTCGCACGCACCACGTCCTCGAAGGTCCCCAGCAGCAGCCGCAGGATCTGATCGGTGTTCCCGGGGACGCTCACCGTCTTGCCGTTGAAGACCGCCCCCACCCGAAAAGCGGGGTCGTCCTCCTTGCGTCGGAGGCGAGCGGGCGCGACGTCTTTGGTCAGCACGGCCCGCTGGGCGAGCAGGGTCCGCAGGCGCACGACGAGGACGTCGGGCTCGTAGGGCTTGCGGATGAAGCTGTCCGCGCCACACTCGAGGGCCTGCACGATCTCCAGGGGATCGCGCAGGGTCGTGACCAGCACCACCGGGACGGCACGCAAGGCGGGGTCGGCCTTGATCGTCCGGCACAGCTCGAACCCGGTGAGGCCCGGCATCAGGACGTCGCTCACGACCAGATCGAAGGAGGCCGCCGCCATTTGCGTGAGCGCGGCCGGTCCGTCCCCGGCCACGTCCACGGTGAAGCCCTCGTCTTCGAGGATGAGGCGGAGCAGCCGGGCCTGCGTGGCGCTGTCTTCTACGACCAGGATACGTGGCACGCTCATCGGGCTCCCACTTTCCGGAGGCCGGTGACGAGGCTGGGGATGGACGCGGAGAGCAAGCCCGCCACTGCGGCGCATACCTGGTCGAGGGGAAGGATGAAATCGGCAAGGCCGGCGCCCACGGCCGCCGCCGGCATGCCATAGACGATCGCCGTCGCCTCCGACTCCGCGACCGTGCGCCCGCCCGCGCGTCGGATTGCGCGGAGGCCGTCGACGCCGTCGCGACCCATTCCGGTGAGGATGACCGCCACCGCCCGGCTTCCGAAGGCCGTGGCCACCGACTCGAAGAGCACGGTGCCCGAAGGCCGGAAGCCACCCACGGCTTCGGCGGTCGAGAGATGGATCCTTCGCGACGGCGTGACGCACAGGTGATGGTCGTCGACGGCCACGTAGACCGTCCCCGGGCGCAACGCCTCGCCTTCTTCCGCCGGCTTGACCCGCAGTGGAGACGCTTTGTTCAGCCAGCCCGCGAACCCGGGAATGAAGCCGCGCGAGATGTGCTGCACGACGAGGATGGGAACGGGGTAGTCCGCGGGAAGAGGGGTGAGGATGCTGTGGATGGCCCCCGGTCCGCCCGTGGAGGCGGCGATGGCGACGACCTCCGCGGGCATCTCGTGCAGCGCCGCCGCGGCCAGCGTCTGCGTCATGGGCGCCGGGGCGGGCGACGGTTCGTAGTGGCGCACGACCTTGACGTACGACATGGCCTTGACCTGTCGGACGAGCTCGCGGGCCTCTTCGTCGAAGTCGGGGCTCCGTGGATCGCCGGGCTTGGCATGCACGGCCAGGGCGCCCATCCGCACGGCCTCGAGCGACACCGACAAGACGTGAGGATCGACGCTGGTCGTGATCAGGATGGGAGTCGGAGCCTCGACCATGATCCGCTTGGTGGCCGCGAAGCCGTCGAGCTTCGGCATCTGCACGTCCATGGTCACGATGTCGGGGCGGAGGCGCTTCACCATCTCGACCGCTTCGAACCCGTCCGCGGCCTGGCCCACCACCTCGATCTCGTCGTCGGTACGCAGGATCGCGGCGAGCAACTGGCGAGAGGTAGGAGAATCGTCGACGATCATGACGCGGATCCGCTTCACAGGAGCTGGCCCACCGCTTCGAGCAGGCCGCCACGGTCGAAGCCGCTCTTCACGATGTAGGCGTCGGCGCCCGCCTCCATGCCCCGCGCCCGGTCCTTGTCGGAAGAGAGCGACGTGACGAGGACGACCGGGATCCGCCGCAGCGCCGCCGAATGACGCAACGTCTCGGTGAGCGTGAAGCCGTCCATGCCCGGCATCTCGACGTCGGCCACGACCAGGTCGATCGTCTCCTTCTGGAGGATCCGCCAGGCCTGGTGGCCGTCCGCGGCGAGCGAGACCTCGTAGCCCGCCTCCTCGAGAATCGCCTTCTCCAGGGTGCGCGTCGTGACCGAGTCGTCCGCCACCAGGAGGCGCTTCCGAACCGTTTCCGGCGCGGCGGCGGTGATGAGGGGCCGTCCCGTCGGGGCCTGGAGCGCGCTCTCCGCCAGCTCGGCCGCGCTCAGGATCAGGGCGATGCCGCCGTCTTCCATCAGGGCGCAGCCCGCGACGTTGGGGACGCGGCGCAGGCGGCGGCCCAGGCCGGTGACGACGAGGTCCTGCTCGGCGCAGAGCTCGTCGACCACGAACGCGACCCGCGACGTCCCCGCCTCGACGAGCACGACGAAGCCGCCCTGCCCGCGCTCGCGGCGGGGCGCGGTCAGCCCGAGGGCGGCGGCCAGAGAGACGAGGGGAAGCAATCCTTGCGGCGCGGCCAGCATCTCCCGGCCGCCGACGCTGCGAACCTCCGTGGGCACGAGCCGTCGCAGGCCCATCACCTGTGTCGTCGCCAGCGCGAACATGCGCCCGGCCGACTCCACGAGCAGCGCGCGGATGAGAGTGACCGTCAAGGGCACGGTCAAGGCGAACGTCGTCCCCGCGCCCGCGACCGATTCGAGCCCTACCGTGCCGTGGAGGGCGTTCACCTGGCTCTTCACCACGTCGAGGCCGACGCCGCGGCCGGATACGGCGGTGAGCGCGCGCGCCGTGGAGAGGCCGGGGTGGAACACGAGAGCCAGGAGATCCCGATCCTCGGCGAACTCGGGCAGCCCCCTCGCGCGCGCCTCCTCGCGGATCCGCGCCCGGTCGAGGCCGCGTCCATCGTCCGTCACCGCGATCTCCACCTGCGCGCCCTTCAGGGCGGCGGAGACGGTGATGAGGCCGGCCGGTGGCTTGCCCGCGGCCGCGCGCTCCGGCGGCGTCTCGATCCCGTGGTCCACCGCGTTGCGGACGAGGTGGAGCAGGGGATCCTTGAGCCGCTCGGCGACCGCACGGTCGAGCTCCACCTCGTGGCCCACGAGCTTGAACTCCACTTCCTTGCCCGCGGCCAGGGCCATGTCTCGTACGATCCGCTCCAGGCCTTCACCCGCTTCGGCGAACGGGACCATCCGCAAGCTGCGCACGCCGGAGTCCAGTTCCCCCGCCGTCCGCACCAATCCGCGGCCACCGGTGCCGGCATCGGCCACCGCACGCTCGAGGCCGTCCTTCAGCTTGTCGATGCCGGCGGCGACCTGCTGGACGGCGGCCCGCGTCTCCGTGCCCACGCCGGGAGAGACCAGCGTCTGCAGGCGGCGGAAGTCCGACGCCAGCCCCAGCGCTGCTTCCTCGAGAGTCGCCCATTCGTCGCGGCGCCTCTCCGTCTGTCGAACGGCCAGCAGGAGCTCGCCGCTGCGCGCCAGCACCGTATCGAGCTTGTTCGCGCTGACACGGAGAGTGTCCCCGTCGCGGCGGTCGAGCAGCGGCGCGGCGGGGGCGAGGACGGAGGCGGGCGCGGGCATGGGCGCGGCGGGGACAGTTGCCGACGGAGGAGGCGCCGCGACCGGCGTCGCCCCGCCGCCGCGCGGGAACGCGCTCAGGCGGGAGGTCAGCGCGGCCAGGGGCGAGGAGGCGAGCGACTGCTTCTCCTTGAGGCGCGTGCCCGCGTCCTCGATCGCATCCGCGGTCGCGAACAGGATCGCGAAGGCTTCCGCATCGAGCGGCCGCTCACCATCCCGCGCCCGCGCCAGGATGTCTTCCAGGCCGTGGCAGGCCTTCTCCACGACGTCCACGTCCACCGCGCGCGAGGCGCCCTTAAGGTTGTGCGCGGTGCGGAAGAGCGACTGCAGCAGGCTCGCCGGATCGCCTTGACCACTCTCGAGGGCGAGGAGATCGTGATTGAAGCTGCGGACGTGGTCCCCCACCTCCTCCACGAAGGTGGACATCAAGCTCTCGATGAGCGCCGACTTGTTCATGGAATCCGTCTCGCTCCGCCGCTTGTCCTCGTCGTCACGGCATCATCGCGGTCAGCCGCCGGCCCGCATCGCTCAGCGCCTGCGCGGTCCGGTTCGCCTGCTGGGTGGCGGCGAGATGCTGGCTGGAGGCCTGATTGATGTTGCTCATGGCGTGATGGATCTGCGACATCCCGGTCGCCTGCTGGCCGGCGGAGGCGGCCATCTGGCCCACCACCTGGCCGGACTCCGTCACCGTCTCGCCCAGCGCGCGGATCGTCTCTCCGGCCTGCAGCGCCACCATGACCGCCGCGTCCACGCTGCGCTTGCCCTCTTCGGCGGCGGCCACCGCGCTCGTCGTGGCCTTCTGGATCTGGCCGAGGATCTGGCGTACCTGAGCGGTGGCTTTCTTGGATTGATCCGCCAGTGCCTTGACTTCGCCCGCGACTACCGCGAATCCCTTGCCCTGCTCGCCGGCGCGCGAGGCTTCGATGGCGGCGTTGAGAGCCAGGAGGTTCGTCTGCTCCGCGAGGTCCTTCACGGTGGAGGTGATCTCTCCGATGGCCTGGCCCTGTTCGGCCAGAGCCATGGTCCCCTCGGTGATGGCCTGCACCTGATCCTTCACGGACCGCAGCCCCACGACCGTATCGTCGACCGCCTTCCGTCCCGCGCGCGCGATCTCGACCGCGCGGTTGGCGGCGTCGGCCACCGAGGGAGCGCGCTCCGCGGCCTGGCGTGAGGTCTCCGCGACCTCGTTGACGGTGCTGACGGTCTGCGCGACCGCTTCCGCCTGCTGCTGGGCGGCCGCCGTCTGCTCGGTGGTGCCGGCCAGGAGCTCGGCCGCGGCCGCGGAAATGCCGTTCGCCGTCTCGGACACGCCGGCGAGGAGCGTCTCCAGGCGCACCCGCGCCGCCTTCTCCTCGCCGAGCAGGTGACGGATGGTGGCCAATACGCCGTTCCAGGCCTCGCCCAGCCGGCCCACTTCGTCCTCCCCCAGGGGAGGCGCATCCGCGGCGTGGTCACCGGAGGACGACTGTTCCGCCACCTGGACGAGCACCCGCACGCGTCGCGCCGCGTCGTGGACCAGGTACAGGGTCACGAGGCACACGAAGGCCACGAAGAGAAGGAAGCCGAACTGGAGGGTCCGGAAGCGGTCGGCGTCGCGACGCGCGGCCGCATCGATGTCCTTCTGGATGTCGTCCATCTCCGACACGTATCGCTTGACGCTGGCGTTGAGGGCCGAGAGGGTTTCCGGGTCGTGGCTGGACGTGAGCCGATCGAGCACGGGCACGATCTGCGAGCGCCAGAAGGTCTCCCGCCTTTGGCCAGATCCGGGCCCCGTCCGCCCCGGCGCGCCATCGCCGCGCACGCTCTCGGCTCCCCGGGCGGCGTCGAAGCGGCGGTCGATCTGGCCGCGCACGTCACTGATCTCGCCGAGCGTGCCCGCCCGGCTCTCGCCGGTGTCCCGGGCCAAGCGCTCGGTGAGGGCCAGGAGCTGGTAGGCGTCGCTGCGGTCGTGTCCCAGGACGTTCGTCTGGGCCCTCGCCGCGTCGATCTCTCCCAGCATCGCGAAGTCGGCGACGATGAGGAGGATCGCCGACACCAGGATGGCTACGCTCAGCAGTCCCAGGCGCGCGCCCAGGGTCTTGCGCCAGGGCATCTCTTTCGTCATGTCTCCTGCTTCCTTGAATGCGATCTGCGATCGAATCGTCATGAGCTCAGGGGCGCCGGCCGCCCGTCCTGTCCGGGGTCGATGGTCAACTGTGGATCGCTGAGGAGCGCTTCTCCGGAAAGAACGATGACTCCGTCGGGGCTCACCCCGCGCACGTAGGCCCGTCCCCAGGCCGTCTCCGTCTGGGCCAGGCTCGCGCCGGGCACGTACAGGATCTCGCTGGCCGCGTCCGCGAGAAGGCCGAACTCGCGCCGTAGCTCGCCGAGCACGACGATGCGGCCCAGGTCGGTGACGCCCTCCGCCACGACGCCCAGGAGGTGCCGAAGGTCGAAGAGGGCCAGGATCTCGCCCCGCAGGTTGGTGATGCCGAGGACGAAGGCGGGGGTTCCGGGCACGGGCGTGAAGCGCGTCAGACGCGCGACCTCGCGCACGAAACGGCTCTCGATCCCATCTCGGCCGAGGCCGCGAAGTGGAGAGCGCCGGCCTTCTCTCCGGCGCCCGCCGGCACTTCCTCGTCCGACGGGCGGGCCGCGCACAGGTCCCGCACGTTACGGAAGGCGCGCTGCGCCAACGGGCGAGCGCCCCGCTTGCGCAGGATCGTGCCGAGGAGGAAGTGCCCGACGGCGAGGGATCGATCGAGGTACAGGGCGCGCTGTGCCTCGTGTTCCGCTTCCTGGTCGCGGTCCAGCGAGAGGAGGAGCGCGGCGCGCAGGTAGTGAAGTGGGGCGTCCAGAGGACGGCGGCGAAGCGCCACCTCCGCGATCCGCTCCGCTTCCTCCGCCCCGCTGGCGTTCGCGTGTTCCATCACGCGCGCGAACGCCTCCCGGCCCAGCTCGGGGGGCTGGGAGGCCGGCAGGGCCAAGATCGGTGGCGACTCTTCGCGGTCCGCGACGCGACGCCCATGGTCCGGAGACCACATCCGGGACGGAGCCGCCCGGGCGAGCCTTGGGGGCACGGCCTCGGTCCGCGGGAGCGACCTTCCCGCGGCCGAAGTAGATGAGGACATTGCGGCACAGGATGAGATCCATGGCGAAGGCGCCCGCCGCTGCGTAGTCGTCCGAGCCGACGAGGTTGAGGCGCTCGAAGCGCACCATGCTCCGAATGCGATCGACGAGGACGCGGCACCCACGGACGCGGCGGAAGTAGTCCTGGAGGAATGCGCTGCCGACATCGCGCATCGAATAGTCCGAATACGAGCCCGCCCGTGCCTTCGCGAGCGAGACGGTGGAGAGGTCGGTGCCCAGGACGACGGCGCCTTCGCCAAGCCCTTCCTCTTCGAGCAGGATGGCGAGGCTGTAGGCCTCCTCGCCCGTGGCGCAGCCCGCGCTCCAGACCCGTGCGGCGGTCCCCCGACGCCCCTTGAGGGCGGGGAACACTTCTCGACGGACGAGCTCCAATTGGTCCGGGTCCCGCATGAAATGGGTTTCCCCGACCGTCAGCTCGTCGACGAGGCCGTCCAGGCCGATTCCGTCACCGCGGACCAATTCCAGGTAGGCGTCGAGGTCTTCCGCTCCCGCCCGCTTCATGGCGCGCGCGATACCCGCGTCCGCTTCCAAGCACCGGTTGGGCGCGAACACCATGCCCGACCGCTGCGCCACCAGAGCAAGGAGATCCTCTTTCATTGGAGGCCGGGGGCGGGCAGGGCCTCGTCGAGGGAAGCGGCTTCCGCGTCGGAGAGGAAGGTCGTGAGGTCGTGGATGAGCACCATGCCGTCTTCGAGCTTGGCCACTCCCGCCACGTAGGTGGCGCTCGGTCCGAGCGTCGGGGAGGGCTGGACCTTATCCTCGTCGAGGAGAGCCAGATGCGTGGCGCCGTCGACGTGCAGGATCACGCCGCGCGCACCGGCCGAGGCCACGATGAAGTGGTCGGACGGATCGAGAGGGCGCGCGGGCAGGCGGAAGCGAGCGCGCATGTCCAGCACGGGGAGCACCCGGCCCCGCACGTTGACGACGCCCTCGATGACGGCGGGGGCGTGGGGGAGCGGCGTGATCGTCACCGCCCGCACCAGCTCGCGCACGTCGGCGGTCGGAAGGCCGTACCTCTGGCCCTCGACCTCGAAGACGAGGACTTCGCGCGAGCGGGGGGCGGCTGCCATGCGTGGGGCCTCGCGGTCTCCCAGCGTCTCCAGCAGGGCCGGCGCGCCTAGAGCGAACCAGCGAACAGGTCAGGCGGGTTCCAAAGGGGATCGATAGCTTCTTACTAGCAAGATCGGGGCCGCCGGATTTCGGGCCGATGTGCCGCGAAAACGGCAGCTTGCGTTGCCAGGGGCGAGGGCGCACACTGGGAAACTTCCAGATTATGGAATCTGATACATCGCGGCCCCGAGCCTTGATCGTCGACGACGACCCGGAGATCGCGAAGGTCCTCACCGAGCTGGTCGAGCGTGAGGGCTTTGCGGTGACCTGCGCGTCCGCCCTGGCCCAGGCCCGCGAGGAGATCGCGACGACCGTCCCCGACATCGTCCTCGTCGACATCCATCTGCCCGACGGCAGTGGCCTGGACCTCCTGGAAGGTCTAGGACCGAGCGCCCCCGAAATCGTCCTGATCACCGGGCAGGCGAGCGTCGACACCGCGGTGGACGCCCTTCGCCGTGGCGCCGCCGACTA
>WNFI01702746.1_pt1 | contig 17356 bp, 12 predicted proteins | sample 5400471 | NCBI WGS metagenome assembly WNFI01 (sample SAMN13153348, study PRJNA577476) | soil metagenome | isolation source: 100 cm saprolite on Douglas fir-dominated hillslope | place: USA:California | collected 2013-09-17 | reverse complement strand
GGGCGAGCGGTTCACGCTCCTGGAAGCGGAGGACCGCCTCGGCGGGCTCTGCCGCACCGACGTCGCCTCGGGCTTCTCCTTCGACTGGACCGGCCATTGGCTGCACGCGCGCGACCCGGAGATGAAGCGGCTCATCTCGGAGCGCTGGCTCGCCGGCAACCTGCTCGACGTGCAGCGGCGCGCGCTCATCTACAGCGAAGGCGTATGGACGGCGTTTCCCTATCAGTTCAACCTGCACGGGCTGCCGCCGCAGACGGTCGCCGAGTGCCTGCTCGGCTTCGCCGGCGCCACGCTTGGCCCCGAGGGCGCGGAGCTGCGCGAGCGGCCGCTGCGCAACGCCGCCGAGTTCATCCTGCGCCACCTCGGCGAGGGCTTCGCGCGGCGCTTCATGTTTCCCTACAACGAGAAGCTCTATACGGTGCCCTGCGAGGATCTGTCTCCGGAGTGGGGCGGGCGGTTCATCCCCCGGCCGTCGCTCGACGAGGTGGTGCGCGGCGCGCTGGGGCTCGCCCGCGAGGACGCCGGCTACAACGCGACCTTCTGGTATCCCCGCGAGGGCGGCATCGAATCGCTGGTGCGCGGGCTGGCCGCGGACGTGCGCGCGCTGCCGGGGGAAGTGCGGACCTCCGCGCGTGTCGAGGGCATCGATGCGGCGCGGCGGCGGGTGCGCATCGCCGGCGAAGAGCTGCCCTTCGACGAGCTGGTCCTGACGGCTCCGCTGCCCGCGGCGGCGCGGATGCTGACCGAGGCGCCGGCGGAGGTGCGCGAGGCGGCGGCGCGGCTGCGGGCGGTCTCGGTCACCGTCGTGGAAGTGGGCGCCGACGACGTCGGCGGCGAGCGGTTCCACTGGGCGTACTATCCGGAGAAGCGGTTTCCCTTCTATCGCATCGGCTCGCCCAGCGAGGTGAACCCCGTGCTCGCGCCCCGCGGCTGCCGCAGCTTCGCGGTCGAGTTCGCGCACCTGGGCCGGGCCGATCACGCTCAGCTCGTCGAGCAGGCGCTGCAAGGGCTCGCCGCCTGCGGGCTCGTCGATCGCGCCCGGGTCCGGCTGCAGCGCGCGCGCACCATTCCGGTCGCCTACGTGCTCTTCGACCACGCCCACGCGGCGGCGCGCGAAACCGTGCTCCAGCACCTGTCTCTTCACGGCATCCAGGTGGCGGGCCGCTACGGCCGCTGGGAATACAGCTCGATGGAAGACGCGCTGCTCTCGGGGCGCGAGGCCGCGCGCAAGCTCACATGATCTCCATCGTCATTCCCGTCTACAACGAGGCGATCATCGTCCGCGAGGCGGCGCTCGACCTCTGCCGGGCGCTGGAGGCGCTGGGCTTCGACTACGAGCTGATCCTGAGCGAGAACGGCTCCACCGACCGCACCCGCGCCGTCATCGCCGAGCTCGCCGCGCAAAATCCGCGGGTGCGCGCGCTGGAGACCGACGAGCCCAACTACGGCCGCGCCCTCAAGCGCGGCATCCTGGAAGCGCGCGGCTCCGAGGTGATCTGCGACGAGATCGATCTCTGCGACGTCGCCTTCTACCAGCGCGCCCTGCCGCTGCTCGCCGGGGGCGCGGATCTGGTGGTCGGGTCCAAGGCGATGAAGGGCGCCAAGGATGCGCGCCCTCTGTTGCGGCGGGTGGGGACGCGGGTGATCACGCTGCTCCTGCGCGCCGCCACCGGCTTCCGCGGCACCGACACGCACGGGCTCAAGGCCTTCCGCCGCGAGCGGCTCGTCGAGGTGGCGCGCGCCTGCGTGGTGGAACGCGATCTCTTCGCCAGCGAATTCGTCATCCGCGCGCAGCGCATGGGCCGCGACGTGCGCGAGATCCCCATCGCGCTGCGGGAGAAGCGGCCGCCGTCGACACATCTGTTGCGCCGGGTGCCGCGGGTGCTCAAGGGATTGGTGAAGCTGGGGTGGGCGATTCGCATTCGGCGGCGGTAATCCTGAAACTGGCCGTCCACGTGCACGGCCACGTTCACGTTCACGTCCACGTCCACGCAACGTGCACGCTGTCGTGGCACGTGCACGTGTCACGTGTCACGTGCACGTGCCACGGAGCCGTGCACGTGTCCGTGGAGGTGAATGTGCCGGTGCACGCGGACGATGCGTTCAAAAATCCTTCGTGTACAGCACCGACAAGTCGCTGTTCCGGTCCCCCACCACCGCCTCCGCGGAGACCGAGCGGCTGATCTCGTACTCGATCCGCCCCTCTTCAGTGTTCTCGTTCGGCGCCGGCACCAGCCGCTGGCGGTAGCCGATGAAGACGCGGTCGCCGATGTACTTGCCGATGCTCGCCTCCGACATGCCCTGCGCTCCCGTCTCGATGGTGAGCACATCGACCGGCAGCACGTCGATCAGATCCTTGCGCACCTCGCCGAAGAGCAGGCTCCCCAGCACGCTGGTGGCCGCGCCGGAAAGATCGACGCCGCCGCCCGACTGAGTCGCCCGCCCCTGGGTGCGCCCGGTCGCGAGGAAGAAGGCGATCGCGTCCTGGTCCATGGGCGGGCTCGACGACATGTCGACCTGCGGATTCTGCGCGGTGCCCGAGATGGTGATGATCACCTTGGCCTGCGGGTTTTCGTAGCGCGCCTTGATGTCCAGCTCGGGGTCGGTGATGTCGCCGCCGGTCTCGATGATCTTCGCATCCTCGATGCTGAACCTGCGCTGCAAGGCGGTGAAGGAGCCGGTCGGCACGTGCACGGTGCCGTCGGCGCTGGGCTTGTCGGGATGGTGCGCGTCGTAGTCGAAGTTCATCGAGCTCTCGACCGGGAACTCGAAGTCGGACGCCTTGACGTAGAGGTGCGCGAGGTCGAGGTGCGCGTGCAGCCGGAAGGTCGCCGCCGCGATCGCCTTCTCTTCCGCCTGCACCTCCCCGGGCTCGCGGCCAGGCGGGTGCGGGAGCTCGCCGGGGTGGAGCAGGAGCACGTCGGGATTTTCCTTCAGCTTGGGCAGCTTCTTGTCCGGGAGCTGCTTGATGATGATCTGCGCATCGGGGATCTTCGCGTTCAGCGTGAGGAAGCTGTCGGTGTAGTCGCCGAAGATGTCCAGCTCGCCGGAGACGTCGGCGCGCTCCTCGCCCGATTGCCGGAGCGGCACCGGGTACGCGCGCATGGGCTGGCCGTTGGGCAGCTTGCGGTCGCGCACCGATTCTGCGTCGCCGAGGTGGACCTCGCCGGTGTACTCGATCCGGTCGCCGCTCGCCGCCTTGGCGTCCGGCTTGCGCGAGGCGACGAGGATGGCGGAGAAGGTGCCGGGGCCCGTGCTGCCGATGATGCGATCGATGACCACCTCCTTCGGCGAGAAGGTGGCGTCGAGGCCGACGTCCTCGTAGACGCCCTGTCCGACCAGGTCGAAGATTCCGCGGCGCAGGTGCGCCTCGCCTGAGGCGACCGGCTTCGCGATCCCGCCCGAGAGCTTGAGGTCGCCGTCGAGCATGCCGCCGGTGCGGCGCAGGCGCTGGATCAGGCCGGAGAGGAAGCCGAGGTCGAGCCGCCGCGCCTGCACCTCGCCGGCCAGCTTGCCGTCGAGGACCGAGGAGACGCCGTTGCGCAAGAGCGTGCGCGCGCCCATGTCCGCCTGAAGCCTCAGGTGGGCGAGGAAGTTGCCGCCGCCGGGCGGATCGATGCCGACGTGCAGGAGCGCGCCTGTCGAGTCGCCCTCGACGTAGAGGTCGCCGGTGCCCAGCCGCTTCTCGCGCGCGGCGAGGTCCTTGATCGAGATCTGCCCCACCAGCCTCGGCCGGGCCGGCGTGCCCGAGAGCGCGACGTGGCCCACGATCTGGCCCTGCGCCACCACGCTGCGGCCCGCCAGCTGCGAGGCGCGCGCAATTGCCAGCCCCGGGATCTCCAGCGCCAGCGAGACGGCGCGGTCGAGCAGCGGCGCGACGGCGGTGGGCTCGTCGCGCCGCGCCCACAGCTCCACCAGCTCCCCACCCGAGAGCGACGCCCCCGCGGTGAGGCGCGCCACCACCGCTTCCTGCGACTGCGCGCCCAGCGTGAATTTGACCTTGTCGGCGATGCCCAGCTCGGTCTGGAAGCCGAGGCCGTGCAGGCGCCCGACGCTGACCTCCTCGCCCTGGGCGTGCATTTCCAGCGCGGGATTCGCGGCGGTGCCGGAGAGCCGCGCGCTCAAGGAGACCTTGCCTGCGCTGTCCGCCGGCAGTAGCCCCGACTTCGCCAGCCGCGACAGCTCGAGCTGCGTCACCGCCAGCTCCGCCTTGACCGGCCGCTGCAGGGCGGTGCGCAGGTAGGCCGGCTCCTTCAAGGCCCGCTGCAGCTCGAAGGCCGTCTGCGCGGTGAAGCCCAGCGCGGGCGAGCCGCCCAGCGCGATGCTGCCGTCGAGCGCGACCCGGCCCTTCTCCAGGAGCACGCCGAGCTTCGCGTCGACCTGCTGCATCTGCTGGGTGCCGGCGTCGTGCGCGTCGATGGACAGCGTCGCCCGCGGCGCGCCCAGCGTCCCGCTGGCGACGATGCGCGCCTCGACCAGCCCGTGCGCGCGCTGTTGCTGGAGCCGCGACAGCTTCGCCGCCTCCGCCAGCTTCGCCACGTCGACCTGCGCGAGCCGCGCCTCGAACTCCAGCGGCGCGCTTGCCGGCTGCGTAGAGAGGGACTCAACCGGCGCCTCGCCGCTCCAGTCGAGGCGCAGGATGCCGGACGAAGCGATCCAGCCGTCGGTCTTCAGGCGCCCGGAGTGGACGTGCGCGTGAGCATGCCCGTCGACGATCAGTTCCCCCGCAGGCTTCGCTCCCGCGGCCTTTAGATCTGCGCTCAGATCGAGGTCGGGCGCCGCGCGCGGGCCCTGGACGACGGCGTTCAGGTCGAGGACGCCGTGCAGGCCCAGGTCCTTGGGCAGGGCGAACTGCGGCAGCCGGTCCAGTTCGAAGCGCGTCACCACCACCGCAGCGTCGATGCGCCCGGGCGGAGGATGGATCTGCGCCTGCAAGCGCAGGGAGCCGTGCTCGCCCACCAGATCGAGCGGCTCGACGATCACCTGGTCGCGGAAGTGCACGTCGGCGGGGCTCTTCAAGTGCAGCTGGTTGCCTGGCCAGGAGACGGTGAAGTTGGAGAGGACGAGGCCGTCGCGGTCGTCGTCGACGCGCGCGTCGCCCGAGAGCTGCAGCGAGCCGCCCTTCACGCCCGCGTCGATACCCAGGTGCGCCACCGGCCCCTTGAGCTCCATCGCGATGCGCGGCGATCCCAGGTCGACGTTGCCGGCCGAGAGCTTCTGCGCTGACACGCGAAGGAATCCGTCGAACTTCTCGAGCGGGCCGTGCAGGACGCCGTCCACCGCGAGTCCGTCGGCGGCGACCGTCGGTCCCCAGCGCAGCCGCGGCGCGCGCAGGTGCACTTGCGCGTCGGGCCTCTTCGGCGAGCCGGTCAGGTGCGCGGTCAGGTGCGCCGCGCCCGAGAGCGGCAAGGACGGCTTGTGGGTCAGCGCTCCCACCGCCTTGCCCAGGTGCCCGAGGTCCGGAGCGTTCACGTCCAGGTCGAGCGAGAGATCGTCGTACGCCGCCGCGCCGTGCGCCTTCACGGTGAGACCCAGCGCGGTCGCCGAGAAGGCCTTCACGATCGCGTGACGCCCTTCGATCGTGGCGTCGAGATCGGCGACCACCTGGCCGACCCGATCGAGCAGGGTGGGTCCGACGTGCGCCGTGCCCGAGAACTGGCCGCTGACGCCGTGCTCGTCGAACTGCGGTCTCCCCTTGCCGTGCAGCGAGGCGCGCGCGTTCACCTCTCCCGTCGGCGCGGCAGGAGTGAGCGCCCCTGGATCGAGGTGTTCGAGGGCGAACTGGAGATCCCAGGTCGGCGTCTTCTCCAGCGTCGCGGTCGCCTTGGCTTGCACGCGCCCGCCGCCGCCGTCGAGGCGCAGGTCGACCTGCGCGGTCTTGCCCTCGGAGGTGAGGTCGGCCTCGCCGCGCACGGTGCCGGCCAGCTCTTTGCTGTGCGTCAGCGCCTCGACGTCGGCCGGAGTCACCACCAGGTCGCGCAGCGCGATGGCGCCCGCCTGCCGTGCGATGTCCCAGGAGCCGCGTGCAAGGACGCCGCTCTCGCCGAGCTTCACGCGCAGCTCGCGCAGGGTGACTTTGCCGGCGAACAGAGGGCCCTCGACTCCGGCGTCGAGGTCGACCGCGATGGGCGCTACGCCCGGCGCTGCCAACTCCGCAGCGATCTTCAGCGCCGCCGACACGCTGTCCGACGCGTAGCGCACGTGCGCCTGCGATATGTCGAGGTCCGCCAGCGCGACGGTCGCGGGCTTGCCCAGCTCGGGGCGCACCGTCACCGTGCCCGAGCGCAGCGTCAGGCTCTGCACGTCGATGACCCACTGGAACGGCCCGCCGCCCGGCGCCGGCTTCACCCTGGGCGCGATGGCCCGCGACAACGTCGTCTCGTTGGTGCCGGGGACCCTGGCGATCTCCAGCCACGGCTTCTCCAACTCCACATCCTTGAGCGCCACCCGGTGGGCCTTCAAGGCGAGCGGCTGCAGGCGCACGCAGACGCGCTCCGCCGACGCCACCTTGTGCCCGTCGGGATCGCGCAGCTCGACGCCGTCGACGCAGAGGTGGAGGAAGCCGCCGACGTGGATCTGCCGCACGTGCAGGTCGCCCTGGATGGCAAGGCTCGCCTCGTGGGTGACGAAGCGGCCCAGCTCTTCGGTGCCCGTGCCGGTGCGCAGCCAGACCAGCGCCACCACCATCGCCAGCAGGACGAATCCGAGCAGCGACAAGATGCCGATCCAGAGCACCCGGCCGGCCTTGCGCCAGCCCGGCTTCACCTCGCGCCGCGGAGGGCGCGCCGGCTCGTAGACCGGCTCTGGCGTGTGCTCGGTCACTGTCGTGCAATTCTTGCCACACCTGCGGCGCAGCGCATCTAGAACGCCTCTCCTAGAGTGACGTGGATGGCCCAGCGCGCTTCATGGATGCAGCCCACCTGGTTGCGCTTGCAGAAGTCGCTCACCCGCGTCGCCGCTACCGCCGGCGTGGCCGCATTGGGGCCGGGCACTTCTTGCGTCTTGATGTCCTTGGGGTTCGCCACCCAGCCGAAGTCGACGCGGATGGGCCCGAACGCGGTGAGGTAGCGCAGCCCCAGGCCCGGCGCGAATTCCAGGCCGCCCGAGAGCGGGTTCTTGGGATCGGCGTCCACCTGGCTCGCGTCCACGAAGGGCACGATGCCGAGATGGCTCAAGAGGAAGTCAGCATGGATGCGCAACTCGGCGGAGAAGAGCATCGCCGAGGTGCCGCCGACGGGAACTCCCACCTGCGCGTAAGGGGGCTGGCCGGGCGCGCACGGCGGCGTGCCGGGCAAAGGGCCGGCGATGCTGCAGACCGGATTCGCGCCCAGTTTGGGGCCCTGCCTCAGCGGCGAGTAGCCGCGCTGATCGTTCTGGCCGCCGAAGAAGAACCTCTGCGTGAAGGGCGTGGTGCCGCTGCCCTGCGTGAACATGCCTCCGTAGAGACCGCGCAGCGCGAGCACGGCGTACTTGGTCGCCGGCGCGTAGGCCCGGATGTCAGGGTTCAGCCGGAAGTACGAGAACGACCCTGGCTCGAGCGTCTGCTGGACGCTGGCGGTGAAGTAGAACCCTTGCGTGGGCTCGATGGAGTTGTCCCGGCCGTCCCAAGTGTAGCGGATCTCGGGATAGGTCAGCGTGCAGGAGTGAGGGCACTCGTTGGCGAAGGCGCCGGTCGCCCCGACGCGGCCGATGATCTCCGCCACGTCGGCGCCCTGGAACGCGACATTGAAGTAGCGGATGAAATTGAGCGACGGCGCGAGCGAGTGGTTGCCGTGACGGAAGAGGAGCCCGGTGCGCGCCGCCACGTCGTAGTAACGGAAGCCCGACTGCACCTCGCGCGTGAGCTCGCCGCGCGTGATCCAGTCGAGCCCCGGCACCAGGACGTTGGGGATCGTCAGCTGCGCCGAGTTGTTGCTGGCGGGGCCCGACTGATCGGGGTGGTAGCTGAACGGGCTGTCGACGAAGGCGTAACCGACGGTGCTCGACAGCTCGAGCCGGCGCAGGCCGCCGAAGAGGGAGCGGTCGGTGTACTCGCCGTGCAGCCGCGGCAGCTCCCAGCGCGTCTGCTCGATCGACCCGCCGACGCCGACGCGGATGGTGTGGAAGGGCGCCTCGCGCACGTTGATCCGCACCGCCGCGACCGGCGCGTCGCCGAGCGGCTCGAGCCCGACCCGCACTCCCGAAAACGCGCCCAGGTTGTAGATCCGCTGCTGCGCCAACACCAGCGCCTGCGGGCTGTAGGTGTCGCCCTTGTTCAAGCCGGTGGCTGTAATGATGTGGTCGGCGGGGATCTGCCGGTTGCCGGTGACCACCACCTTGCCGATCTTGAAACGCGGGCCGGGGTTGCAGTCGAAGATGACGTGCGCAGCGCCATCCTCCGGCGCCACCTCGACCTTGCCCTTGAGCTGCGCCCGCGCGAAGCCGTGCGCCTTGAGCTGGTCGAGCAGCACCTGCTTCGCTTTCTCGTAGCCGTCCTCGTCGAAAGGGTCGCCCGCGTGGATGGGCAAGGCCGAGTCCATGTCCGAGACCTCGCCCTTCGGGACGTCGGCCAGACCGTCGAGGTCCATCTTCTTGATGATGGCGCGCCGGCCCTCGTCGATCTTGACCAGCAGCGCGACCCGGCCCTTGTCGTCGCGCTGCTCCTCGGTGTCGAGGATCTTCGCCTCGTAGAAGCCCTTCTCGTTGTACCAGCGCACGATGCGCTGGAGGTCGATGGCGAAGAGGTCGGCGTCGTAGTAGCGCGCCGTCTTGGAGAAGAAGCCGCCGGTCGGCGCGGTGACGATCTTCGAGCGCAGCTCGCTTGCGGAGATCGACTTGTTGCCCTCGAAGTTGATGGCCACCAGAACCGGGTGCCCTTCGAAGGGCTGCGACGGAGTCGCGCAGGCGGCGATCAGCAGCAGGGCGAGAAAGGAGCGGGACAAGGCGGAGAAGGCTAGCTCCTCAACGCCCGCGGCGCAGGTTTTCCGCTCTCAGGAGCGTTGCCGCAGCAACAGATGCAGGTGCGCCTTCTCCCAGGCGCGCGCCCGCTCGTAGCCGGGAAAGCGGCGCTCGGCGGCGCGGAAGTCGGGGCCGTGGACGACGCGGCGGCCGGCGGCGTCGGCCGAGGGCGGGAAGATCTGGTGGAGCATCTCGTGGAAGACCACCATCTCGACGAAGTGCCGCGGCACCCGCTCGTCGTCGAGGGCCGGGTGGATGCGGATGATCTTGTGGTCGTGGAAGTAGACGCCCATCTTGATCGATCGGCGGCGCCCGCCCGGAGCGCGGCGGCCCCAGCCGATGCGCGCCTGGATGCTGTGGTCGAAGTGCCGGGCGTTGAGCGAGCCGTAGACGTCGAGCAGGTCGTGCACCCGCCCGCGCGTCGCCAGCGGCGGCTCGGCGCGCGGCGGGGCGGTCTTGATCAGGTCGCGGTGCAGCCGGACGTACTCGTCGATGGCGCGGCCGTGGGCGCGGCGGTTGCGGCCGGTGAAGCCGGCGAGCGCGCGCACCACCGGTTCGTGTGCGCGGGCGAACATGTGGTGCAGGCGGAAGTGTAGCCGGCCCGACACGCGGCGGTAGCTGACCATGGTCCAGGCGTTGTCGGTCAGCTCCACCTCGACAGGCTCGCGCAGCAGCGAGGAGAGCCTGGTCGCCAGGATCAGGCTGGAGCCGTCGGGGATGATGTGGATGCGGGAAGGCCGCAGCTCCTCGTCATCGATGAGGGCGACGCGCGGTTCCGACCGTGGCGGTTCGGGCGTGCCGGGAAAGAGGGAGAGCTGTCGCATGGCCGGAGAACACTCTAGCGGGCGAGACGATCTCGCATCAACAGGGATGTGCAAGGCGCTCGCGATGACGCCCGCGCAGCGCCGAAAATCGTTTCACTGTTGGTGAAATCAGTTTCACATAATAAATCCGGCGATCTTCCTGCGGCCCGTTCCTTGACGCTTTGGATACGCGTCTGTATCGTGCGCGCAAGCTCGTCGGTGAGCGACATTCTCGGGAGGAGGAACCTGAATGGCTAAAAAGAAGGGTGCAAAGAAGGGCGCGAAGAAAGGCGCCAGGAAGACGAAGAAGAAGGGCTCGAAGAAGAAGTAGCCCGGACTGATCCGGGCGGCCGCGTTCGCTTGCGGCCGCCCTCGGTCCCCGCGCGAGGGCAGCCTCGAGCAGTTAGAAGTACCGCAGTGCCCCCCAACCTCACCGACGACGAACGCAAGGCGCTGCTCGCCGAAGTGCGCGCGCTCGCCGGCGCTCCGCTGCAGAAGCTCTGGCTGCCGTCGGCGCAGGCGTGCGTGCTGCAGCTGCGCGTGCCGGGGCAGACCCTCCTGGTGGTGCTCGATGCGCGGCTCGCGATGGCCGCGCTCGCCGAGGAGCGGCCCACCGCGCCCGAGAGCGCGCCGAAGTCGCAGGCCACCCTGCGCAATGCCCTGGCCGGCGCGCGGCTCGCAGGCGCGGGTCTTCAGATTTCGGCAGACCGCAGGACACCCGCGCCGCGGCTCGACTTCGAGACGGAGCACGGCGCGCGGTCGCTGCTCGCGGAAGAGGCGCTGGTCCTCATCGATGGCGCGCGGCGGATCGTCTGGGCCTCGTCGGGCGCGGGGGCCGATCGGAGGCCGGGCACGGTCTTTCCCGAAGCGACGGAGGTCGCGCTCGAAGGAGAGGCGCCGCTGCCTGGTCGGGCGGAGTTGGTGCGCGGCGCGCTCCTGCGCGAGGAGGAAGCCGGGCTCGCGGCGCGACGCAAGGAGGTGGCGGCGCGCCTTCGCACGCGCGTGCAGAAGCTGCGGCGCACGCTGGCCGCCGTCGAGCAGGACGCGGCGCGCGCCTCTTCCGCCGGGGACGATCGGGCCAGAGCGGAGCTGCTCCTGCCGCTGGCATCGCGCATTCCCCGCGGGGCGCGCGAGGCGCGCGTGCCCGACTGGTCGCGCACCAGCGCGGAGGGCGTGCCTGCGGAGGTGGTGATCCCGCTCGACCCGGCGCTCAGCGCTGTGGAGTCGGCGGCGCGCTGGCTCAAGAAAGCGAAGCGCTACCAGGCGGCGGCGGCTCGGATCGCGTCACGGCGGAGCGAAGTGGCCGCCCAGCTCGCACAGGCGGAGTCTGCGTTGCAGCGGGCGCAGTCGGCGGCCAGCGCTGGCGAGCTCTTGCTGGTGGAGAACGAGCTGCCTGCCTCGGGAGGGCGTGCGCCGCGCGCGGGGGCTGCGGAGCGGCTGCCTTACCGCACCTTTCGCTCGAGAAGCGGCGCGCCCATCCTCGTCGGCCGGGGCGCCCGCGACAACGACGCGCTCACCCTGCGCATCGCCCGCGGCAACGATCTCTGGCTGCACGCGCGCGGCGCCACCGGCGCGCACGTCGTCGTGCCCGGCGCAGGCGACTCGCCGGACGCCGGCACGCTGGGCGACGCGGCGCTGCTCGCCGCGCACTTCTCCTCCTTCCGCGGCCAGTCCGGCGTCGAGGTGGCGTGGACCCGCTGCAAGTACGTGCGCAAATCGCGCGGCGCGCCCGCCGGCAGCGTGACGGTCACGCAGGAGAAGACGCTGCACGTGCGCCTCGACGAAGCGCGCCTCGCAGAGCTGCTTCGGAGAGAAGAAGGATGACCGCTTGCGCAACCCCCGGCCGGTTGCGGCATCATAGCGGGGCGTGTCCCGCGTCCTTCCCTTCGTAGTCTTCCTCGCCATCGCGCTGACCCTCATCGGCGGGATGCACTACTACGTCTGGGCGCGCCTGGTTCGCGATCCACACCTGCCGCCGCTGGCCGCGCGCATCGCCACGGTGCTCATCGTCGCGCTGGGCGTCTCCATGCCGCTGGCGATGATCGCCGCGCGGTTCTTCCACGCGACGGTGCGGCCCGCCCTCTGGGTCGTCTTCGTCTGGATGGGCATGGGCTTTCTCTTCGTCGCTTTCCTCGGCCTCGCCGATGCCGGGCGCTTCGTCGGCACGCTGGTGCAGCGGCTGCGCAGTCCGCTGCCGATCGATCCGGAGAAGCGCGTCTTCCTCGCGCGCACCCTGGCGGCGGGCGTCGGCGGCGTGGTGGCGGGGCTGTCGGCGATCGGCGTCCGCAGCGCGCTCGGGCCGGTGCAGATCAAGGAGCTGGAGGTCCGGCTGCGCGGGCTTCCACAGGAGCTGGCCGGCTTCAGGCTGGTGCAGATCTCCGACGTGCACATCGGGGCGCTGCTCCGCAAGGACTGGGTTTCGCACGTCGTCGATCGCATCCGCGCGCTCTCGCCCGACCTGGTCGCCATCACCGGCGACCTCGTCGACGGCAGCGTCGCCGAGCTGCGCGACCACGTCGCTCCCCTCTCGCGCATCGAGGCGAAGCACGGCGTGTACTTCACCACCGGCAACCATGAGTACTACTCTGGCGTCGAGGACTGGTACGCGCACCTGCCGACGCTGGGCGTGCGGCCGCTGCGCAACGAGCGGGTGGAGATCGCGCCGGGGCTCGACCTCGCGGGCATCGAGGATCCGACGGGCGCGCCCGACCTTTCGCGCGCGTTGAAGGGCCGCGATCCGTCGCGGGCGCTGGTGCTGCTCGCGCACCAGCCGCGGCAGTTCATCGAGGCGGCGAAGCACGGCGTGTCGCTGACCTTGTCGGGGCATACGCACGGCGGGCAGATCTGGCCGTTCTCGTGGCTGGTCGCGCTGGTGCAGCCGTATCTGGCGGGGCTGCACTTGCGGGGGGAAGCGCAGCTGTATGTGTCGCGGGGGACGGGATTCTGGGGACCGCCGATGCGGGTGTTTGCGCCGGCGGAGATTACGCTGCTCAGGTTGATGCCGGCGTGAGCGGTTGCGAAACGAAACCCACAAACACAAACAAAAACCACAAACGCAAACGCAAACACAAACGCGTTTGAGTTTGCGTTTGTGTTTGTGGGGCAGAAGCGTTTGTGTTTGTGTTTGTGGGGCAGGCTCGCGCCAGCCCTTCGGGCTGTCACTGCGCCTGCAAGGTTTGTGGTTTTGGTAGCTCGCTGCGCTCGCGATTGGCGCCGGATCGTACGTCCGGCGCTTGACGAAAACTCGTTTGGGTTTTGGTTTTCGTTTTGGAGCAGGCTCGCGCCAGCCCTTCGGGCTGTCACTCCGCCTGCAAGGTTTGTGGTTTTTGGGTAGCTCGCTACGCTCGCCCTTGGCGCGGATCGTCGTCCGTTCGTCATCGTCGGCCTCCCCGCTGCGCTTTTTGTGAGGGAGGCCGACGATGACGAACTGGACGACTTTGCCGCACGAAAAGCTGGTGGCGTATCAGGTGGCGCGCGAGTTGCTCGCTGCCGTCAAGCGGGCGGAAATTGCCGAGCCGAAGCTTCGCGATCAGGCCATGCGGGCGGCGATGAGCGCGTGCCTCAATATCGCGGAGGCAGCCGGACGGCAGAGTCCCGCGGACCAGAAGCGGGTCTATGCGATTGCTCGCGGTGAGGCCAGCGAAGCTGCCGCGGCGCTCGACATCGGGGCCATCGCCGGTGTGTGCAGCGCGGAACCCGCTCGGACAGGAGGTGCGCTTGCGCGACGCGCGTATGCGCTCCTCACCGGCTTCATTCGCAGTTGATTGGGAATATGTCAGTCGCGGGCGGCGGCGAACCAGGGCAGCGATTCGCGCGGCAGGTTCAGCGAGCGGTAGAAGAACTCGGAGGCGCCAATGGCCGCCTTGTAGATCTCGCGGTCGACCGGCTTCTGCAGCACCGCGCCCATCGCGGCGGCGAAGCGCAGCGAGGTCCCGTACATGTGCACGACGCAGTCCGCGGCCTCGCGCAGTTCCCCCTGGCCCTTGACCATCGGCGTCGCGAAGCGGTGCGCGAGCCAGCGCGAGGCCAAGGGGCGCAGCGCGTCCTCCTGCGGCGCCAGCCACCGGGCGAAGGCCGGCTGCCAGTTCTGCAGATGCTCGGGCAGCGCCGGGCTCTCCACCAGCGGCTTGGGATCGATCGACCAGATGAACCGCTTGTAACGGATCAGATTCGCGGTCAGAAGCTCCGCCCCGTGCGCCGCGATGCAGTCGGAGAGGAAGACCACGAACGGCTGCACGTCCTCGGGCTCCACCCCCTCGAACGCGGCCTCGTTGCCGATCTGCAGCCGCCGGTATGCGTGCATGAGCGCGGCGAGCGTGCGCCAGGGCGCGCGATCGACAGCGAACGCTTCCACTCCGGCGAAGCGAATCTTGTCGAGCGCAGCGGGTTCCACCGCGTGCTTGCCGATGCGGCCGCCGATCTTGTCCGAGGCGTGCGAGACGCGCAGGTCGAGCCCGGGGTCGTCGAAGAGGCCCTGCTGCTGAAACAAGCGCAGCGGCTCGTCCGACTCGTCGAGCTGCTCGAGGACCTCCGGGCATACCGGGTCGAACCACAGCTCGACGCGCCCGTCGGCCTGCCGGTAGCCGAAGGCGGGAAAATCGACGCACAGGTCCGGCAGCGCCTCGAGCCCGAAGCGCGCGTGGACGCTGCAGCCGCCGTCGCCGGCGAGGAAGCGGCAGGCGCGGTCGTCGCCGACGCCGTCGAGCTTGAGCGAATGCAGGATCTGGTCGCCCTCCTTCGTCTCCCCTTGCTCGAGGATCAGCTTGAGGCCGTGGGTCAGCGAGCCGCGCTCGCTCTCCGGCAGGTGATCGTGCAGCCGCAGGAAATCCTCGAGCCGGAAAGGAATGTCCCAGCCGCTGCAGCAGCAGCCCTTCTGGTTGCACTTGAACCGTCGCATCGGCTCGGAGAGCTGCACCGACGAGGGCGGCGAGAGGCCGACCTGCTCGTCCCGCGGCGGCGGCACCACGTTGAGGGACACCTTCACACCACCAGCTTACCGCAGTTCATCACCCAGACCGGCCGGGCCAGGCTCTCGGGCTCGAGGCCGCGCACCGCGAGCAGGCTGGCGGCCGAGCCAACCGATAGCCGCCCGAGCTCATGGAGGCCGAGCAGCTCGGCGGCGTCGCGGGTGGCGGCGAGCAGCGGATCGACGCCCGCCGCCCTGAGCAGCGCCAGCTCGCGCGCGTCGATCCCCGGCTCGGTGCGCTCGTTGCCGAGGTCGGTGCCGTAGGCGACGCGCGCTCCGGCCTCGCGCAGCGCCGCCAGCCGCGCGGGATCGACGCCGAAGGCCCACAGCGTCGAGATCACCCACTTGCCCTTCATCTTCTCCAGCAGATCCGCGGGCAGCGGTTCGCGCGGCGTGTGCGCCAGCACGTCCGCGCCCGCCTCCAGCGCGCGCCGCACCGAATCTGCTTCCAACGCGTGCGCCGCCACGCGCAGCCCGAGGCGGTGCGCCTCGTCGGCCACCGCCTTCGCCAGCTCGGGCGCGAGCAGGGGATGGCGCGGATCGAACGCCAGCTTGATGAAGCGCGCCTGCGCCGCCGCCAGCCGCCCGACCGCCGCGCGCCCTTCGACCGCCGTGGACAGCTCGAGGCCGTGACCGTTTTTTCCCCACGTCTGCGTCGGATAGCCGCCCGGCGCGGTGAAGAGCGGCCCCGCGAAGCGCACGCGCAGCGGCTGCGCGTCGAGCGCCGGCAGCATCCGCTCCGGCGCCCCGAGGTCGAGCACGCCCGCCACCCCGCGCCGCAGCTCCTCGCGCGCGATCAGGCTCACCTCGCCCGCGATCGACAAGTGCACGTGCGCGTCGACGATCGCCGGGACGAGGGTCAGCCCGCCCGCTTCCATCGCCGGCACCTTCACCGCCAGCCGCGAGGTGCGGCCGGTGATGAACTGCCCTTCGATGCGCAGCGCTCCTGCGCGCGGCTTCGGGTCCGCGATCTGCCCGCCGTTGATCCACAGCACCGGCGGACTTTACCAGTGTATGCTCGGCGGATGCCGGACGATGCCGACGAGCTGATCCTCAAGATGCAGCACCTCGAGGCGCAGGCGCGCGAGCAGGGGCAGGCGCGGACCGGGCAGGTCCGCGCGGAGCAGCTCAAGACCCGGGCGCAGAAGATGGCTTTCGAGGCCCAGCAGGAAGTCGCGGCAGCCGAGGAGGCCCAGCGCCTCGCCGAGCAGAAGCAGGAGAAGGCGCGCGATCCGGCGACGCCGCCGCTCGAGGCCGCCGACCTGCTCATCCAGGGGAAGTCCGAGGCGCAGGACGCGCACGCGCGGACGGTGAAGGCGCGCGCGCGGCTCAACTTCGCGCTCGACAAGATGGACGAGGCCGAGCGGCGCGAGTGGGAGGCGCTGCAAGCCGACGCCCGCGCAGAGGCGCACGGCCAGCTCGCCGAGGACCCGCTCTTCAACAAGCCGCCGACCTGAGATGCCGCTGCGCAAGGCCGCGCTCGCGGCCGTGTTCGCCATCTATCTCCTCACGCTCCTGCTCCTCCCCATCATTCCGCTCATCGTCGCCTGCGGCTGGCTCTACGGCGTGCAAGGAGCGGTGCTCTCGCTCCTGGCCGCGGTGGCGAGCGCCGCGACCTCTTTTTCCCTCGCGCGGGCGCTGGCGGGAAACGCGGTTGCGCAGGCGCTGCTCGAACGGCCGCGGACGCGCGCGCTCGCGGACCTCGCAGCCGAGGGCGGCATGGTGACGGTGGTCCTGGTACGGCTTTCGCCGGTCCTGCCCTACACGCCGCGCAACGCGGTGATGGGGCTGACGCCGATGCGGCTGCGCGACATCGTGCTGGGGACGGCGCTGGGGATGGCGCCGGGCGTCGTCCTCTATTCGTGGGCGGGGTCGCTGTTGCCGAGCGCGGAGGCGATCGAGCAAGGCGCGCCGCTGCACCCGGGCGCGGTGTGGATCCTGCTCGCTGTCGCCTTTGCCGCGGCGGCCGTTCTCGGCATCGCCGCTGCGCGACGTTTGAAGAAGCGCTCTACCCGCTGACGCGTTCGGTGCGGAGCTTGATGGTGACGCGCTTTCCGCCCAGCGGCCCTTGGCCGGTGAGCAGATAGCCGCCGAACGAGCGCACCACGCTGCGGCAGATCCACAGGGGCGAGTGGGGCCGGTCGGCCAGCGACTCCGGAGCGATCGGAGACGGCCCCTCGTCGTCGATATGGGCGACGACGAACCCGCCCTCGTGCCGCAGCGTCAGCCCGATGCGGCCGCGCACCGGCGTCGAGTCGGCCGCCTCGAAGAGCGCCGACACCAGCGTCTGCAACAAGGCGCCGCGCTCGGCCACGGCGAAGGGCACCGGCTCCAGCTGGTGCAGCACGGTGTAGTTCGCCAGCCGGGCGTCGAGATCGAAGAGCGCTGCCCCGATCACTTCCTTCACGTCGATCGGCCCCACCGCGCCCTCGCGCGCCCGCGCCAGGCTGATCACCGCCGCGATGCGCGACACCGCCCGCGAGATGGCCACCCGCGCGTCCTCGGCGGCCTCGCACAGGTCGCGCCGCCGGTCGGGCTGATCGGAGAGCTCGCAGAGAAACCCGAGGTCGGTCTGCGCCACTCCCAGTGCGCTGAGGAGATCCTGGGACAACGCCGACGCCAGCCTGCCTGCGTTGACGAAGCGCTGCAG
>WNFI01216329.1_pt1 | contig 17359 bp, 14 predicted proteins | sample 5400471 | NCBI WGS metagenome assembly WNFI01 (sample SAMN13153348, study PRJNA577476) | soil metagenome | isolation source: 100 cm saprolite on Douglas fir-dominated hillslope | place: USA:California | collected 2013-09-17 | reverse complement strand
AGGCGTCCACCTACCACTACCGCCACCATAGAAGCAAAGGCCTGGGGTAGTAAAATGAGACCGGACTGGTAGGCGCTCAATCCACGCAGGCTCTGCAAGTAAACGGGTATGATGAAGAGCCCTCCGTAGAGCGAGAAGGTAACCAGGATACCGGCAATGTTGCTCGACGTGAAAGGACCATTGGCAAAGACGCGCAGGTCCAGCAGCGGCTGTCCTCCGCGCCTGGCAGTGCGCAATTCAACGATCGTGAAGATGGTGAGCAACACAACCCCTGTGATCAGGCAGCCCAGCACTTTAGCCGAACCCCAACCGTCTGTACTGGCATCCGATAAGCCATAAAGCAGAGCAGCTAAGCCGACAGCAGACAGCAAAAAGCCTGGCAAGTCGAAGCTGTGGCGTGCTTCTGCCGCACCCTGGCTCAAGAACAGGACCGCCAGGATAACTCCCACAATACCGATGGGCACATTGATATAGAAGATGAGTTGCCAACTGGCAAAGGTGACGATATAACCACCCAGCGTGGGACCAAAGGCAGGGGCAAGCAGGATCGGAATACCCAGCGCACCCATGGCTGTGCCTCGTTCTTCCGGCGGAAATACCTGGTACAGCATAGTGATGGACAATGGAACTAGAAATGCTCCTGCCATCCCCTGCAATATACGGAAGATAATCAGTACGGGTAGGCTCCAGGCAATACCACACAAGGCCGAGCCTAGCGTGAAAGCCGCGAGCGCAAACAGGTACAGGCGCTTGGTGCCAAACCGGTTCGCCAGGTAGGCAGTGAGCGGCGTCGCTACACCCTGAGCCAGGGTGTAGGCCGTCAGTATCCACTGGACGCTATTGAGGTCAGCCCCAAAAGCGGTTTGCAATCTGGGAATAGCAACATTGACGATAGTACCATCCAGAATAGTCATAAAGATTCCGAAGATCACTACGATGGCAACCAGCCACTTGTACGCCATTCCTCCTCCTTGCTGCGTGGTAGAAGAGGCACTAATTTGCATAAGATGAAACTCCTTATATCAGTTTATCGCGATGATCAGGTACAGGAAATTTAGCCATTTTTTGCAGGTTCAGGAGCCGCAATGCCACGGAAATAGATGCGCTCCACGCAGCGTACAAGCTCGTCTGGTGGCATCTTCTTATCAAGCACCAGGTTTTTGTAAGCACGTGGTGAAAGCACACTAAAGAAAATGTTGAGCATCACAGCGGTGGGCAGTGTGGGGTCAAACATGCCAGCAGCCTTCCCTTCCTCGAGTAGAGCCGTGACGCTTGCGACAATCCGGTTAAGGGTATCTCCTTGCTTTTCTTGCAACACATATTTGAGCAGCACAGATTTGAGTTCTGTGCTGTTGTAGAGCACATACATCAACTGTGCACGTTTCCCGAAGAGTTCCTGGTAGAGAGAGTTGAAGATGAAAGCCAGCTTTTCCTGGGCGTTTCCCTCCATACTATTAGCATGCTCAACCATGAGCAGGACCGTGTGTAACTCTCGCTCAAGCAGCGCAAACACGAGATCTTCCTTGCGGGCGAAGTGCAGGTAGAGTGTACCCTTGGCAATGCCCACGCGTGCGGCAATCTCATCCATGGAAGTTTCATAATAGCCCTTCTCAAGCAGAACCTCTTCAGCAACCTGGAGAATCAGGTTTTCACGCTCCTGCCGCTGCTTCTCCTTGAGCGAGCGATGCTGAGGCATTGCGTCGTGCATATATTTCCCTCCAGGAAGGTATCTGACCTTATAGTTAATATTTGTTTGCCATAAACAAGTTTTGACTATACTTTGTGAGAAATGACTAACCAGTCATTATTGTACCTGAAGGTCAGAAATTTGTCAAGGGGGCGTCTCCTGAAATCCCAGGGCTGTTGCATCCTTTCTTTTTGCCGCCTGCGGCGGAGAGAAGAGGGAGAGGAGCGAGGGCACCTTGCGCTCCGGCAGGGGACAGCGTCCCCCTGCACCCCTATTTATGAGTAAATTTCACCAATATATTCAACAAAATATACTTTTCTTGACACTTATTCGTCAGGACCTATAATAAGAGAGTGACATTCATGTTTTGGCGTTTCGCCTGAATGTTTATAGATATCACCGAAGCTATTAAACACTTGCTTGATAAGATTTTTTCGTTGGAGCCCGATGATGTACCCCTACGAACTTCTCTCGGTCGACATGCCTGCATATGGAACAAAGTGAGCTCTGTTTTTTGTTTTTATATATAGAAATCAATGAACATCCATTTAGGCAGCAATTTTTGAGGTATCCCAATGATGGCGATCAATCCTGAAGAGTCCCTGGCACCCATGCAGATGCCAGTTTCCCATGTAGGGAGCACATTACAAGATCTGCTGGCAGAGACGTGCCAGTATCTCGCTCCAGAAGACATGGAGAGGATTGAACGTGCCTACGAACTGGCAAACCAGGCACACATGGGTGTGCATCGTCGTTCGGGAGAGGCATACATCCAGCATCCCCTCGAAGTTGCGCTGCTGCTAGCGGATATGCGTATCGATGCCGACGGTATCATGGCGGCTCTACTGCACGACGTAGTGGAAGATACAACATATTCATTGGAGGACCTGCGCGAGCTATTTGGCGCAGCGGTCACCAACATAGTGGACGGGGTTACAAAATTTGATGCGCTCATCCCCGAAGTTGCCGCGTCGCCTGTCCCGGCAGGGAAACAAAACGGCACGCTCCAGGGTGAAGAGGCCGCCCGTCAACAGCTTCGGGATGATGAACAGAGCACGCTCCAGGCGGGCGAACTGAAACGTCGGCAGAGGTCCGAGACAGTGCGCAAGATGTTGCTGGCAATGGCCGAGGATCCGCGGGTTGTCGTCTTGAAGCTGGCTGATCGCCTGCACAATATGCGCACACTGGGTGTCATGAATCCACGCCAACAACAAAATAAAGCGCGTGAGACCAACGAAATTTACGCGCCACTCGCGCGGCGCCTCGGTATGGCCCTGGTGCAAGCAGAGCTGGAAGATCTGGCCTTTCTGTACCTGGAGCTTGATAAATATACCCGCCTGGCACGCGAGGTAGAAGAAGAGCGCCATAAACGTCAAACATATATTGATGATGTATGCCGCACACTACAGGAAGAGATGGAGCGAGCTGGTATTCATGCCGAGGTCCAGGCATGGCAAAAACACCTGGCTAGCATCAACCGCAAGTTGCAACAAAGTGGGGGAGAAGTGAGCCAGATTCATGACCTGGTCTCCTTCCGCATCCTGGTCAACTCTGCCCACGACTGCTACCTTGCCCTGGGACATATTCATGCCTTGTGGCGACCCAAGGATGGGCGCATCAAAGATTTTATTGCCACGCCCAAGCTGAATGGCTACCAGTCTCTGCATACGACGGTGTTCTGCCTGGATAACAGACTGGCAGAAATTCAAATTCGCACTCATGATATGCAGCGCACGGCGGACTATGGCATCGCCAGCTATTGGTACATGAAGGAGCGCGGCGATTCGCGGCTCTCTTACCAGGAAATGATTGCCTGGATTGAACAACTACGGGAGTGGCAGCGCGAGTTACCGCAGAGCGCAGATGAATTTGTGGAGGCGGTCAAAGGAGATATCTTCCAGGAGCAGATTTTTGTCTTCACCCCCAAGGGTGAAGTCAAGGATTTGCCCCGTGGTTCTACGCCGTTAGATATGGCATATCGTATTCACACAGATATTGGCGATCATTGCGCGGGTGCACGCATTATTACTAATATGGCAGCTACTGGGCGGCTAGTAACCCGCCTGGTTCCCCTGGATTATGAATTACAGGGTGGCGAGATTGTCGATATTGTCGTCAATCGTACCGCGCATCCCACGCGTGACTGGCTCTCTTTTGCCCGTACCGCGACGGCTCGCTCGAAGATTCGCCGCTACTTGAAAACCTATGAGCGCGAAATTAACCTGCAACTGGGCCAAGAGCGTTTAGACCTGGCCCTGAAGGCCAGTGGTGTAGCCGGTATCAGGGTAGTCCAGGATGATGACTTTCTACCGCTCACGACGGGCAAGAAGTATGCCACGCTCGAAGATGTCTATGTGGCGCTAGGCCGCGATGATTTGCAAGTGGAGACAGTGGTGGAACAGCTATTACCCATGTTGGAAGGGAGGGGAGAGATCTTGCCTGTCTTAAAACCCAGGGCGGAGACCCAGGCGGAAGAAGATGAACAGAGCACGGAGAAACAGAACGGCGTGCACAGTCCCGCAGATAACAAGGGATTAAAAAGTGGTACGCCCATCGCCGTCAAATTAGCCCATTGTTGTTATCCCATTCCCGGTGATGCGATTGTCGGCTTCTTCAATCCTGGTAAAGGTATGTTTGTCCATCGCGGCGATTGTCGCACGCTGCGCCGCTATCACGAACAGGCGCGCGAGCGTTTTGTTGCTGTCAACTGGCTACAGATCGAGCCCCAGTCATACCTGGCTCCAATTACTATCGTAGCTCGCGACCGGGCTGGCCTGCTGCGTGACGTGGCAGCCGTGGTAGCTGACGCCGGTATCAATATGACGGCAGTGTCCTCCAGCACCAATGCTTCTTCACAAAAAGCTGTGATCACTGCTACACTAGAGATAGAGGCAGTCGACCAGATTGACCGCATCTTCAAGCGTTTACGCCAGGTCAAAAATGTGGTCAGTGCGAGCAGAACACTCACTAATGGAATAACGACGAACCGCCGATTTGAATAGAAAACACGTAATGTACGAATATGATAGATATGTCTATAAACAACCAGCCATCCTTACAAGATACTCTGGCTAAAACTGTGACCACGCTGCTCGATACCATCAACCAGTATATGGGTGCCGCGGAAATTGAACAGGTAACTCAGGCTCTCCAACTTGCCCAGGAGAGCTCTGGAGGCGTACACGACCATCGTGAAGCCTCGTTGCAAACCCTGCGCTTGATTTCGCCCCTGGAGCATGCGCTGGCAGTAGCAACAATCCTGGCCGAGATGCATATCGATGCCATAGGAGTGGCAGCAGGTGTGGTCTTTGAAGCCGTAGCCGCGGATCTGCTGGCGCTTGAACAGGTCGAAAGTGTGCTTGGAGCCCCCGTTGGACGTGTAGTGGGCAGCGCAAGATGTTTATCGGTATGGCGGATGATCCGCGAGTTGTCCTGCTGAAACTCGCCTATCGTCTGCACGCCATGCGCATATTGTCGCAACAAATACGCCAGTCCTCTGGCCAGCGCACTGACCGGCAAGAAGCGCTGACTATGGCCCAGGAGACGCGCGAAATCTATGCCCCGTTGGCGGGCAGGCTAGGTATGTCGCGTGTCGAAAGTGAACTTGAAGACCTGGCTTTTGAAATACTGGAGCCGGATAAATATGCCTGGGCGCTCTCGCAGGTTGAAATGGAGAGCAAACAATGGCGTTCCTACGTTGAACGTGTCTGTGACATCTTGCGCAAAGAGATGGCCACAATCGGTCTGAAAGCAGAAGTTTCGGGACGTGTCAAACACCTGTACAGCTTCTACAAAAAGCTCCAGCGCAACGCCTGGGAATATGGTCAGGGAGGAGATCTAGAGTCTGCCCTGGATGCTGGACAGATTCACGACCTGATCGCCTTTCGTATTCTTGTAGAATCAACACCCGACTGTTATCTGGCGTTGGGCCACGTACACAGCCTGTGGAAGCCTAAAGAGGGGCGTATTAAGGACTTCATTGCCAATCCTAAATCTAATGGCTACAGCGCCTTGCATACCACCGTCTTCTGCCTGGATGACCGGCTGGTAGAGATACAAATTCGTACCTTTGCTATGCATGAAATGGCGGAATATGGTGTGGCCATGCACTGGCATTATAAGGATGTCGGTGATCGCGCCTCAGCATCAGCTCGTGAATTGCTGTCCTGGCTGCGCCAATTAGCGGATTGGCAGCGCGATCTGCGCTTCTCGAACGCCAGTGACACGGAGTTTGTCGAAGCTTTCAAAGACGATCTCTTTGAAGAGCAAATCTTTGTCTTTACACCTAAAGGTGAGGTCAAAGACCTCCCCGTAGGCTCAACGCCGTTGGATTTTGCCTATCGCATTCACTCGATGGTAGGAGACAAATGCGCAGGTGCGCGTATCATCACCGAAAGTACTAATGGGGTAACCGAGGGTGATCGCCTGGTGACACGTATGGTACCCCTGGATTATGAGCTTAAAAGCGGCGAAATTGTCGATATCGTGACCAACCGCACAGCTCACCCAACGCGTGACTGGCTTAATTTCGCGCGCACAGCTGCCGCTCGTAGCAAGATTCGCCACTACCTCAAGACACATGAGCGGGATATCAATATCCAGATCGGACGCGAGCGGCTGGACCGCGAATTGAAGATTCGCGGCGTAGTGCGCGGCGTCGAGGCTCTGAATGAAGACGCTGAGAAATGGCTGGAAGAAGAGTATACCAACAAATCATTTGAAGATATTCTTGCTGCCATTGGCAGCGATGAAATACGCCAACACGCGGTTGCCGTCAAACTGCTTGATCACTGGCAACAACGCGAGGGTAAAGACAGCAAAGAGGAAGATGAACTTCCTCCGCTTCCCACGACGGCTCCCAAACAGGGCTCTACTGCCCGGCTGCAAGTCGCGGGCGTCAGTGGCTTATTGACGAGCCTGGCAAACTGTTGCAATCCGCTGCCAGGTGATGAGATCGTTGGTTTCATCAGCCGCGGCAAGGGCGCAATCGTCCACCGCGCTGATTGCCAAAATATTGGCCGTTACCGCGAGCGCGAGCGCGAACGCTTGATCTCGGTGAGTTGGGACGGTATGAACCAGCAACGCTACCTGGCACCTGTCCTGATTACAGCTCACGACCGCTCGGGTCTCATTCGCGATATTGCCACGGTTGTCTCTGATGTTGGCGTGAACATGACCTCGGTCAGCACTAATGTCAGTAGCAAACAGATGGCCCTCATTAGCGCCACCCTGGAGATCGAGAACCTGGATCAGTTGCAACGCCTCTTTACCAAATTGGAGAAGGTGAAGGATGTCCGGCACGTCGAACGTGATTTAGGGAAGAGTAAGAAGAAATAGCAGGTATGCGTTCGCATACCTGCTTTATCTTTTCGGCTTTTGTATACTTAGCCGCGTAGACGCTCCAGTACGGGAGGCTGACGCAATTTCGCTAAAGCACCAGCTTCAATCTGGCGCACACGCTCACGAGTAATACCCAGTTCACGGCCCACCTGTTCGAGCGGATGAGCCTGACCATTACCAAGACCAAAACGCAACTGTAGCACCAGCCGCTCTCTTGGAGTCAGAACCGACTCGAGTACGCGCTGGACTTCGTCCTTTAAAGTCTGGGTGGTGGCAATGTCTTCAGGTGAGGCAGATTCTGTATCAGCTAACACATCTCCCAGTTCCTGCTCTTCATCCTCGCCCACGAAGAGGCGCTGGCGTTCGCGACGAATGCGATTAAGAGCCGTATTTACGTAGACAGGCAAGCGAATGGTGCGTCCCTTATCGGCAACGGCACGGCTAATTGCCTGGCGAATCCACCAGGTTGCGTGGGTAGAGAAGCGATGACCTCGACGCCAATCATAGCGTTGCACGGCTCGAATGAGACCTATATTGCCCTCTTGAATGAGATCAAGCAAGGTCAAACCGCGGCCAACGTACCTCTTAGCAATACTGACAACCAAACGAAGGTTAGCCAGGATAAACTGCTTCATTGCGTCGCGATCACCACGCTCAATACGCTGGGCCAGTTCGATTTCGCGCTCGTGCGTAATCATTGGTACCCGGCCGATCTCGCGAAGATAGGTCATCACGGCATCTGACTCACCCGCATCAGTAGTACTGACTGTATTCTCATCCTGATCTTCCGAACGACGACGGCGTATCGCAGGGCGCCGAGCGGGCGCCTCTCCATCTGCAGCCATCGACGGCAGGGTGAGAATAGAAGCAGCCTCTAGTTCAGGCGAGCCTTGTAACTGAGTCAGGTCTTCATGCATAGCAGACATTTCTTCCAACTCAAGGGAAGCCGGCTCCAGACCGTTAAGATCCTCTTCCAGCTCCTGCTCATCTTTACCAGGCCCCTCTTCTACTTCATCTTCAATTGTATAATCAAGATCATTAGCGAGTAGCTGTTCGACGATATCGAAGGCTTTCTCTTGATCTGGGTTCGTTGTTGTATCGTTCAGTGTTAGCGTCGTCCCCGTCATGGCACGCTGTTGTAGGTCTATCATTTTGCGCCCTCCATGAAAAGTACCCTATAATCTTAAACAGCAAGATTTATGTTTTGTCGTCTGGTCCTACACTCAAGGAAAGCGATCCTTAGATCGAACACCTGGTCCGAGTAACGAGTGGGAGGAAGTCAAAGACATGCATTTTCGTTTCTACTATTAGAAACACTGTCAAATAGGAAGATATTCCTTCTCTCTTACAATTATAACGTATATTACCCCTTTCATTCTAGTCCCTATAGTGCGTATTTGGTGCGGCATCGCAAATTCATATATACATATTACGTCTGAAGGCCCTCCAAAGTGGCAAATTGCTCGCTAATCTCCCAGCAAGGAGTGAGATTCTTGGGGCTGGACCTGGGACAACTCCCTGGTTTCAGCCAGCCGGGCTTTTTTAAAGTCGCCCTGGGAAGCGAACGCACCCTCTGCCAGTAAGACCCTCGCGATAGGTAATGAAACTCCGACAATCGAGTCCGCTCTTGACGTGATGCTGCTCCTACTCTAGAATAACATTCATGGACGCATTTGCGCAACTCTTAGATATCACCGTGAAACGCATTGACAAAGATTTACCTCTACCTACCTATGCTACGCCTGGCGCGGTGGGTTTTGATCTGCTGTGCCGCGAAGATACCGAAGTGGCTCCCCGCAAGCAAGGTCTTATTCCAGGCAATGTAATCGTCCGTATACCGCCAGGCTATATGCTGCTGCTTACACTGCGCAGCAGTACCCCGCGCCGCAAGGGCCTGTTGATCCCCCATGGTGTCGGCATCATTGACCAGGACTACTGTGGCGAGGGCGATGAATTAATGGTCCAGGTCTACAACTTCCGCGACGAGGCAGTCACTATCAAGCGCGGTGAGCGCATCGCTCAAGGTATATTTGTACCTATCGTACGCGCCCGCTGGCAAGAAGTTGAGGATATGGGCGAGGGTCGTGGTGGCTTCGGAAGTACAGGAGCGTAAGATACATTATGCCGCTACCAGACTATTATGCCATTCTCGAAGTTTCAGCCAGCGCCACCCATGCTGAAATTAAACGCGCTTATCGCCGCCTGGCCCGCCAGTATCATCCCGACCTGAATGCCACAGCGCTGGATAAACATATCAAACGCCTCAACGAGGCCTACAGAGTCCTGGGCAATACCACTAAACGCGCTGCTTATGATCAGCAGCTCCTGCATGAAGCGCAATTGCGCCAGGCTGCACGAGAAACCCTGCGACGACAACAAGCAGAGGCCACGCAAGAGCCAAAAATGACATGGATCGAAGGTATTTGCTAAGGCTTGTTCGAAAGCCTGGTAAGATTGATCACCATAGAGCACAAACAGCACCTGTTTGAGACTCGTGGACCCCTTGATATGTTCAATAGCAGTACGCAGAGCGATGGGAGCTGCTAACTCCAGGGGATAGCTATACACACCTGTACTGAGCGATGGAAAAGCAATGCTTGCTACCTGGTACTGCTCGGCCAGGTTAAGACAGCTTTGATAGGCGCTGGCCAGGAGGCGCTCGTCGTCGGCGCCACTGCCATAAATTGGCCCTACAGCATGAAAGACATACCTGGCGGACAAATTGCCCGCTGTCGTTGCCACGGCGCTGCCGGTTGGGCAGCCACCAATTTTGCGGCACTCAGCCATAATGGTTGGTCCACCTGCCCGGTGAATAGCACCATCAACACCGCTGCCTCCAGCCAGGCCGGCGTTAGCAGCATTCACAATGGCATCCGCCTTGACTTTAACGATATCTCCTTGCATCAATGCCAGGGTTACACCGTTAATGGTACGCGTCGACATAAAGGCCTCCCTCCGGTTATCCATTACAGCATTAACCCGAACGGCTCCTCCAACAGGCGTTTGACCTCCTGCAAGAAGCGCGCCGCCGTGGCACCATCAATTGCACGGTGATCGGAAGAGAGCGTCACCTTCATACGGTTGCGTACAACTACTTGCCCATCTACGACGGCAGGGGTCGGAGTAATCGAGCCAACCGCGAGAATGGCGGACTCTGGTGGATTGATCACAGCGGTAAAACTATCGACATCGAACATACCCAGGTTACTGACAGTAAAGGTACCACCGCTGAAATCCTCCGGGCGCAATTTGCCTTCACGCGCTGCCTCTGCCAGCCGGCGCGTCTCACGCGCAATGTCAAGCATACCTCGCTGATCAGCATTGCGCAAGACAGGTACAATCAGCCCCTGCTCCAGGGCGACAGCCACACCAATATGCACCTGTTTCTTCTGCAGGAGACGATCCTCGGCAAATGATACGTTCATTTGCGGCATACGCAGCAAAGCCTTGGCCACCGCCTTGACAATCAAGTCATTGAAGCTGACCTTCACGGGGTTTGGATCGCTAGCGGCATATTCATTAATTTGCTGACGTAAGGCGGCCAGTTTGTCCGTATCGATCACGCTGGTAACATAGAAGTGCGGAGCAGTCTGCATGCTCTGGCTCAAACGCCTGGCAATCGTGCGCCGCATGGCTGTCAGTGGAATCTCTACGACCTCACCTGTATCTACCTGGGGCAGGACAGGTTCCGCCGCGGTTACAGGTTGCGCGGGTAGCGCAGCCGCCTGGACAGGAGAAGGAGCAGGCTGGACACGCGTTAAGGCTGCTTCAACATCGAGCTTAATAATCCGCCCATTGGGACCAGTACCGCGCAAGCCCGCATAATCAAGCTTGTTTTCTTCGGCTATGCGCCGCGCAATAGGCGAAATAAAGACACGTCCCTGCGAGCTTGGAGCAGCGCCGTCAGAGATAGCCTGCTGAGCGCTGGCAAAGACAGCCGGTGCCACAGGTTGCTGTGCCGCTGAGCCCTGCACATTTGGCGGGGTCGGGACGCCAGCAGTTTTTGTCGTCTCTGCGCTCTTGCCACCAGAACCAGGGCTATCAGGTAAAGGTTCATCCGGCGTACCTATCAGAGCAATGGGGGCGCCAATGGGTGCTGAGGAGCCTTCAGCAACCAGTATTTTACGCAGGGTCCCACTGGCAAATGCCTCTATTTCGATATTAACCTTGTCTGTTTCAACCTCTGCCAGCATCTCTCCTTTTTTGACCTGCTCACCCTCTTTTTTCAGCCAATGGAGAATCTTGCCCTCTTCCATGGTATCGCCCATTTTGGGCATCTCTACTTTTTTCATCTTGTCTTCTCCCAACTACCTCCTGACGAGAGCAGCAGGTACAATCGCCTTGACCGCCTCGATGACATCACTCTTTTTGGGCATGGCGGCTCGCTCCAACACTTTTGAATAGGGCATGGGCACATCCGCGCCCGTAACGTGTTTAATAGGCGCATCCATATAATCAAAGGCATACTCGTAGATAAGGGCAGCCAGGCCCTGACCAGTACCATAGTACTTCCAACCCTCTTCAGCAATAACCACGCGATTTGTCTTCTGGACCGATTCAACAATCAGATCGATATCTATGGGTCGAATACTCCTGAGATCGATGACCTCCGCGTCAATACCTTCTTTAGCCAGGTCTTCGGCAGCAGGCAAAACAACATGGAGCATGCGCGAGAAGGTAATAATCGTCACATCCTGCCCGGACCGCTTCACGTCGGCGGCATCCAGCGGAACCGTATATTCAACACCCTCGTCGGGCACCTCGCCCTTGACGTTGTACAGCAGCTCGTGTTCGATGAAAAGGACAGGGTCGGGATCGCGTACCGCGGATTTGAGCATTCCCTTGGCGTCATAGGGCGTTGCGGGTATGGCTACTTTAAGACCGGGAATATGTGCATACCATGACTCAAGCATTTGCGAGTGCTGCGCACCACGCTGCGCGCCGCCACCGCCCGGCATGCGTATGACGAAAGGCACAGCTGCCTGTCCACCAAACATATAGCGCATCTTGGCAGCACTGTTGACAATCAGATCGGAGGCAAGGAGACTGAAATTGATGGTCATCAGCTCAAGAATAGGTTTCAGGCCTCCCAGGGCGGCTCCAATCGCGGCCCCGGTGATAACCTCCTCGGCCAGGGGCGTATCACGCACACGCTTCTCGCCAAATTCTTCAAATAGTCCCTTGGTGACAGCGTAGGTGCCACCATACCCCGCAATATCTTCGCCCATAATAAAGACACGCTCGTCGCGCAGCATCTCTTCACGGATGGCTTCGCGCAGCGCATCGCGATATGTAATTGTTCGCATGCTATGCTATTTCCTCTCGTAGCGGTGGGTAAGGGCGGTAGAATCATCAACCATGACATCGGTATAAAGTTCCGCGAGTTCTGGATTGGGGCTATTATCGGCAAATTCCGCAGCATCTTCGGCGACCTGCGTAGCGCGAGCATCGTTGTCATCCAATTCTGCTTGCGTTACCAGACCAGAATCAAGCAATTTCTTCTCAAAAATGCCGATGGGGTCGCGCGTCGTACGCCATTGGTGCTCTTCCTCACGAGTACGATAATAGGAAGGGTCGGTCATAGAATGGCCTCGGAAACGGTAGGTTTTGATCTCCAACAAAGTGGGGCCTTCACCGGTGCGAGCACGCTCGACAGCCTGTTTCATAGTTTCGTAGACTGAAACAACATCCATACCATCGATCTGCTCGCCTGGCATATTATATGCCGCCGCCCGCGGCACGAGACTATCGACGGCCCAGGCTTTTTGGACCGCCATACCCATCGAGTACTGGTTATTTTCGCAAACATATACCACGGGAAGTTTCCAGATCGAGGCAAGGTTAAGCGCCTCGTGGAAAGCTCCTTCATCAACGGCTCCATCACCAAAGAAACAGGCCGTGACGATATCTTCTTCCAGGTATTGTGCAGCCAACGCCACCCCGGCAGCAATCGGCAGTTGAGCAGCAACAATACCATTGCCTCCCAGCACCCCCAGTTCATTGCTCCACATATGCATGGAACCACCCTTGCCCTTACTGCAACCGGTGCTTTTGCCAAACAGCTCGGCCATGACCGCATTTGGCTCCATGCCACGGGCCAGGGCATGACCATGTTCACGATAGCTACAGAGAATTTTGTCACTTGGACGCAGGGCAGTGATACACCCGACGCCGACGGCCTCCTGACCAATATACAGGTGCATAAAGCCGCCTATTTTACCACGTGTATACTCCTCGGCACTTTTCTCCTCAAAGCGACGAATGAGCGCCATTTGATAGTGTATGTGTAGGAGTTCCGCGCGGGTCAAGCCCGCAACGGTTGTTACATTGCTGATCGCCATAGGCCTCCTCTGATGTTGTAAAGCGTTGTGGATGCCCAGCCCGGCATACATCATTGTATGACGATGAGGCCCTTTATCGCACTACTTTGTGATCTTTTTGCTATGTATTGTACCGCATCATAACCAAGATGCATAGAGAGGAGTACGATTCGCGGGATGAAAAAGGGGTGTCCAAAATGGTGCATAGCCCCCCGTAGAGCTTTGTCAGAGTACATTCTTTTGAACGATCCGCGTCCTGTAACTCTGACTCAATCCCTACCAGGGGCTATATGCTATGGCAGTGAGAACGTTGACGTCTTTCTAGATGTCAATGCAATAGGCACCCATAACAGGTGCCGGGACATTACTTTTTAACAACAGATTCCGCGAGATCCTTGCCTGGGAAGAAACGCACGCGATCCTTCGCAGGCACCTCGATACGCTTTCCATCGCGAGGGTTAACCCCCCGACGTGCAGCACTCTGGCGCACTTTAAATGAGCCAAAGCCAACCAGGCGGACTTCGTCGCCACCTTGTAAAGCCTCGCGAATAGAGACCAAAGTAGCTTCTAACGCCGCTTGAGCTTGCTTCTGGGAAATGTCCGCTTCTCGGGCAATACGCTTTACAACAATCAACACACGTCGCTTCTCGTCCCAAATGTATTGTTGGGCCTGTAGAGCGGCATTACAACCTCACTGCCGTAAGGCAGTATAGCACGCGAATCTAAGAAATACAAGCCTGTGACCCTGCTCTAGGGCTTGAACTAAGCCCTAGATCGGCTCCCAGAGCCATCTTATAGCTATCAATCAAGTGAGAAATTGGCCTCTCAGGCGGTTCCATATACTGCTGAGCTTATCAGCAAAATCCTTGAAAAGCATTACCTCCCGGGCTGCCAGATTTGAACGGTGCCATCGTTGCCAGCAGAAGCAATACTCTTACCATCGGGTGACCAGGCCAGGTCGTTGACAGAAGTACCTGAGGTAGTGTGGCCAGGATAGTAGTCGGCATGACCGCGATAGGTATAGAGGTGACCACCGTTGAAAGCATCCCACACCTGCACAAGCCCATCACTATTACCAGAGGCAATCTGCCTGCCATCAGGTGACCAATGAGCGATAAAGACTTCGGCTCCCTGACCATTATACGTGTAGACGTTGTCCGCGGTCGCTACATCCCAGACCTCTACTGTGCTCGTGGAGCAAACAGCAATGTATTTCTGATCGGGCGACCAGGAGACATCATGCGCCACACCACCATGATAGCCATAGTAAGCGACGTTACCCGCCGTATTAGCATCCCATATTTGTACATCACCATTACCAGCAACGGCAATGCGCTTACCATCAGGAGACCAGGCCACGCTATTCCAGGGCGAAGGAACGCCTCTGCTAACGTGCTGAGTCCCAAAAGTGAGAATATGCTTGCCAGTCATAGCAAACCACTCTTGCACAGTACCATCATTGCTAGCGGAAGCAATACGGCTGCCATCAGGAGACCAGGCTACATTAAATATGGCGTCTGTATGACCACGGTAGGTCACAATGCGTTCGCCCGTAACAGCATTCCAGATCTGCACAGTCGTATCGAGACCGCCAGACGCCAGGTATTTGCTATCAGGAGACCAGGCCACTGCAAGGGCATCGCCATTATGACCTCGATAGGTGTAGACATGTCCACCACCATGAGCATCCCAGACCTGCACAGTGCCATCACCACTGGCGGAAGCAATACGCTTGCCATCAGGGGACCAGCCTACACTGCTTACATAGTTCGAGTGACCTTGATAAATATAATGAACTGGCGGCGTCAGGTAGTGCTGCACAAAGGCGACAGTACCAGGAAAGTCAACATACGAAGCCGCAATAGCCAGCGGTATCAATATGATAATGAGAATGAGAATCGTCCGTCCCGCTGGGCGACGAAACAAACGCCGTTGTTTTTTTTCTATCATCGTTTCGAGACCTCTTATCCCATTTCATTGTTCTCTACCATCGTTTCGAGACCTCTTTTCATTTTTCTCGGTTCACCCATTTTTTAGAGAAGACGAACGAAGGCCGTCAATTACATTACGACATCAAACGCGAGGCTTTCACATTGCAGATTGATGGAAATGTGCAATAACACAGCCTTTTCCTGCTGCCTCTGCACTGACACAGAGGATTTGTCTGCTGCCTCTGCACTAATACCAGCTTTCTCTATGCTGGCTATGAGTTGAGCGGCCGCAGGCCGCTCAACTCATAGCCAGCACTAATAAATCCTCTGCGAAGCGCCGCAGGCGCTGAGGAGTCAAGCCAGGAGGAGACCCTGAAGCATCAAGAACCCTAAGAATATAAGGATTGCTCTTAAGAGCTGTAGTGAACTATAATAGCACTGTTCATGTTCGCAATGCCTGGATGTGAGGAAAAATGATGTACATAAGTGAACCAGCCGAATATGCTATCCTGGGGCTACTTCAGAGCCAATCCATGCATGGCTATGAAATGTTCCAGCAGTTCAAACATGGAACGCTGGGAGAGATTGTCCATCTCGAAATGAGCCAGATGTACGCCTTTTTGAAAAAGCTTGCACGGTTGGAGTACATCGAGGCCGAACTAGAACCACAGGGAACACGACCACCACGCAAAGTCTTCCATCTCACCGAAACTGGTCGCACGACTTTTTTTCAGTGGCTTAGCGAACCGGTAGTACGACCACGCGAGATCCGTATACTTTTCCTCATCAAACTCTATTTTGTCCAGCAATTTCGTCCCAGGGAGACCACTCCCCTGGTGCAGCAGCAAATTGTCGCCTGCCAAAATTTCCTCAACCATCTTGAGACCAGGCGTCCCCCCAATACAGAGACAGGCGATGAAGCTTTCTTTGAACACGTAGTCCTGCGCGGGCGCATTTACCAGACCCGCTCCCTACTCGATTGGCTACGCGAACTAGAACATGAGCTGGTAGCCAGCCGCTAGCAACCGCCATCGTCTATAAATAAAGGCTACGAGTTGTGCAGCTTGCAGCTGCACAACTCGTAGCCTTTATTTATTAGGAAAAGCCACCGCAGGTGGCTCAAGCCCTTAACAAAAGTCGATAGAGGGGATTATAGGTTTTGTCGCAGTGGCTGCAGGAGACAGCTCGCGAGTAGCGGCGTGTGCGTGGATATTGCTTACCACAGTTTGGGCACTCGTAGAAATAGCGAATGGGACGGCGCTGGCGGCGTACACCTTCGCGGCGCATGCTCTCCTGGTGCAGCAGTTGACGCAATTCTTCCACATCATAGCCTGTAATCGCAGCCTCATCGGCAGCAATAGAGTCATAGCCATGATGGCGGTGACGACGTGGGGTACCTTGCACACGATCAGCCAGGTGAATTAACTCATGGGCCATTGTAACTTCAATTGATTGTGGCTGCATGTCTGGCTCAATAAAGATCAGATGCCGGTGAGTGGGCCTATACAATTGCAGCGGATCATCAAAAATAGGGACGGCCTGTGCAAGTAAGGGTTTGTTGTGGTTGCGGATACGGACTGAAGAGCGAGGAGGGGGTGCGGGTAGATAACAGTAGCAGCCGAGAATCATTGCATGCAGCCGTTTGCCTGTCCAGCGCATATACTCGCGGCGGTCCTGGGTAACCGCCACCCGGCTCAATTCATAGGCAGGAAGGTTTAACTTTTGCCAGTAATGCTGAAACCAATCCTTGACCACTGGGCTGGCAAATAGTATAGGCTCTGCTTGCCGGGGTGGCGGCGTGGGGACTGTAGGTTTACGGGCGGCAACCATGACCGCTACTTACTCCTGCCTAGAATAACTGGCATCTCCGGACTTCAAGCCCGGAGATGCGGTTACAATTTTCTCGTCCTTAGAACGTGATTTCAGTATATCAGGCAGGGCTTGTATTGGCAAGCCCACTATGACCAGCTATGCATTCAACAAACCGGGCACACCCAAAAACTATCCCAGCTAGCGCACTCTTTCCATCTGGATGACGATGAACATCCCTTGTATGAGCGCAAGGAGGGCGGTCATACAAG
>WNFI01036812.1_pt1 | contig 17363 bp, 16 predicted proteins | sample 5400471 | NCBI WGS metagenome assembly WNFI01 (sample SAMN13153348, study PRJNA577476) | soil metagenome | isolation source: 100 cm saprolite on Douglas fir-dominated hillslope | place: USA:California | collected 2013-09-17 | reverse complement strand
GCTACTGCCTTGCGTCGGAATCAACGTCCCCGAGCCTCATTCTCGTTGGCCGGTTTTCAGGTGACCCTCATTGGCCGGTTTTGGGTGACCGCTGAGGCGACGGCAACGTATGTCGGATCGCGCCACAGTAGGAGGTAATCCACTAATCGAAATAGCAACGTATTGCGGTGAGGGTCTCGCTAGACGGTACCGATCCTGAAGGATCGTTCCGCTCGAACCATTGGATCAGAGGATCTTCCACAGCCAGTCCTCCCGCGGAGCTTGCTCGCAGACCAGCTGCGGGGCAGCGACGAAGCGCATTCTTGAGTGATTATTTTTGGGAGGCGTAACGAGCAGATGAATCGGAGCGTCGATGTGGTCAGGAAGGTGATGGAGCGACGCGACTTTAATTTTCTGTCTGCCCAACTGCAAACGCCGTTGTCAGGTTACACGCCCACCGCTCCTGATGGTGTCTGATGTGACGAATCTGGCCTGGCGCCTTTAGCCCGCAAAGAAAAATGCTGCAGATGAGATAATGGCCGATGCGCGCCCCTGAGAGTCACATACCACGAGTAAATTCCGAGGGTGGTGAAGATGATCACAAAGGGTGATGCAGCTGAGGTATAAAGTACATTGGCGACTCCGAAACCTGATGATGCAGCGAGATAGGCCATGAGCACGATTAAGGTAGCGACAGCAAGGGCACTTCCCAGCCCCAAGGCCAGGAGGCTGGTCGGTATACGACATCGCCGTCTGAAGAAGGTGGCCACCAGTAAACCAGCCGCCCCGCATGCCGCTAGAGTCGGAAACACGGCAGCGTATGTCGAAGCCATGACGCTAGCGACCTTAACCTGTACAGCCCGACGAACCTCCGTGAATTTATACATATCGCGACCAAGAACAGTGTCGACATAGACCATCAAGCCTGGAGTTTCGATAACGCTTGCATTGGCAGCCGGGTGGATCAACTGCACCAATGGAATCCTAGATTGACCGCTCCCCGCAACGTCTAAAACTAAATCACAATTATCGATCGGACAATCGGTCTTCAGCTGAAAGCGCACAGACTTGAGTTTCGGATAAACCGCGAGAACATCTGGCGCTGGCGTGAAGATGATGGAGGATTCAACCTGTTCTGGGGTGCGGGCGACTAATCGGAGTGTGGGCGTCGCCGAGGGGGCCGCAGTCCATCCGCTGACAAAAATGGTTCCCTTCTCGGGCAGATAGAGGCCGTCCACGGTATCGGCGAAAATCGCGAGACCCTGCGCTGGGCCGACACTGGGAGCGGACCCAACTGGTGAATCGACCATCTTGAACACAACTTTGGCTACTGCTTTGCTGGCCTCGATAGTTTCTCCCAGGTACTCCCATCGAAATGGGGGCAACAGCGTGGCTCTCGGAGGAAGACATCGAATGATGCCGTGGGCGCAGGCTGAATTGATCTGATCGGCCAACGTGTCGTAGAAACGCATCGCTTCTTTCCCGGAACGATAATGACCGGCGTCAGCGACTGCGTCGCGGAACTCCCACATAGACCAGCCAGCGTGTACCTCAAGACAAGGTTTAGTGTTCACTATCGAGCACGCGATTTGAAGCCATCTGTTCCCCGTGGCACCCTCAAACGAGTTGGCGAGTTCCCGAGCTGCGGGGCTAACGGCGTAGGCGCGTTGCCGAGCATCCTTGGGAAAGGTAATGAAAGGGCGCCATTCGTCATGCTGGATGCGCGATAGTGCCCCGTAGGCACGCAGAAAACTCTTCGATCTGAACTCGTTTGTCTCGAATATGCCGTAGTGACGGTAGTTCAGCCCTGCAACCAGCCAATCTGCCGCGGCAAATACGGCGAGGGCCAGTGCTAGAGGCAAAGCGATGGCCTTCAAATGAGTAGAGCGTTGCGGGGGAAAAGCTTCTCTTTCGCTGGATGGAGTCCAATCCCGCCGCGCGATCCCGATTAATGCCAATGCGATTACTATGGCACAGGCGGGGAACAGCCAGACGCCCTCCTCGCGCGTCATCCAGAATGCCGCGCTCACTAAGCCAAGACCGATTCCCTGCACTACAGCACGCCGAAGGCCATGGCTCGTTTCGCAAAAAGTCGGGAAGGCGATGATTACGACGAGAGTGACAATGGCGAATGAAAGGCTCATGTACAGGCCTTGCCGGAGGACTCGAGCGAGGGACACATTCCAAGGAACCGGGTTGAGAGCGAGGAGAGCAAACAAGATCAGACTCAGGCGGCTATTGCTCGCTTGGCGCCGAATCACTCCTGCGGTAAGCGCAGATACAACGAGATAGACCCCTTGTTCGGCGATCTTCAGCGGCACCGAAGTCCAAAAGGCGATGACGATGAACAACGGATAGAACATTCCCTTGGCCAGCGTGAGGTTATCGTAGGGCCCAAGCCACTGTCCCGCCTCCAGGTAGCGTGCTAATCGGATGAAAAGGTCATCATCATGCAGCATATATGGCATTGCGAAGACAGGGAAACCCGTCCGAATCCATATGCTAAAAGCAGCGATCAAGAGCAGTACGACATAGTAGCCCTTCGAAGACATCGAATCCTTGTGCACTACAACCTCTTGGATCATTATTGTTGTTGTTGCTTTCGCGTTTTCACCGGTCAATTAACTTGCAGATGGTTGAGAGGCCGTTTAAACTCCAGCGGTGCAGTATACATCTGCCATTCCAAACACGTTGGTGACAGGCTCGAGCGGAGAGTCAATCAACCACCGGCTCGATGTTGAAGCCACCACCTGGTAGACTCCAATAATAATTCCGAAGAGGGCATCCACACGACTCAAACACCTCAGCCGCGGCGGCAGTGACAGCATTTCTATGACCAAGGGGCTTCATCGGGACATCGACCCTTCTGCTGCACGTCCGCCTGGGCACGGAAAACGGCACTCTTTCCCTTATTCTTGAATCGGACGGATTGAAGCATTGACCGCACACGTCCCGCCGTCGAAGCATGGGGTACTTCCTCCTTCACGTTCTTGAATCCAACGTGTTGAAGCATTGCCATGCAACAAGCGGTGTTAGGAAACCGGAAGCAGGTCGGATCATGCGACGGATGCTCAGCGGGACCACTCTGTATACCAAGCGGATGAAATTCTGCCAGCGGCCTGTCACCTTCGATGCTGCAAGATGGTTGATTCTAACCCGGTCACAAGAGCTTTACGACGCAGGCGTCACCTCCTAAGCGAACCAGAATCCTTTCTAGTAGTGGTACGTCGAACGGCGCATGCTGACTTCTTGGAGAGGTTTGCAAGCACGTTCTGTTCATGCATAATGGACTGATAGGAAACGGCACACCGCTGCCAGCTTATCTCGGTAAGGTACCACAGACAACGAAGGCGATACTCGCGAGATGGATTCCAAAAAGGTCGATTCTCAGCAGGATATCAGCGATGCACGCACCTGGGAGCATGCCCAGTCTTGCAAAATAGGCCGTCCGACAGAAGGCGCCGAACTTCTATCACAGCCACAGGAAAGCATAGAGCGATCGGAAGGCCGGTTGTCTGAACTAGAAATTCGACTCCAGCACAAAGAGAACGAGATCCTCTCCCTCCAACAACGGCTGAACGATCTCCAGGGTTCTGCCACCCAAGCACGAATTGCTAACGAAACGCTGACCTACTACTTGGAACGCTATAAACGCATCAAAGACAGATTTCTACCTCCCGGAAGTTTTCGAGAACGGATCTCGAGGCGCATCGCCCACCGAATTCTCGCCCGGCCGGCCGCCGCTGCTCGGCTACGGCCTAAGCAGATACGGCTCACGCTCGACAGCGTCGAGGGGCGCGGGAGAGCTGCAGAAATTGTTATACAACCTCCTCGGGAATGGTGTAGCGACATTCACCGTCCGCCGGTCGTCATTGCTATTCCGAACTGGAATCGCGTCAATCTCCTGCGTCGCTGCATAGAAAGCATTTTTTCGAAGACCGCATATGAGCGATACAGAATCTGCGTCTACGAACAAGGTTCTTTGGATGGATCTAGAGAATACCTGCAATCGCTCGCGCCTCACGTAGACGCGATTTTCGGCGATGAAAATATCGGGTTCGTCGATGCGAATAATGCCATTATCTGCCGCTACGCCGAATGGGATGTCGTTTTCCTAAATAATGACACCGAAGTGACTGATGGTTGGCTCGAGCGCTTAGTCGAGACTGCGTACACCGCGGACAAGATTGGCTTGGTCGGGTCAAAGCTCATTTACAGCGACGGCCGCTTGCAGGAAGCGGGCAGTCAGGTCTTTCAAGATGGAAGTGCGCGCGCCTACGGTAAATATGAGTACCAGGCAGATCCAATCTTTAACCAGTTGAGGGAAGTAGATTACTGCTCTGCGGCGTGTTTGTACGCGAAGCGCAGAGTTCTGGATTCCGTCGGAGGGTTCGACGAGCGCTATTCTCCGGCCTATTACGAAGATACCGATCTGGCATTTGCTACCCGTGCGGCTGGATTCAAAGTGTTATACGAGCCCCGCAGCACCGTGATTCACCAGGAATACTCAACCTCAGGAGGAACCGCTTTCGAGCGAATGGAGGCGAACCGTACAAAGTTCGTGCACAAATGGTCTGAGCCATTGAAGAGCCGGCAAAAGAACCTGTGGGAAGCAGTTTCGGTCAGCCAAAAGCAGAAGGTTCTCGTTATTGACAACATTGTTCCTGCCCAGGACCGCTCGTCTGGAGGAACTCGCTTGTTCGAGTTTCTTCTTCTTTTGGCGCGCCATTATCATGTTGTCTTCGCCTATATGGGCGCTTTTGCTCTGCAAGAATACATAACACCGCTGGAGCGTTACGGAATCACCGTCTTTTATCCAGGGTATGCCAAAGCTGTGAACAACTATGAACTTGATCTGGGAGCGGTGTTGCGTTACAACGACTTTAAGTTCATATTCTGTGAGCTGTTCGGCATCGCCGAGCAATACTTAGGCGTCGTGCGGCAGTATTCTCCTGGGACTCCCGTCATCGTGGACACCTTTGACGTGCACTTCCTGCGTGAGTCTCGGGAAGCCACAAGCGCGAACGATGCGGGCCTGCTTCGGAAGGCAAAAGAGACAAAGAGGCGCGAACTGGCAGTCTACAAACAAGTCGACCTGGTCCTGACTGTGACAGCGGACGACAAACAGGCTCTCCTTAGAGAAGATCCTCAACTCAACATATCGATCATTCCCAACATTCACGCCATTCCTGCTACGGTTGTGCCTCGAGGCGGCAGGCGGGATCTGCTTTTCGTTGGCGGATTTTCACATACTCCAAATGTGGACGGGGTGCTGTACTTCTGCCGGGAAATACTGCCCATCGTGCTACGGCGCCTGCCGGAGATAACATTCTGGGTAGTGGGCAACGTGCCGCCACCCGAAATTGTTGCGCTGGCTTCCGAGAATGTTGTCGTCACCGGATACACTCGTCATCTCGCTCCCTACCTGGAGTCGGCTCTGGTATCGGTGGCTCCTTTGCGATTTGGATCAGGAATGAAAGGCAAGATCGGCGAGGCGATGGCGTGGGGCATCCCCGTTGTCGCCACTACAATTGGGGCGGAGGGCATGGGGCTTCAAGACGGTGTCGACGCTCTAATTGCCGACACTCCGGAAGACTTTGCGCGGCGGATTATCCAACTTTATGAGAAGTCCGAACTTTGGAACTCGGTTGCCCAAAATGCCAGAAAACGCGTTGAGCGAGAATGGAGCCCTGACGCGGTTGATAGATGCCTGATGGGAATCCTGGCGGGCGTATGTCCCGAGAAGCTTGTCGTTGTCCCTTAGATCGCACCGCACGCTAAAGGCTCACGACGGCTCGTCTTGGCTCTCACGACTTTCCCGCGCTGTCACCTACTGCTGCAAGTTCACGAGCGGTGGCGATACGATATTCCTTTAGCGTTCTCAGCACGGCCCCGGTCAGGAACACCAGCCCCAGAATAAGCGATGTCACATACATTCGGAAAACCACTAAGACCACCCCGGGCTTGGGTGCGTTCCAGAATCGCACCACAAACGACTGCGGCTGGCAAAAATCCCGCAGGTCAATGCTTTTCCATTCCTGTGCTCCTGCCGGGGGACGCCATACCCAAGTGTGCTTGGGTGTCCACAGCACTGGCCCAGTCCCACCTTCCCGCCATATCCGGAACAGACGCGCATTGAATGTCACGTGGTTCCAATCCGTGTCGCCAGTGATCCACTCAATCGTGTTTTGGCCTGCGCGGGCGGCCGCGATGTCTTGTACGCCGTAATAATAAAACGCGCCTAAGAACGAGATAAATAACCCCAGTGCGGCCAGCGCCACTAAGGGTATGTCCCTCCGCCATCGAAAACGGGGCCAGGCGGCGCCGACGCAGAGAAGCAAAAGCGGAACAGAGGTATGGAAGTAACGGGGCCCCCAGGTTTCGTCTACCGGGGTCGTCAAGGGGGCAAGCAACGCCAGCGTGCCTCCGACGACGAGAAGAGTGTAGATCACTATGGGTCGATGTGTTCGGAATGCTCGTGGGACAGCATACAGACTCGCCAACAGGATTGGAGCGTACACAAATAAACCCTTCGTGGGCGAGCCGAAGAGTCCGATCACATTAGTGAAAAGCTGAAGCGGAGAGTCGGTCAACCATGTGCGCAAACTATTGAAGCCGCCGCCTTTGGGCCCCCAATAGTAATTTCGGCTGATTGCTCCCATTGCCCAAATCGCCCCGATCACAACAAGGACGCTCAAAAGTTGGGCCCGGCGTGACCGCCAATCATCCCGGAATTGAACGTAGACAAGGTACGCAATCGCTGGAAACAGGACGATTCCCGTAGACTTAACGCTGACCGCAAGACCGCAGATAGTAGCGAAGAGGAGCACTCGCCGCCATTCAGGCGCTTCTCCGACAGCGAGCGCCAGATATCCAGCCAAGAGTACGAAGAGAGTTTGTTTGGTTTCCATGCTTATATACGCATAAGGCCACAGCATGGTGCTCAAGGCTCCCGACATGGTCAACAGAAGACTCATCCCCGGCGAACACAATGTTCGAAGCCAAAGGTACAGGACAGCCAAGATCGCCGCAGTCAGCAGCACAGGCTGAAAAGAGAGCATGAAGTCCGGCGACACAAAAATTTTCCCCAGCTTAATAAATGGAAGATCGAAAAGAACGGGAATTGGCCCGTGGCGTGACCATACCATGGGCGGAATCGGGCGGCCTTTCATCCACGCATTCACGACTGCGAGCATGCGTAGGCCTGAATCTATCTCCTCGCCCGTGTAACCCTGACCCGCAATGCTGGCTGGAGACAAAGACAAATAAAATCCTGACAAGCCGAAGAATAAGAGAACTGCCGTTTGCCGTGCTGGGGTAAACTTTACCAAAATGTCACGCAGCGCTTGCATCGGGTACTTGAGCCTTTCCAATCATTTGCCATCCCCACGGGGAAGAGTTGAAGTTCAGGCGAAATAACCGACGAAAGACAACCATTGCCATCCGCGGGTACGGCGAGGCGGAGGAGTTCTGTCGTGCGCTCACATCTTCAATCAGCTTTTGCCCACGGAGCACAATGACGCAACGGTAGAGATTGAAAAATGGAAAACCTGCGCCTGTGACTCGCTCAGGGACGTATCCCGCCTCGCGAAATAGCGCCTCGATTTCAGACCGGCGAAAATGTTTGCGATGCCCTATATGTTTGTCGAAGGCGGACATAGGACCACCTGGAGCCGTGATCACCAGTCTGCACCTGGGACTCATGTACCGCCGAGCACTACGCAGTAACTGAAGCGGATCGTCAACGTGTTCGATGACCTCCGAGCACACAGCGTGCGTCGCCCAGCCGCGCAGGTCTTGGGGCGGTGCAACCTCCTCCAGCAGATTGCATTGCATGAAGCGTGCATCCGGGACCTTCTGCCGGGAGATTTCCACGCCTGATTGACTCAATTCAAGTCCCACGATTTCAGCCGCGGGGAAAGCGGCGCGAACCGCCACAGCCATGTCCCCTTGGCCACTACCGATATCGAGCAGTCGGACGCCCGTCCCGGAGTTATCCAGCCCTAGCAGTGAAAACATCACCCTTCGACGGTACTCCTGGGCAGGGTTCTCCTGGGCAGCCTTACTGTACTCATCCCAGTGGCGATCCCAATTGTCGCGGGCAGATGACGCCATATTCCTCCAGACTCCTTACAGCCGCGCGGCTTTTGCATCGGGCAGCATGGCGAGCATCGAATCGCGCAACGCGGCTCGCGAGCCCGAGCGACAGGTCCAGCCGATACGGCTAATGCGGTCGGTGTTGAGCCTCACGACCGGAATATCACCCTTCCATCCACGATTCCCGCCAGTGTACTCGAACTGTACTTCGTCCTGATCTAGTCCCACACACTCCACCGCCAATTCTGCGATCTCCCTCACAGTGATGTAGTCGCCGGTGGCCACGTTGTAAGCGGCAAAGCCAGCATCGGGGCGTCGCGCGGCCAGCAGCACCGCATCCACCACGTCCCGGACGTGAATATACGATTTGCTCTGTGTGCCGTCACCCAGAATGCGCAGCTTACGCGGATTTTTCAGCAGTTGGCGCACAAAATCGAAGCCCACTCCGTGCGTCTGACGAGGCCCAACCACATTCCCGAAGCGGAAGACGCGGCCTGTAAAATCGAACATATGGCAGTAAGACGTAATCAGGGCTTCCCCCGCCAATTTGCTGGCCCCATAGGTGGAGATAGGGATCAGCGGACCATAATCTTCGTCGGCCTCCTTTTCGCCCAAGTCGCCGTAAACCCCGCTGCCCGAGGCGTAAAGGATCGTTCTGGTTCCCGACCGGCGCATCGCCTCCACAACACTATTCGTGAGGTAGGTGCCTTCGCGAAAATCGATATCGGGCTCAGTAGCAGCGCGCGCAATGTCGGGATTGGAGGCGAGGTGGATGACAACGTCGTGACCTTGCATAGCCGCGGTGAGCAGATCAAGGTCCTTAACATCGCCACGTACTACGCGGAATCGCGGATCGTCATGATGAGTTTCGTAGTGCCATTCCCGGCCGGAGGAGAAATTGTCATACAGAGTCACCGCCGCCACGGAAGGATCGGCCAATAGCCGATCGGTAAAGTGGCTGCCAATAAAGCCGGCGCCACCCACGAGGAAATACCGTTGTGAAATGCCTTTTTCTGCGCTCATTCGCAATGTAGGGGATCGCGTTTTAAGCTTAGCATGGTCCGATATAGAGGCGCCCATCTTCGAATGCAAAAGTGCGGCGACGACGATATCCGGATTGTTGCAAACCTTAGAGCGGTAACGTATGTGGTTCTGGGATTTTCCTGTCTACTGGCCTGTTGGCGACGTCCTCGTCCGTTTCGAAGCCTAAAAGAGTTCCACACGCCACAGACACCAACAAAATGGCAGCCGGCGCATTACGAATAAACAACCGTGGAAGAGCAACCCTGGCGTGTTCCTCGACAGAAGGCCAAGCGCTGAAAAAGAACACACAGGGGTACAGTAGCAGGGTAGAACCGCATTGACGACTAGTGGATACCACGTTGCCGTGCGCTTGCGACCCACGAGAAACGCGCCCGCAACCAGCGTTGTCGGCCACAGGATACCCCACTGATTCCGCGTCAATAGTTCCTGAATCGTCAAGCAAACCAAATTCCCTGTGCGGTTCAGATGCGCCAATAGGTTCGCAAGTGTGAACGGCAAAAGATCTCCTTGCACCACGTGCGACAACTTGGTAAAAATACGCCATCCGAATAAAACGCCGAAACCTGGTATTATCATCCACGCCGCTGCCTTCCAGTTCCGTTCCCGAACAGCCTTCGGCATTACCGTCAGGCCGATGCAGAGCAGCGCGATCACTCCATCATTCTTGACGAATGGCAGGAACATTGCGCTTATTCCGGTCAGACGCGCAGCAGACAACGTACCCGTTCTCCAGTACTCTACCGAGTGAACCAAGGCGCACAGCCACACCACCGCCAGGGGAAAGTCGGCATAGCCGGACGATACGCTCCCGTCACCCAACATGTATGCGGGCACCAACCCGAAGAGCAGAACAGCGATAATCGCGACCCATAGGCTATTGGTGACAAGTTTTGCTGAACTAATCAGGAGTAGGACCGCAGCCAGGTACAGATAAGGTCCGAGCAGCTTGATCATGCTCTGATCGACGTGGGCCAGCCACTCGTAAATCCAGACCTGAAGCAGCGGGAGGAACACTGGGTAGGCAACGTGCGTGATTTCGTAACCGCCGGTATAGAGCTGCAGTCGAATCGCTCCATTGTGCCGGAAAGCAATGCTAAAATTGCGTTGGGGCAACAGCAGCACCTTCAGCCCACCAAGCGAAAATGACAAACAAGCACTCGTTCTCTCAGTGGCTGAGTACATCTCCAGTTTTTTCTGTGCCGCGGCGCAGCACCTGGCGCGTAATCAACTGGCTGCTCGCGCAGCGCAACATGATGGCGGTTCCGATCACCGACAACACGTATCGCGCCGCAGACTACAGTCTGATCCGCAACGTCATTTTCGAAACCGACATGCTCCTATTGAAGGACGAAGCTTATCAGGTGGTTTCCTGCGCCCGGGCGACCACCAAGGTACAAGGGGAGATCGCTGAGGTAGGAGTTTATCGCGGCGGCTCTGCCCGCCTTATGTGTGAGGTTTGCGGAAACCGGTCACTCTACCTGTTCGACACGTTCGAAGGTCTGCCGAGCACCGATCAGCTTGACTCTCGCTTCGGCGCTGGACAGTACGCCGCATCTTTCGAGAAGGTACAAAGCTATCTCGCCAGGTTTCCAAATGTACACATCTATAAGGGATTGTTTCCTGCAACCAGCGGTCCGATCGTGGAGAAGCGCTTTTCCTTTGTGCACCTCGATGTGGATCTCTACCAGCCGACCCGCGATTCCCTGGAATTCTTCTACCCGAAGGTCAATCCGGGAGGAATGTTCCTCATTCACGACTATTTGTGGGCGGAAGGAGTGCGCAAAGCCGTTCAGGAATTCTTCGCAACCCGCCCGGAAACTATCCTGGAACTCGCCGGCGCCTACTGTGGGATCATCAAAGTGTAGAGTGGCCGCTTGAGCAGAGGAACAACCTACACCAGTCTACATACCCCAAACAATCCGATTCCGAACTTGTAACGGTAGCACCTGATCTGGTGGGGTAGGAATCCAGCTTGCACCAGAAGCGGCCAAAAGTCTCGGAAATCGTAGTACATTTTGTGATCATCCATTTCTTCCGCGGGGCTCGTCTTCAGGCGGAACGCCGAGAGCTCCAGAAACCACTTCCCGCGCCAGGTAGGTACGCTAAGCAGGCACACGCCACCTGGCGCCAAGATACGACGCAATTCCTTCAATGCAGCTAAAGGATCCCACACATGTTCCAGGACCGAGATGCACATAACCAGATCCTGCGATTCCGATTCGACCGCGCTCAGCACGTCTGGTAAGTAGCCCTCTAACGCTCGAACCTTTGGATGCGACTTTAAAGCTGGCGAAAGTGTGATATCCGCGAGCACCGCTGAACGGACGTTGTCGAGAATACTCTGCGCGAAAGTTGCGTGATAGCCACATCCAATGTCGGCGATACGAAGTTGATTGAAATTCCCGACCGTGCGCCGGATCTCATGGCCCGAAAGCCAGATCCCAAAGCGATCTACCACGGTCAGCCTCCGCGAACTGGAGCCGAATGCCTCTTTCCGTACCGGCTCATTTACGGGAATTAGGTTTGACATTGGCTCAGTGAGACGTGGGGGATTTTGGTTTGACATACAGTGCAGTGGCGTGCAGCAGAAGCGTGAAGGCGTAATTGATGAATGCAGCGCTAATCAGGAGAAGTCCCATCACCGCGAGATGGCTGAGCCGAAACAAAGCCTCTTGAGGAAGGCGGAAACTCAGCCTCCAGTACTCGATAACCAGGGGCGCTATAAATGCTAGGCCTCCTAAAAATGCAAGACCGCTACAGACCATGGAGCGGCTATAGCGAAAAACGCCAAGCCACCTTTTCGTGCGTTGTCCGGAATAGTCGTATAGCACTTGTGCAATACAACCAAAACAAAAACTCTGCAGACCGAAAATGGTCAGGGCTAAACCAACCAGCATCCAATGCAGGGAAAAAGTAATTGGGCCGATTGTAACAGGGCCCCCGGCCAGCGGAAGGGTCAACAAGAGTCCTAAGCCGAGCAGAATCAGGCCAGGCTTCAGAACAAAAAAATCTACCCCATTCACTAGCATGGCCCGCAAGTTAATCCATCCCGCCTGCCACGGCGAGAACCAGCCGCTGCGCTTGTGATGGCTTAAGCGGCCCTCTGAATCCTTGTAGAACCGGACTGGCACCTCGGCGGTCTTCAGCCCCATATGCACAGACTTCAGGACCATTTCCGACGCGTACTCCCACGATTGGGACTGGAGGTCCATTCGGCACAAAGCATCCCGGGTGATTCCGCGCATTCCACAGTGGATATCGGAAAACCGGCTGGCATATAAAACGTTCAGCAACCACGTAGTGACGGGAGTGCCAAAATACCGATGGAGAGATGGCATTGAACCCGGCTCGATGTAGCCGCGGAACCGCGATCCCATGACGTATTCATAGCCGCTACGAAAGCTCTCTAAGAACGGTTTCAGATCGCGGAAGTCGTAGGTACAATCCGCATCCCCCATAACGATATAGTTGCCTCGAATAAAAGGAATCGCATCAATGTAGGCGCGGCCCAATCCTCGTTTAGGAGCCTTCAGAACTCGAGCGCCTTTCGATAGTGCCACTTCGGTTGTGCGATCACTGGAGCTGTCGATGATGAGAATCTCCCCTCGCACGTTGGCGCATCGCAAGCCTTCCTGGCACCATTCCACGAACTGTCCGATCGTGAGTTCTTCGTTGAGAGCGGGAATAACAATCGAAAGCTCTGGGTCCGGAACATCATGGACCGGAACCAGTAACTTGAGTTCGCCGTCTTCGCGGTCGGACTCTGCAACGGAACTAACCATCAATGAACTGCTAACCATAGGCGTCTCTACAATTGGTACCCGGATCGGGATGCATCGGTATAGAACATCTGCACCGTGTCGAGAGAATAGTCGTGAAGATCTTTGCCGACTGTTTTGAGCTTTGCCAGCACATTGTCCGTGACCGTAATGATGTGACAACCGACATCATTCGCCTGAAAAATATTCAGCAGCTCTCGCGGGCTGGCCCAGATTAGTTCTACATTGGGATACACAGAGACTAGTTCCACCGCCGCCGCCATCAGCGGTACGGGATCGCGACCCGTGTCTGCGATCCGGCCGGCGAAGACGGAAACCACGGCTGGCGCGCCACCGCCCAACGCCGCCGAGGCGTCCCGAACCTGATCTAGTGTCAGCACCGCGGTGACGTTTATCTTCACTCCCGAGTGTGCGAGCCGCTGAACAAGATCCAGGGAGGACTCGCGCCGTGTATTGGTCACAGGAATCTTGACGTACACATTCTCCGCCCAGCTCGCAATCTTGCGCGCCTGCCGTTCCATCTCGCTAAACTCGTCGGCAAACACTTCAAACGAAATCGGCCGGTCAGTGACAACTTCCAAGACTCCGCGCGCGAAAGCTTCGTAATCCTTGACTCCGGCCGCCCGCATCAGAGTAGGGTTGGTGGTAAAACCTTGAATCAGCGGGTTCGCTCCCGCTGCGGCAATCTGCGCCTGGTCCGCCCCATCAGCGAACAGCTTCACCTTCAGCTCCGACACCGATCTCACAGACAGCCGCTCGATCTCTTCCCTATCCACGTGACCGATTCGCTCATTGGATACCTTGACGGTCACCTCAGAGACAGCTTTCATGGGGACTCCTTATGTTCTGGCTAAAATCCAGTCAACCGCCTCCGGCAGAGATCCCACCCGGGCATCGGGAACCGAAGCCGGAGCTTGTTCCGCGTAACCGCGATCGATCCAGACGGTTTTGCATCCGGCGTTGGCGCCGGCATCGACATCTCGCCACCGGTCGCCGATAAGATAGCTGTGGCTCAGGTCAATTCCGTAGCGCTGTGCTGCGCGTGTCATGAGCCCTGGGCGCGGTTTGCGGCAATCGCAGTCGTCCTGATCGTCGTGATAGCAGGTCAGCACATCGTCCAGTGGCAACTCCGCCTGCAGCCGCCTTCCCATTTCCTCGACGGCTTGGCGTTGCTGAGTACCTCGGGCAACATCGGGCTGATTAGTGACGACAAGCAGAAGAAAATCTCGCTCTTTCAGTCGGGCCAGCGCCTGTGCCGTTCCCGCCGGGATGCGCATGTCAGCGGCTGCAGCGGGAGGGTGCGGTTTGCCGTTACGCACTACTGCCTCGTTCAGCACTCCGTCACGATCCAGAAAGACAGCGCTGCGCAGTTGGGGAGCTACTATGAACTCCCACTTGGCAGCCACTTGCTGGAGCTTGGGATGGGAAACCAGGAGGTGCCACACGACCGCCTGGAAAGCCTCCGCATGTGGCGTGATTCGGTCCGGATGAACAGTTGGAATCAAAACACAAACGTCGGCCACGCGCGCCGTGTATCCACCGTCGCGGCCCACAATCCCCAGGATGCTCGCCCCTACTGACTTGGCATAATCGAGCGCAGCCACGATATTGGGGCTCACGTTCCTTTCCACGCTGCCGCCGCCCACTGAAAAAACCAGCACGGCGTCGCGCGCCTGCAGATGGCTGACTCGTAACCAGGCAACAAACACCGTCGGCCAGCCTTCGTCATTAACCCGGGCGGTCAATTCCGACACATTGTCCGTCGGAGCATATGTCTCGATTCCCGCCAGCTTGCGAAAATCGTTGACCGCATGCGAAGCATTCGCCGCACTCCCACCTACTCCCAACACGAATAGACGACCGGAACGCTGGCGAACCTGTGCCAGCAGAGCCACCATTTTCTCGATGGCTGCCGCATCCAGCTGCCGCGCAATTTCTTGTACCTCAGCGAGAAAAGACGCTGAAAACCGCGTTCCGTCAGTAACTATAGTCGCCATCTTGTCCAGGAAAAATACAGCTTAACATAATCTTACGGATTGCCTGTGTTCAGGTCTCGGGGAGCAACAAAGGTTGGTAGTTTGCAGAGAGGAGACCTAACTGACATTATCCGCAGCTTTCAAAAACTGCGCGGTTTCCCGCAGTCCCTCGGGTGAGCCGATCTCATAAAAGCGGTCTTGCACTTCGACAGCCGCCAGATTTCCGGCGCTGAGCAGGTTCTGGTAAACCCGGGCCAAGTCATACGCCTCGCCGGCCGGAATCGCGGCAAAGACACTGCGATTAAAGACGCCGAGTCCATAGTCGATGTGGCGCATCCCGGGCGTCCGCTTCCGCTTGTCATACTTCAATATGCGCCCGCCCTTGTACTCGACGTTACTGCTGTCATATCGTCCCTCGTTGCGGTAGACAGTCATCAACCCCGGGAGGCCGCTGCCGCGGAAAGCGTCCTGCACAGCGCGGTAATCGCAGGTCAGGTAGGAATCGCCATACAGCATAAAGAAGCATTTCGGCAACAGAGGCAAAGCTTGCCGGATCGCGCCCGCAGTACCCAGCAACGCGGGACCATCGAATGTATAGTCGATCTGGATTCCAAGTTCCGAGCCATCCCCGAATCGTTCCTGAATCCTTTCCCCCAGGTAACCGACGGCAAGCACGACATGACGCAGGCCATTGCGCCTTAGAAGTTTGAGTTGATGCCAGAGGAAGGGATGGCCAGCAACCTCGATCAACGCCTTGGGAGTGTCCTGGGTAAGCGGCCGCAGGCGCGTCGCCAATCCTCCAGCCAGGATGACGGCCGGCATGAGTTGCACCAAATCACTCACACCAGCTCCCTAGTACGAAATGACCCGCGTGCCTTCGAAGTCAAAGCGAAACCTCACTTCTTTCAGTCCTTGTTCGCGCATGGCGTGGCGCAGGCGCGTTTTGTCTCCGGCGTAGAACATCAGAAAACCACCGCCACCTGCGCCAATCAATTTGCCACCCAAGGCGCCGTTGGCCATGGCGCAATCGTACCATTGGTTGATTTTTTCGCTGCTCATACCCGAACTTCGGCGCTTCTTGTGCTCCCAATGGCTGTTCATCAACCGGCCAAACTCTCCCACGTCCCCTCTCTCCAGCGCCCGCTTGCTGCAGAATGCCAGGTCCTTAATATAGTGAAGGTTCGATATCATCTCTCCGTCAGCTCGCTTACTCTTGTCATCCTGTTCCTTCAAGATCGACGATGCCGAACGTGAGTAGCCGGTAAAGAACAACAAGAGGTTGTCCTCTAAGTTGAAGAGAGTTTCCTCGGAGATGGCCAGCGGCCACGCTTTCACTGAGCCGTCCTTGGCGAATTCGAAACAAGTAATACCTCCGAATGCCGCGATGTACTGATCCTGTTTCCCGATCGGCTCTTTTAGAATGTCGATCTCCACATGACAAGCCTGCTCCGCCAATTCATGCGGGTGGACCAGATTCTTCTTATACGCGTGCAGCGCCTTCAGAAGAGCGGTCGTAAAACTGCCCGATGATCCCAATCCTGTCCCCGCTGGGATGTCGGCCATACTTGTAATTTCCAGATTTCGCACTCGGATGTCGACGGCTCGGAGAGCCTCGCGGATTATGGGATGCTGGATCTCGTCGATCGCAGAAACCTCCTCTAGGTGCGAGTATTTCAGGAGGAACCCTTCGACGAATCGAGCGTGAATATCAATGTAGACGTACTTGTCGATCGCCCCCGCAATCAGAAATCCTCCATGCTGGTTGGAGTACGAGGGCAGATCCGTGCCTCCTCCCCCCAACGAAACCCGCAGTGGTGAACGTGTGATGATCATGGTTCGAGCATTGTAACTGTGGAGTATACGTCTGCTCCACCGCTCGGTTGCGAGGAGCCAGCGCCCTTGGAGATGTGGCCGAATTTATATATAAAGGGCCGGCTGTTGCCTAACGCGTCTAACAAAATGGACGAGTGGATTGAGCCGGGCGCTGGCTACATCCGGATTTTCTCTCAAATATTGTGACACGTTGAACAAAGGGCTAGGATCCCGCCCTTCATACGCTCCCGTCTGAATGAAATGCATAAGCGGGTTTAGCCCTTTCCGGGCTACATCGGGATTTTTCTCAAGATAGTAGGAAGTGTCGAATAGCGGATGAGGGTCACGCCCCTCGTGAACGCCATACTGAATGAAATGAACAAGAGGATTGACAGTCGCCATGAAATGAATGAGGGAGTTGAACCCTCGGCCCTCAATATCAGCATTGCGCTGACGATAATATGAAACATCAAACAAGGGGTGAGGCTTTCGCCCCTCGAGTGCGCCATAGCGGATGAAATGGACGAGTGGGTTAAGGCCCGCTGTTTCGACATCTGGATTCTCTTCGAGATAGTAGGAGGTGTCGAACAGTGGATGGGGGTCTCGACCCTCACGCGCGCCACACTGAAGGAAGTGCACAAGAGGATTCAGGCCCAACTTTGCGACGTCCGGGTTC
>WNFI01004842.1_pt1 | contig 17363 bp, 15 predicted proteins | sample 5400471 | NCBI WGS metagenome assembly WNFI01 (sample SAMN13153348, study PRJNA577476) | soil metagenome | isolation source: 100 cm saprolite on Douglas fir-dominated hillslope | place: USA:California | collected 2013-09-17 | reverse complement strand
TTCAGCGCGTTGATCACCATCTTGCGGTCGGTGGGGCCGGTGAGCTCGACGCGGCGGTCGAGCAGGTCCTTCGGCTGCGGCGCCACGCGCCACTCCTGCTCTCTTGTTTTTTGGGTGTCGGGAAGAAAATCAGGCAGCTTGCCGCGGTCGAATTCTTTTTGCCGCGCGGCGCGGCGCGCGAGCAAATCCTGGCGCTGCGGGTCGAATCGCCGATGCAGATCCGCTATGAAATCGAGCGCCTCCTCAGTGAGGATCTCCGCGAACCCGGCGCTGACACGGCCAAGCAGGCTGATGTCCCGCGAGCGAGGAACAGCTCTTTGCATCGCAGCATTTTACGTGATGAAATGCGGCACTGCAACATGAAATCGCCCGCCGTTTCGGAGTAGCCTCGCCCTCTCTTATCGGAGCCTTCCATGCCACGCCAAATTCTGATTCTCGGCGCCTCCTACGGTTCGCTGCTGGCGATCAAGTTGCTGCTCGCCGGGCACACGGTCAGGCTCGTTTGTCTTCCGGCGGAGGCCGACCTGATCAACAGGGAAGGGGCCCGCGTACGCATGCCCGTCAAGGGTCGAGAAGGGCTGATCGAGGTCGATTCGCGCAAGCTGCCGGGCAAGTTGTCCGCGTCGCTGCCGGCCGAGGTCAAGCCGGCGGACTACGATCTGGCAGCCCTCGCCATGCAGGAGCCGCAGTATCGCTCGCCGGGCGTGCGCGAACTGCTCGATGCGGTTGCCAGAGCGAAAGTGCCCTGCATGTCGATCATGAACATGCCGCCGCTGCCCTACCTCGCGCGCATTCCGGGCGTTTCCGCCGATGCATGCAGAGACTGCTACACCGATGCCAGCGTCTGGAACAGCTTCGACCCGGCGCTGATGACGTTGTGCAGTCCCGACCCGCAGGCATTCCGGCCTCCGGAGGAAAAGGTCAACGTGCTGCAGGTCAGGCTGCCGACCAATTTCAAGGCGGCGCGCTTTCCTTCGGATGCGCACACGGCGATGCTTCGCCGGCTGGAAGCCGACATCGAAGCCGCCCGCTTCGAAAACATCGAGCTGCCGGTGAAGCTGAAGGTGCACGAGTCGGTCTTCGTACCGCTCGCGAAGTGGGCGATGCTGATGGCGGGCAATTACCGCTGCATCACGAAGGACGGAATCCGCTCGATCAAGGAAGCCGTGCACACCGACATCGGGGCCTCGCGCTCGGTGTACGACTGGGTGGTCAAGCTGTGCAAGTCTCTGGGCGCCCGAGAAGACGATCTTGTGCCGTTCGAGAAATACGCTGCCGCGGCGCAGGAGCTTGCCACTCCGTCTTCCGCGGCGCGGGCCTTGTTCGGCGGCGCGCCCAATATCGAACGCGTCGATCGCCTGGTGAAAACCATCGCAGCGCAGAAGGGCATGCGCTTGGACGCCATCGACGAGATCGTCGCTTTGGTCGATGCACGCCTGGAGGCGAATCGGCGCGCAGCCGCGCGGCCCACCGGCAAGACCGCTGTGGGTTAGCTTTCCGGTTCTGGGTCGTCTTCGATGCCCAGCTCCTGGATTTTCCGCGTGATCGTGTTGCGGCCCATGCCGAGCAGATTCGCCGCTTCGATGCGCCGGCCGCCGGTGCGCTGCAGCGCCTTCGAGATCAGCGTGCGCTCGAACTGCCGGCCTAGATCATCAAGAATTCCCGTCTGGCCGCGCGCGAGCCGGCGCTCGGCTTCCTGCTCGAGCGCCGAGAGCCAGTCCGCAGCGACGGCGGTGGACTGATCGCGGAACTCCGCCGGGAGATCGCCGACCTCGATCACCTGCCCCGGCGCCATCACCGTCAGCCAGTGGCACAGGTTTTCCAGCTGACGAACGTTGCCGGGCAGCTCGAGCCGCGACAGGTGCTGCAGCGCCTCGTCCGCGAGTCGCTTCGGCTCGACGCCGAGCTGCTGCGCGCTAGCGGCAAGAAAGTGTTTTGACAATAAAGGTATATCTTCCGCGCGTTCGCGCAAGCTCGGCAGCCGCAGGCGAATCACGTTCAGCCGGTGAAACAGGTCCTCGCGGAAGGAGCCGTCGCGCACGCGCTGCTCCAGGTTCTGGTGCGTGGCAGCGATGACGCGCACGTTGCCCTTAATCTGCTGGTGGCCGCCGACGCGGTAGAACGTGCCGTCGGAGAGCACGCGCAGGAGCCGCGTCTGCAGCTCCGCCGGCATGTCGCCGATCTCGTCGAGGAACAGCGTGCCGCCCTCGGCCTGCTCGAAGCGCCCGCGCCGCTGCTGCTGCGCGCCGGTGAACGAGCCGCGCTCGTGGCCGAACAGCTCCGACTCCAGCAGGTCTTTAGGGCTCGCCGCGGTGTTGATCGCAATGAACGGCCGCGACGCGCGCGCACTATGTCGGTGCAAGGCGCGCGCTACAAGCTCCTTTCCGGTTCCTGATTCGCCAGTGATCAGCACCGTGGCGCTCGATTGCGAGAGCCGCCCGATGGCGCGGAACACGTCCTGCATGGCAGGGGCATGCCCGAGGATTTCGGGCGCCTCGCCGATGGGTTCTATTGCTTGAGATTCCCTTCTGCTTTCGTCGAGCGCGCGGCGAATGAGGTCCACCGCCTGGTCGACGTCGAAGGGCTTGGGCAGATATTCGTACGCGCCGCCCTGGAACGCGGACACCGCGGAATCGAGATCCGAATAGGCGGTCATCACGATGACCGGCACCGCGGGATGCCGCTGCTTGACTGTCTGCAGCAGCTCCAGCCCCGAAAGCCCGGGCATGCGGATATCCGAGACCAGGACCTCCGGTGCACCGCCGGAGAGCGCATCGAGCGCCTCCTGCGCGGAGGAAAACGAGTTGAAGGCGATGCCTTCGCGGCTGAGCGCCTTTTCGATCACCCAGCGGATGGAACGATCGTCGTCGACGATCCAGACCGGTTTCATGTTATCGGCAGCAGGATCCTGAATGTTGTGCGGCCCGGACGCGACTCGAACTCGATGACGCCCTGGTGGTACTGGATGAACGTCTGCGCGAGCGAGAGTCCCAAGCCGCTACCGCCTTCCCTCCCGGACACCAGCGGACTGAAGATCCGGTCCTGGATCTCTTCCGGCACGCCGGGGCCGTCGTCGACTACTTGCAATTCTAGTGCCAGCTTGAAGCGCTGGCGCAGGATGGTGATCTGGCGCACGGCGCGCGTGCGAAAGACGATGCTCCTGGCGCCCGCCTGGGCCGCATTGCGCGCGATGTTGAGGAGGGCCTGGATCAGCTGCTCGCGATCGCCGATCAGCTCCGGCAGGCTGGGATCGTAATCGCGCTCGATTTCGATGCCGGCGAACTCGGCCGTCACCAGGCTGCGCACGCGCTCCATTACTTCGTGGATGCCGAGCGGCTCGATGCGCGGCGCGCGATGCGGCGTAAGCATGCGGTCCATCAGCGCCTGCAGCCGGTCGGCCTCCTTGATGATCACCTGCGTGTATTCGCGCAGTTCGGGCCGGTCGAGCTCGCGCTCGAGCAGCTGCGCCGAGCCGCGCAGCCCGCCGAGCGGATTCTTGATCTCGTGCGCGAGATTGCGGATCAGCTCGCGGTTGGCCTGCTGCTCGAACACCAGGCGCTCTTCGCGCGCCTGGCGCAGCTGCTGGTCGAGCGGCCGCAGCTCAGCGAGCAGCGCCAGGCCCTGCGCTTCTATGCGGGTGACGATGCACGAGAGCGGCAATCCGGTGCGGGCGTAGGTCGCGTCCTGCGCCGAGTAATCCCAATGCGTGACACGCGCCTCGTCGAGCGTGCGCTCGAGCTCCGCGCGCTCGGTAAACAACGCGAGGAAGAGCTGCCCGATGAGACTCTTCTTGCCGGTGGCGAGCAGGTTCTCGGCAGCCGGATTGGCGTAGCGCACCACGAAGTCGTCGTCGAGCGCCACCACCGCCGTGGCGAGCAGATCCAGGCCGGGGAACGAGGCCACTTAGCGGTTGAGGTTGCTGAGCTCTCGCCGCAGCGCTTCTACGTTTTTCTGATGGACTTCGAGGCTGTCTTTGTACGGCTGCAGGCGCTCCAGCACGCGCGCGTAGTTGCGCTCGTCGCCCGAGCGCACCGATTCCTGCTCCGTCAGGTCCTGCTGCGCCTTCCCCAGAAGCTGCTGCTCGGTGGCGAGCTCCTTTTCCAGGATATCGCGCTGGCGCTCCTTCGCGTTGGCGCGATCCGAGGCCGACTCCCTCGGGAAGCTGCCAGACCTGGAAGTGGAAGCCGACGGCCTCTGCACCGGGATCTGCTGTGCCGGGACTACATTGACCTCGCGCGAGACAAGGTCGCACTTCTTGCCTGCGGTGTCGCGCTTGTCGCTGGTGTACAGCGGCCGGCCGGCCGGATCGAGGCACTTGTAGATTTCCGTCACCTGGGCGTGAGCCGGCCCGGCCAGCACGCCGATTACCATCCATCCCAGCGCCCACGGGCGGTGCATGAGCTAAGTCTATCAAACAAAAAGAAAAGGGGCGGACAGACCGCCCCTTCCCTGCACCGGAAAACGGTTAAGAAGAGTAATACATGTCGAATTCTACCGGATGCGTGGTCATGCGGAACCGCGTCAGCTCCTCTTCCTTGAGCGTGATGTAGGACTCCAGGAAGTCGTCCGAGAACACGCCGCCTTTGGTCAGGAACGCGTGGTCGTCGCGCAGGCGATCGAGCGCCTGCTCGAGCGAAGCGCAGACGTGCGGCACCTTGGCGGCCTCCTCGGGCGGCAGGTCGTACATGTTCTTGTCGATCGGGTCGCCCGGGTGGATCTTGTTCTGCACGCCGTCCAGGCCCGCCAGCAGCATCGCGGCGAATGCAAGGTAGGAATTCGTCGTCGGGTCGGGGAAGCGCACTTCGACGCGCCGCCCGTTCGGGCTCGACACGTAAGGGATGCGGCATGCCGCCGAGCGGTTACGCGCCGAGTAGGCGAGGTTGATCGGCGCCTCGAAGCCCGGCACCAGCCGCTTGTACGAGTTCGTGCCCGGGTTGGTGATGGCGTTGAGCGCATTGGCGTGCTTGATGATGCCGCCGATGTAGTACACGGCGAAGTCCGACAGCCCGGCGTAGCCGTTGCCGGCGAACAGGTTCTTGCCGCCCTTCCACACCGACTGGTGAACGTGCATGCCCGAGCCGTTATCGCCAACGATCGGCTTCGGCATGAAGGTCGCGGTCTTGCCGTAGGACTGCGCCACGTTCCACACTGTGTACTTGTAGATCTGCATCCAGTCGGCGCGCTGCACCAGCGGCGCAAAACGCGTGCCGATCTCGTTCTGGCCCATCGCGCCCACCTCGTGGTGATGCACTTCGACGTCGACGCCCTGCTGCTCCATCGCGAGCGCCATCGCGTTGCGGATGTCGTGCAGCGTGTCGGTCGGCGGCACCGGGAAGTAACCGCCCTTGACCGGCGCGCGGTGGCCCATGTTGCCCGACTCGTAGTCGATGCCCGAGGACCAGGGCGCTTCTTCGGACTTGATCTTCACGAAGCAGCCCGACATGTCGACGTTCCAGGTGACGCCGTCGAAGATGAAAAACTCGGGCTCCGGGCCGAAGTACGCCACTTCGCCGAGGCCGGTTGACTTGAGGTAGGCCTCGGCGCGCTTGGCGATCGAGCGCGGGTCGCGGTCGTAGGGCTTGCCGTCCATCGGCTCGTACACGTCGCAGGTGATGTTGAGCACCGGCTCATCGGTGAACGGGTCCATGCGCGCGCTGACCGCGTCGGGCATCAGCAGCATGTCCGAGGACTGGATGCCCTTCCATCCGGCGATCGACGAGCCGTCGAAGGCGTGGCCGAGCTCGAACTTGTCCTTGGTGAAGTGCTTGACCGGGACGGTGACGTGCTGCTCCTTGCCGCGCGTATCGGTGAAGCGGAGGTCGACGAATTTCACCTCCTTGTCTTTGATAAGCTTCAATACGTCATCGGGCGTCATCGCCATCTGCGGTTCTCCTGGCTTGGTGGGGATTGCGAGTAGGTGTAGTGGGTAAGTCGGCGGTGAGCAGTTTCCATGCCAAACGTCGCCGCTCAGAGCCGGGGAATTTTACCCGCCCGCGGCGCACCGTCTAGGGGCATTTGGGGGTCTCGAGCACTATAATGCGGCAGCACATGGACGACATCAAGAAAAAGGCCGCCGAGCGTGCCCGGAAAATGGGGCTGACGTACGCTGGCGCTCTGCTTCCGTCTGAAGCGCATGCGCTGATGAAAGCCGGCGCCAAGCTGGTCGACGTGCGCACGAAGCCCGAGCTGCTGTATGTCGGCGGCATCCCGGGAAGCATCGCCCTCGAGTGGCAGACCTATCCCGGCAACCGGCCGAACCCCGAGTTCATCGGCGAGCTGGCAGCGGTAACGAAAAAGGACGAACCGGTGATGTTCATCTGCCGCTCCGGCGCGCGCTCGCACGGCGCCGCTGAAGCCGCGATGCAGGCTGGGTGGCGCGAGACCTACAACGTGCTCGAAGGCTTCGAGGGCGACAAGGACGACCAGCAGCATCGCAACAGCGTCAGCGGCTGGAGGAAGGCGGGTCTGCCCTGGGTGCAGGGATAATCAGGGACAGACCACGTTTTTCCTACGCCCAACTGCGGAAAACGTGGTCTGTCCCTGTTTTTCAGGCTCTCCAATTCACCCAACCGAAGTAAGCCGTTAACAGCACTACCGCGCCGAACACGATCCGGTACCACGCGAACGGCCGGAAGTCGTGGCTCGCGACGTAGCGGATCAGCCAGCGGATGACGATGAAAGCGCAGACGAAGGCGGCGGCGAGGCCGACCGCGAACATCGGCAGATCCCGCGCCGCAAAGAGCGCGCGGTTTTTCCACATGTCGTAGGCGCCCGCCGCGAGCAGGGTCGGCACGGCGAGAAAGAAAGAGAACTCGGTCGCCGCGCGGCGTGACAGGCCGAACAGCATGCCGCCGATGATCGTCGCCCCCGAGCGCGAGGTGCCGGGGATCAGGGCAAAACATTGGGCGATGCCGACCTTGAGCGCATCGAGCCAGGTCATCGCTTCAGCGCTGTCGACCCGGAAGGGGAGCTTTTTCCTTTCGACAAAAAGAATAATCAGGCCGCCGACGATGAACGCCGAAGCCACCGGTACCGCGCTGAACAGATGCGCCTTGATGGTGGCCGCGATGTCGAACACCTTGCCGCGCTCGTCGTTCGCGCCGAGGAGGTCGCTTGCCAGGATCAGGTGCCCGGTGCTCGAGATGGGCAGGAACTCGGTCAGCCCTTCGACGACGCCGAGCATCAGCGCATCAAGAATTTCCATATGTTTTCCCAGAATGCGGGCGCGCTGTCCATACTATTGTGCCCGGCGCCCTGCAGTTCGACCCACTGCTTTGGTCCCCCCCAGGCCGCATACAGCCGGCGCGAGTGCTCGGCGGGAATGATCTGGTCGTCCGCCGCGACCAGGCAGAGCAGCGGCACGGCGATCTTCGGCGCCCGGCCGATCGAGTCGAAGCGATGCTTCAGCATCCAATCTACCGGGAGGTACGGGTAATGGCGCTTCGCCACTTCGACGAGGCTGTCGAACGGCGCGACCAGGATCACCCCGGCCAGCGGGCGCTCTGCGGCTAGCTGCACCGCAACACCACCGCCCAGGCTGCGGCCGAAAAGAAACACCTTGGTCGCTTTCAGCTCCCCGGTGGCGTAGTCATACCAGGCGAACCCGTCGGAGGTAAGCGCCGCCTCGGAAGGCGAGCCTCCGCTCGAGCCGTAGCCGCGGTAGTCGATCAGCAGCCAGCCAACGCCCGGCGCGCGTCGCGGCGCCTCCTCGAGCATCCAGGAGACTTCCTCGGCGTTGCCGCCGAAGTAAAGCACCAGCGGGGATCCCCGGACGTGCCAGGCGTGCAAGCGCACGTCGGCTTGAATAAAGACGCTTTCAACGGCGGGAAAGCGTCGCGCGATCGAGTCGCGTTGCGCTTCGCGCACCGGTTGGCGAAAAAAGATCAGCTGGTCCTGCATCAAGTACATGAGCAGTGGAAACCCGACGACGACGGCGCCCACCGCAATGACCGAGGCGACCAACTAGGGACGTCCGAGGGCGTGCGCCACGGCATCGAGGATGCGCGTACGCGAATCGCTCTTCAGGAGCCAGTCGACGACCCCCACGCGCTGCGGCTCGCGCACGTAGGCCTCTTCGCTGCGCGTGCTCGCCAGCATGATGATCGGCGTACTGCCCAGGCGCGAGCGCACTTCGGCGATCAGGGCGAGCGGGTCCTCGGCGTCGCGCAGCCTGCGGGCAAGCAGCCACACGGCGTACTTCCATCGTTTGAGCAGGGCGCGGGAGGCGCTCGCGTCAGGCGCGGCGTCAACGCGATAGCCGCCTTTCTCGAGGACCATCGAGAGGTACTCGGCGGCCACGGTGTCGTGCTCGGTGAGAAGCACCCGGGGGGCAGCTTCGGCAGCGGTCTCTTCCGACCGCATGACGGGCAGCTCGAAAAAGAACGTGGTGCCGCCGCCTTCCCGGTCCTCGAAGCCGATGCGCCCCTGCATCATTTCCACCAGCCGCTTGCAGATGGCGAGGCCCAGGCCGGTGCCGCCCTTGACGCGCGAATCGGCCGAATCCGCCTGCGCGAAGCGGCCGAAGATGCGGCCGCGAAAAGCCTCGGGAATGCCCGGACCCCGGTCGCTGACCTCCACGCGCACCGCCGCGTCCTTCTGCGCGACGGTCACGTCGACGGCGCTGTTCGGCGGCGAGAACTTGGCGGCGTTCGACAGCAGGTTGGTCATGACCTGCATCAGGCGCTTCCGGTCCGCCCGCACCACGACCTGGGGGACTTCCCCGTGCAGCGCGAGGTTCGCGCGAAAGCGGTCGGCGTAACCCTGGTTGAGCCGCAGCGACTCGCCCAGCAGCGCATCGAGCGGCATGGGCTCGGGCACGAGCGTCAGCTGCCCCGACTCGATCTTCTCGATGTCCAGCACTTCGTTGATCAGGTCGAGCAGGCGCTGGCTGTTCTTCTCGGCGATCTCGACCATCTCGTCCTGCTCCTTGGAGACCTCGCCGAGCGCCCCGGCGCGCAACAGCTGCAGCGAGCCGATGATCGAAGTGAGCGGCGTGCGCAGCTCGTGGCTCAAGGTGGAGGTGAACTCGCTTCGCATGCGCTCGGCCGCGCGCTGCTGCGTGATGTCGCGACCCTGGAGGATGACCGAGACGATCTGGTTGTCGTCGTCGACGAGCGGCGTCATCGTCCACTCGCAGGCGAGCTCCAGACCGTCGCGCCGCAGGCTGCGCTCGGCGACCACGGTGGCCGGCCGGCCCTGCGCCACGAGGTCGGCCCACCACCTGTCGGTGCTCTCGCGATCGTCCGGATTGAGCAGCATGCTGATGCAGTTTCGTCCTACCATCTCCGGCGCCGCATAGCCGAACAGGTTCTCGGCCGCCGGATTCATGTCGAGGATCGTGGCGCGCGGGTCCACCTCGAACACCGCGATCGGCGCCCGTTCGGAAAAGAGAGCGAGCTTGCGCCCGAACGCCTGCACCTCGCGATGCGCCTCGAGCAGGCTGTCGAGCTGCTCGCCGAGCTGCACCTGGGTATCGGCGTTATCGGCCGAGAGCCGCTGGTAAGCGCTGCGCAGCCCATAGGCGCTGCTGAATGCCTTGCCGAGCTGATACGCGGTAGCGACGTTCGCGATGTAGAGGAGCGGCACCGCGGCACCGAGCAGATGGAAAAAATCCGTGCCATACGCGAACAGCACCCCGTTGAAGGGGATCATCACGCCTGCCGCGTAGAGGGCGTAGATCCACCAGACGGTGGAAAACATCGTCAGCCCGCCCGCGGTCACCAGCGCCACGACAAAGGCGATGAATACCTGCTGATAATCGCCGCCCGGGAAGAACACTGCCGTCGCGAACCCCCACGCGGCGCCGAGCGCCGCCGCGCCGAACGCCGCCTTCCGGATCCACCGTTGCGGATGCTCGCGCGCGTCGCCGCTGCGCTGATAAGCCAGCGCCAGCGCCCAGAATCCCGCCGCGATGAGCAGGATTGCGGTCTGCCAGAACAGGATCAGCTCGGTCGGGCTCGATGGCCACAGGAAGGCGCTCAGCAGCAGGCTCAGCACGGCGGTCGCTCCAACCGCCGGCAGGATCCTGCGATAAATGTACTCGCAGCGCTCCTTCAGCACTTCGGGCGCGTTCGCATCCTGAAGCGGCTCGGGCAGGTCTTTCCGGGCGTCCTGCGGCATGCGGTAATCTTACACAGATGAAGAAAAGCGTTCCGGTGGCGGAGCTGAAAATGGGCATGTACGTCGTCGAGCTCGACCGGCCCTGGACCGAGACACCGTTCATATTCCAGGGGTTCTACCTGGAGAGCGACGAGCAGCTCGAGACGCTCAAGCAGTACTGCAAGACGGTCTTCGTCGATCCCGATCCGCCGAAGCTGGCCGAGCCGATCCGGCTCAAGCCGCTCGCGCCGACGCCGCGGCCGGCGGCGAGCGCCGGGGCAAGCCAGCTCGATCTGTCGCGCATCGGCAAGGTGCGCTACGCCGAGCTGGCGCCGGTGGAGCGCGAAGTAAAGCAGGCGGAGGTCGCCTATAAAGGCACCACCAACCTCGCGATCGAGGCGGTAGAAGCGGTGCGCGCCGGCCGATCCCTGGACACGCCGCGCGTCGAGCAGGCGGTCCGAGGCATGACCGAGAGCGTGCTGCGCAACCCGGACGCGCTGCTCCTCTTCTCGCAATTGAAGGAGAAAGGCGACTACACGACTTCGCACGCGGTCGATGTCGCGGTGTACATGACCGCCTTTGGGCGCTTTCTGCAGCTGCCGACCGAGGACATCAGCCTGCTCGGCTACCTGGGCCTGCTGCAGGACGTGGGCAAGACGCGGCTGCCGACCGAGCTCCTCAACAAGCGCAACCGCCTGAGCGAAGCCGAATTCGCGCAGGCGAAGCAGCACGTGCAGTACTCCGTCGAGATCCTGCAGGAGACGCCGGGCCTGCCGCCGGGCCTGCCCGAGCTCGCCGTGCTCCACCACGAGCGCCAGGACGGCAGCGGCTACCCGAAAGGCCTGAAGGGCAGGGACATCGGGCTGCTCGGCTCGATCGCCGGCATCGTCGACACCTTCGATGCGCTCACCGCGCGCCGGCCCTACGCCGAGCCGGTGCCGCCCTCCGCCGCGCTCAGCATGCTGTACAAGTGGCGCGGCGCCTTCTTCGATCCGGTGCTGGTCGAGCAATTCATCCGCTGCATCGGCATTTTCCCGCTCGGCAGCACGGTAGAGCTCAATAGCGGCGAGATCGGCATCGTCATCGCGCAGAACGTGGAAAAACGCCTTCAGCCGCGCGTGATGGTGATCCGCGACGCGGCCGGCAACCCGCTCAAGCCGCAGAAGCTCCTCGACCTGTCGCGCGGGCTCAAGGCCCCGAACGGCGAGCCCTACCGCATCCGGCGCACCCTCGAGTACGGCCGCATCCCGGTCACCGCCGAGAGCCTGTTCAACGACTAGGAATCAGGGACAGACCACGTTTTCGTCAACGGCGGAGACCATCCCTCGTTGATCGGACATGCCACGACGTGCCCGCATCATGCTCGCCGGCGTGCCCGTACATGTCATCCAACGCGGCAACAACCGGGGGCCATGCTTCGTCAACGACGAAGACCGCAACTTTTATCTGTTCCACCTGGCCCGTGGCCTTGGCCGCTTCGGATGCGAGCTGCACGCGTATTGCTTGATGACCAATCACGTGCACTTGCTATTGACGCCTAAAGGCGCGGAGAGCTGCGCGGCACTGATGAAGCATATGGGACAGCTGCACTCGCAGTATTTCAACAAGAGATACAAACGGACTGGGTCGCTTTGGGAAGGGCGTTTCCGTTCCTGCCTCGTCCAGTCCGAGGGTTACGTGCTCGCCTGCTATCGCTATATCGAGCTTAATCCGGTGCGTGCCAGCATGGTTATTCACCCTCGCGATCATCCGTGGTCGAGCTACCGCAGTAACGCATTGGGCGAAGCGACGGCCCGGCTTGTTACTCCTCACTCGGAATACCTTAGGCTCGGCGACAGCGCCGAAGATCGCCAGGAGGTATATGCAGGGCTATTTGGCTCGAGTACCGACGACGAGCGGCTTGGGGAGATCAGGGCCGCAACGAATGGCGGTTATGCGCTCGGCGACGAACTTTTCAAGAGGACGATCACCCGAGCACTCGGGCGCCGCGTGGAAAAGGGAAGACCAGGAAGGCCTTTGCGCGATACGGTATCCGGTGGCTCTCAAGAAGAACTCCCCTTACCGCCCAGGGAAAACGTGGTCTGTCCCTGATTTCAGGGCTTGGTGTAGAGCTCGCCGCCCTTTTTCACGAACTCGACGGACTTCTCCTTCATTCCCTTCTCGACGTAGTCGCGCACGTCCTGCGTGATCTTCATCGAGCAGAAGTGCGGCCCGCACATCGAGCAGAAGTGCGCGACCTTGGCGCCTTCCTGCGGCAGCGTCTCGTCGTGGAACTCCCTGGCGGTGTCCGGATCGAGGCCGAGGTTGAACTGGTCGGCCCAGCGGAACTCGAAGCGCGCCTTGGAGAGCGCGTTGTCGCGCACCTGCGCGCCCGGATGGCCCTTGGCGAGGTCGGCGGCGTGCGCCGCGATCTTGTACGCCATGATGCCGTCCTTCACGTCCTTCTTGTTCGGCAGCCCGAGGTGCTCCTTGGGCGTCACGTAGCAGAGCATCGCCGTGCCGAACCAGCCGATCATCGCCGCGCCGATCGCGCTCGTGATGTGGTCGTAGCCGGGCGCGATGTCGGTCGCGAGCGGCCCGAGGGTGTAGAACGGCGCCTCGTCGCAGTACTTGAGCTGCAGCTCCATGTTCTCCTTGATGAGCTGCATCGGCACGTGGCCCGGGCCCTCGACCATCACCTGGCAGTCGTGCTTCCAAGCTGTTTTCGTCAATTCTCCTAAAGTACGCAATTCAGCGAGCTGGGCTTCATCATTTGCGTCATGGATCGAGCCCGGCCGCAGCCCGTCGCCGAGCGAGAAGGAGACGTCGTACGCCGCCATGATCTCGCAGATCTCCTCGAAGCGCGTGTAGAGGAAGCTCTCCTTGTGGTGCGACAGGCACCACTTCGCCATGATCGAGCCGCCGCGCGACACGATGCCGGTCATGCGGCTGGCGGTGAGCGGAATAAACGGCAGGCGGACCCCGGCGTGGATGGTGAAGTAGTCGACGCCCTGCTCGGCCTGCTCGATCAGCGTGTCGCGGAATATTTCCCAGGTGAGGTCCTCCGCCTTTCCTCCTGTTTTTTCTAATGCTTGATAAATTGGGACCGTTCCGATCGGGACGGGGCTGTTGCGGATGATCCATTCGCGCGTCTCGTGGATGTGCTTGCCGGTGGAGAGGTCCATCACCGTGTCGGCGCCCCAGCGGATGGCCCAGGTCATCTTGTCGACTTCCTCGCCGATCGACGAGGTGACCGCCGAGTTGCCGATGTTGCAGTTGATCTTCACCAGGAAGTTGCGGCCGATGACCATCGGCTCGGTTTCGGGGTGATTGATGTTCGCCGGGATGATGGCGCGCCCGCGCGCTACCTCGTCCCTCACGAATTCCGGCGTGACGAGCTTCGGGATATTGGCGCCGAACGATTCGCCGGGATGTTGCCTTTCAAGACCCAGAATCATCTTTTGATTCTCCCGGATGGCAATAAACTCCATCTCGGGCGTAATGATGCCTCGGCGCGCGTAATGCATCTGCGTGACGCAGCGCCCCCGCCGCGGTTTTCGGTGGAGATCAAAACGCAATTCGGCCAGCTGCGGATCGGTCAGCCGCTTGCGTCCGTACTCCGAGGTCGGTCCTTGCAGGACTTCAGAATCGCCTCGCTCGGCAATCCAGCGATCTCTTAATCCTGGCAGACCCTTCTGGACATCGATGCGCGCCGCGGGATCGGTGTACGGCCCCGAGGTGTCGTAGACGAAGAGCGGCGGATTGCCTCCGCTTTGCGAGATCTCCCGCATGGGGACTCTCAAATTCCCCACATGGATCTTGCGCGAGTTGGGCAGCGGCTGGATCGCTGCGTCGTCTACGTGGGCGGTGGCGGCGAGAAACTTCGGATTGGCGTTCATATGCGCTTCCCTACGGCGGGATTACCCGCATCAGGTTGTGAGGGACTGTCTCACCCGCGCCTTCTCAGAGCCGGCGCAGGACCCCTAACGCTAAGGCGCCGATTATAATCCGCTTTCCCATGAACCTCGAGCAGGCGCGCTTCAACATGGTCGAGCAGCAGATCCGCACCTGGGAGGTGCTCGATCAGGACGTGCTCGATCTGCTGTATGTCGTGCCTCGCGAGGAATTCGTTCTTCCGCAGCACCGCTCGCTCGCCTTCTCCGATATCCACCTCCCGCTCGGCGAAGACGAGCGCATGTGGGAGCCCAAGATGGAAGCGCGGGTCCTCCAGGAGCTGACCGTCCGGAAAAGCACCGACCGCGTGCTGGAAGTCGGCACCGGAAGCGGCTATCTGACTGCGCTCCTCGCGCACCGCGCCGCGCACGTCTACTCGGTCGAGGTGAAGCCTGCGCTGGCCGAGTTCGGCCGCCGCAATCTCGAGCGCCACGGCGCTGAGAACATCACGCTGGAACTCGGCGATGCGGCGCGCGGCTGGAGCCGGCACGCTCCTTACGAAGTGATCGTTCTCACCGGCTCCTCGCCGCTGCTGCCGCGCGCCTTCCTCGAGCAGCTCGTCGTCGGCGGGCGCCTGTTCGCGGTCACGGGAGAGGCGCCGGCGATGAACGCCCGGCTGGTCGTGTGCACCGCGCCCGGCGCCTATCAGAGCACCGATCTGTTCGAGACCGTGATCGCGCCGCTCGTCAATGCCGAGCAGCCGTCGCGGTTCCGCTTCTGAGCGCGATGCGGCAGATCACGCCGTCGGACCTGGCCGCGTGGCTCGCCGACAAAGGTCGCGCCAAGCCGATTCTGCTCGACGTGCGCGAGCCGTGGGAGTTCCAGGCCGCGCGCATCGAGGGCTCGACGCACGTGCCGATGCAGCAAGTGCCAGGCCGGCTCGCCGAGCTCGAGCCCGATCACGACGTGGTGGTGATCTGCCACCACGGCGGGCGCAGCATGCAAGTAGGGATGTTCCTCGAAAAACAGGGGTTTTCACGCGTCCATAATCTCGTGGGGGGCGTAGATGCTTGGGCGAGGACCGTTGATCCGGCCGTTCCTGTTTATTAGTCTTGTCGCAGCTTCGTTCGACGTAACCGCGGAGGACCTGGTTCAGGTCTACCGCGACGCGCAGCGCTACGACGCGGTCTATTCCGGCGCGCGCTATGCACTCCAGGCCGGTCGCGAGAAGCTGCCGCAGGGCCGCTCGCTCCTGCTGCCCACCCTCGGCCTGACGGGCAGCGTCACCAGATCGCGCATCGATTCGGAAGCGCGCGATCCCGCCACGGCGCCCAACCTGAACTTCCTGCGCCAGCCGCATGTCGACAGCTACACGCTCACCTTCGCCCAACCCGTCTTCCGCCTGCAGAACTGGTACCAGTTCGAGCAGGGGGAGCAGCAGGTACGGCAGGCCGAGGCGACCTTCGGCCAGGCGACCCAGGATCTCATCGTGCGGGTGTCGCAGGCTTACTTCGATGTGCTCTCGGCGCAGGACACGCTGGGGCTCGTGCGCGCGCAGAAAGCGGCGATTTCCGAGCAGCTGGCGCAGGCCAAGCGCAATTTCGAGGTCGGCACCGCGACCATCACCGACACGCACGAAGCGCAGTCGCGCTTCGACCTCATCGTGGCGCAGGAGATCGCGGCGCAGAACGACCTCGAGAACAAGCGCCGGGCGCTGCAGGCGCTCAACGGCAAGGAATACGCCGAGCTGACGCCGCTGCGTGCAGACGTGCGCCTCGCGCCGCCCAACCCCAACAACATGCGGGACTGGGTCGATCTCGCCGAGAAGCAGGGCTATCCGGTCGCGCTGCAGGAAGCCACCACCGAGATCGCCAGGCTCGAAGCGAAGCGCAGCAGCGCCGCTCACCTGCCGACGCTGGATTTCGTCGCCACTTACGGCAAGACCGGCCAGAGCGCCACCCTTACCAGCCCGGTGGGGTCGGATGTCACGACCACGCAGATCGGGTTGCAGTTCGCCATGCCGCTCTACCAGGGCGGTGCGGTCAGCTCGCGCGAGCGCGAAGCGGCTGCGCTGCACTTGAAGGCGAAAGACGACCTGGAGAACGCGCGCCGCCAGGCGCAGCTCACCGCGCAGCAGACCTACCTGTCGGTCATCAACGGCATCGCGCAGGTCGGCGCGCTCGAGCAGGCGCTCGTCTCCTCGCAAAGCGCGCTCGACTCCAACAAGCTCGGCTACGAGGTGGGCGTGCGCATCAACATCGACGTCCTCAACGCCCAGCAGCAGCTCTACTCCACCCGGCGCGACCTCTCCACGGCGCGCTACAACGCCATCCTCAATCAGCTGCGCCTCAAGGCCGCCGCCGGCAGCCTGCGCGACGAAGACCTCGAAGAAGTCAACCGCGCCCTCAGCTTCTAATCAGGGACAGACCACGTTTTAGATGCCGCTCGGTAGCTCCGCGATGCGCCTCGCAGAGCTTCTTTCCCGCCTCGCCCATCCGCTCGCGTCGAGAGTGATCCGCGATCAGATCGAGCGCAGTGCGGATCGCCGAACCGGCATCTGAAACCTGGACGGCCGCGCCGGCCTTCACTGCAAGGCGCGTCGCTTCCGCGAAGTTGAACATGCTCGGACCGGCCACGACCGGCGCGCCGACGGCGAGCGCTTCGATGAGGTTCTGCCCGCCGAGCGGCATGAAGGAGCCGCCGATCACCGCGACATCGCAGGCGGCGAAGTAGAACGGCATCTCGCCCATCGTGTCTCCCAGATGGACCTTGTCGCCAGGGCCCGGCATTTCAGTACAGGTACGGCGCGATGGCACCCGCTGTGCGACCTCTTCGAAGCGCTGCGGATGGCGCGGGACGACGACGACCAGGAGCTTGCCGTCCCACGCCGGCAGCGCATCCAGGAGCAGTTTTTCCTCGCCTTCCCGCGTGCTCGCCAGCAGCAGAATGGGGCGTCCAAGCGCGGCGCGCCAGGCGCGGCCGGCGGCGACCTGCGCGGCGTCGGGGTGGACGTCGAACTTGAGGTTCCCGGTCACTTCGACGTCCCGCGCGCCGAGCGCGCGCAGGCGCCCGGCGTCGGCGGCGCTTTGCGCGCACACCGCGGCCAGGACAGTAAACGCCGGCCGCGTGAGAGCGCTCCAGAGCGCGTAGCGGCGCGCCGATTTTTCCGACATGCGGGCGTTGGCGAGCAGCACCGGCACGCCGTTCTGCGCGCAGCCGGCGAGCAGGTTCGGCCAGACCTCGGTTTCCATCAGCACGCCGAGGCGCGGCCGGAAGTGCTCGAGAAAGCTCTGCACCGGCTCCGGGAAGTCGAATGGCAGGTACGCGGCGAGGACCGTTTCGCCATACACCTGCTTCACCGTCTCGCGCCCGGCCGCCGTCGTGCAGGTGAC
>WNFI01308523.1_pt1 | contig 17371 bp, 19 predicted proteins | sample 5400471 | NCBI WGS metagenome assembly WNFI01 (sample SAMN13153348, study PRJNA577476) | soil metagenome | isolation source: 100 cm saprolite on Douglas fir-dominated hillslope | place: USA:California | collected 2013-09-17 | reverse complement strand
TCCAACGCGCAAATCCGCGAGCGGGCCGCCGCAGCCTACGACAAATATCAAAAATGCGGGATCCATGGCGCTCGGAAACTGATGGCTACGGGTTGGTAGATCTACTCTCGAATGACGCGAACTCATCCGAACCTTGTCATTCCGTGTATGACGACAACGGCCGGTGTCAAGAGACAAACAGCGCACACGAATGCGCCGCTCTGCAGCGACCCGCCAAAGCGCCGGGGCGAGATGACTGCCGGCCCGCGGGCCCATGCTCAGAACCTTTCCCTTATGAGGAAGGTTTTGCTTTTGCTTTTTTCTGACTTCGCTCATGACCGAGAACTCGCAACGTTGCTGCAATCACTCTCTGTCGTTCCACCAACCATGTATTCGGTCAGCAACTGCGACCATGATTGTTAGTGCAAACTCCCAGCGTGCTCACTTCTGAGGGGAGGCAGGGGGCCTATTCAAACGCTCGGCCATGACTTGGGCCACGGAATGACTCTGGCTCCCCTGCGTGCGAACGACCTCTGGATAGGACTTCTCTGTGCGCGCCATCCAGTACAACCGCACCGCCAACTTGCGGGCCACCGCCACCTTGGCCACGCCGTGGTGCTTCTTGGCCTTCAGTCGAGCGTACATGCGGGCCAAGCTCTGGTCTCCCCGGGCTGCGCTCATCGCGCCTTCCACCAGGAGATAACGTAGAAACGGACTGCCTTGCTTGCTGATCGACCCCAGCCGGCGCCGCTGTCCGCTGGATTGCTCCGACGGATTCAGCCCCAGATAGCTCACCCAACTGCGCGAATCGGCAAACCGCCCGACATCGCCCAGGGTCAACACCGTGGCCAACGAGATCACCGGCCCCACTCCAGGATGCGTCGCCAACCGTCGCGCCGCCTCCCGGCCCTGAGCTTCTTTGGCTACCGCCAGGTCCAGAGGTCGGATCTTGTCTTCCAACTCGGCCAGCATGGTCAGCAAGGTATCCCGGCGCTGCCCGCTCCAGGGTTCCAGCTCCAGACGGCGCAACAACTCCAGCCCCGCCTCGCTCCACAGCTTGCGTTTCTTCTGCCAGCCCTGGTTCAAGGCTATGTGCTGCAGTTGGTTCTTGATCCGCGTCCGCATCCGCACCAGATGCTGACGATGGATCAGCAACTGCCGCAGATCGCGTTCGCCTACCGTGGGAACCCAGATCCTGGGAAAACGGTTTTCCAGCATCAGCTGCAGGATCAACTGGGCTGCGCGCCGGTCATGCTTCTGTTTCCGCCCCTCTTGCCGGGCGATCGCAGCCGCGTCCCCGATCCACAGCTCATGTCCGCAACATATACTTCATATGCGGCCTCCTTCGTCTCCGAGCTCTCGGTCTTAAGCAAATCGAGTTTACTCGAGATGGTTGGGGGCCCTTGTCGTCATCCAATCAAACGGAGTGAGGAATCTGCTCTCTTTTCAGGCTTTGAGAATGTTTTGCTCTTGCGAGAAGCCGGCAGCCTATCGACCGAGAATCTCCACTCGCAGCGGAAAGCAGATTCCTCCCCCTTCGCAAGCTCAGGGTCGGAATGACAAGAACATGGTTGGCCATCTGGAATGAAAAGCCGCAACGCGGGCTCAGGACAGGCCTTTCGACTGCGCCGCCGCCCCCCCGCTTTGCGGGACTCCGGCTGCGCTCAAGATGACAAACTACGGGCGGCATCGCTCACAAAATAGGATTACCACGAGCAGCGGTTGCGTGCTACTTACGGGCCTTCAGATGTTTTCGCTCCGCAGCGGCCATCAATTGCGAGAGCTTGACACCGTGCAAATCGGCGATGGCCAGGAGCAACTTGAGGCTCGGGTTGTGCTTTCCGTGCTCTATTCCATTCAAATAGGAAGGATCGCAGCCTACCTTGCCGCTGACGTAGACATATCCCCAGCCTCGCTTGGTGCGCAGGTCCGTGATTACCGCGCCCAGGGCTTGCTCGGGCGTTTCACATTTGCGTTTCAGATTGGGAGAGACAGGCCGGGCCACACTCGCATCATCAGCCATTCGCGCCTATCATTGACTTGGTTATATCCCATATAATATCCGGGGTAACTAAGGGACGGTGGAAATGGCCAGATTTTATGTGATTTTCGTGGAGCAGACCTTCGTCGAGATCAATGAAGAGCCTCGCCCGTATCCATCGGCAGACTTGCCGCTCACTTCGACAGTTGTTGTGCCGGAGAACTATCAGGTCAAGGGTTGCATCGAGATTTCCAGCGAATGTGCCTCTATCCTGATCGGCATGTTACCGTGACGTGCTCATGTGGCACCGGCGCCCTCGCCGGTGTTTCTTTGTTTGGCCAATTGCTAATTGCTTCACCCGTTGTCATCTTGAGGGAGTCCGAGCGAAAGCGAGGGCGAGTCGAAAGATCCCGAGGATGGTCGCACTACCATGCTGCAACAAGGCGTTTTCACAATGACGTCCGCGTCACACCGCTAATCATAGAGGCACAGAGCGTCGAGAAAACTCCCTGAATCTGCATTTATGGCGCGAGCATTCTCGGGATCTTTCGACTACGCCGTCGCCCCGCGTTGCGGGACTCCGGCTCCGCTCAAGATGACAAGGTCCGGGCTGCATAGCTGCGGCGGCAGGCCCTCTTCGTCTGGCCAATTGCTATTTGCTAACTGCAAATTGCTTTTTTTTCAGCCCGGCCAGCCGAACAAATCCGTGGCGCTTGCCGCGAGCAGCACTGGGCCGCTCTTTGATGGGACAATCTGAGGTCTTTCGTATCGAACTCAACCCGTACCGTGCCTAATTACAGGCTTGAACCGACTCAACCATAGCCTTTGGTAGTGCAGGCTCCCCCAGCATCTCTCGCGCTCTTTGCAGAAACTCACATCTCAATCTCTTATCGGCCATCGCAGTGCTCATGACGAACATGCTTCGTGCGGTTAAGTCTTTGTAACTGGGATCAGTAGCCGCCTCACGATACGCACCAATGCCTTCACGAAGCGGATGTACTGCTTCTACTAGATTTCCTGCACCGATTTCGGCTGCGGCTAAATTTTCCAATTGTTCAGCGAGAAGAATCTTGTTGAACGGAGTCACGGGTTGGGCGCGGGCGATCGACACTCCTTCGTTAGACGTTTCGATTGCTCTCGACCATTTCTTTTCTGTCCGATAAAGCACGCTCAAGGTAAACAACGATTTCAACACAAGTGGGTATACATTTGAGTCGAATGCAGCGAGCCTTTTGTAGACGTTAAGAGTCTTTTGGTAATATGCTTCCGCTTCCGTATTGTTCTCCTTAAGTTGACAGTAACTGCCTAAGTTCTGGTATGTCATTGCGAGCATCGGTCCAAATTGTCGAATATTTTCTTCGGCCAGCGGTGCTTCGACCCTTTCCGCTTCCGTCAAGTCCAGGACCGCCAAGTTCAGCATCTTAGCAGCAAGCTCCAGGGCACCGAGCGTATTCAAGCTTTCACCCAAGAGTGGCATCAAATCAGGATATTTTGCGCCTAGACTCCGCAACAAAGGAACGGCCTCCTTTAGTCTTTCCCTGGCGCTGTCAAATTGTCCGGTCGTCAAGTCATACAAAACGGAATCATGTAACACGTTTGCAAACTGCAGTTGTTCTGCAGCCGGAGCTCTTGCCGCCACTTCGCGTTCTACGCTGAGTGCTTGGTCATAATATGTTTTCGCTTCCGCAGGTTTCCCTAACGCAAGATGAACCTGTGCCATAGTTATCAAAGTGATCGACTGGCCAGCGCCGTATCCCCGAGAGTCTCGCTCCCGGAGTCTTGTGTACAAATCTAGAGCCTCTTTGCAGGCGGCCACTGCCTCTGCTAAACGACCGCGAATCCTCGCGAGGTCACAGGATACTGACACAGAGCGTGCGAGGAGCCCGTCATAGGCATCGTGATCATCCGTCGCCATACGCCTGACATGCTCCAACCCCTCGGCAGTCATCTTTTCTGACGCATCTAGCTTGCCCAGCGCTGCCGAAACCGCTGACGCATTTTGGAGCGTTTGCACTAAGACCTCTTCATACGTCCGCGGATTCGCTTCCATTAACTCTCTTGCCAATGCGAGAGCCCTTGTGTTGAATTCTGCAGCTTTAGAGGCATTCTTTTCTTGAATCTGAAGAAAGGTGATGTTATTTAAGGCAGTCAGAAGATCCCGGACAGTCTTTTCCTTCTCTTCTGCTACTTGCCCAGTGTTCGCAGCAGAACCGCCAGTAAGCGACTCCAGTATCTGAATACATTCCGCGAAATTCGCTTCTGCGTCTCTAAAGTTGAATGTCTTTGCTTCTACTGCAGCTTTATTGCCCAGCGCGGCGGCAAGATACGGCAAGAATTTAGAGCGGTTAAATTGAACAAGCCGCCGGTATATGCCTTCGGCTTCAGAGAAACTCCGCACTGCGTCACCGAATCTGAGTGTATCTATTTGAAGTGTTCCGAGATTGTTTAGGGCCTTTGCCAAATATTCTGACGAGTTTTCTGTTGCCTCCTTCTGTTGAAGAATTTGAATTTGTGTGACGAGCACGCGCTCAGCTTCATCCCATCGCCCTTCATGAAGCAAGACCAGGGCGTACTCATGTGCATATTGCGGATTATCAGGCTTGTATTTGTAGGCTTGCGCCAAGAAACCCAGGGCTTCAGTCGGCCGGAATTGAAGCGAGGCGATTTGGGCTCGGTTGAAGAGATTCTCGGCCAAATCTCCCAATTCTTTATTCTGCTGCTCTATAACGCGGTCAAACAGCCGTGCTGCTGCATCGAGATCGCCTTTCTCAAGAAGTTTCCGCGCCTGCTGCGCTAGGACTCTATTTTCTCCTTCGGCGGCAAGTCTGGTCTCGAGGTCTTGGTACCTCTCCTTCCAGCCATTGGCCTCTGCGAGCTTCGCTTCCAAACCCCTGATTTTGCGCAAGCGCATGTTCAAGTGTTTTGTGGCCCTAGGGGCTACGCCGGGGCAGTTTATGAACACATTGCCCTTAACATTGTTGATGGCGGGGCTGCAGTCTCCTTTGGTCGCTTGGCGGGTATCTTGGGCGAACAGAGTGAGCGGTAAAGAGAGAAGAAGCAGCGCGGATACAGTAAAGCGGCTCATTTTTTCTTGCGCTTCTTCTCCGGAATTGATTGTGCATTGGTATTGATGTTCACGTCGCCGGTTGTATTTGCCACTGCAGGGCTATTGGAACCCGATGTTTGCTGCGTGACAGTTGATGGGACTGCTGTGCTGTTCGTCTGAGATCTATTCGCACTGTGTTGATCGCGTCTCGAAAGAAGAGTGTCGGTGCTAAACCAAACAACCGAAACGACAAGACCGACGAGCGCAATATTTCGCCTACTTCGAATCCTCTGGGTTTTCCGTCCACGCTTATTTTCAAGCAAGAGCGCAGCAAGAAAAGCCAAAGCAGAAAACGCGATGAAAGCCGCGACCCTCTGTTGGAGGTCCCACGCGAGCGGATTCACACCGAACACAAACACGCCGACTACAACCACGAAAACCCCAAGCACGTATCTCTCAATAAAAGCTTTCATCACAATACCTCAAAAGCGTAGACGGGCGCGGCTCTCGCCGCGCCCGTCACCTCAGTTCAAAATTGTCTTGCGAACAAATTTGCTTACTGCTGTGCCGGGTTGACCGGCCGATCTGTTTAACTACATCCTGACGTACTCCCGCAGCTCATGCATCGGTAACAGCTCCCATTCCGCGTCATGATTGCGCCGCAGAGGTAGCAGCTTGGGGCGTCGCCCATGTCGACGAGTTCTTTCATGGCGTCGGCTGCGTGGTAGAGACCGCGGTCGATGATGCTGGTATAGCTGCCGGTCTCCGGTTCCTGGCGGCCGGCTTCCGGAGCCAGTCCGCCTGCCGGCGCAGAGGTGTGTCCCATACCCACAGCCGAGGGCGGCTGTGCTCCACCGTTTTCTCCCGCTCCCGCAGCCGAGGGCGGCTGCGCTCCACCGAGCTGTGGCGGCACGATCATTTCTTTGAACAGCGGGTACTGGCGTCCGGTAACGAAGCGGATCTCCAGCCAACGGAAGATGTAGTCCATCAGCGATTTGGCAATCTGGATTTCCGGGTTGCCGGTGAAGCCGCTGGGTTCGAACCGGGTGTGCTGGAATTTTTCGCACAGCAGCTTGAGCGGAACGCCGTGTTGCAGCGCCAGCGAGACGGCCAGGGCGAAAGAGTCCGTAAGCCCGGCGACCGTGGAGCCCTCTTTGGCCATGCGGATGAAGAGCTCGCCCGGCGTGCCGTCTTTATAGAGACCCACGGTGATGTACCCTTCGTGGCCGGCGATGGCGAACTTGTGGGTGATGGAGGCGCGCTCGTTGGGCAGGCGGTGGCGCAGAGCGCGGGGCGGCGCGGACTGCTGGTCTTCTTTAGTGGAGCCGATGAGCCGTTTTACGCCATCGAGCACCAGGCCTTGCTGGTCTTTTTCCGCGCCCGTCAGGCGGACTACTTCGAGAGCGTAGGCTTGCTGCTCGGGCGTGAGTTTGACCCAGGCTGCATCTTCTTTCGAGACCGGAGCGGCGGCGGTTTTCTCGCCACGGGTGCCGCGTTTGGCGGCTTCGTCTTTGCTGCTCGCGGCCATGAGCGGCTGCGCCTTCTTCGATCCGTCGCGATAGATGGCGACTGCCTTCAGTCCCAGCTTCCACGACTGGATGTACGCTTCCATGATGTCTTCGACCGACGCCGATTCCGGCAGGTTCACCGTCTTCGAAATCGCGCCGGAGATGAACGGTTGCGCGGCGGCCATCATTTTTACGTGGCCCATGTAATGAATGGTGCGCGTGCCTTTCTGCGGCTTGAAGCTGCAATCGAAGATGGCCAGGTGTTCTTCCTTGATGCCGGGCGCGCCTTCGATGGTGCCGGTAGCGTCGATGTAGCTGACGATGGCGTTGACCTGATCGTCGCTGTAGCCGAGCTTGAACAGCGCCGGAGGGACCGTCTGGTTGACGATCTTGATCATGCCGCCGCCGACCAGCTTTTTGTACTTCACCAGCGCCAAGTCGGGTTCCACGCCGGTGGTGTCGCAATCCATCATGAAGCCGATCGTTCCCGTAGGCGCCAGCACCGTTACCTGCGCGTTGCGGTAGCCGGCTTTTTCGCCCATGGCCAGGGCCTGGTCCCAGGTGGCTTTACTTGCCTGAATCAGCGCCTCCGGCACCCGGCTGGCTTCGATTTTGTTTACGGACGCGCGGTGCATGCGGATCACGTCGAGGAACGGCTCACGATTGATGTACCAGCCGGGGCAGGCGCCTCCGGTGACTTCGTGGTCGGAGACACGCGCGGATGCCGGCGGCAGCGACGGGCACTGCTCGGCAATTTTCGCGGACTGGAGATACGCTTCACCGCCCATGATCGCCGTGACGCACGCGGCGTAATCGCGGCCGGCGTCGGAGTCGTACGGCAAGCCGCTGGCCATCAGCAGTGCGCCCAGGTTGGCGTAGCCCAACCCTAGCGGACGGTAGTCATGCGAGTTGCGGGAAATGGCTTCCGTGGGATAGCCCGAGTTGTCCACCAGAATTTCCTGCGCGGTGATCAGCACGTCCACGGCGTGGCGGTACGCGGGAACGTCGAACGTTCCGTTCGGGCCTGTGAACTTCATCAGATTGAGTGACGCCAGGTTGCAGGCGGTGTCGTCGAGGAACATGTATTCCGAGCACGGATTGCTGGCGTTGATGCGCGCCGTGTTCTTTGACGTATGCCACTTGTTGATGATGGTGTCGTACTGCATGCCGGGATCGCCGCATTGCCACGTGGCTTCGGAGATTTTGCGCAGCAGGTCGCGCGCCTGGTGCTTCTGCATCGGTTTGCCGTCTTTGACCGAGCGCGTGTAGAACTCGCTGCCGTTTTCGGCGGCGCTCATGAATTCGTCCGTCACGCGGACTGAGTTGTTGGCGTTCTGGAAGAAGATCGAGCTGTAGGCTTCGGCGTCAGGTGAAGAACCGTCATAGCCCATCTCGATCAGCGCCCAGGCCTTGGCTTCTTCTTTCGCTTTGCACTCGATGAAATCGACGATGTCGGGATGGTCCACGTTCAGGATGACCATCTTGGCGGCACGGCGGGTCTTGCCGCCGGACTTGATGACGCCGGCAAACGCGTCGAAGCCGCGCATGAAACTGAGCGGGCCGGAAGCCTGCCCGCCGCCGGAAAGCACTTCCATGCTGCCGCGCAACGGAGAAAGGTTTGTTCCCGTGCCGCTGCCCCACTTGAACAACATGCCTTCAGTCTTGGCGAGCGTCAGGATGGAATCGAGCGAATCGCGAATCGAATTGATGAAACACGCCGAGCACTGCGGATTACGGTATCCAGTGGTGGTGAACTCAACCGTGCGCTGGGTAGCGTTCCAGTGCCAGTTCTGCGCGTCGGACTCCGGCTCCAGCCGGTCGCAACCTACGTTGAACCATACCGGAGAATTGAACGCCGCTTTTTGTTGCAACAGGATGTGGGCCAGTTCGGCATAGAAGATGTCGCGGTCTTCCTGCGTGGCGAAGTAGCCCTGCGCCCATCCCCAGTCGCGAATGGTGTCGGCCACGCGCTGGATGAGCTGGCGCACGCCGGTCTCGCGGCCGGGCGTGTTCAACTGTCCGTGCAGATATTTACTGGCCACGATGTTGATGGCCGTCATGGACCAGTCTTTGGGCGACTCGACGTTCTTCTGCTCAAAGATGCTGTTGCCTTTGGCGTCCGTGATGCTGGCGGTGCGCAGCTCCCACTCGACTTCGTCGTAAGGCGAAACGCCGGGCTTGGTGAAATACCGGTTGAATTTCAGGCCCGGTGCCCGCTTGGTTTGTGGTGGCGTCGCCGTCCGTGTGGCCGGGGTGGAGGTAACGTGCGTAGACATTGCGGCCGCTTCTCTCTTCATCTCCATTTGAATACCTTCCGGTTTCTTAGAACCTTGGTCGAATCTTTTTTGTCTTTTTTATCTTTAAACCTAAAACCTAATCTTGATCTTCCTAATCTTTATCTTTCGTCTTTGAATCCTGCTGCACCGTCGCCGTGTCACTGTTCCAGGCAGCAAGAACGAAAACGCCGTTCAATAAACTCTCAGAACAACGGGTAAAACCTGTGTTGTCTTTGAAAGAACAACCAGCGGCCTGATACTTATTAGATGCCGCGTCGGCTGATCGAGCATCAGCCGGCCGGGGCCGCTTTGACGGGTCCCCTTTTTTTCGTAACCCGGTCTACAGCTTCTTCCGCCTCGGTCTTGATTTCCCTTTTTTCTTCCATGGTCAGAGTCGCGCGAACGCGCGGATCGCTTTGTTCAAATATCTGCGCCGCATTGTCACGCTGCGAGTTCAGCCAGTTCTTCAGCGCCGTTGCGGATTCACCCCGTTCCTGGCGGTCCAGGACCACGGCGTAGCGCACGTAGCACCGCGAAGCGGCTAGGCGTTCGCACCAGGGGCTGGCTGGAGTGAACAGCCGGCTTAGCGCGCGCACCAGGTCGTCCGCCTCGCCGACCTCGAAGACGGCCAGCAGACGCCGGGCTTGCGGTCCGGACGGTTGCATTACTTCTTCCGCCAAGGCGAATACCCCGGCCTGGTCAGGGACCAGCAGCAGGCTGAAGCTGGACTCACAACGAAACCATCGCGACCAATTCATTTCCATAAATCAACTCCAAACAGCCAAGCCGCCTACCGTCCTTAGTTGCCCCGGAACGGGTCCAGAGCTACTTGACGATCAGCGGTTGCGGAAATAAGCACCCATTGTTTTGTTTCCCCCTGCAGGGCCACCGCGACATCTGTTGCCCGGCGTCACCTCGGCGCCGTTTACTTTTTTGAGCCCCCTCACTGGCTCCAGAGGGGGACCTTTTTTAAGAACCCCAGTGGAGGGAAAATACTCCTGTATATAGGGCATGTCAAGAACAAAACACAATATGTTGTACCTATTATACGAGATTGCTAAAACTGTCTCCTAAACGGTTTGTTTACCGTGTTTTACCGGTTTATATAGGAGTTTCCTCCCGGTATCTCAGGATCTAATTTCCACAGTTGCGGAAGAGGAAAAGTAGCTCTCTCGCGTTTCCCGTTGTCCGCTCAGGCTGGCGGCAAATCGATATAACGCGAATCTACGCGCCTGCGACCGCGAAAGCAACGCCGCAAAACGGTGCAATCCTGTGGAATTCGGTGATTCGTGTGGAAATGCCGGGCGGTATTGAGGGGATTTATAAGTTTGCTATTGCTGTTGGTGGTTCCGGGGCGGATGAGGAGCATTTTTTGCCGATTAGAGGTGTTTTGGGGCAAGAAACGGGCGTTTGGATGGCATTACGACTCTCGTCTGTTCGGAGAGTGAGACGCGGCAATGCCGCGTCTGTACGCGGTGAGTCTTCTGATCGCATTGGCCCTGAGTTACGCAAGGAAAAGTTGCGCCGGCAAGGTGAGGCAAAAAAAGAGCGCCCACCGGGGCGCTCTTTGATTTAGGCCAGCGATAGACTACTTCTTCTTTTTGTCGTCTTCGGGTTCTTCTTTTTCTTCGGCGGCGGCTGATGCTTGCTCTTCTTCCATCTGCTTGCGTACTTTTTCCTGGCGCTTGGCCTTAACGTCGGCCCGCTTCTTGCGCTTGGCTTCGATGATCTTCTCGCTGCCCAGCAGTTCGATGTAGACGATGTCGGCGCCGTCGCCGCTGCGCCATCCTTTATGGATGATGCGCAGATAGCCGCCGTTGCGGTCGCCGAAACGCGGGGCCACCGTATCGAACAGGCGCGTGACGGATTCGCGGGTCATGAGATAGGCCAGAGCCAGGCGGCGGGCCGCCAGGTCTCCGCGCTTGCCGAGCGTGATCATTTTCTCCACGTGCGGGCGCATGGCCTTGGCTTTGGCCGTGGTGGTTTCAATGCGCTCTTCCATGATGAGCGAAGTCACCAGGTTGCGCAGCAACGCGCGGCGATGGCTGGTGTTACGCCCGAGTTTTTTGGTTACTTTGCGGTGACGCATTTGTCAGTTCCTTAATTGGGTAATTTGGTAACTTGGTAAGTTCGTAATTGGGAAAGAGTAACGGGTCCAATTACCCAGTTACTCAATTTCCCAATTACCCAATGGTTAAAACTCCGGCTCGTCTCCATCGCCGCTGATGCCTTCGGCGCTGAGCGATGCAGGTATCTGGCTCGTCGGACCGGGAACGGCGTTGCCCTGCTCGTCAATCTTCATGCCCAGGGAAAGCCCCATGGTGCCAAGGATTTCCTTGATCTCATTGAGTGACTTGCGGCCAAAGTTCTTGGTCTTGAGCATTTCCGCTTCGGTCTTCTGCACCAGTTCGCCAATGGTTTGAATATTGGCGTTCTTGAGGCAGTTGTAGCTGCGCACGGAAAGCTCCAGCTCTTCCACCGACCGGTTCAGGTTTTCGTTCTTGATCAGCGGCCGGTCTTCGCTGCGCGACTCGGTGACCAGTTCCTCTTCAAAGTTGATGAAGATGGTCATGTGGTCCTTGAGCAGCTTGGCGGCCAGGCCGAGAGCGTCCGCGGGCGCGATGGAGCCGTTGGTCCAGATTTCGATGTCGAGCTTGTCGTAGTCGGTGATCTGGCCCAGACGCGCGGCTTCGACGGTGTAGTTGCACTTGCGCACCGGGGAATGCACGGAATCAATCGGGATGAATCCCAGTCCGAGATCTTCCTCAAAGTTTTTGTCGGCAGCGATATAGCCGCGGCCGCGCTTCAGGCGCATTTCCATCTCGAGCTTGCCGCCTTCGGACCATCGCCATTCAGCTTGAACGGGACTTGCTTCAGGTTGAGGATGATGTCCGTGGCGTCTTCCACCACGCCGGGGATGGACTGGAACTCGTGCAGCACGCCTTCAATCTTGACAGCCGTGACGGCCGCGCCTTCGATTGAAGAGAGCAGCACACGCCGCAGCGCATTGCCGATGGTGGTGCCGAATCCGCGCTCAAAGGGCTGAGCGTAAAAGCGGCCATATTTACCGGTTAATGTCTCGGTATCAGTCGCGAGACGCTTGGGTTTCTGAAAACCTCTCCAAAGTGCCATGTTTTTCTTTTCCTTTCAATTCCGCTCCGTTGGGCACTTGAACTCACGCTCAAGGCTGTTCTGGTGCGGTCAATTGTTCTAGCTACTTGCTGTACAACTCGACAATCAGCTGCTCGTTGACCGGCAGGTTGATATCTTCACGCTTCGGCAGCGCCAGTACGCGACCCTTCAGATTTTCGCGGTCCACTTCCAGCCAGCCCACAACCGGCTGATGGCTTGAGAAATCGCGGGCGCCTTCGACTACGGTGAATTTTTTCGCCTTGTCGCGCACCTGAATTTCGTCTCCCACGCTCACTTCGAACGAAGGGATGTTCACGCGGCGGCCATTCACGTCAATATGTCCGTGACGCACCAACTGCCGCGACTGACGACGGGAAGTGGCAAAGCCCAGACGCAGAATCACGCTGTCCAGACGGCGCTCGAGCTGCTGCAAGAGCAGCTCGCCGGTAACGCCCGGCTTGCGCGCTGCCTTTTCGAAGTAATTGCGGAACTGCTTTTCCAGCGTGAAGTACATGCGCTTGGTCTTCTGCTTTTCGCGAAGCTGGAGGCAAAGGCGACAGACCGGACCTTTATATCTTGCCATGTTTCTCCTCTACTTCGAGTGTCGATCGGTTTACGGGAGGTGTTCCCTTCGTCCCGATCCGTGTTACAGATTCGTTCTCAGACTCTGCGTTTCTTCGGCGGCCGGCACCCGTTGTGCGGAATCGGCGTAGCATCGCGGATGGTCTTAACTTCAAGTCCGGCGGCAGCCAGCGCGCGGATGGCCGACTCGCGTCCTGAGCCCGGACCGTTCACGCGAACATCGAGCGACCGCATGCCGTGATCACGCGCCTGGTTGGCGGCGTTCTGGGCGGCCTGCTGCGCTGCAAAGGGTGTCCCTTTACGGGAACCGCGAAAGCCGAGCGAGCCGGAACTCTTCCAGGCAACCGTGCGTCCTTCACCATCGGCAATGGTAATGATGGTGTTGTTGAAAGACGCCTGGATGTGCGCGATCCCGTGGGGAACGTGCTTGCGTTCCTTCTTCTTGAAAACTTTTTTCTTGCCTTTAGGCGCTGCTGGCGCTCCGCCGGCTGCTTCTGGTTTTGCTGCTTTTGCTGCCTTTGCCATAATCCGTTTTCCTCGTGTCTTGTTGCCGGGCTTTGTGCTCGATCAATCCTGCTTCGCCCTCTCATCTCTTTTCGATGATAGGGTTCCCTCTCCCGCTCTGCGGGATCGGGATTTCAGAAAAACTATGTCTTCGCCGCTGCTTTCTTCTTGTTCGCGACCGTGCCTTTGCGCGGGCCTTTGCGGGTGCGCGCGTTGGTGTGTGTGCGCTGTCCGCGGACCGGCAGATTGCGGCGATGACGGTAGCCACGGTAGGAGCCAATTTCGATCAGCCGCTTGATGTTCATGGAGATGTCTTTGCGCAGATCACCTTCCACGCCGCCTTCGCCTTCAATGGCCTGGCGGATGCGGTTGACCTCTTCTTCGTTCAGGTCCTGGACCTTTTTGATGGCCTCGACGTTGGCGGTGGTAAGCAGCCGCCGGGCGCGCGAGTGTCCGATGCCGAAAATGTAGGTCAGCGCGATGTTCACATGCTTGTTGCGCGGAAGATCAACGCCTGCAATACGAGCCATGTTCTCTCCTTGATACTGTGTCGATCGGTTTACAGCCTGGCACGACCTTCAATCCGATCCGTTTCAAAATTGAGGATCTACCCTTGTCTCTGCTTGTGTTTCGAGTTCTCGCAGATCACGCGCACCACGCCCTTGCGATGCACGACCTTGCACTTGTCACAAATCTTTTTAACTGACGCTCGGACCTTCATAATTTGCTCTCTTTGCTTCCTGAATTACCCAAACCTGATTAGATTACTTGTACCGGTAAACGATTCTTCCACGCGTCAAGTCGTAGGGTGAAAGCTCCACTGCGACTTTGTCGCCGGGAAGAATGCGGATAAAGTTCTTGCGCATTCTGCCGGAAACGTGCGCCAGCACCTGATGTTTGTTTTCCAGTTCCACCCGGAACATGGCATTGGGCAGCGGTTCCAGCACCGTTGCCATAACTTCAATCGCGTCTTCTTTACTCACCTATCTCCTTGGAATCCTCTACTGAGGGATCCCTCGCTATGCTCGGGATTTCGGCTGCAGGCTCCCGCTTCGCTCACGCCTGCAAGACGCCTCAACTTCAATCGCGTCTTCTTTACTCACTCAACTCCTTGGCTAGCTGCTAGCCTTTATTCCGTCAGCACCAGCGGGCCGTTTTTCGTTACCGCGACAGTATGTTCAAAGTGGGCGCTGAAGCTGCCGTCTTCTGTGACTGCTGTCCACTTATCGGCCAGCACTCGCGCTCCCGGCTTTCCGATGTTGACCATAGGCTCAATGGCCAGCACCATGCCTTCCCGCAGACGCGCTCCGTGTCCGCGTGTACCGAAATTCGGGACTTGCGGTTCTTCGTGCAGCTTGGTCCCGATTCCGTGCCCTACAAACTCGCGCACCACGCTGAAGCCGTTGGCTTCCACGTATTCCTGCACCGCGGCGCCCACGTCACCGACAGTGTTGCCCAGCTTTACTTCCTCAATGCCCTTCTTGAGGGAGGCTTCGGTAACGTCCAGCAGCTTTTTCAGCTCCGGCGCCAGTGACTTGCCTACGGGCACGGTGATTGCGGAATCGCCGTAATAACCGTCGAGCACGACACCGCAGTCAATCGAAACAATGTCGCCTTCCTTCAGCATGCGTTTCGGAGAAGGAATGCCATGAATGATTTCGTTATTGACCGACGTGCACAGCACGCAGGGATAACCGCTGTATCCCTTGAACGCGGGCTTGGCTCCAAGCTCGCGAATTTTGTCTTCCGCCGCGCGTTCCAGATCCATGGTGGAAACGCCCGGCGCAACCAGCGCGCGTACCGTATCCAGCACCTGACGGACGATGTGGCCGCTGCGCCGCATCTTTTCCAGTTCCGTTTGTGACTTGCAATTAATCATGCGTTACCTGCGGCAGCACCCGCAGCAGATTCCTGGATCGCAGCAACTGTTTCCGCCGTTACCTGATCGGCGGCAAGCTCGCCGTTGATTTCCCGCAACCTTCCCTGGCGGCGATAGTAGTCCACCAGAGGCCCGTTCTTCGTCACCGCAACACAGTGCTCAAAGTGGGCACTGAAGCTGCCGTCTTCTGTGACTGCTGTCCACTTATCGGTTAATGCTCACCACAACCGGCGGTATCTGCTGTCCGCCCAAGCTGCAGTTGCGCAGAAATTCATCCAGCCACTCTGCCTGACGGACCGTCCGGGGAAATCCATCCAGGATAAAACCCTGTGCGCAATCGAGCTGCGACAGCCTTTCCGCCACCATGGGCAGCACCAGGTCGTCAGAAACCAGCTCACCGCGTTCCATTACACTCTTGGCTTTTTGGCCCAACTCCGTATTGCGGACAATGTTCTCGCGGAGAATGTCGCCGGTGGAAATCTGGGGAATGCCGTAACGAGCCGCGATCCGCTTGGCTTGCGTGCCTTTGCCTGCACCCGGCGCTCCCAGCAAAATGACCGGTACGGCAACATCGTTCCTGGGAATGCGATAACTCACAGCATTGACCGTCACAGTCGTGCTACCACCTCCGCCCGCGGATACGTCCACTCCGCGGCGTGAAGCCCTCATAATGACGCATGATAAGCTGCGATTCGATCTGGTTGACGGTATCCATGGCCACGCCTACAACGATCAAAAGCGATGTACCGCCAAAATAAAAGGTGACACCCATGCCATGCAGGACCCAGACAGGCAGCTTGTCGAAGAGACTGCCACCCAACCAGACCGGCAGGCTGTTCAGGTGAATGCCGGAAATCATCCACTCGTGCTTGCGCATGTTGTCCGCCACGTCTCCTGGATTGAAAACGATAGAGACATAGAAATAAGCGAAGAACAGGATGCCTACGCAATACAACAGCGTCCAAAGCGGTTCACCGGGATTCAGTTGTTGAAAAACCCCGGAGAAAAATCGTGACGAACCCATTCGCGTCAGCCCCAGCATCCCCGGGACACTGAGCAATGAAGACGCAAAGATGACCGGCATAACGCCGCCGGAGTTCACGCGCAAAGGCAAGTGAGTGGATTGGCCGCCCATGATGCGCCGTCCGACTACGCGCTTGGCATACTGCACAGGGATACGTCGCTCCGCCCGTTCCATGTACACAATGAAAGCCACAACAGCGAGCATGAACGCGAGTAACAACAACAACGCCGGTATGGCAAATGTGCCCCAGGATTGCTGTTTGGTATAGAGTTGCCCGATGGCGCTGGGCAATCCAACGACAATGCCGGCAAAAATCAGCAGTGACATGCCGTTGCCGATGCCGCGCTCCGTAATCTGCTCACCGAGCCACATGATGAAAACGCTGCCGGTGGTGAGCGTGATGATGGTCATCAGCACAAAGCCGAAACCGGGATGCATCACCAAACCAGGCTGTTTTTCCAGTAAGGTTGCGCTGGCGAGACTCTGCAATATCGAAAGAACAAAAGTCAGGTAGCGGGTCCACTGCGTGATCTTCTTGCGTCCCAGCTCGCCCTCTTTTTGGAGTTGGGCCAGCGGCTTCCACACCACCGTAAGCAATTGCAAAATGATGGACGACGTGATGTAGGGCATGATGCCCAGGGCAAAAATCGTAAACTTGCGCAGATTGCCGCCGCTGAACAAGTCGTAGAACCCCAGCAGCCCGCCACCCTGGCGGTTGAACAGGTCTTCCAGCACCTTGTGATTGATTCCAGGCGTTGGAATGTGTGAACCCAGCCGATAGACGGCCAGCATCGCCAGCACAAACAACACGCGCTTGCGAAGATCAGGAACACGGAATATGTTGGCAAATTTTTCTATCATTCCGTCACGTCTCTCAGTTCTTGGGCTTCTTTGCCTTCAGCTTTTCTTGTTTGGGTCCAGTTTCAGATGCAACGGCGACAGCGCCGATCACTTCCGCCTTGCCGCCGGCTTTGGTAATTTTTTCCTGGGCCGATTTGGAGAACTTGTGCGCCTGCACTGTGAATGCCTTCTTCAGTTCGCCATCGCCCAGAATCTTGATCAGATCATTCTTGCGCGCCAGACGGGCTTTGACCAGCACTTCCTGCGTAATATTACTCTCGCCCAGTTCCACCAGACGGTCCAGATTAATGACCTGGTATTCCGTGCGGAAAATATTAGTGAAACCACGCTTGGGCAGACGGCGATGCAAAGGCATCTGACCGCCTTCAAACCCGCGCATCATGCGGGCACCGGAACGCGAGCGCTGGCCCTTATGTCCGCGGGCCGAAGTCTTGCCCATGCCGCTGCCCATGTCCCGGCCAACGCGTTTTTTGTTTGCCGTGGCGCCTTTCGGCGGCCGTAATGTCGATAAATTTGTTGGCACGATCTTTTCCTTTGATCGCAGTCACTCTTCGTAACTACTCGGTTGCCCTGGTTAATCCTAATTGCCAAAATCGCCG
>WNFI01036697.1_pt1 | contig 17374 bp, 17 predicted proteins | sample 5400471 | NCBI WGS metagenome assembly WNFI01 (sample SAMN13153348, study PRJNA577476) | soil metagenome | isolation source: 100 cm saprolite on Douglas fir-dominated hillslope | place: USA:California | collected 2013-09-17 | reverse complement strand
CCGTTTGCTCTAATCAGAGAAGGTGAAACGTGGAGTAATTCTTAAAATCATTATATGAGAAGGCTACTAAAATAGCAAGGGGCGAAACTAATATCAAATTTCCAATGTCAAATATCCAATTTCCAATGAAATCGGTACTTTATTTGATATTTGACATTAGAAATTTGAAATTGGAAATTCTTAGGTGTGGGTTTGCCGGGGTGTTCTTGAGATGGGTTGTGTGTGTTGTGTTGCGAAGCGCCATTGCTCCTCAAAACTTGTACACACATGTACCAACTCTCGAACACCCCGGTTCACCTTTCAACTACTGCTGTTCTTTATCTCCTTCTCTCGGAAATTCCTTCTCAATATTCTCTGGCTTGTAATCGTAGATCTCCCTGATCAGCCGAATAGATTCATCCAGATCGAATAGTGGTGCTGCTTTCCCAAAGGTAGTGAAATCGACAGCGCTAGGGTGACGCATTACATAGATGTTCTCCAAGTAGGGGTTCCGCAAAGAATCAAAGTCTTTGTGCTCATAGAGGACCTCCTCTTTAGGGTGGCGCTTGAGCTCAAGCTCAAAAATTTCAGGGCGCCTGCGGATGGGGAACTTCTCAGATTGGCGAAGCCATACATTTTCACGCTCTACGAAGTCCAACAACAAAAGCTCCTGCCACTTTGCCCATGCGTCCTCACGGATGCTCCACGTCGGAAACAGTTCGGCGAAACACTTGCCGATTATTCCGTGGAACCGCAGGTAGGTAGAGACATCCTCCGATGTGGCAATATTCAGAACCCGGCGCGACTTTTTGTAGCATTCGAAAATCTCCTGACCCCACTGATAGCCATACAATTCCTGACCAACAAGCTTTTTCACTCGGGCAATAAAGCCGAGCAAGAATTCGCTCACTGGCGTCTCGGGCTGGAGAATCTCTGCCAATTTGCCGGCGGGATCGTCGACTATCGAGCCTTTTGTCTCGAAGTCATACTTGTAGTCCATGATTACTTCCCTTCCTGTTGATTGTTTTGCAATTCCTCTGGCATTTGCCAAGGCTTAACAGTTTTCCCGTCTGCTTCTTGATCAGTTCCAGTTACCTGAGGCTGTGGTAACGACAAAACCTGTCCAGTTTCAAGAACAAAAGTGTTGTCACCAATAATGTACTGACTTTGATCCATGAGAGAACTCACTTTCTTAACTAAAACGTTGAAAGACTAAACAAAGAAAAAGATCTTCTCCTTTCCCTTAGCTTTGGCTTCTTTGCGGCATCGGCCACAGAAGTTAGAGATGTTTGACAATCAAATTCTTCTTCATCTCAATCCAAGCGAAGTGTATCAAAAGACAAACTATGTTATCTTTTCATATCCTCCGCCTGGAGAATGAATGTATATTGCAGTAGTTTTAAGGTGCAACAATAGTCCTTTGCTTATTGTAAAGCTATCTAAATAAGCGCAATCGCCTAGCAGATAGCCTGTGTGACAAAGGCATTGTTTCAGAAGAGATTATAGAGGAAATAACAGCACTTGTCAAACACTATGGGATTAAAATTGTGGACCCGAAGGGAATCGAACCCTCTACTCTTCCATGCCATGGAAGCATGTTACCAGTATACCACGGGCCCTGAGTTTATAGGAAGGTGGACATGAGCGGATTCGAACCGCCGATCTCCGCAATGCGAATGCGGCGCATTACCAACTGTGCTACATGCCCTAGTGTAAAAAAGCTAATGGGTTCACATTCCCTCCCGGGCTTCTAATCTCAAAATGTGTATGCGGTCCAGTCGATCTTCCTGTGTTGCCGCGATAGCCTATGAGTTCTCCGCCGCCAACACTTTGACCCACACTTACCGCAGGAGAACCATTCATATGCGCATACATACTACTATATCCATCCGCGTGACTAAGAAGCACATGACAACCATATCCCCCGTTCCATCCGCATGTTGCTTCGACAACAGTTCCTGCTTTTGTAGAATAAATAGGCGTGCCTATTGGTCCAGCGATATCAATACCATTGTGATACCACGTAAATCCTTGAGAAATTTCTCCTTGGATTGGCCAGCTGAATCCTGAACCATTGACAGCAATGTGCTGAGGTGCTTCTGCAATATATACCGGCTGGCGTTTGATGGTTGATTGCTCTGATGGCTTGATACCGTCAGGCACCATAAGCATTTGCCCATCAACCAGAGAAAATGTCTCTGGATTGGCAAAATCATTGAACGGAAAATCAACGATTTTTTGAGGATCTGTATTATACCGCTTCGCAATAGTATACACTGTATCACCTGACTGCACTTTATGAACAATACCTGTCACAGGAGGAATTTTCAAGGTATCTCCTACAGACAGGCTGTCATCAGTCAAATCATTTGTCCATCTGACAGTATCTGTTGAAATACCAAACTTATTCGCAATAGTTGATAATGTATCCCCCCGCTCGACAGTATAATCGATCATTTTATCCCGGGGCTTCTGAGAAACTTGTGTTGCAAAAACATTCTGGTCTGCAGTAATAGAATGTTCATTGTTAGATGGAGATGGCACATGCGCTAAAGCTGAGGAGGGAGAAAATAGGGGATAGGTATCTGCCAGGAAAGGAGCAATCGCGACCCCAAGTCCTAACACTCCCAATGTTGCAAAATGCAAAAACGGACGATTATATCTCCCCCGTTTCATGATAAAGAACTTCACCAGTAGATTTTTCTTTTGCTCAAATCCCAAAAATGATTTCGTGATTTTTTTCTTGAGATAAAAGAAAAGGAAGTCAACGAAAGAACCAAGATCTTTGATGAAGGTTCTGAATATTTTCTTTGTTTTATAGAGCACTAATTCAAATTTAGTCATAGAGATAGTATTAAGTATTTAGTATCCAGTATTTAGTATAAAAAGGAATTTATATTTGTATACTAAATACTATATACTTTATACAAAATACTACGCTACTTCCCGAGGCTTTCGAGGAATTCGTCATTGGACGCGGTCTTGGTCAAACGTTCAATAAGTGCAGATGTTCGCTCTTCAGGCCCAAGCATATCGAGCATTCTTCGCATTGTAGCAACTCTTTTAAGTTTTAGTTCATCAAATAATAACTCTTCTGCACGGGTTCCTGATCTCTCGACATTAATTGCGGGGAAAATTCTTTTCTCTGCCAAACGCCGATCTAAATGAAGCTCCATGTTCCCTGTTCCTTTGAATTCTTCATAAATGAGGTCATCCATTCTGGAACCTGTTTCTACGAGTGCTGTACCAATAATGGTGAGCGATCCGCCTTCTTGAGCATTTCTTGCTGCGCCGAAGAATTTCTTTGCGGGCCATAATGCAGCCGGGTCAAATCCTCCCGACAACGTCCTGCCGCTTGGTGCAACTGCTAAATTATATGCCCGCGCCAAACGGGTAATAGAATCCAAAAGAATAATGACATCAATTCCCTTTTCAACCAACCGCTTTGCGCGGTCTAAGGTGATCTCTGCGACTCGTGTTTGATTCTCCGGCGGTTCGTCGAAATTTGATGCAATAACATCACCTTTGACACTTTGGGATATATCTGTGACTTCTTCCGGACGTTCACCAATCAATGCTGCCATCAAATGCGCCTTCGGAAAGTTCTGTGAAATACCTGCAGCGATTTCTTTAAGAATAGTTGTTTTCCCTGCTTTTGGCGGAGAAACGATCATACCCCTCTGGCCAAATCCAATTGGAGAAACCAAATCAATCATTCTTGTTGAAAGAGGCAGCTTACCTGTGGTTAGAATAACCTGTGTCTTTGGATAAATCGCTGTCAAATCATCAAAATATGGCCGTTTGGTGGATGCATCTGCTTCAACATCATTCACTTTTTCGACTTTCAAAAGTCCATAATAGCGTTCATTATCTTTTGGCGGACGCGCAACTCCTGCCACAAAATCTCCTGGCCGGAGCATAAATCGACGGATTTGAGATTGGGAAATATATATGTCGCGACTTGAAGGAATAAATTTCGGCCGTAAAAATCCGTGACCTTCAGGCTGCACATCCAAAACCCCCGCGACATTCTCTGTAGGTCCCTGCATTTGCTGCTGTATTTGACTTTGTCCAGTATATCCCCCACTATCTTGTGAAGAAACCATCCTGCGCTGGTATGGACGTTGTTGATAGGTGTTGTGGGATTCATTCATAGGTTGAGATTGAGTAACAGGCGTTGGAGCAGAGGTAAAAATCTCGGCAGGTATCGGCTGTTCTTCTAACTTTTTAGGTTCTTCAGGAGTTTGCGTTTTTGATGTGTCTGCTTTTCCAACGATATCATCTGCAGTTGGAGCTGTTTTTTTATACGGCATATAGTTTTAAAATGAAATCATGAATAAGTTAGTTCGCTTGTGATGGATTCCCAAGAAGCTGTATTCGGATAAATATCTGTCGCTATTACACCACAACTCCCCTACTTTGTCAAGGGTTAGATCAAAAAAATCTTTTTGGTTCCCTCTCCTTGAGGAGAGGGTTAGGGTGAGGTGAAGAACCAAGATAACAGCTTGAGTAAGATGAATTAGATCAGCAATTTTTTGGCAGTAAGCTTCTTCGTTTCTTTGCGAAAGTATTCCTTTACTTCTTCCCACTCAATTGGGATAAGCATGTTTGGCATGGTATCAATATCCGCTTCAACAAAGTAATCTAAACCTTTCAAAATAATATATAATTTTTCCTCTAATACACCATATTTTTGGTTATAAAAATCAAGCATTTTCTCAAGCGTAAATTCTTTCGCAAGCAAATATGTGTCAACAAAATCTCTTTTCGTTCCCCGATCGCAAATAGCATGTATTTTCATTGCAGCTATATCTTTTTTACCCGCGAGGGTAATTCCTTCAAATGGTACAGTAGCATCAATCAACTTGTATTTATAGTAAAAAATGCTGAATTTTGTTTCTCCGACTGTACCAAGCACTGTTCGCCATTCTCTTTGGCTTTCTGTAAACTCTGGTAATTGTGACAGACCTGAAGCAACAACATTCTCATCAATTTCTTCTGGTGTAAAGAAATCCAGATCTACTGACATCCTGTGTCCAAGTTGTAATGCCAATGCAGTACCACCTGCAAGATATGCATGTTTTATGCTAGATATCGATGATACTAGCTTGATAGCCCGAAGGGTATCCGGGAGTAAGGTTTTTGTAAACATGGCACCGTAGTTTTATCAACACTGAGCATATCTGCCCAGAAGTTAGCGGTCTTTGCAGATAAATCCCGTGATGTTGTAATGAGTTCCCGAATACTATTTTTGTCAAATAGAGAAATTGCCCAAAGAAGTGCCCTGGTATCTCCACGATCAAGCACCCGTTTTAAGATAAATTTAGAATTCTTGCTCATGTCTATTTCTTCAAATACTACGTCCCAGAAATAAGAGCGTAAATGTTCAGGAAGCTGTGTACTCTTTGCTTGTTTCATACATACTATTATTGCACATTTTATAGTGCAAAGCTACATCAGGATTCAGAGTCTGCTACAAAAATTTGACAAACATAAATAGCTTTATTATCATATAAATATGGAAGGATGACCATGGACCTGACGTAGTAAAACCTGAATTTGAAGATAGAGATATTATGCTAAAGCTTTTAGCTATGCAAACAGAGTGCTTGGCAGGTGTCTATCCTGATTTTCCTCCTGCAGAACCTGCAGTACAAAAAATGCGTTATGACGCCTTGATAAGAAAACAAAAACAACAATATACGCGCCTAGGACTTGTATCTGGAATGAAAGAGTTAGGTAAAAACGGTTATCTTCTTCTCATTCAAGACGCAAGAGAAATTATGCAAATAGATGAAGCTCCTCCTCAAGAAAATACTGAGAATTTTTATGATTTACGTTCTGGAATTAATGTAATTAACGCTTTCAGAATACAAATGGAAATTGACGCTCCGCAACTAACTCCTGAAGATCAAGCTAAACAAAAACAAGATGCAGCCATATTCCTAACAAGACTTGAACAAAAAGTGCAAAGATCAGATTTCAATATTCCCAATCCTCCAACGAGTTTTACTCGTTAAATTAAATATTTTATTTCCTTACAGAATTTTTTTTTACTTTATTTCTGTATCAATATATTAAGCAATATACTTTATGATATCGCAATAAGTCACTTATTACTTTTTGGGCGTGAATTGCTGTTTAGATTGTTGTTTTGGGGGGATTTGGGGAGCAGTGACTTGCTTTACTTCTTCAGGTAACTCTACTTTATGAACAATGTCATTGTGTGTAACCAGTTTTGTATATCTTTGCTTGGAACTGGTAATTACCTTCTCCCTATTCTGTGTCGCGCTTCTTGGCAGCGGTAATGTATAACACAAGAAAGGTGCTTGGGTGATGTTGTCAATTGCCAGTTTTATAATTGCCTGGTAATTTCCTAATGCCAATAGATCCTCTTCTTTAAATCTCTCCCCAAATTCTTTTGCCATGTACGCGGCATCACTGGCGCCAATGAGAAAAGAGAGCATTGTGCCAGCATTGCCGAAAATTGCGGCGCGCACATCTTCAGGAACTTGCGCTATGTATTGGTTGGCAAGGAGTAAATTGAGACGATATTTCCTGGCTTCAGATAAAATCTTGATAAAACTACTTGTCGCGAAATTCTGAAACTCATCAACATAGAGATAAAAATCACGGCGGTCCGGCTCAGGTATATCAACTCTGCTCATGGCAGCAAGTTGAATTTTTGTGATGATCATTGCACCCAAAAGCGCAGCGTTATCTTCCCCCAACCGTCCCTGTGAAAGATTGAGTAAAAGAATTTTCCCTTCATTCATGATGCTTGCCAGATCAACAGTTGATTTTGGATGATTAATGATATTTCTGATGACTGTTGACTGGATGAATTGACCGACCTTGTTGAGAATTGGTGCCATTGCTTCATTTCTGAGCCTGTCCGGCATTTTTTCAAATTCATTTTTCCAGTAGTTCACAAGGATTGGATCTTTGAGTTGAGAAATAACTTTTTGCCGAAATTTCTGGTTAGTCAATATCTCAGGAACCATCAGTAGTGTCGCATTTGGCATATCAATCACACTGAGCAACGAATTTCTCAAAATATATTCAAGACGCGGTCCCCAGGAAAATGCAAAGAGTTTTTGAAAAATCGCTACAATACCGGACACAACCAGTTCTTTTTGCATAGCGTTCTCCACTTGTAAAGGATTGAGAGCAAATGCGCGCTGTTGATCTGAGGGATCTAAATACACAATATCATTGACCCGATAAGACGGAACATAATTTAGCACTGTCTCACACAGATCGCCATGCGGATCTACAATACAAAACCCTCTGCGATTTCGCATGTCACTAATTGCCATATTGGCAATTAGCGTTGATTTCCCCGCGCCGGTTTTTCCAATTACATACACATGTCTGCGGCGATCTTTGAGTTTGATACCAAACGTTGTCGGTTTATTTTTAAATTGCGCTTGTGCAAAAAAATTAATTTCTGTTTTCTCTTCATCAGTTAATCCTTCTGCGACAGGAAGCGTTTCCGGCGGGTCAGAAAGTATCGTCTTGTGCCAGGAAATATTGGGAATGTTAGCCAAAGTCATACTGGGAAAATGAAACATGCCGGCAATTTCCTGTACATTGAGAAATTGTCTCATTGGCATAAATCGTTTGCTTCTGCTAATCATTGTTTTAATCAAACGATTCCTCTGCCATAAATACATTTTTCTGAAAACTAATTTATTGCCACTGGGATTACTGAATGAAGAAAAACTATTAGCAATCTCATATAAAAAGTGCTTGCTTCGCTCCAGGCTTGACGAATTGACGGCAAGACGAATTGCTGTTTTAAAACCATTGTGTGCAATTTTTTCTTTGATAATAGTTGCATAGGGATTTGCTTGTTGAGCTCCTGCGCTGTCTGTACTTTTTTTTGTTGCTAACCGCTCTCCGCTACTCTGCCATCCTGTTCCAATCGGTACCAGAAGAAATTGCATAGCAACCACATCTCCGATTTGTGCTTTGGATAGAACTCCTAAAAGTGAAGACATGGGATCAACGTCTTTAAAATCTTTCATTGTCCGCAACGGATAAGCAAACCCATGGTGCAATTTCATTTGACCAACAGCTAATGTTTCATTTGGAATCATAATGTCATGCAAGTAATCCTGTTTTGCCGGAACCATCAAAGCTTTTGGATACTGCGCGACTATTTGACTTTCAATAAATCCTTGATATTTTTTTGGCACAGTGACATAAAAATGGATGCGCTGCTGGATGACAGCAATTTCCAGGCTAATCGGAATTCCCAGTCGAAAAATCACAAGAAATCGTTTTTTGAGGTTAGTCAAGCTTGATAATACCTGCGCCATAGCCTCCGGTGTTTCTTCCCCAGTCCGGGAAGTCTTCACTTCCAGAACGACCCGATCAAGCTTCTTCACTTGTTTTTCCATGCTTTTATAATAGTGTAAAGGCAGAATGTTTGCAAATGAACAGAGAGCTTTTTGGCAAATACTTCGTGATTTTCTCAGAATTTAGCTTCAGCTACAAACTTGACATCTACAAATCCTTTTGCTAGACTCTAAAAAACACAAATACACATACTACATCTGCCTATACTCTGTCCCCCTGCCCAAATAATCTATGATACAGCAGCCTTTGATTTCTGTTATTTTGCCAACATATAACAATGAGGCATTTCTCCGCGATGCTCTCAGCAGTATTTTGCGTCAAACGTACAAAAATCTCGAAATTATAGCTATCGATGACTTCTCCAGTGATAAGTCTTTTGAGATCTTAAAACAATTCGTAAAGGAAGATAAACGTTTAAAAATATCCCGCAATGTGAAACGCTATGGCATGACAATGACGCTCAACCGGGCATTGCGAAATACTAAAGGTAAATTCATTGCATTCATGAATGCCCAAGATATCAATCATCCTGATCGTCTCAATCAGCAATTTGCATACTTGACTGCTCATGAAAAAGTAGTTGCTGTAGGCACACAGTGCATCTACTTAGATAGTGAAAACAAGAAAACCGGCAAAAGTGAATTCCCTACAGAGAACATCTCCATTTACAAAAAACCTGTCAATGGCTTGACACTGCAATTTGAAAATATGCTCCTGAATAAATACCGTTTGCCAAAAGACCTGCTCAAATTCAGGACCAACAAACAGCACTTTCTCTACGCAGATATTTGCATCAAGCTCCTCCAATACGGCGAAATTGCCAATTTACATAAGTACTTATACTTTCATAGAAAAACAGCAACAATGTACGAACCGAATGAATCAATGATCTCAATAGCAAAACTATGGTTCCGCTCCATTTTCATTCATGACCAGATGCCCTCGTTGAAGTCATTACTTCTAGGAAATCTGAAGCTAAACTAGTAATTCCTGCAAATCCTAATCCGTGTCATAAATGACGCCGCTATGAATAGCAAGTACTTTTAGAGTGCACCACAACAAATAGTGATTTTATATTAAAACAGTAATGGAGCACTTTATTGCTCTTATCTTGGTTGAACAATGATCTCAAACATACTTCACTCACTTACCAGCTTTAAAAACTTGCGCAAATGAGCTGGAAGTTGTCCCAAAGTTATCCACATTTTCCAAATCAGAGTTATCCACATAAAATTTACCAATTAACTTAGCTTGCTACAATAAGCTAAGTAATTTCGTAACTACTTTAGGTCTAGAGTATAATTTGTGAATAGCTTGCTATAGGTTGAATCGCTTGACAATATATGGTAGAATAGTGAGGTATGAATTTGTTAAAGGTATTTTCGCCACGGAAAAGACGTACAGTACGCAAAACTCTTGCTGACTACAAACAGGAATTACTCATGAAACACGGAAGAGAACAATTTATGAAGTTACAAAAATTTGGCTTGCAGATGCCTGGAGTATCTTTATAAAGTAAGAGCATCGCTTTCGTTACTCAGGATGATAAGATCGGTACGAAAAGCAATGCTCTTAAATCTGAGCGATTAGTCCTTTAGGCAGGAAATACTAATCACGTTGTACATTAATATCAAATAATCAAATGGTTTGTCAAGAAAAATAGACGAGGCTAAAAAGACCATTTCGTCCTGTTAAAACAACATTTTTCACAAACCAAATTTTGCTATTTCTGTTGCTAGTTTTATATGGAGATACGGAGATTGGGCAGGTTTCCGTGTCTCCTTATAAGGCTCAGCAGCTGCCCCACCTCGCGCAGCGAGGAATTTCAAATTTCCAATATCAAATTTCAAATCCACTTTTGTCATTGCGAGGCACGACCGCGTGTCGCCTTAGCTTTAGCGGTGGCACAAGCAATCTCACGGGTTAAACTTGTATTACCAATTTTCCTTTTATATAATTACACTCATGTGGTATACACTTGCACTTTTGTCTGCGGTCTTTTATTCTTTTAGGGGTATTCTGGAAAAACGGATCATTCATAATGTCAACAAATATGTTTTAGGATTGGGTATACGACTCTTTGCATTGCCTTTCTTTTTTATTCCATTCTTTATTAATCCTCATCTTGCCCAACCATTGATGCATCTTAATACAAGTTTTTGGTTTGCGATTTTTATGATTTGCTTTGTAAATACTCCCCTGGAAACATATTTTTATTATGAAGCCTTAAAAAAAGATGAATTAACATTAGTGTTACCCATTCTTGCTCTTGGACCGGTAATAACCTTATTATCCGGTGCTATTTTCTTGAAGGAAATTCCTTCGCTCTTTGGTATATTTGGAGTACTGTGCATTGTTTTAGGTTTATATACCCTGAAGTTGCAGCATGCAAAGAACGGACTATTAGAACCGCTTCATCATTTGCGCAATAATAGAGGCGTACAATTAATGTTTGTGGTGATGATTTCGCAAGGAATTGCAGCAATTTTTGATAAAGCAGGTGTGATTAATTCTAATGCGTATATATATGCATTACTTAACTATATTGGAGTCTCAATAACCCTCTTTATTCTTGCCTATATCAAAGCTAAAAAATATCTTAATCAATTACTGATCCATGCCAAAAGCTTTATTATTCTTGGTATAGTCATTGCAGCATATACCTTACTTTATTTTGTAGCACTCCAATCAGGTTTCGCAGCCTATGCCAGTGCAATAAAAGGTTCGTATATTATCTTTACCATATTATTTGGTTTGCTTGTCTTGAAAGAAAAAGAAGGAAAACAAAAACTTCTTGCAGGATTTATCATTTTCCTCGGCTTAGCTTTGTTGAAAATATTTGGATAATTTCATTCTTACTGTACCTTTCATGCTATAATACCTACTATGCAACAATTTGATCTCTCTCAAATTCAAGGAGTCTTGTTTGATATGGATGGGACTATGGTTGATAATATGCCATATCATAGACAAGCTTGGCAGGAATTTTGCAAGAGATTTGATGTACAGATTACTCCACAGGAATTCAAATACAAAACTTCAGGGAAAAAGAACAAAGAGATCTTCCCTGCCTTATTTAACCGACCATTCTCTGATGAAGAAATTCAAAAGTACGCAGAGGAAAAAGAAACACTCTATAGAAAAATATATACACCTCATGTAAAAGAAATTTCCGGACTTACCAGGCTTATTAAAACACTGAAACAAAAAGGCATCAAAGTTGCTGTAGCAACTACTGCACCGGAGAAAAATAGGAATTTTGTATTACAAGCATTGGGGTTCATTGATACCTTTGATACTATTGTCGGTGATGAGCATGTCATCAATGGCAAACCAGATCCTGAAATATTTTTAACCGCTGCCAGACAACTTGGTATTGCGCCTGAATATTGCATAGTATTTGAAGATGCCCCAGCAGGCATTCAAGCCGCAAGAAATGCTGGCATGAGATCAATTGGATTAACCACTTCTCACTCCACAGAAGAACTAAAAGGCGCAGATATGACTATTGAAAATTATGTAGAATTGGAAATTCTATGAAAATACCACTTTTTGACATTGACTGGACATTAATTGAGGGCGGCAATAGGGCGCATGCCGATGCTTTTGATTATGTTTTACATACTGTCTACGATCAACCTACTGCATTTAAGAGTGAAATCAAAACTGATGGAATGATTGATACGCAAATCATTATGGAAGTGCTCAAACTTCATGGTGTTTCAGAAGAGCAAGCCAAAGAGAAGATGAACGAAGCAATGGAGGCTATGGAAAAATATGTTGCGGCGCATGAGCATGAAGGTAAATCTTTACTCATGCCAGGCGTCAAAGAGTTGTTAGAAACATTGAAAAATAAAAAAGTACCCATGGGTTTGCTAACAGGTAATGTGGAAGGCATTGGATGGAGAAAAATGGCATTGGTCAGGCTCAAAGATTACTTTAGCTTTGGCGCATTTGGGAATATGGCATACAAACGCGTTGACCTCATCCCTATTGTAGTACAGAGAGCAAAAGAAAAAGGCATAGATCATCCACTCATTGATTTTGTCATTGTCGGAGATTCTCCTCTTGATATCGCCTGTGCCAAATCCGGCGGTATACAAGTCATTGCAGTAGGCGCAGGCAATTTTTCTTCTCAAGAACTTAGAAGCGCTGGAGCGGATTTGGTCGTGGATACTTTGGAAGAACAAGAGAAAATCTTGGAATTTTTAGATGTTGATAGATAACCGTTTTTGCTACGACGAGTTTCTTTCTCATATGAAATTATCTTATTTTTTTAAGAATTTCGTAAAACTCGGCTGGGTTTACAATCTTTAACTTCCCTACCTGTTTTATTATCAGTAAATCTTCATCACCGGTTACTAAATAGTCACATTCGCCTACTGCTGCGTATGCAACCAAGTAATCATCTTTTTTATCTCTGCTAAATTGAGGTATTTGTTCTGTAAGGGGGGATATGAGTTCAGCAACAGTAGAGAGGATTGCTATAAATTCTTCCGCATCTTCCTGGGTAATATGTTTTGCAAGATAGGGTTTTCCTTTTATCTTTTTTCTTATTTCGCTGAGGAGTTCTTGAGGAAAAACATGCATGTATCTACCTTCAAAACCTGCATCTATAATATAGTGGATTTTTTCTGCTTTTTCAGTATTTTCTGTTGGAAGTAAATAACTGATAAATACGTTGGCATCAAACAATATTCTCATAGGAATGTTCTATTAAGCAGCTTTATGCTCGAATCGTATTTTGCCCTCTTTTTCTAAATCCTCTATCAATTCACGACTAAAACGATTAGCAATAGAGCTCGCTTCTTTATCATTTAATTTATTCTTATTTCGTGCCTGTATTTTTGCTCGTAATGCTCGTAACTGGTTCAGAGCTTCTCTGCGTCTTGCTTGTTCTCTAAATTCTTTCATAGCTTGTAACTCCTCTACTCCAACAATTGCCACCATAGGTTCCCCACGATTTTCAACGATAATGGCACTATACTGGCCGCTTCGTACCTGATGTACAATTGCGCCAAAATTATTTTTCGCCTGGCTGGCGGGTAGTGTTTTTGTCTGCATTTGCGTATTCATATTGAACAATTAATTGGCTAATTACTTGAACAGTATAGCGAACAACTTGCTCTATGTCAAGTTTATCTCACGAGTAATAACCTTTTCTTCGTTATATGCAGGAATGACGACTGAGATCATATTTTCTTAGAAAAAAGTATTCTTCCTGAAGCAGTTTGAATTACCCTTGATACTACCACATCAATCATCTTTCCAATATCAGTACTGCCTTGCTCAATGACAATCATTGTACCGTCATCCAGATAGCCTACACCCTGCGTGAGATCCTTGCCCTGATGCAGGACTTTGATGTGGAGGGCTTCTCCCGGGACAGCAGAGATCTTGAGGGCTTGAGCGAGGGCATTGATATTGATGGCAATGACACCGTTGATACTTGCCTTCTTCTCCAAGTTATAATCACAGGTAATAACTTTGCCTTTGTGGTGTTTGGCTAAATCAATCAGCTGCTCATCAACTTCTTTTTTCTTTTTTTCAGTGGGTTCTTCGGGAAGAACCATTAATCTTACATGTTTGACTTTTTTAATTTTCTCCAGAGACTCCAAGCCACCCCTGCCCCGCTCACGTTTGATCATATCCTGTGAATCAGCGATATGTTTGAGTTCCAGTAAAATACTCTCCGGCACAATAAAAATACCGGTAAATACACCAAGTGTAATTACTTCAAAAATGCGGCCGTCAATAATCGCCGAAGTGTCCAAAAAGATCCCGTTCTCAATTTTTTTCTGTTTGTTTTTTACTGCGGGTTTGCGGACACGCTTCGGAAGACCCGGCCAACGGGCAATCACTGTCTTCGCAATTTCTTCAGCCAATGTACCTACCATGCTCGGATGCAGGGAAAAACGTGAAGATTTATCGTCTGATTTTTCTTCTTGCTTGTCCGCCGTAGCTCTTCGAGTCTGAGCCGATTCGGTCTGAGTCTCACGGTCGAAGACCTCAGAGTCGATGACTTTAGTGGAGGCGGATTTCTCCTTTGATTCTAATAGTGTCTTGTCCATATGGTTATTATAATCCTTCTTTTACGTCTTTGCGAGGAGTGGGGGGGTTCGCAAAGACGAACTAGAGCGTTTTTAAAATTTCACTCAAAAATTTTCCGGTTTCCGGCGTAATAACATTACTAAATCCCAATTTTTTTGCCTCCCTCACTCTTTTATCCAATCCTCCCACACGTCGTAATTCTCCAAGTAATCCTACTTCAGCAATACTGACTGTTTTATCCAATGCTTTGTTTTTTATGCTTGAATATACTGCCAGACAGATACCTAAATCAGCTGCCGGATCTGCGACTTTTATGCCTCCGGCAATATTGACAAAGACATCCATTGTTTCTAGAGGCAAACGGCAATGCTTTTGTAAAACAGCAAGAAGTAATTCTAACCGTCGGTGGTCAACACCTGCTGCTACTCTACGCGGCATAGGAAGTTTTGAATAGACAACTAACGCCTGAATCTCAATAAGGAATGGCCTTGTGCCTTCCATAATAACAACTAATACCGACCCGGGTGTTCCTTCACTCTTTTCTGATAAAAAAAGTTGTTCAGCATTTTTTATCTCATTCATTCCTTCTCCTTGCATGGCAAAAATACCTACTTCATCAATTGGTCCAAAACGGTTCTTCAAACTCCGTAAAATCCTTGTTGTAGTGAACTTTTCCCCTTCTAAGAACAACACTGTATCTACCATATGCGATAACATCATCGGTCCCGCGACCATTCCCTCTTTTGTAACGTGTCCAACCAAAATAATGGGAATGTTCATAGACTTTGCTGTCTTTACAAATACGGAAGCTGCATACCGAATTTGTCCAACTGCTCCAGAGAGTCCTCCGGCATTTTCCGATTCCATTGTTTGCACTGAATCAATAATCACCAGCTTTGGTTTTACACTTTGAATAATTTCAGGAACCTGGTCAGTGTTGGATAAAGAAACAAGCAGTAAATTATCATGCTCCCCCGGACTAATTCGATTCGCCCGCATTTTAATCTGTTCAATCGACTCCTCGCCAGAAACATACAAGACTGTACCCCCTGTCCCATTTGTCCCGCTTGGCCCTTTTGTCCCTTTCGCAATATTCAAACATGTCTGCAGCAATAACGTAGATTTCCCAATCCCCGGATCCCCTGCCAAAAGTGTGACAGAGCCCGTAACAATACCGCCCCCTAAAACCCCATCCATTTCCCCGTAGCCGGTTTTGATACGGGTTTTTTCTGTAGACACAATATCTTTGAGTTTTTTGGGGACTGTAGAGAACAAAGATTTTTGTTCTCTACCTTTGAATGTATCTTTGGCAAAACGAACTTCCTTTAAACTATTCCATATCCCGCACTCAGGGCACTTTCCCATCCATTGAGTGGTATCATACCCGCACTCTTGACAAACGAAATTAGTATGAGTTTTTGCCATAAAACAAAAAAAAATCGAAGCACGAAATCCGAAGCTACTACGTCTTTGCGAATCCCCGATTAAATCGGGGGTGAAGCAATCTCGTTGAATTTAGTACAGACTACGAACTGCGGGATTGCCGCGTCGCCTTTGCTCCTCGCAATGACGTTTTGGCTTTATATTTTTGTCATTTGGATTTTTTTCGGATTTCGATATTCGAATTTATCTTTATCTATATCCAATAGGTTTTTCTTTTAACACTGGCACTAAGATAATTTTTCTTTTCTTACTATCAATCTGTGAAACTGTTGCTTCTATCTTTTGTCCCTCTGTAAATTTCATTGTTGGAGGAATTTTATCTTTGCGGATAATGCCTTCCACATCTTGATCACCGATCTTACCCAAATCAATGAGTAATCCTTTGTCATCAATCTTCTTGACTATACCTGAGATCTTCTGTTCCAGAGTAAACTGCTTTGCAGTTTCTTCAAATGGATCATTTGTTAATCTCTTGATTGATAAATCAACACGCTTTCCATTTTCATCAAAACCTATTACTACTGCTTCGACAACGTCTCCTACAGCAAATTTACTTCCGATCTCTTCAAGCTTTACCCAGGAAATTTCAGAAATATGAATGAGCCCGTCAACCACAATGTCTGTATCTCCGACCAAAGGTAAAGAAACAAACATGCCAAATTGGGTAATGTTAGTAACAGTTGCAGTAACCTTCTGCCCTTTTTTCAAACTTACCACAGCTTTTTTGAAATCTTCATTTCCTAATACTGCTTTTTGTGAGAAAATTATTTTTTTTGCATCACGGTTGAGTTCAACAATAAGTACTTTTATTTTTTGCCCTAGCAATTCATGCTGTTTTTGCGATTGCGCAACATGAGAATTTGGTAAAAAACCATTTGTTCCTTCTGGGGTCTCGACTAAAAATCCGCCCTTTGTAGATTCTCTCACAATGACATCTACCTTCTCCTGGTTCTTCTGGATCTGAGTAAGTTTTTTCCACAATATATCATCTGCGAACCTTCTGAGTGAAACAACTGTATGTCCCATATCTGACTCTGGATTCAGCACACTTACCATTACTTCGTCTCCTACTTTCAACAGAGATAGTAATTGCTTCATAATCTTTCTGTCATTTTCCATGACAACTGCTTCTGTCTTGGTATTAATATCTAAAAGAATTTCTGAAGAAGTTAATTTAGTAACACGTCCTTTGATCGCGTCACCTTTTTTAAAGGTTACTAACGGAGTCTTTTGTCTTTGCAAAAGTTCAGCCATTGTTGTCGCGGGTGAAGAGGGTGAATGAGTATTATTTAATTTTGAATTTTGCATTTTGAACTTTGATTTTTTTCATCGCCTTTCTCATGTAGATAAAGAGAGTATAGCACGTAAGAAAATAATACGCAATGAATTGTTTTGCATGGAAGCTTTAGTTGTTTGAAGGTAAAAATCCCCTGGCAATGATCCATTGTCCCAAGCGCGAAGCTCAGTATCGTAGACGCTGGTACGTTTCACTTCTCTGTTCGGAATGGGAAGAGGTGGTACCATACCGCTCGAATCA
>WNFI01166225.1_pt1 | contig 17377 bp, 17 predicted proteins | sample 5400471 | NCBI WGS metagenome assembly WNFI01 (sample SAMN13153348, study PRJNA577476) | soil metagenome | isolation source: 100 cm saprolite on Douglas fir-dominated hillslope | place: USA:California | collected 2013-09-17 | reverse complement strand
CTAGCGTCATGAACATCAACGGCGCGCCAAGCCGCTCGCCAATGATGCGCGCCTCCTCGACACTCTTCGGAAGAACAAACAGCATGTCGGCACCGGCGCGCCGGTAGGCCTCGCCGCGCCGTAGAGCCTCGTCAATCCGGCCTCCCGCGCCGCGTTGGTTCGCGCGATGATCATAAAGTCGGGCGATCTCCTTGCGGCGAGAGCCTCCTCAATTTTCGCGACAATCATGTCGACCGGAATGATGTGTTCGATGCCGATATGGTGATGCGCCCGTTTGGGTGTCAGCTGATCCTCTATTTCGATGGCCGCAAACCCCGCAGCTTCGGTCAAGGCGATGGTTCGGCGGATGTGCATGGGATCGCCCCAGCCGCATGCTCCATCTAGAATCAGCGGGGCGCGCGTAACTGATCGGACATCCAGCCCCTCCCGCACCATTTCGGTTAGAGTAAGGTTGGCTTCGGTGACGGCCTTCACGTACCCCATGGAGCCACCGCCTAGATAGAGCGCTTTGAACCCCGCCTCCTCGGCGAGCCGGGCCGACAAGGGGTTAAACACGAGCGGCGCTACCAGCGGATTCTTCTCTTCGAGAAGCGCGCGAAGATTATTCAACGATTCCTCCCAAGACGCCGTCTTTCGCGGCTGATTGTAGTTCGACCTAACGGCCCTTGAAATGAGGTCCACGCTTCTCGGTAAAGGCTCGGCATAATCCTCGCTTGCGAAACAAGCATCCACCGCCCGTTTGCACGCGTCAATGTCTCTCAACGCGGGATCTGCAACCGCGGTATTTATGCAGAGTTTGGCTGCAGCCATCGTCATCGGCGCGTTGACCGCAATCGTTGCCGCCAAATCCCGCGTAACAGCATCCAACTCGTCCGCCGCCACAACTTCATTGAGCAGGCCGAGCCGAAGCGCATCACTTGCGTCGAATTGTTTTGCGGCGAAGAAAATGTGTTTCGCCGCCGTGGCGCCGACCACTTCCACCAGTCGCTGGATACCGCGATAGTCGTATCCGAGTCCCAACCTTGCAGCCGGCACGGCAAAGCGCGCATTCGTCGCCGCGATCCGCAGGTCGCACGCCAACGCGAGAGCAAGACCACCACCAATGCAGTAGCCCTCGATCGCTGCGATAGTGGGCTTTGGGAAGCTTTGCAATTTTGCCGACGTGCCGCGCGCGATCTCGTCGTAAATGGCGATATCCGCGGCGCCGGAGCGGCGGTTCTCGAATTCGGAGATGTCGGCACCGGAAGCAAAGGCCTTACCGCCCCGGCCCGCAATTACCACGCATTTGATGTTAGGATCCGCTTCGAAGCGGGCAAGCGCGTCGCCGATATCGCGCCACATCGCCAAGGAAATCGCGTTCAGCCGCGCTGGATTATCAAGATAAATCCGGCCGACATGTTCGGCGACGACACTTTCCGCCCGTCCCGCTACGATTTCGGTCTGGGACGTCTGGTCACTGGGTTACTCCGGCCAACTTCCATTGATCGATTTCGTCGGACTTAAATCCCAGTTCATCGAGAATTTCTTTCGAATGCTGACCTCGCTCCGGCGCAGCACGGCGAAGCTTGCTTGGTGTTCGGCTCAAATGCACGGCCGGCCCAATGAAAGGCCTTTCGGGATATTGCCGAGCTAGGGCTCTCTCAAAAGATAACCAAATTACTTCAATCGGCAGACTTCTTGCTCGGGTATGAGACCGAAATCGTCATGATGATCGTCTTCCCCGTTGGACTGCATGCCGCCATTCGCCGATGCCAACCATTCTTCGAATTCCGTTCTAACTAAGCAGGAAAATGGGATGGGTCTATCCCGCCCAGCTCGCAGTTGCTCCTAGGGTACAGGGCGCGTCACAGATAGCGAACATCCTTTTCCTTTAGGAAGCGAAAAATCGCTTCGGCTGATTTCTTCGGCTTGCGTTTCATGCGAACAACCAGAGTCCGAGTGATCGGCAGGTCAGAGACCGGCACGCGCGCAACGCCCTCGCCGGAAAACAGGGCCGGCATCAAGGCAACGCCTATGCCTGCCGCGACGAGATTGAAGGCGCGGTCATCTTGTGCGGTGCGCGCGACGACGTTGGTCCGGATCCCGCGTTCGCTCATGATATCCTGAGTCGCGCGACGCGCCTCGCACGACGTCCTCAAGACGAAGCGCTCGCCGTCGATATCGCTCAATGAAATCGACCCGCGGCGTGCCAGTGGGTGATCAATATGACAGGCAAGCATGTATGGCTCCTCCATCAGCCGCGCTTGCAGCGGGTCATCCTGCTCGGTCAGCGACGATGTAAGTGCCAGATCGAGCTTGTCTTTACCCAGCATCTCGTGAAGTTCGGCGCTATGGCCCTCGCGGAAATCGAAGGAAACCTCCGGAAAAGCGGAAACGCAGGCTTTTGCGATGGCCGATATTTTTTCTATCGGAAGAGATGGCATGACGCCGAGAGCGATCGTGTCGGACATATCGTTCGCGCGCATTTCCGCCCGTGCGGTGGAGCAGACCTCCATTACCTGTCTTGCCCGCGCAGCCAGGCGTTGTCCATGGTTGGTGAGATGAACGGCGCGCCGATCGCGGTGAATTAGAATGACGCCCAGTTCATCTTCGAGTTTCGCTATTCCAGCCGATAGGGCCGGTTGCGAAACATTTAAACGGTCTGCCGCCCGGGTAAAGCTGTTGGTCTCCGCAACGGCTAACAATTGGCGAAGCTGATAAATTTCCATGAGCGGGTCCTCCTTGCATAAATGATACTTATTTCTAGGATAGAATCAAACGATTTTCATTTATGCTAACTGACCGTTAGCCTGCCCTCTCGCTAAACGCGCTATTTCGAGGGAGGCGAATTTGCCGATCATTCAATGCGATATCCGGCGAGGCCGGACTGAGGAACAGAAACGGCAACTTGCGTCGGGACTGACAGACGCGGTCGCCCGAATTGCCGGAGTTCCTAAGGAATGCATCTTCCTGGTTATGCGCGAGATGCCTGGGTTCAATTTCGTCGATGCCGGCGAACATATCCCGGACTACGTGCCGGGCGCCGACGGCCAAGATGTTGCAGGCGCAGCGCAGCTCCAGGCGCGCAAGGCTCGCGGCTGAAGACATTTCCTCTGATCGATTCAACTCATTGCAGAAGGGGCTTTCAATGCCATTCATCCAGATCGACATCGAAAAGGGCCTGACCAACAAGCAGAAGGCGGAGCTCACCGCCGAAGTAGTCAAGATCGTCAACGCGGCGATCGGCTCTTCCGTGGGACACATCAACGTGGTGGTGAGAGAATCACCCACCGAGAACATCGTTGAAGCCGGCCAAGCCGGGCGAGGTCTTCTCAAACCTGTACCGGCTTAGCGAAAATAGGAAAATAGAAAGTAGCTAATTTAAGCGGGGAGGGGAATGTATGGGAAGGCACTTCACGGCCCGAGTGCACGTTGCTGTTCTGGCGACATCGATACTGCTTGGTTGCCATTCGGTAGCGTATTCGCAGGAATCACGGGATGTCTTCGTCAGCGGGTTTGGAGCCCGCTCAGGCGTGTTGCGGTCCTTCGGGATCAATTCGGAGGCGGCGCTGCGGGCGGCGGCCGAAGAAATCAACTCGAACGGAGGCGTCAAGCTCGGCGACGGTGCCAAGGGACGCATCGTGGTGGATTACCTCGATACCCGCTGCAATGCGGAGGAGGCTATTTCGGTCGCGCGGCGCATCGCGACGACGCCGTCCATCGTTGCGATCGGACCGACATGCTCGGGTGAGGCGGAGCCGTTGTTCGGCATTCTGCAGAAACGCGTCGGCGATGCCGGCGACAGCGGACTTCAACTGCCGATCTTTGGCGACACGGCGGTCAAAGCAAATCTGGCCGCGATTTCCGAGTGGGCGTTCCGCAACGTCCCAAGTGAAGACCAGATGTATGAAGCGCTTTTTGCGTGGGTCAAGAAGCAGCATCCAGAATTCAAGACAGTATATGGCGGCGTTGAGGAAGATCTCGCCCATTCGCGCGCGACCTGGTACTCGGTGATGAAGAAGCGTGCGGTAGACGCCGGGTTCAAAGTCGGCGGTGAAGTGAAATGGCTGGTCGCGGACACGAACTACACCAGCCAAATTCGCGAACTGAAGCGCACGGACACCGATGTTCTGGTAATCGCAGCGCACGCGTTCTCGTTGTGCGGCGTCCTCAAGGAAATGAACAGGCAGGACTATTCTCCGAAGCTGGTGATCGGTCTGACGAGTTCATCGAGCGGAGAAGTCATGCAGGGCTGTCCGACCCTGGTGGAAGGAACGATCATTCCAACAAGTTTTGCCCCCATTACCCCGCAAGCGCAACACGTCGCCAAGCGGATCGAGAAGCTCGGAGGTTTTGCCGACCTGCACAGCGCTGCAAGCTGGGAAAATCTAATGATCGTCAAGCGCGTGATCGAGGCGGAAGGCATTTTATGCAAGCCGGACACGGTTGACGCCGACAGGCTCAAGATACAGCAAGGACTCTCCAAGCTGACCGAGACGGACGGACTCATCGGCAAGGTCAAGCGCCACGATCGCGAAGCCGTCAAGCCTTACGTCTTCGTGCTGGCCAAATCCGGCAAATGGGACGTTCTCTTTACACCTCAGACCGATTGATGGGGTGACCGGGGGAGGAAGCTGCGAGCACATATCCTCGCCCCTCGACGCTGAAATTCGAAAGAACCACGACGGGGGCCCTACAGCGGGGGCCGTCGGCGGGAGGCTGGAAAACCGGATGTTGGACTTTCTGCAAACCGGGCTCGACGGTGCTCTGTTCGGCACTACGTACGCCCTCATTGGCATTGGATTTACGCTCGTTTTTGGCGTGATGCGAAAGATAAACATGAGCTATGCCGCTTCGTCGCTGACGGCGGCCTATGCGGGATTGAGCTCGACGCTGCTGATGCCGAATTCGACCCTGTTGGTGGTCTCCTTTGCGCTCGTCTGCGGAGGCGCCATCGGCGCTATCATATATGTCGTGTGCTTTCGGTTCATTCCGCGTCACAATGAACTCGCTTCCCTGATGGCATCGATCGGAGCTTTGCTCACGTTAGAGGAATTGTTGGTCCATGCCACGAACGGAATGCCGATGGCCTATCCGTCGCTCATCGACGGACGGCCCTGGAAGCTGGGTCTGATTACCGTCCGCCAAGATCTAAGCGTCGTCTTTGCCGTCTGCGTCGTGGCGATGGCGGTGTTTCTCGCCATCCTGTTCTGGACCAGACTCGGAATGGCGACGCGCGCCGTGTCGCAGCAGCCGGTGGCCGCGCAACTTTGCGGCATCCCGCTTGAGTCGGTGAACCTATCCACATTCATCATGACAGGCAGCCTCGGCGGTCTCGCTGGCGCGTTGGTCGGAACATCGGTCGGCGTGCTTTCGCCGATGCTGGTGCTTCCACTCACCGTCAAAGGTCTGATTGTCGCCGTCATCGGAGGGCTCGGCAGCATTCCCGGGGCCATCATCGCGGGAATTCTAGTGGGCGCTTTCGAGAACATTTTTCAGGAACTCCGAGGCGTCACGGAGCGCGACATTTACGTGATGCTGTTGCTGTTCGTCTTTCTGCTCGTCCGGCCGAACGGACTTCTCGGCAAATATCGCTTTCGGGATTGAGGGGCACAGATGGATTTCTATTTCGGCCTTGCTCAGATCGTAGGCGTTCACACCATACTGGGGCTATCGGCTTACGTCATTCTCCTCACCGGCCAGTTGAGCATGGCGCAAGCGGGCTTCGCCGCCATCGGCGCTTACGTTGCGGCGATGCTCACCGTTCTGGCGGGATGGCACATAATCCCTGCCGTCGGCATTGGTAGTCTGGTAGCCGGATTCTGCGCCTTCCTGGTCGGATTTCCGGCCCTCAGGGTTCGGGGCCTAATGCTGGTGGTCGCCACCATCGCCTTCGGGGAAGCCATAAGACTGTTCTTCTTCAATTTTGATTATCAGATCGCCATCAACGGAGTGAGGCTGGGCCCGGTCGGTGCCGAAGGCTTCCGCCAGATCCGGTTCTTCCCGGAGCACGGCTGGTCGACGTGGCAGGTGGCATTACTGATCTGCGGGACGGCAGTTTTGGTGATGGCCGCGATCATGTGGTTGGATCGCTCTCGATTCGGCGTGGTCTTGCGCGCAGTCGGTGAAGACGAACTCGCCGCCCAATGCGCCGGCGTCAACATCACGACGGTCAAAGTCACGGCCGTGACGCTGGGCGGAGCGATCGCCGGGATCGCCGGCGGTCTGTATGCCCACTACACTACGCACATCGAGCATTCGAGCTTTACCCTCATGCTGGCGACCTTCGCGGTCGTTTATCCGGTCCTCGGCGGCATGACGAGCGTGATCGGCACGCTGATCGCCGTGATATTTGTTCAAGTTGGCCTCGTCGAGGTATTACGCGGCCTCGGAGACTACCGAAGCTTGCTCTTTGGCTTCCTGATACTCGTGGCAATGAACCTCCGTCCCCAAGGACTGATCGATCGGGCCACGCTCCAGCGTCTACGCTCGGTCGCAGGGATGAAGGCTTGAAATGCTAAGGCTCGAAGGTGTCAGCAAATCGTTTGGCGGCGTCCGAGCCGTCGATCAACTCGACCTGTCGGTGCGCCGCGGCGAACTCGTCGGCCTGATCGGTCCGAACGGCTCGGGCAAGACCACGACGGTAAACCTTATCACCGGACTGTTCGCGGTCAGCAGCGGCAGGATCATTGCGGATAACAACGACATCACTTCGTTGCCGACCCATCGGCGGGTCTCTAACGGGATCTCGCGAACGTTCCAAAACATCCGGCTGTTCCCGCAACTCTCCGTTTGGGAAAACTTGTGGGTGGCTTATGCCAAGCACGCCCACGGGCCGATCTGGCGCAGACTGTTCGGTGACCGCAAGCGAGACAGGGCGTTGTTATGTGCAATGTTGGATTTCGTCGATCTCGCGGACAAATCGGACCATCTCGCGAGCGATCTGGCGTTTGGCGAGCAGCGGCGTCTCGAACTGGCACGCGCCATGGCAACCGACCCAAAGATCCTCCTGCTGGACGAACCGGCCGCGGGAATGACGGTTCAGGAAATCGCTGATCTCGAACGTCGGCTCTTTCAGCTCCGTGCACAAGGCATGACCATACTGCTCATCGAACATCACATGGCGTTAGTCATGCGTGTTTGTGATCGCATCACGGTTTTGAACTTCGGAAAGCGCATTGCGACCGGAGTTCCGAAGTCCATTCAAGCCGATCCACTCGTACAAGAGGCTTATCTGGGATCGGTGGAGCAGACGGATGCGTGAATGTCGGAGCGAGCCCATGCTGGAGTTGCAGGCGGTGGAAGCGGGCTATGGCTCGATTGTGGCCCTGCGTGGCATAGATCTTCGCGTTGAGAAAGGCACGATCACCTGCCTAGTCGGTCCCAACGGTGCGGGAAAAACCACGACCATGGGCTCGATCATGGGCTTGGTCCGTCCGCGGAAGGGAAGCGTTCGGTTCAAGGGGCGGGAAGTCAGCCGCCAGGAGACGAGCAAGATCGTCCGGCAGGGAATGACGCTTGTTCCGGAGAACCGGCTCGTATTCCCCGACATGCGCGTCGAGGAAAATCTCGAATGCGGAGCGTTTCACCGGAGCGACGCCAAAGCGATCAAATCCGATCTGCAGATCACACTCGAACGCTTTCCGTCTCTGCTCAACAGGCGCCTGCAATATGCGGGATCCCTATCCGGCGGCGAGCAGCAGATGCTGGCAATCGGACGGGCCTTGATGTCACGCCCCGAACTTCTCTTGATGGACGAGCCATCTCTTGGCCTGGCGCCAAAGGTCGTCTCCGAGATTTTTCGCATCGTTACCAAGTTGAGGCAAGAAGGACTCACGATCTTTCTGGTCGAGCAGAATGTCTCAGCCGCTCTCACGGTGGCCGACTATTTTTATGTCATGGAGCGCGGCCAGGTGATTTTCGGTGGAACACCGGATGAACTGAAGCGCAATGATGTCATTTCGAATACCTATCTCGGGCTTCATTGAATGAAGCGGAGCACAGACCATGGGAAGTCTCGTCCAGACGTCGATTGACGGTGTGCTTGCGGGCGCTGCCTATGGACTTTCTGGGTTGGGCTTCGGGTTTGTCTATCTAGTCATTCGCCGAATCGACCTTTCTTACGGTGCGTGTCTGATGGCGGGCCTATATGCCGTCGTGGCAGTCAGCGGCGGGAATCCGTTGTCCACGGCCACATGTCTCGTGATCGCTCTGCCTGTCGCCGTCGTCGCTCTCGCCTATGCGCAGTGGATCTGTTTTCCGGTAAGCCGGACCCAAGTCTCGCTGTCGGCCGTTGCGGCGTCGTTTGCCCTATGGATGCAGATCGAGGAGGTCGTCACGCTGATGATGCCGCTGCACCACTATAATTTCCCGATCGATCTGACGACGCGGGATGTCTCGCTGGGCGGTATCGCGATCCGCGGCGATTTGATTGCGATCGCGGCTCTGGCCTTTGTTTGCGTCGCCCTGCTATCGCTCTTTTTGGACCGGACCCGCGAGGGCTTGGCGCTGCGGGCTGCCATACAGAGTGGGGACGGGGCGGCGCTCTGCGGAATTTCCCGCTCGCGCATCTGGACGGTGACCTTGCTGATTTCCGCCGTGCTCGGCACCGTTGCCGCTATTTCGGTCGCTGCGATCGACCGATCGGTAACGCCGATGATGGGTTTATCGTTGACGTTAAAGGCCCTGATCGTCATCGCAATCGGCGGCACCGCGACTATTCGCGGCGCTCTTATCGGTGGCTTTGTACTCGGCTTCGTCGAGGCGCACGCTCAGGCTGCCTTCGGAGCACAAGTCAGGGAATTCGCGATCTATGTTCTGCTCTTTTGCTGGTTGGCGCTGCAACCTGCCATTTCGGGCTCGCGGTTGGCGCTGCTGCCGGCCGAGCCCGAAGGCTCCGCATGAACGACTACATTCTCACATTGGTCGGAAATGCGGCGCTTCTGTCGATGCTGGCGGTTTCGATCTATTTGATGGTGCTGGTAGGCGAACTGTCCTTCGGCCATCAGGGCTTCTTCGGCATAGGCGCTTATTCCGCCGCGTTGGTCACGAGCGGTTACGACTTTAATCCTGTGTTCGGAATCGGCGCGGCGATTGTGGCAGGCGCAATCTCGGGCGCGGCCTTGGCCATTCTCACTGTGCCTTTGAGGGGGTTGATGTTCCTATTGTCGACGCTGGCATTCGGCGAGATGGTCCGCACCGGCCTCGGCCTTTGGTATTTTGATCCCGATGGCCCGGGTCCCAAGTCCGGCCCTGCGGGGGTCGAAGGATATTCGGGCCTGCGATTCATCTTTGACAGCGGCCTAGGCTTGGCAGGTGCGACCGCTTTCGTCGTCCTCGCCCTTGCGCTGGTGATGATCGGCGTCATGCTGATGGAGCGGACGCAATGGGGCGCGCGCGTGCGTGCCGTGGGGCAGAATCATCTCCTCGCCGAGGCAATCGGACTTCGCGTCACGTTCATCAAGATCGCGGTAATCACGCTTAGCGCTGCGCTCGCCGCATTCTCGGGCGCGATGTTCGCGTTCTTTACCACATTCATCGAGCCGGCGAATTTCAGCGTCATGCTGGGAATCCACGCACTTGCCTATGAGCTGATTGGCGGTATCGGCCACGTGATGGCGGTTTTCATCGGCGTTGGTCTCGACGTCATTGTTCTGCAGGCCGTGCACGGCCTTGCGGAATATCGAATGATCATATTCGGCGGCTGCATAGCGCTGCTTCTTCGCTATCGGCCAGACGGACTTCTCGATGTCCCGACGGTGCTCGCCATCAAAAAACGACTGAGAGGTAAAAAGAGATGCTGAGGCTCGTCCTGGTCATTTTGATGCTGGCTTCGTTCAGCTCGGGGAACGCCGGTCGCGGCGCGGCGAATTCCGAGCCGATCGATGTGGCAGTCACCTGTATGCCCTCGTCTCAGAAGCTGGTCTACCGGTGCGATGTGCGCGTGACCCACGCCAAGACTGGCTTTCCACTGTGTATAAACGGCGGGTCCATTGAGCTCGATATGCCGTCGATGCCGATGGCCCATCAATCTCCGAAGATCGATTTGCACACCGACGCCAATGGTGAAATGAAAGATGTGGAAGTCAGATTGCAGATGTTGGGTGAGTGGCGTGTCTTGTTCAGGGCCGGTGCCTCGACCGTCGCGAAGCGCCTGGATTTTCAGGCAGGCGCCGTCACGACGCCGTAGACGGCGCGGAATCTCTTGTCCGCCGCGCGCTGTAGGATAAACATGATCTATTTTCAGCATCAAAACAAACAATTTCAATTATCAAAGCAGAAGACTTACCTTCCGCATTAGTGGGAGATTGTTCGATGAAATCCGCAAAAGCGACAGAGACGACAACGACACCAGACGTGGCGGCTTCGACCGGGCCCGTTGTGTTTGAACACGACGGAGACGTGGCCGTTCTGACAATGAGCCTTGCGCCCCACAATCTCGTCGGCCGCGCCTTGTCGGTAGCGCTGATTTCGGGCCTTTCGGAAGCTGTCGACAAGGGCTGCCGCGCGATCGTTCTTCGGAGCAATCTTCGGCATTTCTCGGCCGGTGCCGATATGACATTGTTCGATAACCAGGGAGCATCCTTCGAGGAAAGCCTCAATCCGGTGGGCGTACTGAAGGCATTCGAAGAATGTCCTTTGCCGATCATTGCGAGCGTCCATGGTGTCGCTGTGGGCGGTGGGTTCGAACTTGCGCTCGCCTGCGACATGATTATCGCTGCATCGTCAGCGAAGCTGGGTCTTGTCGAGGCCACGCTCGGCCTGCATCCCCTCATGGGCGGAATCCAGCGCGTCATTCAGCGCGTCGGGGCGGCGCGCGCCAAGGAAATCGTGATGATGGGGCGCCGCTACGACGCGGCGACTCTCGAGCGATGGCATATCGTTAACCGCGTCGTCCCGGATGACCAATTGCACGAGTTGACACTGGCATTCGCGCGAGAGCTTGCCTTAGGGCCGACAGTTGCTCACGGCTGTACGAAGCGGCTGGCGAACATTTTTCTTCGCGATGGCATGGATGGGGCCGACGCCGCCATGGCGGACGTGCAGACGCCCATTTGGAAAAGCGGCGATCTGGAGCGTGGGTTGCAATCGTACCGGGAAAAAGGCCCGGGTCTCGCTAGATTCGCCGGAAACTGAGCGCATTCCCATGTCAGCAAAGGGACCGCTCTCCGGTATTCGCGTCGTGGATTTCTCCCGTGTTCTCGCAGGCCCGCATTGCGCGAAGACGCTGCACGACCTCGGCGCAGATGTGATCAAGATCGAGCCGCCGCGTCCCGATATTTCGCGCGCGGCGATCCCCCGAAACGAGGGAATGTCTTACTACTATATTCAGCAGAACACCGGAAAACGAAACATATGCCTCGATCTGAACCATCCCGAGGCGCGCGAGATCGCGATGCGCCTATGCGAGAACGCCGATGTCATCATCGAGAATTTCCGGGCGGGCACGTTGGCATTCTTCGGTCTCGATTATAAGAACGTCGTTAAGCGGAATCCAAAAGTCGTCTATGCGTCGATCAGCGGATATGGGCAGGGCGGTCCGCTGTCCCATCGCGCGGCCTACGCACCGACGGTACATGCGGAATCCGGGTTTACCGCCACCCTGCTGGCTCACATGGGTGACGATCTCACGACCCAGCGACATGACGCGTTCTCGCATGCGGACATCTATACGGGCCTTGAAGCGACGATCGGCATTCTGGCAGCTCTCTACAGAAGGTCGTTGGACGGGAAGGGGCAGTATGTCGATGTAGCCATGGCCGCAACCATGCTTGCGGTGAACGAGAGGGTTCATGCCGATCTTTCCGGCGTGGACGTCGGCGCAGAGCCGATCGCGCTCGGGCCCGCTTTGTCTCCGTTTTTCCGCACGGCGACCGGCGAGACGATCACTATTGCCACCAGCGTCATCAGCAGCCTGACGTTTCCGTTTTATCTCGCGGCGATGCGGCGTGGCGATCTGGCGTACGACCCGCGTTTTAGAACCGCGGAGGATCGCAGAGCCAATCTCCAGGCGTTCTATGAAATATTCCAGCGTTGGGTGTTGACTTTTTCAACTCTGGAGACGCTCGACGCTCAGCTCGACGAGGCGAAGCTTGCGTTCGGGGTGGTTCGGCCACTGTCCGAATTCGCAGACTCCGAGTGGTCAAAGTGGTGGGGCGCCATCGTCGAAGTGGATGACCGCCAGGGCAACACGATCCGGATTCCCGGTGCTCCCTGGAAATTTTCGTCCGACACGCTGTCTCATCCGGGACAGCCGGCCTACAGGGGCGAGCACAATAACGAAGTGTTGCAAGAGCTCGGCTTTTCAAGCGGCGACATTGCCAGGCTGATTCAGCTTGGCGCGGTCACCGCGGATGGCTCGGTCTCCTCGCAAAGGCCCGAGAACGGTTCTTCGCGCTCTGCGCAAAGTCTGCACCTAGCCGCCGCCTTTGCCGAACATCTCGCGAGCCAGGTCAACGAACAGTCGTCTCAAGGATAGCTCGGCCTCGTTCCGAGAATGAAATTTCCGGCTCCTCCCGCCGGATTTCGGGGCGCCTCATGTCGCTCTGCTTGGCCCGGCGCTTCGCGCCGGGCTCTTTTTTGTTTAACTGGCTGCTCTGTACCGTAACTTCTTCGAGTCGATCGATCATAAACAAAAACCTTTATTTCAAGAATAAGAATAGTTATGATTTATGGATGGAGCTCTACCAAATCAGGCATTTTGTGGCTGTCGTGGAGGCCGGAAGCTTCACGAAGGGGGCCGAACTCGCGGCGGTAAGTCAGCCCGCCCTTTCCGCGAGCATCGGCAGATTGGAAGCGGAACTGAAGGTCAAGCTGCTCGAACGCCAGCGCACCAAAGTCACGCCCACCATGAGTGGCTACAAGTTGCTAACCGCGGCCACGGAAATTCTGCGCGATTGCAGCTCTCTGAAGCGCGAACTCAAGCGAATTTCCTCGCCTCGGATCCTGCGCATCGGCGTGCTCCGAACGATAGCGAGTCAAAAGATCGCGACCTTCCTTCGGTATTATCGAGAGGTCGATCGGGACGTAGCGGTCGAGTTGATCGACGGAACACGCGAAGAGCTGCAAAAATCGCTGAGCAGCCGGCAAGTGGAGATCATCATAACATGCATCGACAACAAGCCTTCGAAATTTTCCTCTCAGATAATGTTTAGCGAGAAGTATTGTCTCGTCGCTCCCGTCGATCATCCGCTTGCCAGACGCGAATCAGTCAAACTTGAGCAATTGCACGACCAGCCATTCATTGTTCGGACGAGCTGCGAGCTCTTTGCGGATACGACGAAGCGGCTTATGGGTCTCGCCCTCATGCCTTCCCAGGTCGTCAATGATCGGATCCGAAAAATTGCCATCGCCGACTTAAGCATCGAGCGTGCCATTGGTGTTCGTTGGTCGCCGAAGCGATCGAATGGTGATCTGTCGGAGTTCCTCGTGTTTGCCGCAGCTTTTGACTGGTCGAGGGTTTCCGCGGACTAGGAGGTCTGCCCGGAACGCGCTGCATTCCGGGCAGTCCGAAAGGTTCTCAGAAGAAGCCCATGGCCTTCGTAGAGTAGCTGACGAGGATGTTCTTGGTCTGAAGATAGTGATCGAGCATCATCTTGTGGGTTTCGCGACCAAAACCCGATTTCTTGTAACCACCGAAGGCGGCATGGGCGGGATAGAGATGATAGCAGTTGATCCACACACGTCCGGCCTCAATGGCGCGCCCGAGCCGATAGGCCCGGGTGTTGTCGCGGGTCCAGACGGCGGCGCTCAGGCCATAAGGCGTGTCGTTGGCAAGCGCGAGCGCTTCTTCCTCGGTGTCGAACGTCGTAACCGCGACTACCGGTCCGAAAATCTCCTCCTGGAAGATGCGCATCTTGTTGTTGCCCTCGAACACAGTCGGCTTAATGAAGAAGCCGTCCTTGAGGTCGCCACTGAGGTTTGCTTTTCCGCCCCCGGCGAGCACCTTGGCGCCTTCCTGTCGTCCGATATCGATGAACCCGAGAATTTTCTTCATTTGCTCGTCGGATGACTGGGCTCCGATCATCGTGTCCGGATCCAGGGGATTGCCTTGCCGGATCTTCGCCACGCGGGCGAGGGCCTTTTCCATGAATCGGTCGTAGATCGATCGCTGAACGAGCGCGCGGCTCGGGCAGGTGCAGACCTCTCCCTGATTGAGCGCAAAGCCGACGAATGCTTCCAGAGCTTTGTCGGCAAGCTCGTCGTCCTCTTGGAACACGTCCGCGAAGAAGATGTTGGGCGCCTTGCCGCCGAGCTCCAAGGTCACCGGAATGATGTTATCCGACGCGTATTGCATGATCAGCCGGCCTGTCGAAGTCTCGCCGGTAAATGCAATTTTTGCGATACGTTTGTTCTGCGCCAACGGCTTTCCAGCTTCGAGACCAAAGCCGTTGACGATGTTGAGGACGCCTGGCGGCAGCAGGTCGGCGATGAGCTCCGCAAAGATCATGATGCTGACCGGCGTCTGTTCGGCCGGCTTCAAAATGACGCAATTGCCCGCAGCGAGGGCCGGTGCAAGCTTCCACGCAGCCATCAGCAAGGGAAAGTTCCATGGAATGATTTGTCCGACAACGCCGAGCGGTTCGCTGAAATGATAGGCGACCGTATCATGATCGATTTCCGACAAAGATCCTTCGTGCGCACGAATGCATGACGCGTAGTAGCGGAAATGATCGATCGCGAGAGGAAGGTCGGCGTTGACGGTCTCGCGGATCGGCTTGCCGTTATCGATCGTCTCGACCAGCGCGAGGAAATCCAGGTTTTCCTGGAGCCGATCGGCGATGCGGTTGAGTATCAAGGATCGCTCCGCCGCTGAAGTCCGTCCCCACTTTTCGCGGGCAGCATGCGCGGCGTCGAGGGCGAGTTCAATATCGGGCGCCGTCGACCTCGCCACCTCACAGACTGGCTTAGACGTGATCGGCGTGATGTTTGAGAAGTAGCGTCCTCCCATGGGAGCAACCCATTTCCCGCCAATGAAGTTGTCGTACCGCTTCTTGATGGCCACTTTCTTTTCAAATTTGGCCAATGCTTCATGAATCATCGTTTTTCCTCCGTCGTACTGTCGAGCTTATGATGCGGACGCCTCATCAGTCTCCACCAGCCGACTGTGACTCTGACCCGAAAGCAATGGAAATCGTTTATCGTAATAGAAAGAGTCAATCTTGGTTATACTACCTCGCCAAACAGGAAGGCATGAGGCGCTCCACGCGGCGCTCGACATCGACGCCCCGATATATGCTCACGCGATTATCACGACGGCCGATCTGGTCTCGGCGATCAATCGCTCCGTGCCCGCCGGCTGAGCGGGAAGCCGACCGCACGATGCCAATATGAGTGCCACCCGTAAACTAGCGGCACTCGCAGGCGTTGTGGTGCCTCCGAAAGACCTGAAAGGCCGTTCCATGACCGGTGGTGGGGGACAAGAACCCCATCGCTTGCGTCCCTCGCGATCGGATGCGCCACCATGCCTTGGAAGTCGGACCTGGGACGCCAGACAATCCCGCACCAACTCCGTCCCCGTGCGTGCTGTTTACCATTTTCAGTTTCGGGCGAGCTCTGCCTCCTTCTCTAAATTCGTCGTATGATAGCGACTCGGTCGGCGAAACGGCCGCGCTGCATAGCAGCAACTCGTTGCAATAGCGGATCAGCCCCTCAGTGCAGGCCCAAGCAGAGATCATCAATGGTCGTGCTGCTGGCTTCATAACCAAAACAAGTCGAGCGCATAATTATAAACAATTTCACTAATGGCATGGAAGTCCATAGCCTTCGTGTCTGCTGACCAAATGCCCAGCGCAAGTTGGACGCGCCGGACATTCGAGAGCGACAACGTCCCGTGCTGCGCAGATGGTCCGTGACCGTTCGCGCCAAGTGTCAGGTCAAGGTTGGCGCTTTTGCAGCAAGGCACTGCCCGACACGCGCTGGAGAACTCGGAAGCCAACAAAATACACCTACGAACACGAGGAGGCGAAGAAACTTCTCGGTCACATCAGGGAGTAGAGACACACATATGATTGATCCCTTCGGCAGGAACATTAGCTACGTTCGCATATCGGTGACCGACCGATGCGATCTTCGATGCGTATATTGCATGTCACAGCACATGACGTTTCTTCCGAAGAAGGAAGTGCTGGCGCTCGACGAACTTGATCGCCTTTGCGCCGCATTCATACGGCTGGGTACCAACAAGATCCGGCTTACCGGTGGCGAACCGCTCGTCCGAGGCGAGATCATTCATCTCATCGAGGGCTTGGGACGCTATTTGGATTCGGGACAGTTGCGTGAGCTCACGTTGACGACGAATGGAACCCAGCTTTCGCGCTTTGCAGATGCCTTGCGATCGGCTGGCGTCCGCAGAATCAACGTTTCGCTCGATTCGCTCGACGCCGCAAAGTTCGAATCGATAACCAGGCGGCGTAAGCTGGACCAGGTCTTGCTGGGTTTGCGGGCAGCCAAGGAAGCCGGCCTGGAGATCAAGATCAACACCGTGGCGCTGCAGGGCGTGAACGATGACGAACATAACGATCTCGTAGCGTGGTGTGGCGAACAGGGATTCGACCTAACGTTCATCGAGGTGATGCCCATGGGCGCACTCGATGAGGTGGATCGTGCCGATCAGTATATGCCGCTCACTCTCGTTCGGTCGCGTCTGGCGCAACGCTGGACTCTTGAAGAGATAAACTATCGCACTGGCGGTCCCGCTCGTTACGTTCGTGTAGCGGAGACTGGAGGGCGTGTCGGCTTCATTACGCCGATGACTCATAATTTCTGCGAAAGTTGTAATCGCGTGCGGGTGACTTGCACGGGGACCATGTTCATGTGCCTCGGACATGAGGACTCGGCGGATCTCCGGACGCCGCTGCGTGCAAGCAGCGACGATACGGCGCTCGAACGTACAATTAGAGATGCAATTGCACGCAAGCCCAAGGGCCACGACTTCGACATCACCCGCGGCCAGCCGAACGTTTCGGTCAACCGTCATATGAGCGTTACAGGGGGCTAACGTCAGCGGCGATCATTCGTCTCTGCGGATGGGCAGATGAGCAGATCAAAATGGAGAAGAGTGATGAAAAATAGGTTCGGCATTCCTCACGGATAACTGACAGCAACCACAATCTTCGCATTCGAATGGAAGGCTGCGCCGAACTCTTCGTTCAGTCGTTGCCCACCGTGAAGTTTTGATCGATAATCTGGAAAGGAAACCCCATGGAAACGAAGAAGGTCACCTGCGCTTCATGTGACATCAAATGCAGCGTTCTCGCTGACGTCGAAGACAACAAGATCCTACGAATTCGCCGCGATCCCAATCATCCCATCACGCCGCAGTCGCTCTGCAACAAGGGCGTGGCGGCTGGGGATCAGCTTTATCACAAGGACCGCCTCCTTTACCCGCTGAAGAGCG
>WNFI01654662.1_pt1 | contig 17381 bp, 12 predicted proteins | sample 5400471 | NCBI WGS metagenome assembly WNFI01 (sample SAMN13153348, study PRJNA577476) | soil metagenome | isolation source: 100 cm saprolite on Douglas fir-dominated hillslope | place: USA:California | collected 2013-09-17 | reverse complement strand
TCCATGGCGATGGCCTGGTAGGCGGGCTTGCCCGCCGCTGGCGCCGGCACGGCGAAGGCGGCATCCCGAATCTGCGCCGGGGGCTGCGGGTCACCGCGGCTGATGAACGCGGCCGCTGGCGCCGTCGCCTTGAGCCGCTTCGCCACCTCATCCAGGCTGGCGCCCGCGATCAGTTCCTTCACGGCCGATTCCGCGGTCGCACGCGCCGCCTTCGTGCCCTCTTCCTTGCGTACCTCCGCCTCGATGTCCGCACGGACGGACGCCAGGGGCCGCGCCTGCGCCTTGTGGTGCTCGAGCACCCTGGCGATGACCATGCGATCGTCGGCGAGTGCCACGGGGCCGCCGATGCGCAGGTCCCTGAGCATCGTGTCGCTGAACACCAGGGCGCTGAGGTCCGCGTTGGCACCCAGCGCCCCACCGCCGCTGCGGGTGTATTCGGGTACCTCACCCAGCGTCAGGCCAAATTCCTTGGCGAGCGCTGCCAGATCGGCGCCGGTCGTGGATTCAAGTTTCTGCTGCAACCGCTCCTGGCGGTCTCCAAAGACATCGGAAGCGCGCTCGCGCCGATAATCGCCCTCGATCTGGCTGCGCGCGTCCCCCAGCGTACGGGCTCGCTCGGGCTGCACCTCATCCAGGCGGATGATGTGGTAACCGAACTGCGTCTTGACCGGCTCGCTGATTTCACCGGCCTTCATCGCAAAGAGCTTGTTCGAAAAGGCCTGCACGTAGGCGCCGCGCAACGCCCAGCCCAGATCACCGCCGGCGCGGGCGGAGCCGGGATCCTGGGAATATTTCTTTGCGAGCGCCGAGAAATCACCGCCGGCGCGGGCTTCCTTGAGCACCTGCTGCGCCCGGGTGAGCGCCGCCGCGTCGGCCGCGGCATCCTTCGCGCCGCCAACGGTGATGAGGATGTGCCGCGCGCGGCGCTTCTCCGCCTCGACGTAACGGCTCTTGTTCTGCTGGTACCAGGCGTTCAGATCCGCCGGATCGACCGTCAGCGCCGCCGCAATCGTGTCCAGCCGCAATTCAGCGTACTGCAGGCGCACCGAGTCCGGCGTCTGGTAATCCTCGGCATGGGCGTCGTACCAGGCCTTGGCACGCGCGTCGTCCACCTTGACGGCCGCGGCGAAGCCGGCCAGAGGCAGGAGTGCGTAGCGCACCTCGCGCTGTTCATTCTCGAGCGCAAAGGCGCGGGCCATCTCCGTGTTCGTCATGAAATCGCCGATCTGCAGGCTCTGCTCGAGCTGCCCCACCTGCAGCGAATTGCGCAACTGCTTTTCGTAGCCCGCCGGCGTCATGCCGATCTGCGCCAGCATGCCCTTGGCCGCCATCGCATCGAACCTGCCACCGACCTGGAAGGCCGTTTCATGCTGGTAGGCCGCCGCAACCGCCTCGTCGTTCACGCGGAAACCCCGGTCGATGGCCCGCTGGCGCACCAGCGTCTCGCGCACGTACTGGTCGAGGAGCTGATCCTGGAGCCGCGTGCGCATGGCCGGCGGCATGTCGGCCTTGAGCTGCTGCTGGTACTTGGACTGCTGCTCCTGCCAGGCGTTCTGCAGCAGCGTGGCGGGCACCTCTTCGCCGTTGACCTTGAGCCCGTAGCTGGGCGTGCCAAAACTCACATTGACCAGACCCGCGGCGCCCCAGAATCCGAAGATGACCGCGAGTGGGACGAGGACCAGCAAGGCTAACCAGCGCCGGCCCTTTAAAATGTCACCGATGTTTTGCAGCATAATTTATGAATGGCGGAGCGGACGGGACTCGAACCCGCGACCCCCGGCGTGACAGGCCGGTATTCTAACCAACTGAACTACCGCTCCGCAGTGAGTGGTGGGTGCTGAGGGGATCGAACCCACGACATTCGCCTTGTAAGGGCGACGCTCTACCAGCTGAGCTAAGCACCCGTATTACAGCGCATCGAGAGGGAACCAGCCCCAGTCCAAAAAGGCGGCGCATTCTAAGTGATTGAACCGCCTTACGCCAGCCGCCTGGTCAGCACCCTATGGATCAATTGCCCCCAGCTCACAGGCGCTGGAGTCGGCCAGCACTGTCAGTTACCGGAACGTTCGGCTTTGTAGTCGAACGACTCGTCCCACTCCAGTTTGCCCATAAGTTCCAGCAGATGCTTCTGCCGGCGACGGGCAATGTATTCCTCCAGCGCGCGGGTCACGGCCGCCTTCTTGGTGCGCTCGCCACCCACCTGGACGGCCAGCTCAATGAGCCGGGGATCCAGACTGATCGCCATGCGTCAACGCTCGCACCAGGTGCGCTCAGTGCGCCTGCACGGCCTTGGGTGTCCGGCCTCTGCCGCGGCGCCCGGGCTTCACGGCCGCGACTTCGACCGGCGGCACCACGCGGGGCACGGGCCGCGCGGTGAGGGCGAGTTCCAGGACTTCGTCGATCCAGCGCACCGGGCGGATGTCGAGCTTGCCCTTGATGTTGTCGGGGATCTCCACCAGGTCCTTGCGGTTCTCTTCCGGAATCATGACCACGGCGATGCCGCCCCGCTGCGCAGCCAGGAGTTTCTCCTTCAGGCCGCCGATTGGGAGCACTTCACCCCGCAGCGTGATCTCGCCGGTCATGGCCACATCCGAGCGCACCGGGATGCGCGTCAGGGCGGAGACCAGTGCCGTGCACATGCCGATGCCGGCGCTGGGCCCGTCCTTGGGCGTGGCGCCTTCGGGCATGTGCAGGTGCACGTCGATCTTCTGGTAGAAGTCGGGATCCAGGCCGAGCACCTCGGTGCGGGAGCGAACCACCGACATCGCCGCCTGGATGGACTCCTGCATCACTTCGCCGAGCTGTCCCGTGTGCATCAGCTTGCCCTTGCCGGACACGACGGCGGCCTCGATGGTCAGCAGCTCGCCGCCGACCTCTGTCCAGGCCAGTCCCGTCACCTGGCCGATGCGGTTCTGGTCCTCGGCCTTGCCGTAGCGGTGGCGGCGCACGCCCAGGAATTTGTCGAGATTGCGCGGCGTGACCGCCACGCGCTTTTCCTCGTCCTTGGCCAGGAGCAGCTGCTTGACCGCCTTGCGGCTGATCTTGGCGATCTCGCGCTCCAGGTTGCGCACGCCCGCCTCGCGCGTGTAGTAACGCACGATGTCGAGCAGCGCCGGGTCGGAGATCCGGAGCTCGCCCGCCTTCAGACCGTTCTGCTTGATCTGCTTGGGCACCAGGTAGCGCTTGGCGATGTTGAGCTTCTCATCCTCGGTGTAGCCGGGCAGCCGGATGACTTCCATGCGATCCAGGAGCGGCGGCGGGATGTTCAGCGAGTTCGCGGTGCACACGAACATCACCTCGGAGAGGTCGAAGTCCACCTCGAGGTAATGATCGGAGAAGGCGACGTTCTGCTCCGGGTCGAGCACCTCGAGCAGGGCCGAGGACGGGTCGCCCCGGAAATCCATCGCCATCTTGTCGACTTCGTCGAGCAGGAAGAGCGGGTTGTGCACGCCCGCCTTGGCCATGTTCTGCACGATCTTGCCCGGCATCGAACCGATGTAGGTGCGCCGATGCCCACGGATCTCCGCCTCATCGCGCACGCCACCGAGGGACATGCGCACGAACTTGCGGTTGGTGGCGCGCGCCAGGGACTGGCCCAGCGAGGTCTTGCCCACGCCCGGGGGGCCGACGAGGCAGAGGATCGGTCCCTTGATCTTCTCCACCCGCTGCAGCACCGCGAGGTACTCGACGATGCGTTCCTTGACCTTGTCCAGCCCGTAGTGATCCTCGTCCAGGACCTTCTGGGCGTTGGCGATGTCCTTGAGGAGGCGCGTGCGCTTCTTCCAGGGTACCTTGATCAGCCAGTCGACGTAGTTGCGCACCACCGTCGCTTCCGCCGACATCGGTGACATCATCTTCAGCTTGTTGATCTCGGCCGTCGCCTTGTCGCGCGCTTCCTTGCTCATGCCGGCCTTGGCGACCTTCTGCTCGAGCTCCGCGATCTCGTTGGTGCCATCCTCCATGTCGCCGAGTTCTTTCTGGATGGCCTTCATCTGCTCATTCAGGTAGTACTCGCGCTGGCTCTTCTCCATCTGCGATTTGACGCGGCCGCGAATCCGCTTCTCGATCTGCAGCACGTCCATCTCGCCTTCGATCGCGACCAGCACGTGCTCGAGGCGGTTGCGCACGTCCAGAATCTCGAGCACTTTCTGCTTCTCGGCCAGTTTGAGCGCCATATGCGCCGCGACCGTGTCGGCGAGGCGCCCGGGCTGCTCGATGCCGGCCAGCGCGGTGAGCACTTCGGGCGGCACCTTCTTGTTGAGCTTGACGTACTGCTCGAACTGCGAGACCACCGAGCGCACGAGTACGTCCATCTCACGCTCGTCGTATTGATCGGCGTCTTCCTCGATCGAGATGGTGGCGGCGTAATAATTCTGCGGTCCGTCCGTGCCCGGAGCCCCGACGCTCAAGGCCACGTGCAGCACGCGCGCCCGATCGACCCCTTCGACGAGCACCTTGACCGTGCCGTCGGGGAGCTTCAGCAGCTGCAGGATCGTCGCCACGGTGCCAAAGCCGTGCAGGTCCTCGATCTTCGGATCGTCGATGTCGGCCTGCTTCTGCGCCACCAGCATGATGCGCTTGTCCGCGCGCACCGCCGCCTCGAGGGCCTGGATCGACTTCTCCCGGCCCACGAACAACGGGATCACCATGTGCGGGTAGACCACGACGTCGCGCAGGGGCAGCACCGGAATCTGGCTGACGGGCAGGAGCGAGGCGGATTCGGCTTCTTGATTCACGGGTTACCCTCTAAAGAATCGCTCGCGGTGGGGAGCGCAGCCCTTGCGGTACTGTTGGGGCGCGCCAGAGAAATTCAACGGCCGGGCGCGCCGCAACCCTCCCCGCGCTGGCCGGCTCAGGCGTGACCAATGCCGCCGGCCCTGCGGGGCTCCTCGACGGGCGCCGGGCGCCCCTCCTCGGTGCGATAGACGATGTAGGGTTTGGTCGTGCCTTCGATCACCGCCTCATCGACGACGACCTTGACGACATTGCGGAGGGAAGGCAGCTCGTACATGGTGTCGAGCAGGACATTCTCCAGAATCGTGCGCAGGCCGCGCGCGCCGGTCTTGCGCTGCATGGCCCGGTGCGACACGGCACGCAGGGCCTCCTCGCGGAATTCGAGCTCCGAGCCCTCCATGTCGAAGAGCTTGCGATACTGCTTGGTGAGCGCGTTGCGCGGCTCGGTCAGGATGATCATCAGCGCAGCCTCATCCAGCTCATCGAGCGTCGCCACGACCGGCAGGCGGCCGACGAATTCGGGGATCAGGCCGTACTTGATCAGGTCCTCGGGCTCGACCTCGTGGAACAGGTCCGAGCCGTGGGGTTTCTGGTGGATGCTGCGCACCTCGGAAGTGAAGCCGATGCCGCTCTTCTGGGTGCGATTGAGAATGATCTTCTCGAGCCCGGCGAAGGCGCCGCCGCAGACGAACAGGATGTTCGAGGTGTCGACCTGCAGGAATTCCTGCTGGGGATGCTTGCGACCGCCCTGGGGGGGCACCGAGGCGATCGTGCCCTCGATGAGCTTCAGGAGCGCCTGCTGCACGCCCTCCCCCGACACGTCGCGGGTGATGGACGGGTTGTCGCTCTTGCGCGAGATCTTGTCGATTTCATCGATGTAGACGATGCCGGTCTGCGCCTTTTCGACGTCGTAGTCGCACTTCTGCAGCAGCTTCTGGATGATGTTCTCGACGTCCTCACCCACATAACCGGCCTCGGTCAGGGTGGTCGCATCCGCGATGGTAAAGGGGACGTTCAGGAGCCGCGCCAGGGTCTCGGCCAAAAGCGTCTTGCCGCAGCCCGTTGGGCCGATCAGCAGGATATTGCTCTTGGCCAGCTCGACGTCGTCCTTGGTCTTGGCGGCACTGCGGGTCTGCAGCCGCTTGTAGTGGTTGTAGACCGCCACGGAGAGCACCTTCTTGGCGCGCTCCTGCCCGATGACGTATTCATCGAGCACTTTCTTGATCTCTGAGGGCTTGGGGAGCTTGTCGCGGGCCTTGTCGGCACGGTCCTCGAGCTCCTCGCGGATTATGTCGTTGCAGAGCTCGACGCATTCGTCGCAAACGAACACCGAGGGGCCGGCAATGAGCTTGCGGACCTCGTGCTGGCTCTTGCCACAGAACGAGCAGTACAGCAGCTTGCCATCGTCCGTCCGGCTCCGGGCATCATCGCTCACCTTGTGGTCACCTCGAGCCTATTGGACAGGCCACAGGGGCGGAAAATCCACCCTTCCAGCCTTTATATAACACGCCCAAAGCCGCCGGCGCAAAGAACTGCGTTCCACCTAAGGCCTTGTAATGCATGATTTTTAGACTGCCTTGAGGCTCAGGGATTGCCCGCCGGCGCGCCGTCCGGGCGCTTCTCGAGCACTTTGTCGATCAGCCCGTAGGCCTTGGCCGCTTCGGCGTTCATGAAGTTGTCCCGATCGCTGTCGGCCTTGATGCGCTCGATGGTCTGGCCCGAGTGGCGCGCCAGGATGCGATTCAGGCGCTCCTTGGTATCCATGACATCGCGCGCATGGATGTCGATGTCGCTGGCCTGGCCCTGGAACCCGGCCGAAGGCTGGTGAATCATGATCTTGGAGTTCGGCAACGAGTGGCGCTTGCCCGCGGCACCCCCGGCCAGCAGCACGGCCCCCATCGAGGCGGCCAGGCCGACGCAGATGGTGCTGACGTCCGGCTTGACGAACTGCATGGTGTCGTAGATCGCGAGGCCCGCACTCACCGAACCGCCCGGGGAATTGATGTACAGCGCGATGTCCTTGTCCGGATTGTCGGACTCGAGGAACAGCAGCTGGGCGACGACCAGATTCGCCATGTAATCCTCGACGGGACCTACGATGAAGACCACCCGTTCCTTCAGCAGGCGCGAGTAGATGTCGTAGGAACGTTCGCCGCGCGCCGTCTGCTCGACGACGATTGGCACCAGACCCAGGGCTCGCTCTTTCATCCGATCTTTTCCTCGCTGCGACCGGCCTGGAAGCCGGTCAGGTCCGAAAAACTGTAGGGCTTGTCCACCAGCTGCACGCGCGACTGTAGCCAATCCAGGGCCTGGTCTTCCAGAACGGCCGTCTCAACTTGCGCCATGGCATCGCGGCTCTGCAGGTATTGGCGGCGCATGGCGTCCGGATCGGGGTGCGAGGCGACCACGGCATCGAGGCGCTGCTCGACCCGGCCCCGATCGACCCGGATGCCGTTGGCACGCACGATCTCGCCGATGATCAGGCCGAGCGCGACCCGCTTGCGTGCCGGCTCCTCATAGGGCTCGCGCGGCGGCAACTTGTCGATCTTCTGCACCCCCATCCGCCGCAGCACCTGCACCTGCAGATCGCGGATCTGCTCCTCGACGAGCACCCGCGGCAGTTCGAGCGGGTTGCCCTGGTGGAGTGCTTCCAGCAGCTGCTCGCGCATCCGCTGCTGTGCGACCGCGGCGACTTCCTTTTCCATGCTGGCACGCACCTGGGCGCGGAATTCGGGGACCCCGCCCTCGGCCACGCCAAAATCGCGCAGGAAGGCTTCGTCCAGTTCGGGCAGGCTCTGCGCCTCGATGCGCTTGGGCCAGAGCTTGAACAGGGCATCCTTGCCGGCCACGGCCTTGGCACCGTAGTCGTCGGGGAAGCGCGCCGGCACCTCTTTTTCCTCCCCGACCTGCATCCCGCGCAGGGCCGCATCCAGCTCGGCCAGCACCGTGCCGGCGCCCAGCACGACCTTGAGCTCATCGACCTGGCCGCCGGGGAAGATCTCTCCGTCGATCCGCCCCTCGAGGCCGATCGTCACCCGATCGGTGGCCTCAGCCGGACGCTGCACCTCGGTAAACAGCGGCTTCTGGCGCCGCAGGCTCTCCAGCATGGCTTCGACGTCCGCCTCGCTCACTTCGACCACGGGACGCTCGATGGACAGCCCATCGAAGGGCTGGAGCACGATTTCCGGCAGCACTTCGAAGATCGCGGCGTAGCGCAGGGCCGCGCCCGGCGCCACCTGCAGGGGCTCGATCCGGGGGTCGCCCGCGGGGCGGAGTTTTTCCTGGGTCACGACCTCGGCAAAGCTCTTCTGCACCAGATCGGTGACGGCCTCGTGGTGCACCTGGCCACCGTACTGCTTGCGCACCACCGGCAGGGGCACCTTGCCGGGCCGGAAACCCTTCAGGCGCGCCGTGCGGGCGAGATCCTTGAGGCGCTGCTCGACCCGGCGGCAATTCCGCCACTTTCGCCCCGGGGGCAGACCGAACACCGGCAAGCCTGGCCAGCCCCCGATTATAGCGGAGGGTCTGGCTGAAACGTCGAAGTAAGGCCAAGGCGGCCGGCGATGGCATAGTGGCATTCCATGGACGATCCGGCCGACTGGAGATTCAGATGAGGCATCCCCTGATCCGCATGGCTCGCGCCGCCGCCGTGGCGGCCCTGCTGCTCACCGGCCTCAGCGCGCCCGCATCGGCCGGGCAGTCCCAGACGCCCACGACGAACCCGCCGCAGGCGGCCGCTGCAGCAGGCGCGAGCAGTGAAGACGCGGCCTCCGCGCGGGCTCGGCGGCTGCTGCGCGAGCGCGGCATTGCAGAGGCCGGACTGCAACTGGCCTCACGTGAAGCGGGGAGCTGGAGCGATTCGAGTCTCGGCTGCCCCCTGCCCGGCGCCCAGTACACCCAGGCCCTGGTCAGCGGCCAGAAATTGCGCTTTACCGGCGCCACCGGCAGCTACGAGGTGCACGTCGCCGGCCAGCTCGCCATGCTGTGCCCGTCTATCGCTCCGTATCAGAAAAGATCGGGACGCTTCCCGGTACGGGTGCGCACGCTGGAAGCGATGCGCGAAATTGCCCGCACGGATCTCGCCACGCGATTGGGGCTGGCGGCCGCCAACGTCACCGTACACAACACGGCACCGGCGAGCTGGGCCAACGCGGACCTCGGTTGCGCCGATGGCAGCACGCTCGCCGCGGGCCCGATCCACGGCTACCGCATCGTCCTGCGCGCGCAGGATCGCGAGTACATCTACCACACGGATTTTCAGCGTGTCATGGTCTGCCCGCCGATCGAGGCGAGGTAAAAAAACAGGGCCACTCTGGTGGCCCTGTCCTTCGCCCGCCGGCTGGCTAAGCCCGTCGGTCAGTCATGCGCGGTGTGGATCGACACGGTGTCGTCCTGGCGGTGCGTCGTATTGGTCGGGAACAGCCACAGCATCCGGCCGTTGCCGCCGGTGACGTTGATGTGGGCTGACTGGCCCCTGAAGATGGCAAAGCTGTTCAGGTCCGGCTTCAGCTCATTGGCCAGGTCGATCGTCCCGGTCTGGGTGTCCGACACACCCTGGCGATTGGTCACGACCAGCCGGTAGTTGAAGCTCGCCGGTACCAGGCCCCCGCTCGTGGTGTCGGTGAACGGCAGGACGGCGACACGATCGTTGTAGTCCCAGCCGCCGACGATCCAGTCCAGGAACCCTGCGCCTGTGCTGTCAAACTGGGCCGTGACGTAGGTGCCCAGCGTGCCGTTGGTCGGGTCGAGGAACTTCCAGTCGGCCGCCTCCAGCTGCACGTCATCGACACCGTCCTTGTTGGTGTCCAGGAACAGGTCGATGACCAGGTTGGAGATGTGCTGATAGGTCTTGGCGAGCGAGACGCCGAATTCGACCACGGTGAAACCGAAGTAGAAGTTGGGATCCGCCCTGCGCACGCCCAGTCGCGCAATCAGGCAGCTGTCCGCACTGGCCTGATTCGCGTCACAGTGTGACCCGCCATCGGCCTGCGCCAAGGTAAAGCCTTCGGCAAAACCCGGCGCCGGGCCCCGATTGAAAATGTTGATGGCACTCGGGTTGAGGGCATTCGCGACCAGCATGCCCGAGGCGGGATCGACGACCGCCACGTATCCGACGCGCAGGGAGTCCTTGCCGTCACTCAACACGCACCAGCCGTCGACCTCCGTCTGGCTGATCGATCCGTTATCGAAGGCCCCGGCCGCTACGGCGGCGGCCGGACTGAAGCGCAGCCGCACCGAAAAGCTCTGGCTGCCGTGCCCTTCGACCGAGACGCTGCCCGGGCAGGCCACGCTCACGCCCGGATAGGTGTTATGCGGCACGTGCGTCCCCGTGAAGGTACGCGAACCGCGCGCCATGTTGGTCAGGGTCAGCTGTTTCCACTCCGTGTCGACGACGCGCGGATTGATGCGGCCAAAGGAGATGCCGCCCGGGGAGGCATAACTCGTCAGTGCCGCGGCGGCGTCCACGCGGATGGCGCCCACGCCGTTACGCGTCAGGTCGGTGCTGGCGGAGGGATTGGCATCCACCGTTGAGTTCTGCAACAGCGCCTTGATGCCGGCGGGGCGCAAATGCGGGTGCTGTTGGCGCAATAGCGCTGCGGCGCCCGAGACATGCGGAGCCGCCATCGACGTGCCTTGAAACGCCACGCCGCCGGTGCCCGTGCCTGCGGCCGTCGAAACAATCGCGATACCCGGCGCGGCCAGATCGGGCTTGAAAGACGAGTCGTCGTCGGAGGCGGGACCGCGCGAGCTGAAGGAAGCCAACTGATCGTCGCGGGTCGGATCCGGTGCGGCATCGAGCGTTGCCGTTACCGGGCTGGCAGCGGTCGTCGTGGCCACGGCCGCGACGGCAAAGCCATCGGTCGAGCTGATCATGACCCCGGGGATGGTGATCGTACTATCGAGACCACCCATCACGATCGGATCGACACGCCCCGGGTTGGCGCCATCGTTGAATACCACAATCGCACTGGCGCCGGCGGCCTGCGCCGCGGTGTACTTGACCAGGAACGTACAGGTACCGCGTTCGATGAGCGCGATCTTGCCGGCCATTTCAGCGGCGTTGGTCAGCGGCGTGCAGCCTTTGATCGGATCCGCCGCCACGACGACGGCGGAAATCGGCCCGACGACTTTCACCAGCACCGGGCCCGCGCCTTCCTGGTTGTTCTTGAAGCCCGCGACGCTGGCCGGCGCCGTCACGTTCACGCGTGCATAGACGCGGCCGCCCGGCGTATTTGCGGCGGCCGAAATCGCATCCGCAGCCACGGCTGGGGCACCGGAGACATAGGGAATATTCCCGGCGTTGCCGGCCGATGCGACGACGATGATGCCGACCTTGACCGCATTGTTGGACGAGATCGCCGACGGGTCGTCCGGCTCGCCAAAGTCAGAGCCCAGACTCATATTGATCACATCGAGATGATCCGACATGTCCCCGTCATGATTGGGATCCATCGCCCACTCGATCGCGTCGGAGGTGAGGTCGGTCGAACCACCGCCGTCGCCGAATACCTTCAGCGCGTACAGCAGGGCATCGGGCGCCACGCCCGGGCCGATGGAACCGGGAACACCAAAGCCGGCCGCCGTCCCCGCTACGTGCGAGCCATGGCCGGCGCCATCCAGGGGATCCGGATCAGGGACCGGTACACTGTTCGCCGGGACGGAGGCATCGTAGGTTGCACCGGCAAAATCCCAGCCTCCGACGACCTTGGCCGTCGGAAAGGTGCCCGGCTCGATGATGGTCTTGTCATTGCCGGCGTAATCGCCGGGCACGCCATCCTTGCGAAAATTCGCGTGCAGGTAATCGATGCCGGTGTCGATGATGGCGATCTTGACCCCTTTGCCGGTCAGGCCGTATTTCTGTGCCGCGCGCAGCGCGCCGATCCACGGCACGCTTTCAATGTTATTGATCCGGTGTATTTCCACTCGTCCGACCGAGCGCACGCCCGGCAGGGCCCGAAGATTCGCGATCTGGTTGGCCGGAATGCGGATACGCAGTCCATTCGCACCGACCCGGAGCGCTGAGAGCTCCTGTGCGCCCAGCCCGGTCAGTTGGCCGCGGATCGCCGCCTGTTCGGCGCCGACCTTCGCCGCCTGTGCGCGTTGCGCTTCGCTGCTGGCCATCTGGCCGCTCGCGGCGATCGACTGCGCGTTCAGTTCTGATACCGCCGGTGTCGACAGTCGTACGAATACTTCAACGCGTTCCGATCCGGCAGGAAGGGGTGCCCGGTGCAGGCTCTGTGCGCCGATGGCCGCCGTGGAGATCAAGCCCAGGCTGAGGCCCGCGGCCAGCGCGGCCGCGCGCAAACCCGACGCACCTTGAGTGAATATCATGGTCATGCCCTCTGATGTTTGGATCGAAGTTCGAATTATTCTGTTAAACGTACCCTTGAGGCGTGCCCAAATCAATGCACAATTCCCTGCACAGACTTGACATAACCGGGTCGCGCAATCGCCGTCAAACCAACGCCGCAATGGTTAGTGCCCGCGGGCCGCGATACCCGCCCTAACGCACCCCGGCAATGCGTCGCAAGTACGCCCGGTATAGGCCGCGCCACCAGGGTTCACGCCCTCCGGTCAGCTGCCGCCACGCCAGCAGCGCATCGAGCGCCTCCTCGGGACTGATCAGGCCGGCACCATCGCGACGGAGGTAGAGCGGATAAGCGATCAGCGCCCCTGCAACCAGATCGTCGAGCTTCAGGTGCCGGTCGCGCCGCGTATGCGGCAGGTACTCATGCGTCAGGCCCCACCCGGCATAGAACGGCTGGCCGTGGCAGCTCACGGGTTTGCCGCGCAGGAGCGCCTCGAAGCCGGCGAGCGAAGTGAGCACGTGCAACTCGTCGACGTCCGAGATGAGCTCGGACATCAGCACATCGGTCACGACTTCATTGCACCAGCGTAGCGCCTGGTACTCATCGCGCCCGGCCAGGCGCAGGCCCGCGATGACGTCCGGGTGGGGTTTGTAGACGATATACGCGTCGCGGTGCAGGTGACGGACCGCGCGCAGCAGTTCCATATTCGTCTTCGCGGCCGGGCAGGCCAAGGCGATCGAAGCGTCCGATTCGACCTGCCCCGGCACCAGGATCGCGCGACGGCCGTTCTGCGGCCGCTGCCAGCGCCGTGTGCCGACGTTGTACTTGGTCAGCCCGTCCGCGACGATGCGTGCGCGCAAGTGCGCCGCCCGCTCGCGCTCCTCCCGCGTAAACTTGTGCGTCGCGAGAAACGATTCGAGATCGCTCGGTCGCGTGGCGTCAAAATAAACGCCCTGGCGATCCACCACGCAGGACAGCGGCCTGACGCGATCGGCGCCCAGGCCCACCGAGCGCAGGAACCCGTCCTCGAGCCTGATGACGGTGCTTTCCACCGCAGTGCCCGGCGGCAACGGCGCCCTGCCCCACAGGATCAGCGCTGCGCCGGCAGGAACTGCCCGACCTTTAGGCACGAAGACGACGCGGTGGCCGGGAAAGCACTGGCAAACGAGCGGCCGCTTCCAACGCGGAAAACCCCACGCATGGAGTACGACCGGCAGATCGGTGTAGCGATTCTCGAGCGCCACGGCCTTACGGACTCCTGCCGATGGGGCCGCACGGATTTGCGACGATCTTGAAATGAATCTCCCTGATCCGCGCCTGAGCGCCCATGATGCGCCGCCGTAGCCCGCTTGGCATCCCAGCACAGGATTTCGGACCTGCGGGCGCGCGCAGTCGCGCCTGGACACGGGGAACGCGGGAGTTGCCGCTCAGGTGTAGGTACAATCCCGGCCATTCTCGCCAGCCCTGGATGTACGATGACCCGACCCGCGGCGCATTCCTTGTGATTCGTAAAGGCATCATCCTCGCGGGCGGTTCGGGGACCCGACTGCACCCCGTCACGATCGGCACCAGCAAGCAGCTGCTGCCGGTCTACGACAAGCCGATGATCTACTACCCGCTGTCCACGCTGCTGCTGGCCGGCATCCGCGATCTGCTGCTGATCTGCACGCCCACTGATCTGCCCTCTTTCCACCGACTGCTCGGTGATGGCAGTCAGTGGGGCATCTCCATCGCCTATGCCGAACAGCCCAGACCCGAGGGACTGGCGCAGGCCTTCATCATCGGGCGCCAATTTCTGGGCAAGGGGCCAGGTGCCCTGGTGCTGGGCGATAACATCTATTACGGGCATGGCCTGCCGGAGCAATTGCGCGCGGCCAACGCACGGCCCGCTGGTGCCACGGTCTTCGCCTACCGCGTGCGCGACCCGGAGCGCTACGGCGTCGTGGAGTTCGACGGGTCCGGCCGCGCGGTCAGCATCGAGGAAAAACCCGCGCGCCCGAAATCCAGTTATGCCGTCACCGGGCTCTACTTCTACGACAATGAGGTGCTCGAGGTCGCCGCGAGCCTGAAGCCCTCGGCACGGGGCGAACTGGAAATCACCGACGTCAATCGCGCCTACCTGGAGCGCGGCGCCCTGCAGGTCGAGCAGCTCGGCCGCGGCGTCGCCTGGCTCGATACCGGCACCTATGAGTCGCTCCTGCAGGCAGCCAACTTCATCGAGACCATCGAGCTGCGTCAGGGCCTCAAGATCTGCTGCCCGGAAGAGATCGCCTATCACGCCGGCTATATCACCGCCGCGGAACTGGAAGCGCTCGCCCGGCCACTGGCGAAGTCCGGGTACGGCAGTTACCTGATGGGGTTGCTGCAGGAAGGGCGCTAGAGCATGGAATTCGTGCCGACGCGCCTGCCTGAAGTGCTCCTGATCAGACCCAAGGTGTTTGGCGACGAGCGCGGCTACTTTCTGGAAACCTGGCAGGAGCTCAAGTTTGCCGCAGCCGGGATTGCGGCGCACTTCGTGCAGGACAATCACAGCCACTCCGTGCGCCACACGCTGCGGGGTCTGCACTACCAGATCCAGCAGACCCAGGGAAAGCTGGTGCGCGTGACGCAGGGTGCAGTCTTCGATGTGGCGGTGGATCTGCGCCGCAGTTCAGCGCGTTTCGGCCACTGGATCGGTGTCGAGCTCTCCGCCGATAACCACCACATGCTGTGGGTGCCGCCCGGCTTTGCCCACGGTTACCTGACACTCAGCGAGCAGGCCGACCTGCTGTACAAGTGCACCGATTACTACGCTCCTGCACACGAGCGGGCGGTGCATTGGCAGGATCCGGAGCTGGGCGTGGCCTGGCCCCTGCCCGCGGGCGTCGCGCCGCTGCTGTCGGCCAAGGATGCCGAAGCGCCCGGACTGCGGGCCGCGCGGGTTTTTGAGTGAGAGCACTGATTACAGGCAGTGGCGGGCAGGTCGGGCGTGAGCTCGTGCGGGCCGCCCCGCCCGATACCGAGCTGTGCGCCCTGAGCCACAGCGAGCTGGACATCAGCGATGGGGCCAAGGTCCAGGCGATGGTGAAGGAATTCGCGCCCACGGTGATCATCAATGCCGCCGCCTATACGGCCGTTGACAAGGCCGAGACGGAACGCGAGCTGGCGTGGCAGGTCAATGCACTCGCGCCCCGGCTGCTCGCCGAAGCCGCCGCCGGTCGGAGCGAGTGCCGGCTGATTCACATATCCACGGACTATGTCTTCAGCGGCGAGGGCTCACGCCCCTACACCACGGAGGATGAACCGGGGCCGGTCAATGAATACGGGCGCGGCAAGCTCGGCGGGGAGCGCGCGGTGCTGCAGGCGCTGGGCACGCGCGCGGTGATCGTCCGCAGCTCCTGGGTGTACGGCACGGGCGGCGGGAATTTCCTGCACACGATGTTGCGCCTGATGCGCGTAGGCCGTCCCGTACGCGTCGTGGCCGACCAGATCGGCGTCCCGACCTCCGCCGCTTCGCTGGCGATGGCCTTGTGGGCCTTTGCGCTGCGGCCCGAGCTGTCAGGCCTGCACCACTGGACCGACGCCGGGGTCGCCAGCTGGTATGACTTCGCGGTCGCCATTGCTGATCAAGCCGCGTTGGCCGGCCTGGTGCCGGCCGGGGTCGAGGTCAGCCCGATCGCGACGGCCGATTACCCCACGGCCGCGCGGCGGCCGGCCTGCAGCCTGCTCGATAAACGCCAGACCATCGCCGCGTTGGGCCGGGGTCCGGAACACTGGGCGCGATCCCTCAACGCCACCCTCCGCTCAATGCCGCCGACTCAAGGCTCATGAGCAGGGTACTGGTCACCGGCGGCGCAGGCTTCATTGGCGCGAACTTCGTGCACCACTGGGCGCACCACCACCCCGCCGATCGGCTCGTGGTGGTGGATGCGCTCACCTATGCCGGGAATCCGGCGAATCTTGCGCCGCTGCGGGCGCACGCTGAATTCCGTTTCGTGCACGCCGACGTCCGCGATACGAGCGCGTTGGAGACGCTGCTGCGCGATGAGCGGCTCGACACCATCGTGCATTTCGCCGCCGAGTCGCACGTGGACCGCTCGATCAGCGGGCCGGATGCATTCATCGCAACCAACGTCGTGGGCACGCACTCGCTGCTCAAGGCGGCCCGCGAGGTCTGGCTCGAGGAACGGAGCGTGCCGCAGCACCGCTTTCATCACGTCTCGACCGATGAAGTCTATGGATCACTCGGCTCGACGGACCCCGCCTTCACCGAGCGCACGCCCTACGCGCCGAATTCGCCCTACTCGGCCAGCAAGGCGGCATCCGACCACCTGGTGCGCGCCTACCACCATACCTACGGGCTGCAGGTCACCACCAGCAACTGCTCCAATAATTACGGTCCGTATCACTTCCCGGAGAAGCTGATCCCGCTCACCATCGTCAACATCCTGGAGGGGAAAGCTCTGCCGGTGTACGGCGATGGCCGCAATGTGCGCGACTGGCTGCACGTCGCCGATCATTGCCGGGGCATTGAACTGGTATTGCAGAAGGGCCAGGCTGGCGAGGTGTACAACATTGGTGGCCGGGCGGAATGTGAGAATATTGCGCTCGTGCACGATCTTTGCCGGATCGCGGATGAGGCGTTTGCCGCAGACCCCGCGCTGTCCAGGCGCTTTCCAGATTCGCCCGCAGCGCAGGGCCGCCTGGTGCACGATCTTTGCCGGATCGCGGATGAGGCGTTTGCCGCAGACCCCGCGCGATCCAGGCGCTTTCCGGATTCTCCCGCAGCGCAGGGCCGCGCCAGCGCCTCCCTGATCAGCTTTGTCACCGACCGGCCTGGGCACGATCGACGCTACGCGATTGATTGCGGCAAGGCCGAGCGGGAGCTGGGCTTTGCGCCCAGCAGGAGCCTGAGTGAGGGCCTGACCCAGACGGTGTCTTGGTTTCTTGAAAACGAGCCGTGGTGGAGATCGATCCTGGATGGCAGCTATCGCGCGCCGCCCCTGAAATGAGTGTCGCTGAAAAGACAATACCCATGACCCCTGCGCGGCCGCTCGCGCCGGTCTGGAAGAACCCACTGACGATATTGATCACCGGTGCAACCGGTGGCATCGGCGCCGCGCTGGCGCGTCACTACGCCCGCCCGGGCCGCACCCTCCTGTTGCACGGCCGGGACGCAGCGCGCCTGCAAGCCCTGGCCCACGAATGCGAAGTCAGCGGCGCCCGTGTCGTTTCCATCCGCTTCGACCTGCGCGATGCTGCGGAGGCGATGCGCACGCTGCAGAGCGCTTCCCGCGAGCATGCCATCGATCTCGCCATTGTCAGCGCCGGTGTGACCCATGCGATCGGCGACGGCGA
>WNFI01193295.1_pt1 | contig 17381 bp, 20 predicted proteins | sample 5400471 | NCBI WGS metagenome assembly WNFI01 (sample SAMN13153348, study PRJNA577476) | soil metagenome | isolation source: 100 cm saprolite on Douglas fir-dominated hillslope | place: USA:California | collected 2013-09-17 | reverse complement strand
GATCACCCCCAAGACCGCGGAGTTCCACCGCTCGCGGGCGATGAAAAAGCTGGACATCCACGACGTCGCGGGCCTGGTCCGTTACGCGATCCGGGAAGGCCTGATCACTCCTTGACCCGGGTCATCTCCCGGCCGTAACTAGGGTTTTGCCGGGTTCTCCCCCGCGTCGTCGTAGCCACATTCACGCGCCATGCCTCCGCGCATGCCGTTCACCCGTTCGCCCGTCGTGCTCCTCGCGAACTCCGGCACGTGGCTCAACCAGGCGCTCGACAGCATGCTCGAGCCGCTGGGGTATCGGGTGGTGTCCGTGGGGAGCGGTCGCGAGCTCCTGGACCGGGCGCCCGCCGCGCGGCCCGACGTGATCCTCATGGACGCGAACCTCCAGGATCTGGACAGCCTGGCGGTGTGCCGCGCACTCCGCCAGAACCGCGCGGTCTCGTGGCACACGCCGATTTTCATGATCACGTCGACTCCGGCGACCAAGCAGCAGCGACTCGCGGCGCTCGAGGCCGGAGCCTGGGACTACTTGAGCCTCGTGCTCAATGCCGAGGAGCTGGCGCTGAAGCTCGACGCGTTCACGCGCGTCAAGCTCGAAACCGATCACGCGCTGGACGAAGGTGCGGTGGAGCCGGCGAGCGGGCTGTACACCATGCGCGGGCTCGAGCGCCGTGCCCGCGAGCTCGTGTCGGACGCGTTCCGCCGTCACGCGCCGCTCGCCTGCCTGGCGCTCGCCGTCGAGTTGGTCCTTCAGGACGCCAACCCCGCGCGACTGGCGGCGCCACCGGTCGCGGTCGCGTACGCCGCGCACGTCCTCCAGGCGCGCGGGCTGCCGCCGCTGTTGGTCCGGGCCGGCTACGAGGCCGTCGCGGACTTGCACGCGACGCCGCTCGCGCCCGACCGCCTGCTGGAGCACGCCGGAGCGGCGCTGGTCCAGGCTCGCGCCGCGGGAAGCGGTGAGCGTATCCGAGCCTACCAGGGGTAGATTACCGGCTCCATGAACAGGTTGCGTTAGCGTGGCACCGGCGGTCGCGATCGCGATCGTCGTGCTCGTCGTGCTGCTTGCGCTGCTGCTCCTGCGGGGCAGCGCGGACCAGACGCGCCTGCTGCGCGATGTGCACGAGCGGCTCGGGGCGCTGGGCGAGGCGACCAAGCGCCTCGAGCAGATGGGCACCGCGGTGACGGAAGTGCAGCAGCTGCTGCAGGTCCCGAAGCTGCGCGGCACGATCGGCGAGGTGTGGCTCGAAGAGCTGCTGCGCCAGATCCTGCCGGCCTCGCACTACCAGATGCAACACGCGTTTCGATCCGGTGAGAGGGTCGACGCGGCCCTCCGGGTCGGCGACCGCCTGGTGCCCGTGGATGCCAAGTTTCCGCTCGAGGCGTGCCAGCGGTTGCTCGGCGCGACCGGCGCCGAGGCCGAACGCGAGGCGCGCGCGTTTGCGCGCTCCCTCAAGGAGCGGATCGACGAGATCGCCGACAAGTACATCCGTCCGGACGAAGGGACCTATGATTTCGCCCTGATGTACATCCCGGCGGAGAACGTGTACTACGAGGCGGTTCTGCGCGCGGAAGATCCGGGGGATGCCAAGAGCGTGCTGGGTCACGCACTGCGCCGCCGTGTGATCCCCGTATCGCCCCACACCTTCTATGCCTACCTGCTGGTGATCCTCCACGGGCTCAAGGGGATGCGGGTGGAGCAGCAGGCCCGGGAGATCCAGGAGCAGCTCGGTGGCCTGCGCCAGCAGTTCGACGCGTTCTGGACGGCATTCCAAACGGTCGGTGCGCACCTCGCGAACGCCCAAAAGCGCTTCGAGGAGAGCGAGCGTCAGGCGGGACGGGTGCAGGAGCGGTTCGAGCGGATAACGGGCGTGGAAGATGCGAGAGAAGATGGCAATTCGCGGGTCGAGCCGGGAGGGGAACAAAGAGGGGGAGGGCGTTGACCACCGCAGCGGTTCCTACGTAAGCTTCCGAAGCAATGCGAAATCCCACGCTGAGCCCGCTGTGCGTTCATCGCACCTGTTGTCACGGTCTGCGAATTGCGGAACGTGATTGGATGCGTGGGATGTAAGGCGCAGCAGTCGATCGACCTGGGTGAGACCGACGCCCCCGCGCTGCGAAGGTTACAGCGAGGGGGCGTCGGCGTTTTTTCGAGGAGCTCGAAGCATGGCCGTGCTACTGATAGCCGGAAAACTGCTGTTGACCGTGGCGAGCGCCGGGTTCGGCGCAACGCTCGGATTTGCCGTCAAGAACTGGCTGGACCAGCGCGAACAGGTCGAGGACTAGGGGCTGTTACTTCACGGCGAGCGAGACCTGCACGATCGTCTCGCCCCAGTGCAGGTTCAGGAGCGCCCGTTCCGCGTCGGCGGCAGGAAAATAGAACGCCAGTGATTCCATGAATGGGCCGGCTTGCGGCTTCAGCTTGAGCCGCAGCGCGTCTCGGCCCTCGCCGGGATAGGGGATGTGGAACACGTCCGCCGCCCGGCTGAAGATCAGCGTCCATTCGTCGGGGCCGGGAATCGCCCAGATGCTGTATTTCCCCGCTGCGAGCGGTTGCCCGCCGACGGCCATATCCCTGCTCAGCGCGATCGTGGTGGCAGTGTCGGCGCCGGGACACCACACCTTGCCCCACGGCACGACTCCTCCCTTTCCGAAGAGCACCCGCCCCCGGGCATTTGGCCGGTTGTAGACGATTGTTACTTGAGTGGTCCCGAGCACCTGGGTGAGGGCGGCGTGCTGACTGCTCGGCGCCTGCGTCGACACGAGCGCCGGCGCGAGGAGGAGCACTGCCGCCAGCGCGGCGGGCCGGCGCTTCATCGTTTTTCCGCCACGACGGGATTCCGCAGCACGCCCACCCCAGGGATCTCGACCTCGACCACGTCGCCGGGCGCGAGCGGGCCCACCCCGGCGGGTGTGCCCGTGGCGATCAGGTCTCCCGGCTCGAGCGTCATGGCGTGGGATACGTAGGAGACCAGGGCGAGAATCGAGAACACCATGTCGAGAGCGCGGCCGTGCTGGCGCTCTTTGCCGTTCACCCGGCAGAACACCTCCAGCTGATCGAATCGCCGCTGGTCTGCCGGCTCTACCCGGGGCCCGACGGGGCAGAACGTGTCGAACCCTTTCGCCCGGGTCCACTGCTCCTCGGCCCGCTGCAAGTCCCGCGCGGTCACGTCATTGACGCAGGTGATCCCCGCAATGCCGGCGCGGGCCTGCTCTTCCGTGGCGCGCCGGAGCCGGCGTCCGATGACCACCCCGATCTCCCCCTCGAACTCCACCTGCTGTGACTCCGGCGGTAGCACGATCGCCGCACCGTCGCCGATAACGGTCGTGGGTGGTTTCAGGAACAGGAGCGGCTTGGCCGGCACCGTATTCCCGAGCTCGGCGGCGTGGTCGCGGTAGTTCCGCCCGATCCCGATGATCTTGCCCGGTCGCGCGACGGTCACGAGCGCGCCAGCTCGGCCAGCGCCGCGACGGCCGTTTCGAGCTCGTCCTCCGTGTTGTAGTAGTGAGGAGAGAAACGGAGCACGGTGCTGGCGCGCTTCTGATCCATGTCGAGCACCCCCGACGTCCGGTCCGCCGAGCTGGTGTTAATGCCACGCTGGCGGAGCCGCAGCTTGAGATCCGCGGCGTCCCGACCGGCGACATCGACGGTCACGAGGGCGCACTGCTCCCGCCCGCGATCGAGCACGCGCACTCCGGGAATCTCCGCGAGCCGCGGGCGCAGCGAGGCGGCGAGCCTGCGGGCGCGCTCGCGTCCTGCCGAGCCCACCGCGAGACTGTAGCGGGCGGCCGCTCCCAGGCCAGTCCGCACCCCGCATGTCGAGGAATAAGGGGAACGCCCCGCGCTCGAGCATCCGGTCGGACACATAGAGGAAGCCGATGCCGCGCGGGCCGCGCAGAAACTTGCGTCCGGTGGCGGCCAGGAAATCGCAGCGCAACGCGCCGACATCGACCGGCAGCTGTCCCACCGCCTGACAGGCGTCGATCAGGTACGGCACCCGCAGCTCGGTGGATACCTCTCCTACCGCGGCCGCGTCCTGCACCAGCCCCGAGTTGGTGGGCACCCAACTCAGCGCCACGAGCCGCGTGCGGGGGTGACTCGCCAGCTGGCGCACGCTTGCCGGATCGACGCCGCCCTCGGGGAGGTCGTCCGCACGCACCGTCTCGACCCCCGCGCGGCGAGCGAGCGACAGATAGGTCAGCTGGTTCGAGGGATAGTCGGCGCGCGTCGTGACGATGCGGTCGCCCGGACGGAAGTCGAACGCGGACACCGCCTGGCTGAAGCCGACCGTTGCGTTCTCGACGATGGCCATGTTCCTGGCAGCGGCGCCCACCACCCGGCCCAGCAGCTCGTACGTCTCGCGCACACGCGGCTCGGCTTCGTCCTCCGCCTCGTAGGCGCCGATCGCGGCTTCGCGCTCGAGGTGCGCCGTGAGCGCCAGGAGCACCGGCTGGGGCATGAGCGCCGCGCCCGCGTTGTTCAGATGGATCCGGTCCCGGCACCCCGGCGTACAAACCACACATTCGCCGGTCGTTCGGCGAGCCGCCGCATGTACCACGGGAACCAGTGCGTCCCATAGCTGACCAGGACACGGACGGGAACTCCTTCGCTGTGGAGCGCGCGCTGCTCGGCGGCGCGAATGCCATACAGCATGTGTACCTCGTAGACACCCGGTGCGGCCCCGAGGGCCAGGGCCCGCTGGCGCAGCCGGGCGAGGAGGCCGAGATCGTGGGTGCCGAACACGGCGCGCGCCTCGCCTTGGGCCGCGCGCTGGAGCAGCCGCCCGGCGAGCACCGCATAGGCCCCATCCACATCGCGCTTTTTCGGGAGCGCCACGTCCGGAGGCTCGTTATAGGCGCCCTTCACGAGCCGGATAGCGGGCGCCAGCGGGAGCAGGGCCTCCAGGTCGGCCGGCGTGCGGCGCAGGTAGGCCTGCAGGCACACGCCGACGCCCGCGTGGGCGGCACGAACGGCCTGGAACAGCTCCAACGTTGGATCTACGTAGCGCGACTCCTCCATGTCGATCCACAGAAACGACCCGACCGCGGCCGCGCGTGCGGCGAGTGCCAGCAGGTCCTGGAGGCACGCCTTGGGATTCAGGTCCAGGCCCAAGTGGGTGAGCTTGACGGAAATCTCCGTAGGCAGCTGGCGCTGCCTGATTTCCTCGAGTACCCGCAGATAGTGGTCACGCACGCCGGCGGCCTCCTCGCGGCTCGTGACCTGCTCGCCCAGCTGGGTGAGGACACTGCCCAGGCCCTCGCGGGCGAGGTCCGCCGCGGCCGCGAGCGCCGCGGCGACGTCTTCCCCGGGCATGAATCGCCGCGTGGCGCGTCGAAAGAACGCACGCTGGGACAGCTGCCGGGCGAGCCAGGCGCTGCGGGAGGCGCGCAGCAGCAGGCGACGGGAGATAGACATGGAAAGCCAAGAAATAGGGGAACGGGAGCCGGGGGAAGGGGTTGCTCGATCGTGCCTGTGATGATACAATTGTATCATCGACATGATACTGCTACGGTGGCTTACCACGATCTGGAGGGCGATCGCCGCTCCGCCACCGGCACTCCTCCCGGGCCCACGCGCGCTGCCCTCCTATGCGCGCATGGGCCGCTACATCGCGGGTGGGGCTGCGCTCGACTCCCGCGTCGACCTGCTCGTGCGGCACCTGGCCGCCGAGCTGTCGGGGTGCCGCTGGTGCATCGAGCACGGCCTGCATCGGTGGCGCAAGGCGTTTCTCCCCGCCGCCGAGCTCGCGGCGCTGCGACACTACGCCGCGAGCCCGGTCTTCTCCGCGCGGGACCGCGCCGCGCTCGCGTTCACCGAAGCGGTGTCGCGCTACGCCGAAGCGACTGGTGGGATTCCCCAAGCGGTCCTGGCCGAGCTGCGCCGTCATTTCTCCGAGCCGGAAGTCGCTGCCCTCACATTGGCCGTGGCCGGCGAGCATTTTTTCAATCCCGCGACCGGCGCCCTTGGCGTCGACGCGCGCGTCGCAATGACCGGCGCCGCGGCCGGTGAGCAGGTCTTGGCGCGGCTGGCCGCGGGCTCTGCGATGCGGAACCTGTGGTAAGGCGGCGGGGCACCAGCCGGAAGGTTGCGAGGCGTGTTCCCTCTCCGGGAGGGCGCTGGTTGCTCCTCATCCATCAGCTTCCGCCCAAACCCGACTACTTCAGGGTGAAGATCTGGCGCCGCTTGCAGCGGATCGGCGCGGTGGCGATCAAGAATTCCGTCTACGTCCTGCCCCACACGGGGCAAGCCAGCGAAGACTTTCAGTGGCTGCGGCGCGAAATCGCGGCAGGGGGCGGGGAGGCTTCCGTTTGCCAGGCGGCGTTCGTGGACGGCTTGTCGGACGGGCAAATCGAGGCGCTGTTTCGGGCGCAGCGCGACGCCGAGTACGCGGAGCTGGCGCGCGGGGCGGCGGAAGTCGCCCGGGAGAGTGGGGGTGGGGGGGGGGGTGGGGGTGGGGGTGAGGCGTCAGGCGAGGTGGCGCGCCTCGAGCGCCGGTTGGCGGAGATCGTGGCGCTCGATCACTTCGGCGCGCCGGGTCGCCGCGCGGCGGAGACGGCGCTGAATCGAGCGCGCCAGCGACACAGACCCGCCGGGCCCCGAGCGGCCGCCTCTCGTCCCACGCGCCCCGTCCACGGCCGGACCTGGGTGACCCGGAGCGGCGTGCATGTGGACCGGATCGCCAGCGCCTGGCTCATTCGCCGCTTCATCGACCCGAAGGCCCGCTTCCGATTCGTCGCGGCCCAGGATGCGCGCAGCGCGCCACATGAGCTGCGTTTCGACATGTTCGAGGCCGAGTACACGCACGAGGGCGACGGCTGCACCTTCGAGACGCTGGTGGCGCGGTTCGGGCTCGCCGATCCGGGGCTGACGGCCATCGGCGAGCTGGTGCACGACATCGACTGTAAGGATGGCAAGTTCGGGCGCAGCGAGACTGCCGGGCTGGAGCGGATGATCGCCGGCATCGTGCGACGGCACGCGGGCGACGAGGCGCGCCTCGAGCGCGGCGCTGCCGCGCTCGACGACCTGTACGAAGCGCTTCGGGGAGTGGGGCTAGGGCGCTAGCCCGCTGCCGCCCAGCTCGGGGTCTCCACCCGGCGGTCGCCGTTCACCCGGCGCTCGGGGCCGCTCCAGGTCGCTGCACCCACCAGTGCCAGCTGGCGCCGGTCCGCCGCACGGCGATCGGCCGTGGCGCGGGCCAGGACCTCACCGATGGTCACCTCCGGTGGGACCGGCCGGAACGACGACCACTCGTCGCGGAACCAATCGCGCGAGGCGCGCACGGCGGCCTCGGCTCCCTGCTCGGTCTCGAACAGCGCCATGCAGGTCAGGATGTCGTTCCCGGCATCGAGCAGGTGGCAGGAGACGAAGCCCGGGATGTCACGGACGATGGGCAGAAACCCTTTCTCCGCATAGTGGGCTGCCTGCTCCACCGTGCCCAGCCTTACCCGGTACCGCCTGATCACTCCGTGCATGAGCCCCCCTTCTGGTTCAGTTCGTGCGGGCGCTCCGGCGGGCAAGGGCAAGTCCTGCGCCCCCGTGCGCGGCTAGCGGCGGTGGTTCCCCCAGCGACCCAGCACACGCGCGGGCGACCGAACCAGCAACAAAACTGGGGCCGCCCCGCTACAGGTCACCGGTCCGGGCTCAAGAGACCGGGGCCTGCGCTGGCAAAGGGGACCGCAAGGGGAGGCTAGCGGCCCGGGTGTTCCCGGTCAAGCGCCGCGAGCCTCCCCCCTGGATTGCGTTCAGCCTTCGACGATGATGAGGTATTTCGAGTTGGCCCAGAACTTCGCCGGGTCGGCGATCTTCACCGCGTGTCCGCTGATTTTGCCGTCGTGGTCCGGCGGCGTCTCGAGCGCCGAGGTGTCCTGGCGCGACACGATCCGGTACTCCTTGTCCGATGCAGGCAGCGGCAGCTCCGTAAAATGCCGCCGGTCGGCCACCGTGAAGACGCCGGGATCGAGATTGCGCGCCGGCACGAGCGTCTTCCCGCTCTTCCACAGGACGAAGAGGAAGCGGGCGCCGCCTTCCTCTGAGATGATCCCCTTCTGCTCGAGCTCGTCTTTGGTGCCGACCACGTAGTAGACCGTGTTCGAGATCGTGGACATGTTCTCGAGCGTGTCCCGGAGGGCCGAATTCTCCGCCGTGAGGGTCTCCACCTGGAGCGTGAGCGCGTCAATCGTTTCCTTCTGATTGTCGATCACGCCCTGGAGGTTCTGCATCGTCGCCGCGAGCTCGTTCCGCAGGCTGTCGGACAGGCTGGTCAGATCCTTGATCCGCTGCTCGCTCTCTTTGAGCCGCGGCTCCAGCTCCTTCACCCGCGTGGTCATGTAACGGATCTTCTGGATCAGCGTATCGCGCGATGCGCGAAGTGGCGACTCGCCGGACACCTTGAGCGCTCGCGCCGGGACGTTCACCCGAGCGAGCTCGCGGCTGATCTCGCTCACGAGGCGCGTGTTCTCGGCGACCTCCTGCATCAACCGGTCGCGCTGGGACGACGCCTGAGACAGGCTGTCGAGGCGCGCCTGTACCTCGGGGGACGGTCCCTGTTTGCACCCTGCGGCGACGAGGAGCGCGATGGGGAGCCATGCGCCGCGCACAAGGCGACGGCAATTGCGGGTCATCTTTCTCAACCTCCTGCCATGTCTGGCGTGACGTAGATCACACGGGTGTCGACACGGACAACCGCTGTGTAGGACACGTGCTACACCGGAAGGCGAGGCACGGTTCGACTCGGGACAGAGGCGCGTTCTCCGCATCATTATTTACCGTTTCCGCGGCGAGGGCACAACGGCAGACATCACCGAGCGTTTGGCCACCCGTGCCGACCAACCGGCCTACGTCCTCTCGCGCTGGCTGTTCCTCCGCCTGCTCGGCGTCGTGTACTTCGTCGCCTTCGTCTCGCTAGCGCTGCAAATCACGGGCCTCGTTGGAGATCAGGGCATCCTGCCGGCTGGCGGATTCCTCCAACGGGCGCACGCCGCCTACGGGAGCACAGCGTACCGGCTATTCCCCTCGCTCTGCTGGCTGGGCGCAAGCGACGGGATGCTCCACGCCCTGGCGTGGGCCGGCGCGGGGCTCGCCGTGCTGCTGGTGGCGGGCGTGGCCCAGGCCCCGGTTCTGCTGCTTCTCTGGATTTGTTACCTGTCGCTCGTCGTGGCGGGCCAGACCTTCCTCTGGTTCCAGTGGGACGCGCTGCTGCTCGAGACCGGACTCCTGGCGGTGCTGTACGCGCCCACGCAGCTGCGCCCGAGTCTCGCGCGAGAGGGCCTGCCCTCGACGGCGATGCGGTGGCTCGTGTGGGCGCTCGTGTTCCGGCTGATGTTCCTCTCCGGGATCACAAAGCTCGCGAGCGGCGATCCCACGTGGCGGCACCTCACCGCGCTCGACTTCCATTTCTGGACCCAGCCGCTGCCCACCGGGCCGGCGTGGTACGCGCAATGGCTCCCCGAGTGGGTGCACCACGTCATGACGCTGGCGATCATCGCGATCGAGCTGCTCGTCCCGTGGCTCATGTGCGTTCCCGAGCGGTGGGCGGGGCGGTGGAGTCGTCGCGCGCGCCACGTAGCATGTGCGCTTCTAGTGCTCGGACAGCTGGCGATCGCGCTGACCGGCAACTATGGTTTCTTCAATCTGCTGGCGATCGTCTTGTGTGTGGCCCTGCTCGATGACGCCGCGTTGCAGCGCGTGCTGCCGCTGCGGCTCGCGGCCGGAGACCCGGAGCCCCGCTGCAAGCAGTACGCGATCCGGGGGTTCGCACCGCTGCTCGCGCTGCTCGCCGCGCTGGCCTTCGCGCGCGAGATCATACAGACGCTGCCCGGCACGTGGGGCGGAGGCACGTTCGCCAACCCGCTGCTCGACGCGGTGGCGCCGCTGCGCTCGGTGAACGGGTACGGCTTGTTCCGCGTGATGACCACGGAGCGCTTCGAGATCGTGATCGAAGGCGGCGCCGACACCGTGCACTGGCGCGAGTACCAGTTCCGCTGGAAGCCCGGCGATCCGGCTCGTGCGCCGGCGTTCGTGGCGCCACACATGCCGCGGCTCGATTGGCAAATGTGGTTCGCGGCGCTCAATCCGGAAGGCGCCCGCGAATGGCTCGTGCCTCTGCTCCAGCGGCTGCTCGAGGGCTCCCCCGAGGTCCTCGCTTTGCTGCGCGACAACCCCTTTCCGGGCGCGCCGCCCCGCTACGTGCGGCTGGTTTACTACCGCTACCGCTTCAGCACTCCGGCCGAGCGGGCTGCGGGCGGCATGTGGTGGCAGCGTGAGCGGGTGGGGTATCTGACGCAACCGCTGTCGCTGGGGGAGCCGCCCCGTTGATTCCGCTACCATCCGGCTTATCTTCCCGCCTCTTCTAGAGGGCGTTCAGTTAATGAAAGCAACCGACATTCGCCGCGGCCACGTCATCATGATCGACGGGCAGCCGTGCCGCGTGATGGACTTTACGCACCGGACGCCGGGGAATCTCCGCGCGTTCGTTCAGGTGCGGTTCCGGAACCTGGTCACCGGGAACACCTTCGACACGCGCCTCGCCGCCACCGACTTCATGGACGAGGCGCCGCTCGAGACTAAGGAGTTCCAGGTTCTGTATCGCGATCAGGGTAGCGTGCACGTGATGGATACGACGACGTACGAGCAGCACACGCTCGACGCCGAAGCGGTGGGCGAGCACGCCGACTGGCTGCAGCCGGAGATGCACATCCAGGTGGAGTGGCTCGACGGCCGCCCGGTGGGCATCGAGCTGCCCTCGGTCGTCGAGCTCACCGTGGTGCAGACTTCTCCGGTGATGCGGGGGGCCACCAAGACCGCGAGCACCAAGCCGGCCAAGCTCTCGAACGGCGTGACGATCCAGGTGCCAGAATTCATTTCCGAGGGTGAGAAGGTCCGGGTGGACCCCCGCGAGGGTGCCTATTTGGAGCGCGCCAAGTAGGCCCCCCCGATTGGGTAGGGCAGGGGAGCGGCCGTACACGTAAATTGAGTGGCAGTGCCGACCCCGGGGGATCGCCCCGGGGTTTCGTTATCACCGGAAGGATCGTGATTCGTCTATGCATTCGGCTGCACGGCTCGACACGCTCGGTACGGAACAGGCCTACGTGGTCCTCGCTGCCGCGAGGCGTCTCGAGGCCGCGGGGCACAAGGTCGTGCACCTGGAGATCGGCGAGCCGGACATGCCGACTCCCCCCCACGTGGTGGAAGCGGGCGTGCGTGCGCTGCGTGACGGCCTCACTCGTTACGCCCTCGCCGCAGGCGTGCCGGAGCTGCGTGACGCGATCGCGCGCTCGCTCGCGGCGCGCGGCGTACGCGCCACCGCAGAGAATGTCGTCGTTACTCCCGGGGCGAAGCCGGCGCTCTTCTGCACGGCACTCTCGCTGATCGCGCCCGGCGACGAGGTGCTCTGCCCCGACCCGGGGTTCCCGATCTACGAGTCCGTCATTCGCTTCGCGGACGGGCGGCCGGTCTATTATCCGCTGGACGAGACGCGGGAGTTCGCGCCGCACGTGGAGGCGATCGCGCAGCGCATCACGCCGCGCACCCGCGTGCTCATCCTCAATTTGCCCCACAACCCCACCGGTGGCGTGGCGACGGCCCGCGACCTCGCGGCGCTCGCCGAGCTGGCCCTGCGCCACGATCTGTGGGTCATCTCGGACGAGGTGTACGGACAGATCCGCTACGACGGGCGCCGCGACTCGATCGCGGCGCTCCCCGGCATGGCGGACCGCACGGTGATCGTGGACGGGTTTTCGAAAGGCTACTCGATGACGGGGTGGCGTCTGGGCTACGGGGTGATGCCGACGTCGCTCACCGAGGCAATGACCACGCTCGTGATCAACAACGTTTCCTGCACCGCGACGTTCGTACAGTACGCCGGGATCGCCGCGCTCACGGGACCGCAGGACGCGGTCACTCGCATGGTGGCGGGACTGCGCACCAAGCGCGATCTCCTGGCGCGGGGCCTGAATGCGATCGAGGGGATCAGCTGCGCGTCGCCGGCAGGCGCCTTTTACTGCTTCCCAGACCTCAGCGGAGTGCTCGAGCGCACCGCCCTCACCTCCAAAACCTTTGCCGAGCGCCTACTCGCGGAGCGGCACATCGCGGTTCTGGCTGGAACGGCGTTCGGGCCGGGCGGCGAGGGGCACCTGCGGCTGTGCTACGCCACCGAGCCGGCCGAGCTGGAGCGGGCGCTCGCCGCGATCCGGCGCTTCGTGGGGGAAGTGGCCCCGGTTGCGGCCGATTAGATGGCCGAGTATTGTTAAGATAGACAGTCGACGACCCGTGGTGCTTTGCCGCGTATTGCCGCCACGTTAAACAAGGTGCTAAAAAGCGACCGCCCGCGGCAGTTGATGCCCGGGTTTTTTTGTTGAGGCTCACATGCCGGCTACCATCGCTTCCCCGCCGCTCACCGCCCGGCCGCTCCGCTGCCGTAGCTGCGGCACCGAGCGCGCCGCCGCCCCGACCGCCATCTGCGAGGAGTGCCTCGGGCCGCTCGAGCCCGTGTACGAGCCGGGACGCCCGCTGCCGGACCGCGAGACCATCGCCGGGCGGGCGCCTTCGCTTTGGCGTTACAAGGAGTGGCTGCCGTTCGACGGCGATCCGGTGTGGTCGCTCGACACGGGGTTCACGCCGCTGGTCGATGCCCCGGCGCTCGCACGGCGCTTCGGCGTCGCGCGGGTGTGGGTGAAGAACGACACCGTGTCCCATCCGTCGCTCTCCTTCAAGGACCGCGTGGTGGCCGCCGCGATCAACGCCGCCGCCGCCTTCGGGCTCGATACCATCGGGTGCGCGTCCACCGGCAACCTCGCGAACGCCGTCGCGGCGCATGCCGCGCGAGCCGGCCTCAAGGCATGGATCTTCATCCCCGACGAGCTCGAGGCGGGGAAGGTGATCGGCACGAGCGTGTACGGCGCCCGCCTCGTGCGGGTGCGCGGGACCTACGACGACGTGAACCGGCTGTGCGCCCAGGTGGCGGATCGGTTCGGCTGGGGGTTCGCGAACGTCAATCTGCGCAGCTACTACGGCGAGGGGGCGAAGACCGTGGCGTACGAAATCGCGGAGCAGCTCGGTTGGCGGCTCCCGACGGCGGTCGTGGCGCCCATGGCCGGGGGCTCGCTGCTCTCGAAGCTGGGGAAAGGGTTCGGCGAGTTTCTCGAGGCGAAGCTGGTGCACGGCCGGTCTCCGCGCCTGTACGGCGCGCAGGCAGCCGGGTGCGCGCCGATTGTCCGCCTGGTGGAGCGCGGCGCCGACGCCATCGCGCCCGAGGTGCCGCAGACGATCTGCCGCTCGCTCGCGATCGGCAATCCGGCCGACGGCGTGTTCGCGGCGCGCGCCATGCGGGAGACGGGTGGCTGGGCTGCAGCGGTGAGCGATTCGGAGCTGGTCGCAGGGATCCGCTTTCTCGCTCAGGACACGGGCGTGTTCGCCGAGACAGCGGGCGGCGTCACCGCCGCCGGCGCGCTCGCCTTGGCGCGCGCGGGCCGATTCGACGCCCAGGACGAAGTGGTGCTCTGCATCACGGGCCACGGCTTGAAGACGGTCGAGGCGGTGCACGGAGCGGTTCCTGAGGCCCCGGTCATCGCGCCGCGGTTGCGGGAGGTGACGACTCTAGTAGAGGAGGAACGGACATGGCCATCACGCTGAACCTGCCATCGGTGCTCGCCGCCCATACGGGCGGCGCCCGGACGATCGAGGCGACCGGCCGGACCCTGGGCGAGGCCGTGGCCGATGTGGCCGCGCGCTACCCCGCCCTCGCGCCCCGGCTGCGGGACAAGGAGGGGAAGCCCTATCCTTTCGTCAACTTCTATTTGAACGACGAAGACGTGCGCTTCCGGGGTGGCTTCGCGGCCCCCGTTCAGGACGGCGACGAGGTGACCGTCATCCCGGCGATCGCGGGGGGGTGAGCCCGGCGTCCGCGGCGGCGATGCGGGCCAAGGCGGCCCAGTCGAGGTCGCTCCAGCCGCGCGCCACGCCGGAGAGGTAGCGGTCCCGGATCAGGCTCGCCAGCGGCATGGGCGCGGCCACCTCCTCCGCGGCCCCCAGCGCGAGGCGGATGTCCTTCAAACCGTACTTCAGCTTGAAGCCGGCGGGCTCGTAGCGCTCCTCGGCGATCAGCTTGCCGTAGTTCTCGTAAATCGGCGAGCGGAACAGCCGGCCGTTCACAATATCCAGCACATCGGCGGGCGCGACGCCGTATTTACGCGTCAACGCGAACGCCTCACCCATCGCTTCGATCGCGGCCGCAAGCAAGAAGTTGCCCGCGAGCTTGATCACGTTGGCGCGCGCCGGGTCGTCGCCCACGACGCTCACACCCTGACCCAGCGCGTCCAGCACCGGCCGGCATCGTTGGAGCGCATCCGCGGGTCCTGCGGCCACGATCCACAGCTTCTTTGCCTCCGCCGCTTCCGGCCGCCCGAACGCCGGCGCGGCGACGTACGTTTGGCCGGCGGCTTCGTGTCGCTCGGCCAGCCGGCGCGCCAGCGCGGGGCTGATGGTGCTCATCGAAACGTGAATCGCTCCGTGGGGCAGCGCCGCAAGCGCGCCCTGGGGGCCAAGCAGCACGTCTTCGAGAGCGGCGTCGTCCGCCACCATGGTGACCAGAACCTCCGCGTCTCGCGCCGCGGCGGCGGGACTGTCAGCCACACTAGGATTGAGCTGCTTCAGCTGGTCGGCACGGGCACGCGTGCGATTGTAGACGGTGAGCGTGTAGCCCGCTTGCAACAGGTTCCGCGCCATAGGCAGGCCCATGCCCCCCAACCCGATGAACCCGATATTCATGAGGAACCCCCTTGTGCCGGCACGCGTTGTCCTAGCTTCTCAACTCAACTCGCCCTGACATATATGGACCTGCAACCGACTGGCAAGACGGCCGTATCTTCATTTCGAGCGAGTCCGCGGTGCAGATTCCGGCCGAGATGATCCGCTACGGCGTCACCAAGATCGCGCAGGTCGGACTGGCCCGCGGGCTCGACGAAACGACCGCCGGGACCGGCGTCACCGTGAACGCGGTGCTCGCCGGACCGACCCGGTCGGAAGGCGTCGCCGGCTTCGTCGAGCAGCTCGCTCGGCAACGCGGCGCCGGAGCGCGCGAAGTGGAGCGCGAGTTCTTCCAGAGTGCCCGCCCTTCGTCCTTGCTGCGGCGGTTCGCGAGTCCGGACGAGGTCGCCGCCCTCGTGGCATTCGTCGCGAGCCCCCTGTCCTCGGCTACGAACGGCGCCGCGCTGCGGGCCGACGGCGGCGTCGTGCGGGCCGCTCTCTAGATGAAAGCCATCCGAGTGCACGCGCCGGGCGGGCCGGAAGCGCTACGCTACGAGGACGTCGAGCGACCCGTGCCGGGGCCTGGCCAGGTGCTGGTGAAGATCGAGGCCGCAGGCGTGAACTTCATCGACGTATATCAGCGCACGGGGCACTACAAGGTCCCGGTGCCGTTCACACTGGGACAGGAAGCGGCAGGCCCCGTGGCCGCCGTTGGCCCGGGTGTCGCCGAGCCCAGAGTCGGGGACCGCGTCGCGTACACCAGCATCCTCGGGGCGTACGCGGAGTACGCGGTCGTACCGGCCGACCGTGTCGTGGCGCTCCCGGATGGTGTGAGCGTCAAGCAGGGCGCCGCGGCGATGCTCCAGGGATTGACGGCACACTACCTCGCGACCACGACCTATCCGTTGAAGCCCGGAGACACTTGCCTGGTCCACGCCGCCGCCGGGGGCGCGGGCTTGCTGCTGTGTCAGATTGCCAAGCTCCGGGGCGCGCGCGTGCTGGGCACGGTCTCGACGCGCGAGAAGGCGGCGCTGGCACGGGGGGCCGGCGCCGACGAGGTGATCCTTTACACCGAGCAGGACTTCGAGGCGGAAGTGAAGCGTCTGACGAACGGAGCTGGACTGCAGGTGGTCTACGACTCCGTCGGCAAGACGACATTCGAGAAGGGCCTGAATTGCCTCGTCCGCCGGGGGATGATGGTACTGTTCGGCCAGTCGAGCGGGCCCGTGGGGCTGTTCGACCCACAGGTGCTCAACCAGAAGGGCTCCCTCTTCCTCACCCGACCCACCGTCGCGCACTACATCGCAACTCGCGCCGAGCTGCTCGCGCGGGCGGGCGACGTGCTGGGCTGGATCAAGGACGGCAAGCTGAAGGTCCGCATCGACCGCGAGCTCCCGCTCGCGCAGGCGGCGGAAGCGCAGCGGCTGCTCGAAGGACGGAAGACCACGGGAAAAGTGTTGCTGACTCCGTAACCCGCGCCGCGGTTATATTTCCAGCGGCGCGGCCTCGCCCGCGCCCCGCACCGGGAGTGGTCCGGCAGTTCCGCCGGACCTAGGCGTTGCCCAACCGGCCCCCCGGCGTCGGTCCTACAACAATGGGAGCATTCCATGCCTTCGCAGCGCAATGATCTCCAGCGCAGCGCCGTAGTCGTGATCGACATGGCGAACGATTTTGTCTATCCCGGTGGCGTCATCGCCGATGCCGGCGGTCCTGACTACCAGGAGCGCGCCCAGCGCATCATCCCACCCCTGGGCCGGCTCCTCGCGGCGGCGCGGCGCGCCGGCGTCACGGTCGTGTACGCGACCGATGCCCACACGCCGGGCGACAGCGAGCTCCGGAAGTGGCCGCCGCACGCCATGGCAGGCACGTGGAACGCCGAGATCGTGCCGGGGCTCGCACCTGAGCCCGGCGACGTGGTGCTCGGCAAACAGACCTACAGCCCGTTCTTAAACCCGGAGTTCGAGCGCACTCTGGAGGAGCGGGGGCTGACACGGCTCTACATCACCGGCCTACATACCGATTGCTGCGCCCGGCACACGTCGGGCGACGCGTTCCAGCGCGGGTACGATCTGGTATGGGTGGCGGACGGGCTGCAGGCGTTCACGGACGAGGCGCATCGAGCGGGCCTCGAGTACTTCAAGGCCTGGTACGCAACCGACGCGGCGCGCCAGCTCAGGACGGTTGACGAGCTGGTGGATGAGTGGTCGGCCGTCCCGGAGCCGGCGGTGGCGTAGGCCGCGCTTGTCGTTGGGCGGCGCGCACCCCCACCCGCACCTCTGCGGGCGTGGGGCGCGCGCCGCCCCCCCCGGCCCGCACCATCTCCCACACCGCGTCGGGGTCGGAGGCGGCCAGGGCCTCCACGCTCCCCACGCCGCCGCCGATCAGCGCCGCCGCGTGCGCCGTGCCGATGCCGCGGAGTGTCACCAGACGCGCCGCGTCCTGCGCCGTGCGCGCGTCGCGCGGGCTCAGGTTGGCGCGGTACGCGAGCTCCGCCACGGGGCTTCGCGCGACGCGAAACACGTTGTCCCAGCCGGCCGCTTGTAATCGCGAGATCACCGCGTTCGTCACGCCCGGCAGATCGCGCAGCGCCGGTGTCGTGGAGCTGACGGTCCAATGGTCGATCCCGATGAGCACGAGGACCACG
>WNFI01075900.1_pt1 | contig 17387 bp, 16 predicted proteins | sample 5400471 | NCBI WGS metagenome assembly WNFI01 (sample SAMN13153348, study PRJNA577476) | soil metagenome | isolation source: 100 cm saprolite on Douglas fir-dominated hillslope | place: USA:California | collected 2013-09-17 | reverse complement strand
ACTCATTCAATTGAAAGATCAACTCGGCGATTTCGAAGATTGCGATGAACTCTCGGGAAGGAATCGGAGATTCTGTGACGCGGGATTGACGGCAAAGCTGACTCAGGTGCTGGAAGCCGCGGCACCGGTTTACCGCGCGCATCAATGGCCGGAGCACGATCGCGCCAACCGCCGCTGGATCATGCGCGTCGCCCCGCTGGTGCGCGAACAGGGCGTGGGCCTATCGGAGCGTCTCGCGGACATCTACCAAACGCGCTGGCCTCGCGCGAAAATCCGCGTCGACGTCACGGGCTACGCCGACAAAAGCGGCGCCTATACGACCGCCGATCCTCTGCGAGTCACCATCTCCAGCCTGGACTCCCGCAATCAGGGCGCAGCAGCCCTCGAAGTTCTCTTCCACGAAGGATCCCACGGTATTGCCGAGCCGGTGCAGGCCGCCATCATTCGCGAATGCCACCAGCGCGACAAAGCCATTCCTCGCGACCTCTGGCAGGCTCTGGTTTTCTACACCACCGGTGAAGTCATCCGTCCGGTGCTTGGCGCTGCGGGAGCAACCGCTGGCGATCGAGAGGGCGGCGTTGCAGGCGCCAGTTACACACCTTACGCCTTGCGCGAAGGCCTCTATCAGCGCGGCTGGAACGACTATTACAAGCTTCTGCAGAAATTCTGGCAGCCTTATCTTGACGGCACGGCTACCTTCGATGACGCCATCGCCCGCATGGTGTCTTCGCTGTAGCGGTGGCGGTGGCGATGTGAACTCCTTTTTTCCGGCGCGCGTCCACTGTCTGGAGACGCAAGTCGGTGCTCAATTGATTCTGCCGCGAAGAACTGTGACCGACGCTTTCGGCAGCATTACCGCTTCACTGTCCTTGGCGTTGAAAGTTTTCGACATCGGCGGGCCATCCGGGTCCGCATGGCTCTTCGCCCCATCGGGGCGCCACACATATTGCTCGGCCATCAGTAGAGTTCGAATTGCTGGCAAAGTCTCAGCATTATATCGTTTTAAAGGACGAGCGATGGAATCTTGGCTGCAGAATCACGTGGTTTCTCTTCCGTATCCGCTCTCGGCCGGCCGGTGTTCACCTGTTGCTTGCAATTGTTCGCTGGACGCCGATATGCTAGGCTTTCCCTTGCAGTAAATCGCCCGGCCCAGTGCCACTCAAGTCCCTGCGACGCGCACTTTTTCTCCTGTTCGTCTCCGAAAGACCCTTCTTCGGCAGGAACGTCTCTCTGGGAAGAACCAAGGCCAGGGCGAACCAAGTGTTGCGCGGTTGAACAGGAAATGACCCGGCATAGCCGGGCTCGCAGTGGAAAAGGAACGGACAAGCCCATGCCCGGCCAACAAACGGCTTCACAGACCGAGAAAGAACCGGTCGAGATCAAGCTGGCGCACTCCCCGGATTCCGATGACGCCTTCATGTTTTATGCCTTGGCCACACACAAACTCGCGACGCCAGGCTACAAATACACCCACGTCCTCTCGGACATCCAAACACTGAACGAGGCTGCGCTGGCGGAGACTTACGACGTCACCGCCATCAGTTTCGCTGCTTACCCTGATCTGCGCGACAAATACATCCTGCTCGATTGCGGCGCCAGTTTCGGCGAAGGCTATGGCCCCATCGTCGTTTCCTCCAAGTCTCTTAAGTCCACCGAACTTGCCGGCAAGCGCATCGCCGTTCCCGGGTTGAAGACCTCGGCTTATCTCGCGCTTAAACTCTACGAGCCGAATTTTGAGCCGGTGGTGATGCCCTTCGACAAAATTATCGACGCCGTCCAAAAGGAACTGGTTGAGGCTGGTCTTCTCATTCACGAAGGACAGCTCTTCTTCCCCCAGTTGGGTTTGCACCGCGTAATCGACCTGGGGATCTGGTGGCAGGAACAAACTAGCTTGCCGCTCCCACTCGGCGGAAACGCCGTGCGTCGGGCGCTCGGACCGCAACTCGGCCGGCAAATATCCAAAACCATCCGAGACAGCGTCTCCTACGGCCTCGAACATCGTGAAGAAGCCCTCAACTACGCCATGCAGTTCGCCCGCGAGATGGATGCCGAACTGGCTGACAAGTTTGTCGGTATGTATGTGAATAAATGGACGCTGGGTTACGGCGAGAAGGGCAGGCAGGCCGTGAAAGAACTGATCTCACGCGGCACCCAGGCTGGCCTACTTCCTGGCCCTCCCGATGTCGAGTTTCTTAGTGAATCCTGAGAAACACGTCTCTCCTCACTTTTCTGCTAAAGTCTCCGTCCGTCTTGCCGATTAATCCACTGAACACGTCCACGCACGCTTTGGCGGATCGCGGCACGGGCTGCGCCTCTCCTCTCCCATACGCTTGGGGACATTTGCTCGGCTCTAGAGCCGTTAAGAGGAAAACATGTCCTTAAACGCGATCATAAATCTGGCTGAACGGCTCCTGACTAACTCTTCGGAGCAATCCACGGACACAAATTCTGGTTCGAGACAATCGAAGCAGGCCGCGCGTGTCGAATCCGATGCGAACGGCAGAGATCGGTTCACACCATCCGCTCCGGCTCAGCAGGATGCTGGACTATTCCAGGTCAAGCAATTCAGTTTCTTCTCAGCTGCGGCCGAGTTCCTGCTTTCCCAAACGCTGCAACCTCAGGCAAATCCCGTTGCTACTTCTCCGGCGGTTCCAGCGAATGCCACAGGCTCTCCGGTTGTTGTGCAGCCAACGACCGCTCTGGCTCAAGACCCTGCAGGTACGTCGGTAGCTGCCACCCCCATCGTCGCCGCGCGATTCCCCGCCGCCAATTCCGCCCCTATCGTTGCCGCGCCAGCAGCTACGGCCGCCATCGCGAATGCGCCAGCCGCGGCCAGCGTCACAGCTAACTCCACGCAGAGTCAGTTGCTGGCCCTCAATACTGCCCTCGCCGCTCTGGGGCTAAATGCCTCACAACTTGCTCAAGTCGATCAGATCGCCAAACTGATTCAGGATTTCAACCCTGCAGCCTTCGCGAGCTTGCTCTATCAACTGGAAGCACTGGCGCACGTCAGCGCACAACCAGCGGCGGCGCCGCCAACCAGCACTACCGCTCAATCCGCGACTAGTGCAAACGCGACAGTTGCTGGAACATCTGCTGCCGGGACAACAACCGGAATCACTTCGGGCACAAACATCGCGGGCGGCTTTCAGCTCCAAGAGCTGGTCATCAAGTTCTCCGGCATTCAGGAGTCCTTCACCCAAACGGGTTCCGGCGCCCAAGGCGGCAATTCGAACTTCCAGCTTTCTGCTTTCAATCTCCAAGTTGAGGAAGTCAACCTCACGCTCGCAAATGAGGCTGGTCAATCGTTGCAGGTCACCGCGCCGCCGCCTGCGTTTGCGGTGAATCCGCAAAGTTCCGCGCCAACTGCCGCACTCTCGCACTCCGCCGTGGCTTGATCTTCAAAGGCAAACAACGCAAATCATAGGCGGGAGTCCTCGGGGTTAGGGTTCCCTGGGGACTGGTTCTCAGACTGTTCCATTGCACGTCTTCCCAACTTCTCAGCTCTCCCCGTTCCGCCTTGACGCTTTTCTGCGAATCCCTTAGTGTCTTTGAGCCGCCATGAGAATAAGAAATACGTTCTGCCTGTGCGTTTTCCTCTTCAGTCTGCCGCCGCTGGTTCAGGGCCAAGCTGCGGCCGAACTTCGCGACCGTGCTCGTGACTCCCGGGGTTGGCCTGCTCAGGCCGTTCGCGCAAGTCATGGCATGGTCGCCACCGACGAAGAACTTGGCTCGGAAGCGGGAGTTGAAATCCTTAAGCGCGGCGGGAATGCCGTGGATGCGGCAGTCGCTGTGGCATTCGCGCTCGCGGTCGTCGAACCTGCTGCGGGCAACATCGGCGGCGGTGGCTTCATGCTGATTCGCCTCGCAAATGGCAAGACCACCTTCCTCGATTACCGTGAGGTCGCTCCTGGCAAAGCCACACGGGATATGTACGTCGGAAAAGACGGCAAGCTCGACGCGGAAGCCTCCGTCATCGGTTACAAGTCCGTCGCTGTTCCCGGAACCGTCGCGGGCCTGGCTCTCGCACTGAGAACTTATGGCACGATGAAGCTAGCCGACGTCATGGCTCCGGCGATCCGCCTGGCTGAAACTGGCTTTCCAATCAACAAAAGGTTAGCGCACGAATTCGAGGAGGAGCGCGCGGAGCTCCAGCGATTCACTTTCAGCCGCCGAATATTTCTAAATGACGGCAAAATGTTTCAGCCGGGAGATACGCTCCGTCAGCCGGAACTTGCCGCCACGCTTAAACGCATCGCAAGGAGCGGCGCAGCCGAGTTCTATAGCGGCGGAACCGCTCACGCCCTTGTGGACGAGATGTCGCGCCTCGGCGGTCTCATCACCCTGGACGATCTCGCCAAGTACCAGCCGAAAGTCCGCGAAGTCTTGCGCGCGAAGTTCGATAGCAATGGTCATACCTGGGAAGTCCTCACTTCTCCTCCGCCCAGTTCGGGAGGTGTCGCCGTCATAGAAGCACTGAACATGCTGCAGAGCGTTCCGCTGAAAGGCTGGGACGATGTCGATAGCGTTCACCTGGTCGCGGAAGTCCTGCGCCGCGTTTTTGCGGATCGCGCCGCATATCTTGCGGATCCGGATTATTCGAATGTTCCCGTCGCCGGGCTCACCGATCCTTGCTATGCCAAGGAAGTTTTCGCAACCGTCGACTCGCAACACGCGTCGTCGAGCAAAGTCATCAAGGCCGGCAATCCTCACACTTGTGGCGTCGCTGCGAGCAATTCGAAGTCTCCGGAAACACTAGTGAGCATTGGCGAAGGTCCGCACACAACTCATTTCTCCGTCGTGGATGCCGCCGGCAACGCCGTCGCCAGCACGTACACGCTCAACGATAGTTATGGTTCGCACGCCACTTCTTCCGCTGGCTTTCTTCTGAACGACGAAATGGACGACTTCACCACCCAACCCGGCGTGCCCAACGCTTTGTACGGACTGATGCAGTCCGAAGCCAACGCCATCGCGCCGGGCCATCGTCCGCTTAGTTCGATGACGCCCACCATTCTCCTGCGCGATGGCAAACTCAGTTTTGTGACCGGCTCTCCGGGCGGTGCCACCATAATTTCCGCTACGCTCCTGAGTATTTTGAACTGGATGCGCCTAGGGATGGAGCCGCAAGCGGCCATCAATGCACCGCGTTTCCATCACCAGTGGCTTCCCGATGCAATATTGATGGAGCGCGCATTCCCTGAAGGTATGGAAAGTGCATTAAATGCGCGCGGTCACGCCACTCGCCGCGTAGGACACATTGGGATCGTCAACGCGATCGCCATCGACCCAACGAGCGGGGACCGGCTCGGCGCAGCCGATCCGCGCCACGACAGCGCAGCAGTGGGATACTAACAGAAGAGATATTTTCGAACATATCATGCAAAGACTGCTCTCAACGTACCTGTTCGTATCGCGAAAACTGACGCCGGAACTGCTCGGCCAAATTGCCAGCGCTGGATTCGAAGGCGTGGAAATCTTCTGCACACGCAGCCATTTCGAATACTCGTCAAATACGGAAGTTCGCGCCATGGCCGGCGCGCTCGAAGCAAACCGTCTACGGCTCGTCTCGCTGCACGCTCCCACCAGCCGGGACGTCAGCGCCATGCGCGAAAGCGGCATGCCCCTTTCCATTTGCGAAGTCGAGCGCGTCCGCCGCATCGAAGCCATGGACGAACTAAAGCGCGTTATCGACGTCGCCGACGACTTGCCCTACTCGCGGCTCATCCTTCACATGGGAGGCTCGCGCGAAACCGCCGATCCTCGCAAGCGCGACGCTGCTTTCAGCACGCTAGAACATCTGATTCTTCACGCTCATCATGCCGGCGTCACCATTTGCGTCGAGAACACCGCCAGCGAAATGGGCGATCCGAATTATCTGCGCGCCTTCGTGGATGAAACGCGCCTCAGCGGATTGCGTTTTAACTTTGACATCGGCCACGCGCACCTCTCCGATTTTCCGGAGGACGAGCGCATCGAAAAAAGTTTTTCTCCGCTCCGCGAACTGGTCTCCTCCGTGCACCTCCACGACAACCACGGCGAGAAGGACGAGCACCTCCCGCCCTACGACGGCACCATCGATTGGCCCTCGGCGATCAAAACACTCCAGTCTGCGCCGCAAACTAGTTTGCCGCTCATCCTGGAATTGAAAGAAAAGACCGGTCCGGAGGCAGCCAGCGCGGCGGAGCAGGTCGAAGCCGCCCGCAAATCCATGGATCGCTTTGAGTTAGCCTGGCCTTCCTGAGATTCCGGCAAAAAATTCAGTGAACAACGGATTATCCTGATGGCGAATCGCTGCATTTCTACTGCTTCGCTCCGGGAGCCGGGGCTACGTACCAACTGCGAGAACGGCTGTGCCACGAAATGCAGCGGAGTCCGCAAGGAACTAGTGTTGGACGGAGTCCGACGATTGTTTCGACCATTGCTGGAGCAGCTTTTCGGCTTCGGGAAGGTCCGGGTTGAATTCCAGCACGCGCTTGATTTCTTCGCGGGCCTTCGCTTTCTGGCCTTCCTGCCAGAGAACCTTCGATTGATTTAGGCCGACAGCGATGTTCGCGCGGAGCGAACTGCTTGCGAATTAGGCTTCTCTGGTAAACTGTCGGTTTGGCGCGCTACCAAATAAGTTCACTATGACAACGATCACCATCGACCAAGCAGGCAAGTACGACGGACAGGAAGTCACTCTGAAGGGCTGGCTTTACAACCTTCGCGAGTCGGGTAAATTGCTCTTCCCGATCTTCCGGGACGGCACCGGAATTATTCAAGGCGTCTGCGCGCTGAAGGAAAATCCTGAGGCATTCGAATCGTTGAAGGGCCTCACCCAGGAATCGAGCGTCATCGTCACCGGCAAAATCCGCGCGGAAAAGCGCGCTCCGGGTGGCTACGAAATCGGTGTCAGCAAGATCCAGATCGTCCAGAAAGTTCCGGAGAGCACGCCCTTCCCCATCCAGCTCAAGGAGCATGGGGTCGATTTCCTGCTCGACCAGCGGCACCTGTGGATTCGAACGCCGCGCCAGGCAGCAATTCTGCGCATTCGCGCCGAAGCTATCCGCTCCGCCCGCGAATTCATGGACGGCCAGGGTTACACGCTCACTGATGCTCCGATGTTCACTCCCGCCGCTTGCGAAGGCACGTCAACGCTTTTTGAAGTCAATTACATCGACGACCAAAAAGCTTACTTGACGCAGAGCGGCCAGCTTTACGCCGAAGCTATCGCCATGGCTCTCGGCAAGGTCTACACCTTCGGCCCCACCTTTCGCGCCGAAAAATCGAAGACCCGCCGACATCTCACTGAATTCTGGATGCTCGAGCCAGAAGCCGCTTACGTCGAGTTCGACGAAGCCATGGCGCTCGGCGAAGGCTTGGTCAGCGCCATCGTACAAGGCGTCGTCAAGAACAAGTCGCGCGAACTCGAAACTCTCAAGCGCGATACCACCAAACTAGAAAACGTGAAGCCACCGTTCCCGCGAATCAGCTATGAGGAGGCCGTTGCGGTGCTCAATAAAAACGGCAATCCCGCCAAATTCGGCGACGACTTCGGCGGCGACGAGGAGACCATCATCTCAAGCTCCTTCGACCGTCCGGTGCTGATCCATCACTACCCCACTTCGATCAAAGCCTTCTATATGCAGCCGGACGCCCAGCGCCCCGAACTCGCGCTCGCCTTCGACATGATCGCTCCGGAGGGTTATGGCGAGATCATCGGCGGCAGCCAACGCATCCACGATTACGACCTGCTCTTGAAGCGGCTGCGCGAGCATAACCTTCCAGAAGAGTCTTTCCAGTGGTATCTCGACCTGCGCCGCTACGGCAGCGTTCCCCACTCCGGCTTCGGAATGGGCCTCGAGCGCACTGTCGCCTGGATTTGCGGCACCGAACACATCCGCGAGGTCATGCCCTTCCCTCGCATGATTTATCGCGTGTATCCTTAGTGCGGGGTAGTTGGCGCCGCAACAGCGCTCCTTGTTTACTCTTGCATTTGGAATTTGAGCGATCCTAGTCTGCGTTTTTCCCATGCAATGGCTTTCCGTGCGCCTTCATGGGTCACGGAACACGAAAGTCATATGGCACAAAAAGTTCGCATTATCGGCGTTCCCATGGACCTGGGCCAGAGCCGCCGCGGCGTGGACATGGGCCCCTCCGCCCTACGCGGCGCAGGTCTCCAATCCAGCCTCAAGAAACTCGGCCTCCAAGTCGAAGACATCGGCAATCTCTCCGTGAAGCAGCCGGAAGAAATGCCCGTCGGTGAGAAGCGCGCTAAGTATTTACAGGAAATTGCCGAGACCTGCGGCGATATCGCCGCGGCCGCCGAAAAATCCCTGACCGAAGGTTTTCTCCCGCTCGTTTTGGGCGGCGACCATTCCATCGCCGCGGGCGTGGCCGCCGGCGTCGCCAACTTTTTTCGTAAAGACAAAAAACAAATCGGCTACTTGTGGCTGGATGCGCACGGGGACATGAACACGCCGGAGTCTTCTCCCTCGGGAAACGTTCACGGCATGCCGCTCGCCGCCATCATGGGTTACGGCGCGCCCGAACTCGTCGACCTTCTCGGCTTCAAGCCCAAAGCCGAGCCCGGCAACATCGTCATCGTCGGCGCGCGGGATCTCGATGCCCAGGAACGCAAAATCGTCAAAAAATCCGGCCTCCACGTTTTCACCATGCGCGATATTGATGAGCGCGGAATGCGCGAAGTCATGTCCGACGCCCTCAAATACGCCATCGACGACACCGCCGGCATCGCTGTCAGCCTCGATATGGATTTCGTCGATCCCGCCGATGCTCCCGGAGTTGGTACTCCCGTGCGCGGCGGCGTCACCTACCGGGAAGCTCATCTCGCCATGGAAATGATTGCAGACACCGAGTCCATGGTTTCCCTGGAAGTCGTCGAGATCAATCCCATCCTCGATGAACACAATCGCACCGCGCTCCTCGGCGTCGAACTCGTCCTCTCCGGCCTCGGCCAAAAAATTCTTTAGTTTGGAGTGCGGGAGCTGAGTTCGAACGCGGATTTGGCGGAATATTTTTGCCTCACTGTAAGTCTCCTCTGTATGGCAAGTACACCCTGTCGTACAATGTTGCGCCATACAGCGCTTTCACCCCAAAAGGGCATCACATCCAGACAAATTGCGGCTCCTCAGGTGCGAGGGCCAAACTGATCGTCGCGGCTGTTTTGAGAGTGCAGCTGAGGAGAGCGTAATGAGAAAGCACATTTCCCGCCTGATTGCGGTTTTTATGGCACTTTTGCTACTGCCCGTTCCAGATTGGGCCACCTGCGGCGGTGGGGGTGGCGGTGGAACGGGAGGCATGCGAAGCGGGGGCACTGGTGGCGGAATGGCCGACGAGCAGGTCTACCAAGTCCCCTGGAAACTGGTGAAACCGGAAGACACTCTTAGCGCTGGAGGACTCGTCGTGTATTGGTTCCCCTCCTCCGCTCAGGAGTTTCAGCGCTCCAGCTTGCGCAACTCGCGCAGCCTCTCGCTCTATGCCACCCAATGCGTCACGATGGGCGTCGCCGATGCAGGCACGTCGCTGGGCCAAAAATTCCTCAGCGGCGAAAAACTTCCGGTCGTTGTCCTCGCCAAATCCGACGGCACCATTATTAACAAGATCCAGAACAACAACGGATTCCTGAAAGTCGACTCGGTCGAAAAGCTCGTCGAATCGGAGATGAAGCAACGCGAAGATGCCATCAAGCAGGAGCTCAAAGCCGCCAAGGAAAAGGCCAAATCTGGCGACAAGGATGGCGCAATTCCTATTTATCGCGCCGTGCTCGAAGAAAAATGTCTCTTCCCCGGCAAGGCCAAAGACGCTGCGAAAGAATTGAAAAAGCTCGGCGTGGACGCCTCCGTGAAACTATTTGACGCGCCGGTCTTGGATCCAGGAAAAAGCGCTCGGATTGAATCAGTGATGAAGCGCGGCCTTGCGGCCGAGATGAACGAAAAGTATGAAGAGGCCGAGCATCTGTATGGCGAAGCGCGCCGCAGGGATCCTGCCGATCCCGCTCCGTTGCGCTACCTCGGCGAACTCTATCGCCATCACCTCGGCGATTGGGACAAAGCTCGCCTGACCTTCCAAGCGATTCTCGACATGCCCGCCGATCCGCTCTCCCGCGCTGTTGCGCTCCATGGCCTGGGCAAAATGACCATCCACGATGGTGAATTCCTTAAAGGCTTGCATCTCATGGAAGATTCCGTCCGCGAATATCCTCTCGCGCTCGCCTATCGCAATCTGGCCGTCTATTGGAATTCCGAAGGCGACAACGCCAAAGCCGACTACTACACGCGCGAAGCCACCAAAATCGATCCGACCGATCCTTACAACCTCGTTTTCGCCGCCGCCTTTCTTGCCGGCAACGGCCACGGCGACGAAGCCCTGAAAATCGCCACGGAAAACGAAGCAATGCTCCCCGCTTCCTACAATCTTGCCGCCATCTACGCGCAACTCGGCCAGAAACAAAAAGCGCTGGAACTGCTCAAGCGCCACTTCTTCCAGTACGAGCGTTACGAAGCCGTGCGCTCCAAAGAAATGATGGAAGCCCGCGTCGACGCCGTCTTCGCTTCCCTGCGCGAAGACGCGCAATTCATCGCGCTAACCAACGCCGCCGACGGCAAACTTCCCATCCCACAAAACAACAAGATGCCTGTCGCCGCCCCTGCAAAAATGTAGGGCCGGGCCCCAACGACGTCTTTAGGTGACCCAGACTTCCGTCTGGGCCTTTACGGAAACGAATGTGGCCGCGTTGTCTGTTCGGAACCGCACAAGAAACAACCGCTCCACCAATCCTCAGTTTTCACTTATAACTGAAAACTGACAAATAATAACTCTCATGACCCCAGATAAGAAACGACTCCGCGTCGGCATCCTCTTTGGCGGCCGCTCTGGCGAACACGAAGTCTCGCTCGCCTCAGCCGCTTCTGTGATTCGTGGCCTCGATCCCGATAAGTACGAAGCCGTGCCCATCGGTATCTCCAAAGAAGGCCACTGGCTGATCGGTGGCGCCGCGCAAAAAATGCTCCCTGAAGTCTTGAAGGGTGGCCAGCGCGTCATGATGACCGCCGACCCCACGGACGCCGCGCTCGTAAAATTGGATGGTAGCGGGGGCGGGCAGCGCATCGACGTCGTTTTTCCCGTGATGCACGGCACGTTCGGCGAAGACGGAACGATTCAGGGCCTGCTTGATCTTGCGGGATTGCCCTTCGTTGGTGCCGGCGTACTCGGCTCCGCCATCGGCATGGACAAGGACGTCACCAAGCGCCTGCTGCAAGTCGCGAAAATCCCTGTCGTGCCCTGGATCACCGTCCATCGCCACGAATGGGAGAGTGGCCCGCAAAATATTCAAACTTCGATTGAAGAAAAATTCGCTTATCCGGTTTTCGTAAAGCCCGCAACACTTGGCTCTTCCGTCGGTATGACTAAAGCGCACTCGCGCGAGGAGTTGGCGCCCGCCCTGAATCTTGCCGCCGAATTCGCCACGAAAATTCTCGTCGAGAAATGTGTGGTTGCGCGCGAAATCGAAGTGTCTGTCCTCGGCAACCGCGATCCAAAGGCGTCTGTTCCTGGCGAAATCGTGCCGCACCGCGAATTTTACGATTACGCCGCGAAATATCTGGAAGAAGGCTCGCAAATTCTGATTCCCGCACAACTGAAACCCGCGCAGTTAACGAAAATCCAAAAGTTTGCGGTGGACGCATTTCGAGCGCTCGAATTGAACGGCATGGCTCGCGTCGATTTTTTCCTGGAAAAAACGGGCGGCAAAATTTATCTGAACGAAGTGAACACTATCCCCGGCTTTACTTCCATCAGCATGTTTCCGAAAATGTGGGAAGCTAGCGGCCTCCCCTTCCGCGAACTCATCGACAAGCTGATCGAACTGGCCCTCGAACAACACGCTGAGAAAGCCCGCACCAAGTACCAGATCGAGCTCCCCGCCGGGGCGGGAGGCGCCCTTGAAACTTGAGTCTGCTCTCAAAAAATTGCCCAGTCCGTCCCGCCATCGGGAAAGCTGTTCACAGGCGCAACGCTGAATTCAACCTACCGCCTTTTACTCGGATGCACGGAGTCTGTTAGGATTTTATTGTTGCTGAACGGCTCAGGGATGGCGCCGTTGCAACGGCAAGTCTGATTCCGACGCTCGCGGGGCAGGAGACTATTGAATGTCACTTACCGATCCACCTGCCTATAAACCAGACCGATCACGGGCCATGGCGTTCACCGTCGCGGCGCTTGCGGTGGTCGCGATTGTGGCGCTGTGGTACACGTTTCGCTACTATCCGGAGAAGAAAGCCACCGAGCGTTTCTTCAACGCGCTAGTCGCCGGCGACACAACCCAGGCCTATCAACTCTGGAAGCCCGGCCCGACCTACGCGATGAAGGATTTTCTAGCCGACTGGGGACCTCAAGGCTACTACGGCCCTGTAAAGAGCTACCACATCCTCCAGGCTAAAGCGCCAAGCGGCTCAAACGCCATTGCCATCTCCATCGAGGTCAGTCCGTACTCCCCCATGCCGGAGATTTCCGACACGGAAAAAACCCGTAAGACCAAACTTGTCGAAGTGTGGGTATTGGCCTCCGACAAATCCTTCAGCTTTCCTGTTCCTTGATCACTTCAGGAAGAAATACATCGCTCATGGTTGCCGGCGAATGTCGTCGAGGGCGTGTAAGAGTTCCTGGGGGCTGACGCTGGCGGTGCCAAGCTTGCCTACCACGACGCCAGCGGCAACGTTGGCGAGCATGGCGGCGTCGGCGAGTTGCGCTCCCGCGGCAATGGCCAGCGCGAGCACGCTCAGCACGGTATCACCTGCTCCCGTGACGTCGAAGACCTGCCGCCCGGTCGCGCCGCGCTCCACTCCGGTCTGGCCAACGCGCGCGTAAGTCACTTCAAAACTTGTGGCCGGAACATGCAGGTGGCGCGGTGAGGATTCTTCAAACACGCTCATGCCCTTTTCACCGCGCGTAATCACCATCGAGTTGCATCCGAAGTGTGCGAGCAGCGCGCGGCCGGCCTCTTCGAACGATTTCTCGTCGCCCAGCACCCGGTTCACGAGTAAGCCCGCTTCTTTCGCGTTGCAGGTGACCAGTCGCGATCCGCGGTACGCATAGAGCTTCCGGGTCTTCACGCCCACAAAAACCGGAATTTTCAATTGGTGCGCGGCACTGAGCACGCGATCGGCAAAATCGTCGGTGATCAGCCCTTTGTCGTAATCGGAAAGCACCAGCCCGTCAAGCCTCTTGAGCGCGGCAAACAAAACCTGAAGAAGTTTTTCCTGCGTCTTGGCGCGGGCCGGCTCGCGGCGTTCGTGGTCGACGCGAACCACCTGCTGGTGGCGCGCGATGATCCGCGTTTTCACCGTGGTGATGCGCTGCGGATCGACAAGGACTCCCTTCTCCCCAATGCCGTCGTCACCAAGACATCTTCGTAATGAGCGCCCGGGCTCGTCATTGCCGATAACACCAAACGCTTCTACTTTGGCACCGAGCTTGGCGATGTTTGCCGCCACATTTCCCGAACCGCCGAGGCATTCGTTTTGCTCCACAAAATCGATAACCGGTATTGGCGCTTCCGGCGAAAGCCGCGAAGCCGTACCCCACAGGTAGCGGTCCAGCATCAGGTCGCCGAGCACTCCGATGCGTTTGCCCCGCAAGCGTGGGATCAATTTTCTTAAGCGTGGAATGGCTTCGGCGATGTTGGTGGACATGCGGTCTCTGTGAGTATTCTAAAGTTCGGAGGCCTATTTCTCGTCGATCTTCGCTTCTTCCGGGAGCATCACGGGAATTTCGTCGCGCACAGGATATACCCGGCGGCAGGAGACGCACTTAAGCCCCGACTCGTCGCTCAGCAACTCCACTCGCGTCTTGCAAACCGGACAAACCAGGATGTCGAGAGCATATTTCGGAATCGCCATTCAATTCTCCGTTCGGGATTCAGGGCTTCGATTGCGTGAATTGGCACTGTACCAAACGCCGTCGCCACGGAGCAACTCCGCTCGGCCGTGCGATTCGCTCGCCCGATGCACTAAGCGATCCGATGACGTAACGGCATCCACAGCCCGTAATCGCCTTGACCAGTGCCCCTAGCGGGCGTAATTTCTAATTGTCCCCGCGGAACACCGGAGTCACCCATGACCCTTCCCTTCGAGCCCGGAGTTTCACACGAAGCGAAAATCATATGTGAAAAGCTGAATGCCGGATCTGGACGCATAGGCAATTCACGACGAACTCCAAAGATTTTTTGCGCGCTGCTTGCTATGGCTTGTCCGTTCGCCGCGGCCTTCGCGCAATCCTCTTCTTCCTCCCAGCAATCATCTTCCGCTTCGCAGCAGTCTTCCGCACAACCGCAAACACCATCCCAAACGCAACCCGTGGCACTCGACCCCCCGCCGCCAAAGCAGGACTCACTCGCGGAGGCCGCACGCAAAGCCAAGGCCAAGAAGACGGATGCGCCAAAAAGCAAGGTCTATACCGAAGACGATTTGAAGGGCATGAAAGGCCCCGGCGTTTCCGTAGTCGGCGATCCCCCAAAGAGAGGCTCTCGTCGCGCGCAGCCAGCCGACCCGGATGACGATAATGGAACGAACACCGAAGCATACTGGCGAGACAGAGCGCGGCAATTCCTGGACGCGATCGCGCAGACCGACGAGCAAATTGCCCAGAAAAAGGAAGAAATCAGGAAATTTGGCAGCGGCGGTTTTGACGTCACCACCGGTATGAAAGACAACATCGCGTATATCAACGACCGGAATGCCCAGCTGAAGCAGTTGGAAACGCACAAAGCCGATCTGGAAAAGCAGTTTGAAGAACTGCAAGACGAAGGCCGCAAAGCGGGAGTGCCTTCCTCCTGGTTCCGTTGATCAATTGCCTCGCAATTCGATCGTGGCAATTCGAAAAAGTGCGCCATCCCGCTTCCTCGCGCAAACAAACTTTTGTGCAACAAATCAGACCGATACCAAAACTGACCCTCTGACCAGTAGTTTTTGGAAACATAAACGCTATAAGCTGATGGCGATGGCGGGGTTGCATCCGCGCCCCGGGGAGAGCTGCCGTGTATTGCGACCGCTGTGGACTGAACTTCCTGCCCAAACAGTCCGTGTGTACTCGTTGTAAGAGAGTGCCCACGCGCTACTGGTTCCAATTCATGGGTCTGATGACCATTTTTGTGGCCGTGCTGTGCAATACGGTCCTGGGCTTGTTTTTGCTCCCCCGGCTGGCCATGGCGCAACACGGGCGCGGCTTATTCCGCGGTTGGTATTGGTTCGACCAAAAGTTCGCCCTTTATGGATGGGTACCGCTGGCGATTGGCCTGCTGGCTTGGGACTATTTCATCTGGAAAGAAGCCCGGCCGAAGGTCAAGGGCTGGTTCACCCGTAAATTGCTGACGTTCTCTCTCGCAGCAGGTATTGCACCGCTGCTGCCCTGGTGGATTCCGGCAGGACAGCCTCCAGCGCAATTCTTCGATATGATAAGCCGCCACCAGGGTGTGCCGGTCCTGATGGCATGGGGCGTCGTGCTGGTGGTTACAATCCTTCTCTGCATTGATCCCGAATCGCGCGACTATTTGCTGGGGCACGGACGCACGCTGAGCATCGTCAGCACGGCAATGCTACTGCTCGTGCTAACGATGACCGTCGTCGGCTGGTCGCTGACGTACTGAGCTTGAGCAACTTCCACCATTGCAATCCGAGGGTCTGAGTTCCTTCCCTTTTCCAATTTCTGATTTCCATTTTCCGAATCACTACTGCTGCGTGGCTCGGTCGATGAACCCGGCGATTTGGTTGTGAAGGCTGACGCGGTCCTGGTCATGCAAGTACATCATGTGGCCCGCGTTGTAGTAATCCTCTTTGATGTTTTTCTGCAAGGCCTCAGGGAGCCCCAAGTGCTCCATCGTGAATTCCGTAGCGAAAAACGGCGTGGCCAGATCGAAATAGCCGTTCTCGACCTGTACCAGCAAGCGTGGGTTGGTGATCATAGCCTGGGCCAGATCCTGATCGACATTGGGCGCGCCCGGGAAAAATCGCCTCGGTCCTCCCTCTCTACGAACCCAGTTCCAATTCCCTCCTCCACTGGTGTTGTGATACACCTTGTCTTTTCCAAATTTTAGCTCGTCGTGATTGTAGGAATTGATTAGAGCGGTGAACGCGCCTCCTACGGCGGGCCCTTCAGGATCGCCCTGAGCGTTTTCCTCCAGCAGATCGTAGGTGTAGCCGGTGAAGCGCGCGTCAATCCGGCCGGTAGTCAGGCGGGAGCTGCGCTGCAATTCGGCGCGGAACTGGCTAAGGTTCACGCGCAGATCGGCCTTGATCAAATAATCCTCGCTCAAGCCGGTGAAGTAGGAAACCTTTTTGGCAACGGCAGCTTTCTCCCCGGCAGAGAGTTCTCCTCCCTTGAATAGCGCAGCGGCGTAATCTCCCTGCGCGTACTTGCGCGCCTCTTGGATGAATCCAGGCAAATCGGCAGGGCGGTCTTTCTGGACTTTGTGGTACCAGGCTGTCGCCGCGTAGCTCGGCAGATAAAAAATGAATGGCCGGTCATCACCAGGTGCAAATGTGAGCGAGGCCAGATCGAGCACCGAAGAAATCAACACGATCCCGTTCAAGTGCACGGTGTCATGCGATTGCAGATAATTGCCGAGGGCTGCCGAGCGGAACGTTCCGTAGCTCTCACCAATAAGGAATTTGGGGGAATTCCATCGGTCGTTGCGGCTTAAGTACGTAACGACGAACTGTGCGAACGCTTCCACATCTTCGTCAACGTGCCATCCACAGTGTAAACGCGGCGCGGGCCAAACGCGCCCATGTGCAGCCACATCGTCGCCGATCCCGGTCCTCCGTTGTAAAGGAAGGCAATCGGACGCGTGCTCAAATCCTTCACGTCGCTGCGCGTGTATGCGGCAGAGTACATCAGCCCGGTGGACTCACCTTTTTCGTTCTTGAGCAGCGTGGTGCTCGCGGTGGCTTTGTAGGAAATGGTTTGGCCACCGAGCTTGATGGCATGCTCGGTCACGGAAGACTCTTCCTTGGCCGTAGCCGCGTCGCACTTGTCCGCGGACTTTGCTTCCGGGGCCTTTGCCTCCCTTTCCGGCGCTTGGGCCGCAAGCGGCAGCGCGTTGGCGCATGACAACAGAATTCCTGCCGCGCAAAGATACAAACTTTTTTTCATGTGATGGCTCCCTCAGATGAATTCATACCGGCTCTCCACCAATCTTGCCGCGAGATTCTATTCCGATGAGCGCGTCTAGTCAAAAGCACGAGCGAAGCAGAGCATGATTTGTCACGCTGGGGCTCCCCAACCCGAATAGTTGTTGACTGTGGCCTTAGCTTTCTGTTTACTCTGGCAGAACTCTCCCGTGACGAACATTCTTTCCTGGAGGGATCCATATGGCTACTTATCGCATT
>WNFI01200063.1_pt1 | contig 17397 bp, 20 predicted proteins | sample 5400471 | NCBI WGS metagenome assembly WNFI01 (sample SAMN13153348, study PRJNA577476) | soil metagenome | isolation source: 100 cm saprolite on Douglas fir-dominated hillslope | place: USA:California | collected 2013-09-17 | reverse complement strand
TGGGACCGCACCCGAGTGGGGTTTCCCCCTTTGGTGTTGCGATAAAATATTTGCTAGGACAGGCAATTTACGCTGGCTGCGCCGCCTCTACCCGAGAGCATCGGCCTATCTCCGCTGGTGGCTGGACCATCGCCGCGATGCCGAAGGCTGGTTAGTCTATGCGTGTTCCCTCCTGGGAAAGCGAGACACAAAAATTAGCCTCATGAAGAACCGCCTCTAACTCCGGCAACCGCAGCTTTGCATCCCAATCCAGTTCATGATACCGATCTGGCCGCTTACCGACAAACACGACCATACCTAAAAGGTCAAGAAAGTCCCGCTTCTCAATGTAAGTCAAATTTTCCCGTTCACTTTTGGCCTTGTGGCACCAATCCAGTAGTTTTTGGTAGACCTTCTGCCGCTTCTCCATATCGACCGTATGGCTCAGGATTTTCGCCCGTTCGGACTCCAGCGTTTCTAAGAGTTCATACTGAGCATTTAACAGTTGTCTGATGCCAGCTCGTGTATTGCCTCGTAAGTTCGGGTCATCCAGATCATCTTCATAGTTCTCGATCTTGCCCTGACAGGTATCTATCGCTCGCTCTACTGACGCTAGATCATGAGCGGCCATATCCTGCTTGGAAGCCAGAGCGATACTTTGTTCAATCAATGGCTGATAGTCGGCGGCTAAAGATGCCATTGCCCATACTTCAGCATCTAAGGCTGTCGCGTTCATGGCGTGGTGAAAACAAGCGGCTCCTTTGGTGTTGCACCTATAAAGGTATTGGTTCTTTCTATTCGGTCTTCGACAAATGTAGGTTCCCATCGCGTTGCCGCAGTATTTACATCTGGCAAAGCCGCCGCGTAATAAAAACATTTCAGGTTCAGCACTTTTACGTGGTGAGGATAAGGTATTGTATTCCGTCCGCGCTATAACGCGTTCATAGAGTTCGACAGAGATAATCTGGGGGTAGGTATCATCAGGGAGATCAATTGCCCCTAAGCGCGTCTTGGCAGTAGACCAGCGACAATCAAAAGCTTTCAAATTGCGTCCTGTGATCCGGGGGTCAGTTAATAGCCTGAGAAGTGAGCCATTATGCCAGATGCCACCTGTGGCCGATGGCACGCCATCCTCGTTCAACTTAGCGACAATACTATTAAGAGAGATGCCATCGGCATACTCTTCAGCAGCTTTTCTCAGCACATCAGCCTCTTCCTCGACCAGCTCGATATGGTTGTGCACCAATTTATCATTTACTTGGGTAAATACCCAACGCCGACCATAGGGAACTCTGCCAACTGGCGGCACATTGCCCTCTTTGGCTTTGTTGATGCGGCCAGTATTGGTGCGGTCCATGATCTTCTCGCGCTCCATCTCAGCCACCAAAGCTAAAGCAGCAGTGACGAACTTACCCATAGGGGAGTCGTCAATCGCCTCTTTAACGCCATGGAGCGTCACGCCGTGATATTCCATTTCTTCCATGAGGACGGCGACGTGCGTCTGGTTGCGGCTTAAACGGTCTAGGGTACGGATAACGACACCTTGTATTTTGCCCTCTCGATAGCGTTGGCGCATCTCGGTCAAGTCTTTTCGCTCGCGGTATTGGTAGCCAGAAGCGACTTCTCTCCATATTTTCCCGATAATATAGCCATGTTCTTCGCAGTATTCCCGAATTGCTGCTTCCTGCTCATCGAGCGAGCTATTGTTTTCCTGTGGATCAGTCGAAACACGGCAATAGCCGTCAACAATAATCGATTGGATGGTTACACGGCCTGGCATGAAGGTATCCTTTCTACTGCTCGTTATCGAGGGACTTTTCTTGTTCGACTTCCGCAATCAGGGCTAGCGCCGTCAGGACACAACGACCCATAAGAGTTATGTCCATATCTTCGTTGACAGTGTAGAGTTTGACGTTGTGCCTATTCATTTCCTCTAAGAGAACGATAAGGTGTACTTGCGAGCATGAGAGACGTCTGAGATCGGCGACAACTACACCTTGTATTTCGCCGCCACGGATACGACGGCGCATCAGATTCAACTGTTCGCGTTCACGATATTGGATACCCGAAGCCACTTCGGAATACACCATAGCCACGGCAAGATCATGCTGCTCGCAGTAAGCGCGGCACGCCTTCTCCTGATTTTCAAGGCTGTTTGGTCTGTCGGGTAAGTCAAATTGGTCATCGGTAGCGGCACGACAGTAGATGTCTACGATAATAGGTTCTGGCATGTTAAAATCCTTTCTGATAGAATGGGAATACAACAGAAACGCGAAATGGTCCCAGTTTAACTAAAGCGTAGGACTACCCCTCTATGACGGACGCTACAAGGGTCGCTCCCTTAGTCCTAGAGAGGATTTTCTTTTGTAACGACTACAAAACAGAGCTTGTAACGGCTTTAGAAGCCGCACCAAACAACATCATAACTATGAGCGCGTCTTTCGGATTACTTCTTACTTCACCCAAACGCGCTCAGGTCGCGGTACGAAAACGACATCTACGAGAAAACTTTTACCGGATAAGTGGACTGCCAAAACGCGCATATGAGATGGGACTTTATAGGTGGCAAATTGGCAGCTCCACGCGAGTCGCACAAGCGTTTGTGAGATGAGAGTTGATTCTTTACATGGCTCGGCTAAAGACACTTGTATATGTGCCTCCTGTGCGGCTATCAGAGAGCGTGCGGCGTCAATTGCAGCTTGGCGGTCTTTTGATAGCTGAATAGTCACGGAGTAGGCTGGATGACCACCAGTAAATGGTGAGAGGTTACGGATGAACAAAGACGAGCCAATTACCGCGTTAATGGCAAGCGTTGACATGTTGATACCCAATGTCAACAAATGAGCCGGAACCGTTGCTATTCCAAAGCCATTAGCGGTAGCAGGTGGAACGTAAATAGCCCTGTCGGTAGCCGCGCCGTCTATAGTAAAGCCTTGTGGAATACTTAAGCTGATAACCGAGCCATTAGAAAACGTCAAATAGCCATGTGCAAACGTTGCCGGATACGTCTTTACTCCTGTCGGGATAATAGGTGCTTCGGCTCTAAACACCTTAAGCGGCAAAAACGTAGCCGGCACTGTTAAGCGTTCGTGCTCATACGTTGGGAACTCCCATGAATAGATCGTGACCGCTGCGATACTCAGGAGGCAGAGCCACGCAAAGAAGAGGGGAAGCAGCGTGTATGGCCGCTTCTCCTCCTCGCGTTCGTAGTAGATATGGATAGTTTCTTTGGCCTCCAATACATGCATTGGACCCTCCTAATGTAAAGTTAGTGCGTGAACTCATTGCCGTTGTTGAGCAACACGACGGTATATGGGTTGGTGTCGCCAATAATGATGAGCATATCTACTTTCCCATCATGGTTGGTATCCTCAAAGCCGAGCGTCACCGGTGTTAAGGGGTTATCTGATGTGGTAATGGGGTAGATATGGTCGTACTTCGGGTTCAGCACGTTCATTTCGATGACTTCAATCATGCCACCGGTATTGATGGCGACAAAATGGTCTGGGTGATCAATGGTATCCCCGTGCCCGACAAATTGGTCAGTTTGGTAGGTTCTGGGGACGCCATACTTCCAGTCATCCTGTCTGCCCTGCCACCAGTAGCCAACGGCAGTCAGGATAATCCAGCCCAGAACCATGACGAACATCAGCATCCCCATGAAAATTGCCCAATGGAAACGCCTCGATGGAGGTCGTTCCTTATGGAAAACAACCCGCCGATTTCCCTGCTGGATGATTTGGTTGCCTCTGGTGTCGGTATAGCGGATAGCACTACTATGGGGACGCGTTTCATAGACCGCATCACTTTCTTCGTCTGTTTGAACTGCCGCATTGTAACCTGCGTAGGCGCGGGATGTCGTTGGTGCGGAAGCTCTCTTTGGGACAACGCTATGTGCCACTTGTTCACGCACGCTACACCTCTTCTCTGTTTGCAAAATCAGCCGCTTCGCGCAGTGTCATAATCCCATCACTCACTAACCCTAAGAGCCGGGCAACCTCTCTTTGACTCTTGTGACATTCGCAGTCTCGGTTACGGCAATAAGGGTTCTCAGGTGAATGGATAAAGTAAATGGGGATAGGTTGGTTTGGCGAGGCAGTATCCGTGGCCAGAGAAAATACTGGTTGGTACTGCTCAAGAGGGATACCAAAGCCTTGCATGTGCTCTCTCCTTGACAAAGGTGGTTCTCATGTGGCTCGATTCCCCATGAGAACCTAAACTTCCCAAAAGTAGCGGTTTTCGTATGCGACCCTTCCATGATCCAGATGGGAGGGTCTTCGTTTTTCGCCTCCTTCCCGTAATTTTTAGAAGCCGGAGGGGATATTCAATCAAATAATACACGTTATTACCAAGAATTGTCAAGCTCTATCGTCTTTTGTCGTCTCCTATCATACGAAGCCGCTTATTGACCACTTGACGATGAGAGAATATAATTGTGCAATCAAAAGAGAGAGGGTATAAGCACATGCCGGAGGAACTATTGACCATAGAGCAGGTGGCCGAAGAACTGCAATTGCATCCGGATACAGTGCGGCGATATATACGGGAAAGAAAGCTAGTAGGTGTCCGTATTTCCTCAACTGTTATGCGCGTCAGGCGGTCAGACTTAAATAAGTTTATTCAGGATAGATCAACGGATAAGCCGGAGCAAGGACAAAGTTAAAGCCTCAATCAGAGTGAAGCTTTAACTTTTCTGATGAGGCTTGATTGCCATGCGTATTAGCGCAGGCTACGCTCAATCTCAGTCAGTGCCAGTTCCAGCGCACGCCCAGACAGGTCACTATCGGGCAATTTACCACGCCAGGAAGCCATATATGCCTCATAGTCGGCTATCGCCTTCTGGTAGGTGGCGTAAAGCTCACCGACAGGCTCATAGAGCTTAACGAGTTCGGCAGTTCTTTGTCGATCAACGATGCAACAGCCTTGGCCTGTTTTGCTAGCTCCTTATATGACTCAACAACACCTAAGCCGCCTTCCTGTGTCGAACGCGGACTGCTGCGAAGCACGCAACCTTTTTCGCTGAAGTCGGAACTGAGCAGCCCGACTTGTTCGCGGAGCTCGGCGTTTTTGCACTCCCAGCCCTTCATGGCAATAAGATATGGCTTGTACGCACTCCGAATGGCTTCAATAAGGGGGATACGACCTTTGCGCATTTCGCTGCGCAGTTCTTTGATTTCCGGGCACTCTTCCTGTGCCATAAAAGCACCTCCTGATTTGAGTAGTACGTGCAGTGAACCTCCCTGCAACAGTCCGACAGTAGCTCCCTGTTTCCGCACAGCAAGCTTAAAACTATTCGCCTGCTATGTCTTCCTTTTGATGGGTCAGTGTGAACAGTGCATCGTCTTCGCCAGTGATGAGAGAATATCTACCTTGCTTAACCACTGTCCCACGACGGCGCAATACTTCCAATGCTAGGCAAGTGGCAATTGGTAGCAGTAAGCTGGTTATTTCCTCTGTGGACAAAGCATCCTTGCCGCAGAAGCGCAGAATAAGCGACAGAATGTATGTGAAAGCTTCCTGGTCTTTCACAGTACCATCCAACGTCGGCTCTAAGCAGTCTAGTAAACGGTCAAGGTCTTCGTCAGAAATTTCAGTTAGCCATACATTAAAGTCTTTGGTAGTTGGTTGCTGTAACAAAGTGCGTGCCTCCGATCTGAGTAGTACATGCAGAGAACGTCCCCTGCAACAGTCCGACTCTAGCTCTGGAGCTTCCTGCACAGCAAGTCCGGTAGTATACATTGCGATAGGTGGGGCTGGACAAAGGAGCTGATTCTGAGGAGCAGCCAGGTTCACAAGTCACAGGCCAGTTTTATCAACATAGCAATAGAGTTTGTGGAGTCGCTTTGGCTGCATGAGGATATTTGATGAGGTGTATTATTGCGCTGTAACTGATGTACACACTCTACCGGTAATTCTCATAGAGATCAAAAAGCGAGAAGAAGGTAGCTTGGAAGAAAAGCACTCTGTCACAAGTGGCTTTTCCCCAGACGCCAGTAGAACTCATTCGATTGTTGAGTCATCGGGTGCATTGAGTCGAGTTCATGCAGATCATACTCGATATTTTCTGCGTTTTTGACAGTTATCCACCCAATGACATTCTGATAATCGTATATACTAGCGTATTTGCGCTCACGAGCATCATGGTAGGTAATCGTCAAGCGGGCGAGAACACCATTATGCTGTGGGTCATCAGGCACGTAGAGAGGAACACCGTCAATGATGTTGGTGCTTTCTACGCTGGAGCCCTGGCTGAGGGCGAGTGAGGGGCCTTCTTCTCCTGCTTCGAGGATGCCATTGTTATAGTTCCAAACAACATAACGTTCGCGGGGAGGATGCTGCTGGAAAGGTTTGCCAAAAAGGGTGGCGTAGATATTAAAGGCTGGCCCAGCGCCTATGTTTTTAAAGCCTTTCATAGCAGGTATAGAAGCGGCAGACATGCCCCATCGTACCAATCCGCTCTGACTATCGATAAGCCCCTCCAAATTGTTCAACGGACGGAGAATCGGGCGAGGCTGGTCTCCTATGTCTGGCAAGGGAACATCTGTATCACTCAGACTCGCACGAAGTGCGTCGATGAACACCCCTTCAAGACGCTTGCGTTCGGATGCGCGATTCTGCTCTTCTTCCACCATGTGGTAGCGAACGACACGCCGCATCCGCAAGTCAAATGGCAGCAACTCCGGCCCACCATAGACATCGTTCAGCACCAAAATGATCTGTTTATCACCAAGCCTCTTGAGTGCATACCCAAGCTCAAGGAGAACGTTCGGATTGGGAGTAAGGCGTGCTCCGGGAGTGTGACTGAGCACATCCTGGTTGATAATCGAGATATCACAGACAAAGACTGTGGCTTGATCGATCTTCCCAAAGATCGTCTCCGAAATGTTTGGAGAGCCAGGTACGCCAAAGGTGTCACGATCAATTACCGGTTCGACCTGGAGAGAACCGTCATTTCTCAGCGCCTTTGCAGCATTTTCGAGAGCTTGTAAGATAAAGCTGCGGTTTGTTGCGTTGGGAAGGTCTGATTGCCAAGAATAAAAAACAAGGCCAGGCATTATCGCCATTACCAACTCCGCATCAACGAAACTCAGAAACTTGATAAGTTATCTTTGAGTCAATAGAATACCTTTTTTCAAGGAAATTGTAAACTGGAGAAAAGTACTGACTCCATGTGATGCTTCTATCTATGATCAACACAACTCAACGACGTTAATTTATTGATCTCGACATAAGGAACTAAACATTCTAGGAGCTACATATTTTTTCTGCTAGGAATCTTCCCAGGGGATGGCAAGAGACCGCCTCCCTTGAGTGGTCGCAAAATATGCGCAAGCATCACATGCATCCTCAAGAGCAAGCGTCCAAGCAACGGGGTATTCATCCATCTGCCCGTTACTCAATTGGAACTGCATCAGCAGATCAGCAGGCCCATGGTATGAGGGATTGAGAGAATGAAAACCAGGATCGCCATGATGATCACACAGATACAGTAACCAAGCTTGCGTCCCATTGACGAGCATCGCGAGTGCTGGTCCGTCATCTCCGGCAGTAAGCCATACTTCACTGAACTGTTGGAGGCGTACTCGCTCGAGGTGCTGACGCACATCACTCACTGTCGCAATGGGAAGTGCTTGCTTATTCACACGCAACTGCATACCTTTCCTCTTTCCCTGTCAGGAACTGCCATACCCTCGCTGAAGGACACACGCTGTGATGATCTGACGCTTGTGCCGCAAGCGCTCCCTTGCCCGAATTACTGACCTCGGCAAAGAGAAGTAAAGCGTGATAAAATAGGAGGTATGGGAGCACCGAGAAAAGCCGATTGGCGAGAAGAACGACGCGAGCGAGCGTGGAAGCTGAAAGAGCAAGGCTGGCAACAAAAGGACATCGCCGGAGCGCTGGGAGTCAGTGAGGGGGCAGTCAGTCAATGGCTCAAACGAGGGCGAGAGGGAGGTGTCGAAGCCCTCAAAGCACATCCACCCAAAGGGATGGCTCCACGGTTAACCACCGAACAAAAAGCCCAGATTCCGGGGTTGTTAGCCAAGGGAGCCGAAGCGTATGGCTTTCGCGGAGATGTGTGGACAGCCAGGCGTGTGGCCGAGGTGATCCATCGGACCTTTGGGGTGCGCTATCACCGCGATCACGTCGGTCGACTCTTGCGCGAGGCGGGCTGGAGCCGACAGCAGCCCATCGAACGAGCGAGCCAACGCGATGAGGAGGCGATCAAGCGATGGACGCAAGAACGATGGCCTGCCATCAAAAAAAAGCCGAGGAAGAGCAGTCGACCATCGTCTGGGTAGACGAAGCCGGGTTTTATCTGTTGCCGATGGCGGTGCGCACTTGGACACCACGGTGGCAGACGCCTATCCTGCGTGTGCCACTGACGCGGGATCATCTCGCGGCGATCAGTGGCATCACCTGCGATGGACGGCTCTTCCTGCAAGTGCGCTCCACTTCCTATGATGCCGCAGCCGTGGTGGGCTTCCTGCGCGTGCTCTTACGCAAGCTGCCTGGCAAGATCATCGTGATCTGGGACGGCTCGCCCATCCATCGCGGCCACGAGATCAAAGACTTTCTTAAACGAGGAGCTGCCAAACGCTTGCATCTGGAACAGTTGCCGAGCTATGCGCCCGACCTCAATCCAGATGAGGGCATCTGGAATTACCTCAAGCGTGTCAAGCTAGGCAATGTCTGTTGTCCTGACTTGGATTACCTGCATCAGGAGCTTCTTCGGGCCAGGGAGCGCTTGCGACACAAACAAGAGATCATTCGGAGTTGTGCGCTCCAATGTGGCTATTCGCTTTAGTCCCTCTCATGAGGTCAGTAAAACCAGGTATCCGGTCATCTATTCTTGACCCTTTTTCTCATTCCCTATCTTCTTTCAACAGAGCCGATGAAATTCTCATTCACCTGCTTTGAGCGCTACGACGACCAACCGGCGACTGTTCAGACTCAATGCGCTCCCATCCAATCCGCCGTAGCAGGCCTGGACGTCTAATCCAGCCAGGGTCAGCATCCGCGCCAGCTCTGTCAGGGTATAAATGCGTTCCGCGTGTCGGTACTCGCGGCGGTGCCCCTCGGGGTAGATCATTGTCACCCGAACATTGGTCCGGCTGGTGAGCAGATCAAAGTCGCGCTCTTCCAGCACAAGCAGACCATCGGCATGCCGGTCAATCTCGCCGGGGGCGAAGTTGCGTATCAGGGCTTCTCTATGCATCATTTCCAACAGGAAAAGGCCGCCAGGTTTGAGCGCTTTGTAGACCTGGTGCAGCACTTGCTGATCTTCCTCTTCGCTCTCAAAATAGCCGAAGGCGGTGAAGATATTGATGACGGTGTCAAACTCACCCTCGAAGGGAACATGCCTCATATCGCCCTGTATCCACCGGATTGCCACGCCTTGAGCCTCTGCGGCGGCCTGCGCATGCTGTAAGAACACCGCGCTCAAATCCTGGCCCGTCACCTGATACCCTCTTTTCGCGAGCGAGACGCTATGTCGTCCATGACCGCAACACAGATCAAGGATGGCCTTGCCGCTCGGCAGCCCCAGCAGCTTGACGATCCCCTCCACTTCCTGCTCGGTCCGTTCAGGCGTGAGAAACTCATAGATGCGCAGATAGTCCTCGCCGAAGAAGGTGTGGTACCATGGGGTCTCGCTTATAGCTGGTTCCTCCATTTTAGGTCGGTCCTTTCCTCTTCTATGCCATAACCAAACCTTTTCCGCCTACTGGCCGAACATCAAGCCTTTCGGGTGAGCCCACTAAAAGCGGAAGCACTTGCTTGATAAGCGCCCGAGTGCCCTCATTGGACAGCGAGGCATCCTTCTCTTCTTGACTCCTCCGCACCTCAGTCACCCACACCCTCTCCGGTTCAGCAGGTGAAGTGTTAATGATATACAACTCGCATCCTGGCGCCTCCTCGACGCCGGCCACTACGCGCAAAAGCAGTTCGATAAGCATATCACGCTGCCCGGGCTGTGCAGTGAACTTGACATTGCATCCATCTCTGCTCATAGACTTCTCCGCTGGTTGGTCTTATATCCTTTACAGGATATCATATATTCTTTAGTTTAACTTGCCGAGATCAGTAGTTTTATCTTACCTCTTCAAGGGAGCAAGCCTCGTTCTGTTCGTCATCATCAGTGATCCAATAGAAATGTGCGCTCTTCGCCCCAGATTCCTTCCCAATGATGTTCCTGTTCGCCAACTGTCTCTGACCGAGCCTCAATCTTCTCCGCTGGCTGACCTTCTTGTGCGCGTGGGCGCAAATGGAGGATTGCTTCATAGCTGTCCTTGTTTTTCACTTGGCAAGTGAGACTCAGCATATACTTCCCCCAGGGAATGGGGACAATAGTATAAGTTGCGCCAGGACGACGTAGGGCTACAGGGAGGGTTGGAGCTATAGTAATGCTGTTCAAGTCAGTGGCATATATACCAAGCACATGTCGTATGAGCAGATGAATACTGAGTGCGCCCCAGCCATAGCCTTCGATACCGGCGTTCGCATACATGGTTTCACCCCATTTCCCGACTTGGACCGTTTTTCTATATTCACGGGTCACACCTGGCAGCCCACCATCCTCATCCAACTGGCGACTGTCGATGCTGCGATAGGAGCCGTCAATATAGCGATAGGCAAGCTCAGCAGCATCAAGGGGCATTTGGGCGGCAGAAGCAGCACCCACCAGGGTCATCACCACCGGCGGCCATGACAACGGCGCCCAACCGTTGCTATGCAGTGGAGGTTGAGCCAGAAATGGACGGAGCTGCTCCACGTGCTCCCGACTGGCTACACCACAAAAGACCGGCGCCAGGTGCATGGCATCCTGCTGCGTTGACCACTCTCTAGCCACCGAGTCATAGTCGCGGAACCAACCTTCCCGCCACATCAGGCGGCTCTTAATCGTAAAGTCATTCGCAACATCCTGCCACCAGGCCGCATCGGCGGCAAAATTATTTTTCCCCTGCCCGCTCACCGTCTCCATGCCCTGGCCATCCATCGTCAACGCATGCCTTGCAAGCAAAGTGGCCCAACGCGCAAGTAGCAACGCGCTCAAAGCCATACTCGCCTGTAAATCCACCGGGTGGACATGCTCAATAATAGTTCCCCCTGTCTGCTGCGGACCAAAACGGCTGGACATATCTTGGCCGCTTTCCCATGAGCACCCGTATATTTCCCAGCCTTCACCGTCGCGGCGATAATTGAGCCACCAGCGTATATATTCCGCAGCCCTTGGATAGAGCCGTTGTAGCCAGTTTACATCACCTGTACGCCTGAACATCTGGTCACAGCACCAGAGAGGATATCCCCACTCTGGTGCGGTTCCACAGATTTGTCCGTCATCAGCCACCATATTAAAGCTGCCATCTTCGCGCATACAGGGGAGGTTCGGATGAGGGGCAGACTCGAAATGTCCCAGAATGACCTCAGCTGCCAGTTCGGGGTCGGCATAGCTGAGAAACAGCGTATCCATCGCTGCTTCTGCGAGAACGGTTCGTGGTGCCTGCACCTGCATACCATCCCAGATGTGAGGGATAACGCCGACGGGTGGGCGCATGACCATACGCAGCGTCTCAAAATCGTAGACCCAGCCGCGCTTCCAATGCTCAGGCCAGTCGCCTGAAAGCTGTGGCGCTTGCTGCCAAAACTTCTCATCGTCTGCCTGGTGTTGGGACTCTGCCAGCGCGATTTCCTCGATACCATCCTCCCAATGCTGAATCGCCTGGTCGCGTGATACGCCTCGCGCCAGAATAGCGTTGATGATGCGCTCCTGATTGCTATCGAGCCTAAATGTAAAGGGTTGTGCCAGGGTGCGTACCTGCCAGCCGTTCTCCTCCTGCCGCTGGGTGATATTCGGCTGCTGCACATTCTTTCCGGCTGCCCAGCGCGCCATATCTTCAAGAGAGACTGTATAGCCTATGGAGCCGATTTCCAATGCGCCGCCATCCGCTGCTCTCACACCATGGACAAAGACATCTCCCTCGCTCGCCAGTCCCAGCATCGCATAACTGCTATCGGCTTCCTGTCGGGCGTACAGGCCGTGTTCCCACAGCCGACTGGTAAAGGGATTGTGCGTGTGGCAGTGAATGAGATAGCAGGTTATCGTTTGTGATTGCGGCACGCTTGATTTGACAGAGAGGACGCAGCCCAACGCGTGTTCCGCGACGAGAAAATAGCGGGCAGTCAAGGTCAGTGCATACTGTGGAATCTCACAGATATACTCAAAGCGGTTCTTGGTATGCAGATGGCTGACGATAGTACAACCATGACGCTTGAAATCCTCAGGCGTTATCAGCACCAGTTTGCCTATCTTCAGGCCAATCGTGAGGTGAGCAGTGTATTGAAACTGATTGTTGACGTAACTGCCAAGATTGGGGACGTGCCAGCCCATACCAAGTGGAGGCAGCGAACGCAACACCCCGCTTGGGTTGAGCTTCCAGGAATGATAGGGATTATCCAGATAGCCGTGCGGGGTAAAATCATGACGCGGAACCATTATCCGTGACTCCTCTCTGCCCAGATGGAATGCTTGAAATTGGCCCCATTGTATGATGTTGTGGGTAAAGAGTCAAAGGGCGTATTCCTTGGCGCAAATGACTTCACGCTCGGTTCCGCGGAGCCTTTACAATATTGCTATCTTTCACGGCATCACGAAAGTGAAATACAGAACTGGTTTGTCAGGGTGACAAGCAAGGGGTATTACATTAATCCGGCATTGGTAGCAGTATAACGGAAAGATTATGATGGTACCAGGAATCTGGACCAGTCGATAAGATCAAATAGCTGTATCGAGAGGCGTGTCAGAAGGAGGAAAACGATGTCGGTCCAACGCAAACGGTACAGCGCTGAGTTGAAAGCGAGAGTGGCTCTGGAGGCGATCAAAGGGCAAAAAACGGCCAACGAGATTGCGGCGGAGTACGGAGTTCACCCGACACAGATTGCCCAGTGGAAGAAACAAGCGCTGGATGGCTTACCCGAACTGTTCTCACTGGGACGCCAGAAGCAAGAAAAAAGCGAGGAAGCGCTCATAGCCAGTCTTTACCAACAAATCGGCCAACTGAAAGTGCAGGTCGACTGGTTGGGAAAAAAATCAAAGCCAATCCGTTGAAGCGAAACGCGCGTTGATCGAACCAGGACATCCAAGCTTGAGTATTCGCCAGCAGTGCGCTCTGCTGGGCCTGGCACGGTCGAGCTATTATTATGAACCTGCTGCGGAAAGTGAGGAAAACCTCTTGCTGATGCGCTTGCTGGACGAGCAATACACCCGCACGCCGTTTTACGGATCGCGCAAGATGACGGCCTGGCTGCACACGCAGGGCTATCCCGTCGAGCGCAAGCGGGTGCGACGCTTGCTCCAGCTCATGGGTCTGGAACCGATCTATCCTAAGCCGCACCTCAGCATAGCAGGAGTCGTAGTGCAGCGCTATCCCTACTTGTTGCGGTGCATGCGCATTGAGCGCTGTAATCAGGTGTGGAGCTGCGATATTACCTACATTCGCCTTCTGCGTGGGTTCATTTACTTGATCGCAGTCATGGATTGGTATAGCCGTTACGTGTTGTCCTGGGAAATCTCGATCACGCTGGATACCAGCTTTTGTCTGGAGGCCTTGGATCGGGCCTTGAAAGTAGCCACGCCGGAGATTTTCAACACCGATCAAGGGGTCCAGTTCACCAGTACCGAGTTTGTGAATCGGCTCAAGGCGGCGGATATCCGTATCAGTTGGGATGGACGAGGACGAGCTTTAGACAACATTTTCGTGGAGAGATTGTGGAGAAGTGTGAAATACGAAGAGGTTTATATGAAGGACTATCAGTCAGTACCCGATGCAGTACGCAATCTCCAGACGTATTTCACCTTTTACAATCAAGAGCGTTTGCATCAGGCGCTGGATTATCAGACGCCAGCCCAGGTGTATACAAGAGGTTGGTAAGTTGCCTCTCACAAAGCTGAGTTTTGTCTTAATTTGGTGCGAAAATGGTCTTGACTTTTGGGACCACCATACTGGTTCTTCACTGGACAACCGCCTTGGGAGGATGTAGAAAAAGGATGGGCTTCCACGTTCATTTATTGAATTCGCCAACGCTGTCAAACTTGACAGCAAAACTAGCTAATCCAAGGGTTCGCTAACCAGGGTAGAGAACCGCTAATTCTATCAGACCAAACACCATTTTACTAAAAAGAAAGCCGAACGTTGTTCATAGTAACGACATAATGCACCTATCAAACACTCATAAGGTAGGCAAAATGATGCCAGATGTTTGGGGTTGGCTTACAGGTATCTTGCTCTTTGCTGTGATTGCTGTAATATACATCGCCAGGAGACCAGCTTCTCAAAGGAAGCTCTTGAGCATTCTTGCTATTGAACTAGTCCTAGGTCTAATCTTAGAGTGGATTCTTGCAGCATTGCCTTTAAACACCCTGTCGTGCTTATTCTAGCAAGCACACCGCTATTAGCAATAGGTTTACTAGTTCTCAATGCGCTAGGCAAGAGCATTCGAGCAGCCATACAGGCCCAAGACCGGGCACAAGAAAACGCTTTAAGCATTCGTTTTGTGCTGGCCTGCCCGTTAGTGCTCTTGCCAATGCTATTTATTTTTACACTCGTGCAGAGATCACCCAACATCCAACGCACAGCGAGTCTAGTAATAGCCGTCCTTTTCCCCCTGATGCTGCTTGTAGCAGGTTTCAGGGGGGCAATAATCTCCTTAAGGCAACCTACCAGATGGTACTCTTTGCAATTTGCTCTGTCAGTGATATCTATTGCTAGCTCAATCCTGTTTGCATACCTTTTTGCTCACAATGTATTCCATATACTGTGAAAAAAGGCCATGCTCAGAAGAGAAGCGATCTTGCAGAAGAACCACAAAACTCACGAGCGCCTGAACATATCATCTATTTTATCTGCCGCCTCCTGCTGCATCGAGGGCAACACATGTGAGTAGATATCCAGTGTCATCGCTATCGTAGCCCCAAACGCTCCTGTACGACTTTCGGATGCACACCCGCTACTAACAAGATTGTTGCTGCGCGTCCAGAAGAATTCGCCAACGCTGTCAGAATTGACCGTATCGCTATCTTTACGTGTCCACACCACGACAGCGCCAGCAGATAGTTCTTGCTCACAACAATCTGAGTGTGAATGAAGAGTTAATTGCGAAATAGACTCATCCACTCAGGGGGTCAACAACCTGAAGTATTCTGCGACCAGGAAGCATAAATAAATGAGGTAGGCTTTTTATCTTCTAGTCTTGCGTTACTATTGCTCAGTAGCATAAACTGTAGAACAGCGAAACAGCATATCTAATCATTCGTTCTACTTCTTGACAAGTGTAGTTAGGGAAGGAAGTAATCCATGTCCCCACGACCCATTACCGAGAACACCCTGTTTTACGGGGATAATCTGTTTATTTTTGTGCGAGCATATCCCAAGTGAGAGCATTGACCTGATTTACCTTGATCCTCCATTTAATTCAAACCGGAATTATAACGTTCTCTTTAAGGACGAACACGGGACAGAGAGCCAGGCATAAATAGAAGCGTTTGAAGACACCTGGCACTGGAATTTAGAAGCAGAGCGTACATACACAGAACTGCTCACAGAAGCACCTGACCATGTAGCCAAAATGATTGAGTCCATGCGTGAGTTTGTAGGTACAAATCAGATGATGGCCTACCTTGTGATGATGGCCGCTTTCGGCCCCCACAGCTTCCGTAATGAAATTGTTTGGCAGCGTACCAGTGCACATAATGACCCACAGCGATATGGTGCAAATATTGATATTATCCTGTTGGGAACAGAGCGATAGATGACCAAGAAACAGTTCTTATTTCAGAGAGCAACTCAAAGAACGCCCCCTCAAGATCATTGCTTTTCTCTAGAGGTAAAGACCACTTCAGAAGCTCTGGGTTGATGGTCACAAGAGGCCTTGGCATGTTGTCGTGTGTGCATGATCACCCTGGCAATGCCAGCACTCAGGGTCAATCTCCAGAATTACCACTGAAAAAAATCTCAGAAGGAACGTCATCCTGGTAGATGATGAAATAGATCCCTTGCCCTCTCTCAAGATACCCACAGAAAGCAAATTCCGTCTGTTCTGTGTCAACCATAGCTTTTGTTGGCCTCTCAATGCCAAAGTATTGCAGAAGCACTTCCTCTGGTAACGCGATAGCGGCACCATCCTCTGGGTGTGAAGCAATGTGATCAATATCAAGAATGGAATGCGTTCCATCCGGTCCGTTGCGTTCGAGAACCTCATCGATCGTTTGTGGCGCTGGCGGGAGTTCGGCGCTGATGTGTTTTCGTTCCAGGACGTGAGCAATAGCTTCTACCAGCTGTTGGCCCGGTTGCCTCCACGCTTGTTGATCTAACCCATCGAACTCCTCAAACACCTCCACTGGAACTTCGTTTTCAAGCCAGTACTGCTGATAATCTCCTGCTTCAAAGACCCTTTGGCGTAGCTCCTGCAAGGCCTGCGCACTATCTTCCTGGTAGGGGGTAAAATAGGACCAGCCTGATGAGCCCATCTTGGCCTCCTTTGTGGAATGGAGAAAAGGCGTTACCGTCAAAGTGACGCCTCTCCTTGTCTAAAGATAGCACTGTCACGATTACAACAACGTAAAGAGCAGTCTCTCACTACCTCCCAAGTATACGCTTTCGTTACATTTCATCATAGCGTCCAACTTGAAAGAACTCTTCCGCTAACCCGCCCAGGGCTTCCACTCCTCCTGCTCGCCCTCGTTTGAGCCATTGACTGACGGCTCCTTCTCTTACTCGCCATCCGCTTCCGCAATGCCTTTTTGTCTCCAGCCCTGTTCTTTCAGGGTCCAGGCGCGTTTGCGCCGTTCTTCTTGCCAGTCTGCTTTTCTTGGTGCTCCCATGCCTCCTATCGTATCATACTTTACTTGCCCTTGCCGAGATCAGTAATGTAACGGTAATATAATTTAAGCCGCTTCTAACAGATCGGGGTTAATATAATACCCCTCGCTTGAATTTATCCCAACGAACCAGAATTTTTGCAACTCACTTTCCTTGGAGAGCGGGCAGGATGTTTCAAGCCGTTTTGGGCCACAGCAGACCGGTGGCACTATCATCCAGCATGTGCGTCCCGTGGATTTGCAAGCAGGCATGGCCCAGGGCGCGGCGATACTCACTCGCTGGGCGAACATCCTCGCCTCGACCGGGAAGGAAGAGCAGCAGGAGGCACTCTTGTCGACAGATTACGCAGCAGAAGCCGCATTCTGGCAGGGTGTTGTCAATGAGTATACCGTGAAGACCCGGCTGATGTGGCGTGACGGCTGGTTCCGCGATTATGACTCGGTGACCGGTGAGTGGTCAGCACAGCAGGACGCCATGCACCTTGCCCCGGTGTTCTGTGGTATCGCAGGTTGGGAGCACGTGGAACAGTTACGAGCATATCTCG
>WNFI01022005.1_pt1 | contig 17400 bp, 18 predicted proteins | sample 5400471 | NCBI WGS metagenome assembly WNFI01 (sample SAMN13153348, study PRJNA577476) | soil metagenome | isolation source: 100 cm saprolite on Douglas fir-dominated hillslope | place: USA:California | collected 2013-09-17 | reverse complement strand
TTGTCGGGGACGGCATTGGATACATGGTCGGGCGTCGATTTGGTTTGCCCCTTATTCGCAGATACGGCCGGTACATCCGCCTCGATGAGAATCGATTGCGGGCTACGATACAGGACCCGGCGGCGAGCACAGCACGCACGGCTTTCGCTCGACCGCGTTAGCCTGCTCAAACGAGGCGGGCGCGTTCGACGGCAATGTAGTGGAAGCGCATTTGTCCACCACAAGGAGAAAAAAGCGCCGGCGGCGCGACGAAGTGATGCCGCGCAGCGTGGCAAGGGCGACAAAAATAAAATTCCGAGGCATCTATAACCGTACGGCCTACTGGGCCGAACGCGTGCGTAATGCAGCATTGGTCTGACCGCCTCGACAGCCTGCGCGACGGTGTGCCGCCGTCTCGCCGCGCAGATCGGCGGCCTAGCTTGCTCTCGTTTCGACCCTCGGCAGCGAAGCGTGATATTCATCCACGCTGTCGAGGTCGATCATCGTCTTGCCTCCCATCTTGTAGGCCCTGATCCTCTCATGGTTGATCAGCTCATAAGCCTTGGTCTTTCCGAATTTGCCATAGCGGCAACCATCCTTGAACTCGACGAGCCGGCGCCGCTTGTTGTTATCATTGTCGACCATGGTTCCCGCATGCGCTTCGATGATCTCTGCCACAATCGGATCAAGCCGCGCTGAGTGAAATAGGCATTTCCATGTCGCGACCTTGGTGTCGACGCGGGCTTACCAGGAAGGCGTTGCTTTTGTGGTAGCTGACGAGGTTCCTGCTGACTTATTTCGGCGCCATCTGCGCGCAGCCCAATTGCCCGGGATGCGTTGATCTATATCGGCTAAGGTGACAGGCTCTCTGATGCCGCCGCTATCTCCAGCGCGCCGTAGCGCGCAAATCGGACGGACCGGAAGCGTTGTTGGCAAGCTCGTAGCCTGCCGTCCCCGTGCTCACTTGGCCCCGCAGGGCAGCTTCCGGTGTACAGACGCCATTCAAACTCATAACCTGAAGGTCACAGGTTCAAATCCTGTCCCCGCAACCAGACAAAGCCCTTGAAAATACAACCATTTTCAAGGGCTTTTTTGCTGTCAGGAATTTGACCCGCGGTATGCTTCGTGGAAGCGGCTGCGGGAAAGTTGCGGCGTAGATTCGGCCGTGTCACTCGCGATGTGGTGATAAAATTCGGAAAGCGGCCGCGAATGGCCCAATGATGGACTGGAACGAGAGTTTAGTTCTTTCAATAAGTTAGAAACCGACGTGTGCATCGGGAGATCAAGAAAAATCCTGCGTCGGCCAATCTCAGCAGACGCCGGAAGTGGGGCCGCATCCGATCTGCGAATGTACGAAGAAGTTTCAAGGGCACGGGACAGCGGCGAGCACCAGATGTACACGCGCGTCTGGGCTTCCCGTGCCGCGCCTCGCATCCGCGACGCCTGAGGTGGGCGGAAACTCGAGCGACGGCACAACGCAGCTTCACGCGGCAGTTTCTTAGGTTGCCGTTCGCTTCAGTCAGTGCCGCGAGGCAGTCGTTCTGCCCGCGCCGTACAGCATTGGCTCGAACTGGCAGTGCACGAGCATCTCGGAGACCGAGGCGTTGTTTGGCAGCGTGAGTGCCGTTTCGACCAGTCGGGCGATGTCGCCCGGTTGGCTCATCTCATGACGGGGGATTTCGTCGTCATTCAGTGTCATGTCGGTGGCAACATAGCCCGGGCAGATTCACCGCGACCTATCGATCAACCGTGTCGAGGAAGCGATTGCCCACGCCCAAGCCGGAGGAAAGGTACTGTTCGACATGCGAGCCGGGTAGAAACGCCTGCGAGGTTCCCGCGGGTTGACCGCCTACCAGGGCTAATTGCCAATAAAAGTCGGTTTGCGCTTTTCAATGAAGGCGCGAACGGCTTCCTTGTGATCGTTCGTGCGAGCCGACCGTACCAGGTTTTCAGCGTCATAATCCATGGAGCCGAGCAAGTCCGAATTCAGGGCGTAGTCGAGATTGTCCTTGATGCGGCCAAACCCGATCTGCGGCCCTTCCGAGAGTTGCTTTGCCAGCGCAAACGCAACTTCGCGCAGCTCGCTGTCGGGAACGACGCGATTGACCAGGCCGAGCGCCTCGCATCGCCTTGCATCGAGCCGTTCTGACAAGAACATCAATTCGCGCGCACGCGCGGGGCCAGCCAATCGCGTCAGCAGCCAGTTGATGCCGTAGTCGCCGGTGAGGCCGATCCGGGCATAGCCCGTTGCCATGATCGCGGTTTCCGCCGCGATACGAATGTCGCAGGCCAGCGCGATCGCCATGCCGGCGCCCGCCGCCGGTCCGGGCAGCGCGGCGACGGTCGGCTTCCGAACCGCGACCAGCGCGCCTGTCAGCGTCCGTTGCTTGATCCTCAAATCGGCGACGCGTTCTTCCAGCGGCACTTCCGCTCTGGCTATGCCGCTGCCCATGCCCTTGACGTCGCCGCCCGCGCAGAAGGCGTTGCCGGCCCCGGTGATCAGGATCGATCCGATGTTGGCGTCATCGCCGCATTGCTTGATCATCCGCCGCAGCGCGGGTGTCAGCTGATCCGAAAGCGCATTCCTCGCCTCAGGCCGGTTCAGTGTGATCGTCGCGACCCGGTCGTCGATTTCGCAAAGCAGTTCGTCCGTTCCCGTGTCGATGGATAGCTTGGGCATCGCTTACCTTCCCAGGTCCGCCAGTATGATAAATATCATATAACGGCGGCAGTTCGGATATCAACGGGACTGCCGTCGGTACCCGCATTGGCTCCCCGCATCGACGTTAGCAGCGCCGGGGATCTCGCCGAATGTTCATTTTTGTTCAAGCGTTAGTCAAAAACGTCTTACAGGCCTACCGCGGCGGCCTTGGTTTCCATGTCCGCGATGACCACGGTAAGCCACGATCTGATTGCCTCGATCTTGGTGCTACCTGCATCGCGACGTCGGTAGACGAGATGAAAATCCGGCCGGTCGATCCGCAGCAATTGCGGAACGAGCACCTCGAGATGCCCCGTCGATATCAGCGCCGTCATCAACGGGAACGGCGCCAGCAATACGCCCACGCCCGACTCCGCCATTTGAAGGGCAGCAAGCAAGCTGTCGCTCGACAGACGGAGCTCCCCCACCTTTACCCGGCGATCGACCTTTGAGAACCACCTGTGCCATAGGCCGGGAACGATATTGAGTTCGATCAAAGGCATCTTCGCAATATCGCGCGGCGTTTTAATCGGTCCGAATTTTTCGCGAAGCGATCGATGCGCCAGCGGCCTGATCCGGGACTGGAACAGCCGATGTGATTGCAGTCCGGGATATGGGGGGCCGCCAACCTGGATGGCGGCATCGATCGCCTCCAGGTCGAAATCGACATCGGTATTGCGGGCCTCGAGGCGGAGGTCGAGGGACGGATTCCGCGATTTGAACTCTTCGACGTTGGGAAGGGCGGCGAACATCGCGAAGCTCGGAGAGGCGCTGACCCGGAGCACGCCGTCGGAAGCCTTTTCCGAAAACCGTTCGCCCACCCTGGACAACTCGGCGAGAACCTTGACGACGGCGGCGCCGTAGGCCGAGCCGTCTTCCGTCAGAACCAGTCGGTTGCCCTCCCGGACGAAGAATTTCGAGCGGAAATGATTCTCGAGGGAGTTGATCTGGTGGCTGATGGCCGACTGCGTGAGATGCAGCTCATCCGCCGCCGCTTTGAAACTTCCCAGGCGAACCGCGGCCTCGAATGGCCGAAGCGTCGACATCGGCGGCAAAGGCGAGCGCAAGCGCTGCATGTGAAATCCATTCATGTCGGCACAAGGAAAATCATTTGCCGGCGTTCAGCACGCCTCCCATGCTGGCACCAAACGATAGGGCTGACAATCTTCGGTCCGCAAAGCCGTTCCGAAGGCAGCAAGGAAATAGACCGTAGCGGTCGGGAGGAAAGACATGAACGTAACTGTGAAACCGGTGGAAACCGTCCGATCGACGGAGGCCGAAGCGGCCTCGGCAAAAATATATCATGACCTGCCGCAACCACCGGTCTTTTCCAGCGTGGATGAAGAGCGGCTGCATCGAAAGCAGCGGCTGGCCGCAAGCTTTCGACTGTTCTCCAAGTTCGGTTTCGACGAAGGCGTTGTCGGCCATATCACGGCACGCGATCCCGAGTTTACCGACACTTTCTGGGTCAATCCATTTGGATTGCACTTCAGTCTGATCAGGGTGTCCGACCTGATCCGAGTTGGTCACGACGGCAGGGTCGTCGAGGGTAGCCGTCCCGTGAACGCGGCGGCGTTCGCGATTCACTCGCGCATTCATGCCGCGAGGCCCGATTCCGTCGGTGCCGCGCATGCGCACTCGACCTATGGACGGGCATTCGCGGCGCTCGGCCGAAAACTCGACCCGATCTCGCAGGATGTCTGTGCCTTCTACAACGATCACGCCCTGTATGAGGACTACGGCGGCGTCGCGGTCGAACTGGACGAAGGCCAACGCATCGCCCAGTCGCTTGGTTCATGCAAGGCCGCGATCCTGCAGAATCATGGCCTGCTCACCGTCGGCCAGACCGTGGATGAGGCCGCCTGGTGGTTCATCACCATGGAGCGCTCATGCCAGGTTCAGTTGCTGGCGGAGGCCGCGGCGGCAAGAACCAATGAGCCGTTGAAGATAATATCCGAAAAAGCGGCGGAGCAAGCCCATCACATCATCGGTTCGCCCTTCAGCGGCTGGTTTCAATTCCAGTCGCTCTATGCGCGCATCCTGAAAGAACAGCCGGACTTCCTCAACTGATCCGGTAACAAAAGGGAGGACGTTACAATGAACAAGCACAATGTGCCGCCGCTAGGACCGAACCCCTCAAGCCATATCACCGTAGAGGAACGCAGCGCGCGCGAAAACCTGGCGGCGTTCTATCGCATCTGCCACATGTTCGGCTGGACCGAACTGATCTACAATCACATCACCGCGCGCGTTCCGGGGCCGGAGCGCCATTTCCTAATCAATCAATTCGGCCTGATGTACAACGAGATAACCGCGTCCAATCTCGCCAAGATCGATGTCGACGGTCGCGTGGTCGACGGCACGAGCGTTCCGGTGAATGCACCAGGCTTCACGATTCATTCGGCGATCCATATTGCGCGCCAGGATGCGCATTACATCGCGCACACCCATACCACCGAGGGCGTAACCGTGGCCTGCTCAGAGCATGGATTGTCTCCGCACAATTTCTACGGCGCACAGCTCCACGGTCAGGTTGCGTATCACGATTTCGAGGGCATCTCGATCGACCTCAGTGAACGCGAGCGGCTGGTCAAATCGCTGGGCGACAAGAACTACATGATTTTGCGTCATCACGGCCTCCTGGCCTGCGGTGAAACCGCCGCGGCCGCGTTCTTTCGGATGTATCAGTTGCAGCGAGCGTGTGAGGTGCAGGTGAACACCATGAAGATGGGCCAGGAATTGCGCCCGCTCGACGTGGCGGTGCTCAACCGCACGGCTCAGCAATCGCAGACCGCGGTCGCTAAAGGTTTCGACAAAGACCACGGCTTTGGCGAGGACACCTATGCCGCGCTTGTCCGGCAGCTCGACGCCACGGGCCAGAATTTCCGGGATTGACGCCGTTGTGGCGGGAGTCCGGCACAGGACTTCCGCCGCGATCGTGAACGGCTGATAAAATTCGAAAAACCAATAGGGGGAACGCTTGAGCCAAGCCATCACGACCTACGCGCCGGTTTCACCCGAGACCGGCGATATCGAGCAATCAACCGTCTCCCGCATTTCATACCGGCTGATTCCATTCCTCGTTCTTGCCTATTTTTTCTGTGTGCTCGATCGGGTCAATATCAGTTTCGCCGCGCTGACGATGAACGCGGAGCTCGGGCTATCGCCGCTGGTCTATGGGTGGGGCGCCGGAATCTTCTTCCGGGGCCGACCAGCTTCTCCACCATGCGGTTTTTGCTCGGTCTTGCCGAGGCAGGGTTCTTTCCGGGCATCATTCTCTATCTCACCTACTGGTTTCCGGTCCAATATCGGGCTCGCGTGATGTCCGCTTTCATCCTCGGGGCGCCGCTTTCCGCGGTGCTCGGAGGTCCGATCTGCGGCCTGTTACTCGAGTTGAACAATGTTTTCGGCCTCAAGGGCTGGCAATGGCTATTCCTCGCGGAAGGCGTTCCGTCGGTCGTTCTTGGCGTGGTGACGCTCTACTGTCTTCCCGACAGACCGTCGGACGCAAACTGGCTCTCGCCGGCACAGAAAGCCTGGCTCGAAGCCAAACTCTCGAGCGAACGCAACGCTGTGGAGAAGGTAAAAAAGTTCTCGCTTGCTGAGGCGCTTCGGTCGCCAAAGGTCATCGCCCTCAGTTTCGTCTATTTCGGGATATTGGCCGGTCTTTACGGCGTGCAGTTCTGGTTGCCGCAAATCGTCAAGGGATTTGGACTCTCCAACCTGCAGACCGGCTTTGTCAGTGCGCTTCCATTCGGTTGTGGCGCGCTGGCGATGGTGATCTGGGGCGGTCGGTCCGACCGCAAGCGCGAGCGGGTCGGGCATATCGTGTCGGCGCTCGTGTTGTCTGCGGCAGCACTCGCCGCTTCCGCCTATGCCGGGAATCTCGTGCTGACCATGACGGCCTTGATCGTCGCAGCGATGGCGGGCTTTGCCGCGTTCGGACTTTTCTGGACGCTGCCCACGACCTTGCTGACTGGAGCGGCCGCGGCGGGTGGACTCGCCTTGATCAACTCGATCGGCAGCCTCGCCGGCTTCGGCGGTCCTTATTTGATCGGATGGATCAAGCAAACCACTGGCAGCACGGTTGCGGGTCTGCTTTTTCTTTCGATTCTTCCACTGCTTGCCGCCGTGCTGACGCTGCTTTTGAAGCACGACAACGGCGCCGAATTCGGTGCCAAATCGCCAGATGCTTGACGAGTTCTAAAAAAGAACTATAAATCTCGCCGCTATGGACGGCCGGTAATCGATCCGCCGGTAATTGATCCATGGAAAACGAGGCACCGCACCGTCGGCAGCGGGCCCGCTCGATACAACGGAGGAGAAGCGGCCCCATGTTCAGAGCACCGATGATCGCATGCGCGCTCGTCATGTCGTTGATGGACTGCGCATCCGCCGCTGACGCGCCGGGCGTTACGGCAACCGAGATCAAGGTCGGCGGGATCTTTCCCTTTAGCGGACCGGCCTCATCGATCGGACAGGTCGGCAAGGCCGTCCTGGTCTATGTGCAGTCGATCAACGACCGCGGCGGCATCAACGGCCGCAAGATCAACTATATCGCCTATGATGACGCCTATAGTCCGCCGAAATCGGTGGAGCACGCGAGGAGGCTCGTCGAGAGCGACGAGGTGTCGTTTATTTTCAGCGAGCTGGGGACGCCAGGAAATTCGGCGACCGCGAAATATCTGATGGCCAAGAAAGTGCCGACGGTCGGCATCGTCTCGGGATCGAACAAGTTCACCGACGTCGCGAACTATCCGCTGACCACGACGAGCCTTGTCAGCTTCGATACCGAAGGAAGAATCTACGCCAAGTACCTGACCAAGACGCTGCCGAACGCGAAATACGCGATCCTTTACCAGAACGATGATCTCGGCAAAGATTATGTCAATGCCTTTAAATCCTTACTGAAAGCGGATTTCGACAAGAAGGTCGTTGCAATCTCCTACGAGATCAGCGACCCGACGGTGGATTCGCAAATCGTCAGTCTGAAAAGCTCGGGCGCCGAGGCGCTCGTCATCGGGGGGACACCGAAATTCGCGGCGCAAGCGATCCGCAGGGCCGCTGAAATCGGCTGGAAGCCGACAATCTTGTTGAACTATCCCTCGGGTTCCGTCGGCGCCACGCTCAAACCGGCCGGTCTCGAAGCCTCGACCGGCGTCATCAGCGGGACGATGATGATGGATCCGACCGACTCGCAGTGGGACAATAATGAGGGCATGAAGAACTATCGTGCCTTTGTCGATAAATACATGCCCGGCATCGACATCTCCGACAACAACTACCTGTTTGGCTACGTCCAGGGCATGTTGCTCGAGCACCTGATCCAGCAATGCGGCAACGATCTGTCTCGCGAGAACATCATGAAGCAGGCGAAGAGTTTCAGGGATGTCGCGCTCCCCACGGCGCTGCCCGGCATCCTGGTGAACACCTCTGACAAGATCGACATGAACTTCACCCAGATGCGGTTGCAGCGCTGGACCGGCACGCACTGGGATCAGTTCAGCGAGGTTCTGGACGGGGTGTCGGAATAGCCGTTCACAGGTCGGCGGCTCCGCGAGGGCCGCCGGTGAAATATAATCTTATAGTTCTGAAAAAGAACGATGGTTTGACGACGGAATACCACGCCGGTCAGCACGCTCCCGTGAAGGTCCTAAACGAAAGGTCAGTCAGTGGCAGAACCAACAATCGACATCGAAGCGATCGCTGCGGCGCTTCCCCGCCGCATCCATGAGGTGATGGATCGGTATGTGGCGGAAATCCCCGACCACGCCGCGCTGATCGAGGATGGCACGGTTTGGAGCTATCGCGATCTGGACCGCCATGCGCGCGAGGTCGCCGGACATCTTGTGTCGCTAGGCGTCAGGGCCGGCGACCGGGTCATGATCGTCAGCGAAAACTGCATCGCTCTGGCGACGCTGCTGCTGGCGGCGAGCCGGATCGATGCCTGGGCGATCGTTTCCAATCCCAGACTATCGGCGCGCGAGCTCGACCTGATCCGCGACCATAGCGGTGCACGGCGAATGTTTTTCACCAATCGGGTATCGAACGAAGCGGCGGCTCATGCCTCGCGTTGCCATGCGCAGACGCATTCGATCGGTCCGCTCGATGAAATCGGTGTGACCGCGCTGAAAGAAGGCACCTCCGCGGAGCCGGTCGCGCAGGATCCCGCGAGGCAGGTCGCGGTGCTGATCTATACATCAGGAACCACCGGCACGCCGAAAGGCGTGATGCTCACCCACGAAAATCTGCTGATCAGCGCCAGCATTACCGCTCAATTCCGGCAGATGGGTCCCGAGGACAAGGTCTATGTCGTGCTGCCGATTTCGCACATCGTGGGCATCTCGCTGCTGATCATGACGCTGATGGTCGGCGGCGCCGTTCGATTGGTCAGCCGCTACGACCCGGCCGCGCTGGCAAAGGCGATGGCGGAAGAGGGCATCACGATCCTCAATGGCGTGCCTGCGACCTATCAGCGCCTGCTCGAATACAAAGCGGTCTCCGGCCTGAAGCGGCTCGATCGCGGTTCGCTGCGGATCATTGCGGTAGCCGGTGCGCCGCTCGACCTCAGTCTAAAGCAGCGGGTCGAGCAGGAGCTCGGTCTGTCGCTTTCGAACGGCTATGGCATCACCGAATGCTCGCCGGGGATATCGGGGGTGCGCTACGATGCGCCGCGCGCCGACCATGCGGTCGGAACGTTGCTGCCGGGTGTCGAAGCCCGGGTGCGGACGCTTGATGGTATCCCGGTCGCGAATGGCCAAACCGGGGAGCTTCACGTTCGCGGCCGCAACGTCATGCGCGGCTATTATCGCGATCCGGCGCTGACAGCGGCCGTGATCGACAGCGAGGGCTGGTTCAACACCGGCGATCTCGCGCGCTTCGAGGGTGATGTCCTCTACATCGTCGGCCGCACCAAGGAGATGATCATCCGCTCCGGTTTCAACGTCTATCCCGCGGAGGTCGAGGCGGTGCTCAACTCACACAAGGCCGTGGTCCAGTCGGCGGTGGTGGGTCGCCGCGTCGAAGGCAACGAAGAGGTTGTCGCCTTCGTTCAACTGATTTCGGGTTCGCACGTCACGGCCTCCGACCTGATGGCCGAAGTCGCACCGCAGTTGACGTCCTACAAACGGCCGTCGGAAATCATTGTGCTGGACGCGCTGCCGGCAACCTCGACCGGAAAGATTCTCAAGCACAGACTGGCGGAGAGCCTGAGGGAACCTGGCCGCGTGAGCTAGCCGCCGTAACGAACTTCAGATGCTACGCCGCGTGCGTTCGCGATCTCGGCTTGGCGGCGGGCTCGGCCGATTTCGTCGCGGAGGCGGGACGCGCGCCCGGGCCGGGACGGGTGGTGACTTCCTTCGCCGAAAGCGGTTCGCCGCATTCGGAGCATACCATCACCGGATCGAACAGCTTGCCGCATTTGCGATGCTCATGCAGCAGCGGCCGGCCACGCTCGTCGACCATATGCGTGTCGCCCCAATGCACGATGGCCATCATGATGGGATAAAGATCGAGCCCCTTCTGGGTCAGGATATATTCGTGCCGTTTCGGCGATTCCTGGTAGGGAAGGCGACGCAGGATGCCCATCCTGACTAGCTTCTTCAGCCGTTCGGCGAGCAAATGACGGGTGATGCCGAGCGCCGATTGGAATCCTTCAAACCGCCGGGTGCGCAGAAAGCACTCACGCAGGATCAGAAGCGTCCAGCGGTCGCCGATCACGCCGATCGTCCGCGCGACCGAGCACGGCTCTTCCTCCAGGGCATCCCACTTCATTCCCGTCTCCAAAATACCGCGTTTCGGGTTCGACTCCCGAAACCACTCAGAATTCTAAATAGGTACTAAGGGTGAAGCAACCACCCCGGCATGAATCGGTTGAATATACTAGCTGATCTGCGTTAATGGAATTGACAGTTCTATTTTAGAACTATAAGAAATGATGGTCGGGCTGATCGGTCTTGATGACTTTGGCGCTGGCAGGTTGGCCCATTTTCGCGAGGAGAGGCCGGTGGCAAACCCCCTGAAGGTTGAATTTCAGTTCGACTTCGGCAGCCCGAATGCCTATCTGGCGGAGTTCGTCATCCCCTCCATCGAACGCCGCACCGGCGTGAAATTCGAATATGTGCCGGTTCTGCTTGGCGGGATCTACAAGGCGACCGGCAACATGTCGCCGAGTGACTCGCTTCGCGGCATCAAGAACAAGCCGGAATACCAGGCGCTGGAGACGCAACGCTTCCTCCGTCGGCACAACATCACCAAATTCCAGCAAAATCCGTTCTTCCCGGTCAACACGCTGATGCTGATGCGCGGCGCGGTTGCGGCCCAGTTCGAAGGTCTGTTCGAGCCTTATTTTCGTGCCGCCTATCACCACATGTGGGCGGAACCGAAGAAGATGGACGATCTGGAAGTCTTTCGGGAAGCCTTCAAATCCTCCGGCATCGATATTGACCGCCTGATCGCGCGCGCCCAGCAGGACGACGTCAAGAAGCGCCTGATCGATCTGACCAACCATGCCGTCACCAGGGGCGCGTTCGGTTCGCCGACGTTCTTCGTTGGCGAGGAGATGTTTTTCGGCAAGGATCAGTTGCGCGACGTTGAAGAAGCGATCGTCGAGCAGAAAAGCCAGCTGGCGAAGGCGGGCTGAGCGGCGATTTCCGCCGCGGCACCTCGCGCTGTAACAGACAACTCAAGGGAGAATTTCATGCCCGGTCCGCTCAACGGCGTTCGTGTCCTCGACCTCACCGGCGTCGTCTCGGGTCCATTCGCGACCATGTTCCTGGCGGACCAAGGCGCCGACGTCATCAAGATCGAGCCGATCGGTGGCGACATCACCCGCCGCAGCCGCGCCAGCATCGACAAGAACGGCGAATTCTCCGCGCTGTTCATCTCGTCGAACCGCGGCAAGCGCTCACTGTCGATCGACGTGAAGAGCGAGGCTGGCCGCGAGGTGCTGGCCAAGCTGGTCGCGCAAGCCGATGTGCTGGTGCAGAATTTCCGTCCCGGTACGATGGAGCGCCTGGGCCTCGGCGCCGATGAATTGCGGCAGCGTCATCCGCGCCTGATTTATGTGTCGATCAGCGGCGTCGGCGAGACCGGCCCCTATGTCAAGAAGCGGGTCTACGACCCGATCATTCAGGGTCTATCGGGTTTTGCGGACATCCAGTCGCAGCCGGTGACCAACCGTCCGCAGATGATCCGCACCATCGTCTGCGACAAGACGACCGCGGTCATGACGGCGCAAGCGGTGGCCGCAGCACTCTATGCGCGTGAGAAAACCGGCAAGGGCGACCACATCAAGGTCGCCATGCTCGATGTGATGATTTCGTATTTGTGGCCGGAAGGCATGATGCAATATACCGTGGTCGGCGCTGAGGCGACGGCAGGTGATCCGAACGACAGGCCCGATCTCGTGTTCAAGACCAGCGACGGCTACATCACGGCTGGAACGATTTCGGATTCGGAGTGGCAGGGGTTCTGCAAGGCGACGCGCGATCCTGAATTGGCCAACGATCCGCGTTTTGCTACGCCGGGCGGACGTAGCGTCAATGCGACCGCGCGCATCAATAAGATGCAGGAATATATCGCCCAGCATTCAACCGCGGAGTGGCTCGAGAGACTTGATGCCGCGGACGTGCCGTGTGCGCCGATCCTGCGTCGCGGCGAGATCATCCATAACGAACAGGTGGTGGCGCGCGGCATCATCACCGAATTCGACCAGCCGACCGTTGGACGGGTGCGCCAGCCAAAGCCCGCCGCGCGATTTGAGCTCAACGAATCCGCGATCGGCGGCCCGGCTCCGCGTATCGGCGAGCACTCCCGCGAGGTGCTGGCCCAACTCGGCTATGATGAGCGTTCCATCGAGAAGATGGTGAGCGACAAGGCGGTCCGGCTGGCGGGCTAGGCGGTTACAGCTCTGCACCGATACGATGCAGGGCGTGCGAGACGTTCGAGATAGGGCTGCGCGTTGTCACAGATCCCGACGCCGTAGGCGACCGCCCAATCGAGACAGGTCGTGAGCAGGATATCCGCGCTGGTGAAATGATCGCCCATCAAATAAATGCGGTCATCGCGCAAGGCTTTTTCAACGTGCCGCAATTGTTCCCGGAAATACTCGCCGGCCTTGGCGACGACTTCCGGCGCGATGCCATAAATCGGTCCAAGCGCGTCGGCCCGGTGTCGCCGCATCACATACAGGCTGGTCGAGTCGAGTTCGGTGACGATGAAGAAGCACCACTCGAGCCAGGCCGCATAGTCGCGTTGCGTCGTGGGTATCAGCGCGCGATCCGGGCTTGAATAGGTGCTCGACAGATAGGCGACGATCGCCGCGCTTTCGCCGATACAGAAATCGCCGTCCTGCAGCAGCGGCACCTTCTGGCGCGGATTGAGCGTGGTGTATTCCTCGGTCTTGGTCTCGCCGGTACGGGGGCCGATCGGTTTGACCTTGTAGGGCAGGCCCAGTTCGAACATCGCCCAATGCGGGCGGACCGTGCGGCTGGTGCCGACGCCCCATAGGGTCAGATCCGGTGTGCCGGTCATCTCACCATTTCTCCCCGGCCGGGCGAAGGTCGAGTTCGTGGGTCCAGCCGTCCTTGGCCTGCTGGTGCGCGAACCAATAGGCCTCCGCGATCGAATCCGTCTTGGTGAGGCTGTCGGGCGCGATGTCCTTGGCTTCGACGCCGCTTGCCGCCTTCAGGCGCGCGTGGATCGCCGCGCTGTCGATGGCGGCGTCGATGATCAGGTGCACGACGTGAATGTTCTTCGGCCCCAACTCGCGGGCCATGGCCTGGGCCACCGCGCGCAGCCCGAATTTCGCCGACGCGAATGCGGCAAAGCCCTTGCCGCCGCGCAGGCTGGCGGTCGCACCGGTGAAGAGGATGGTGCCGCGGCCCCGCGTCGTCATGACCCGCGCCGCCTCGCGTCCCACCAGGAATCCCGCGTAGCATGCCAGCTCCCAGGCCTTGAAGAACAGCTTCTCGGTGGTCTCGATCAGCGGCTTGTTGACGTTCGAGCCGGCATTGAAGAGGCACACTTCGATCGGCCCGATCTCCTTCTCGACCTTGGTAAAGAGCGCCTGGACCTCGGATTCCTGGCGGGCGTCCACGCTGAAAGCATGTATCTTGTGGCCGGCCGACGTAAGCTCGTCGACGAGCCCCTGCGACTTGGCGCCATCGCGGCGGCAAATACAAACGGTATAGCCGCCTTTGGCAAAACGTCGCGCCACCGCGGCGCCGATCGCGTCGCCGGCACCCACAAGCATAGCCACCTTCTGCGCTTCCATCTCAGGCTTACCCGTAAGTTCTCATTTGGAACGAAATGATTAATCCCCGGCGCTTCGATTGTAAATCGCTTTCTTGCCGAATGTCGTTCAAATACGGTGTCATGCTTGGCATGAGAAAATCTTCTCCATGCCGGTCCATCGATACCAATTGACGAGTTCTAAAAAAGAACGTTTAATTCGATGCGTCGGATGCCTCCGGCCTTCGGAGGCCACAGACGAATAAATGGACGGATAACAAGCAGGACGGTGCCGGCCGCGATGGCCGCCGATCCTGCGTTTACCGGATGAGGAGATGCGCTTGCAGAAGAGAAACGCGACCGTGGCCGTGATCGGCGCCGGCGATTATATCGGCGGCGAGATCGCGAAGAAGTTCGCATCCGAGGGGTTCACGGTGTTCGCGGGCCGCCGCAATGGCGCCAAGCTGGACCCGCTGGTGAAGTCCATCGAAGTCGCCGGCGGCGAAATCCACGCGCGTTCGCTGGATGCGCGCAAGGAGGAGGAGATCGTCTCTTTCCTTGGCGATGCCGACAAGCATGCGCCGCTCGAGGTCTGCATCTTCAACATCGGCGCGAACGTCAACTTCCCGATCCTCGATACCACCGAACGGGTGTTCCGAAAGGTCTGGGAGATGGCCTGCTATTCGGGCTTCCTGGCGGGCCGGGAGGCGGCGCGGCTGATGCTGCCGCGCGGCGGCGGCAATATTTTCTTCACCGGCGCCACCGCCAGCCTGCGCGGCGGCACCGGTTATGCCGCCTTCGCCAGCGCCAAGTTCGGCTTGCGCGCGGTGGCGCAGGCCACCGCGCGCGAGCTTGGTCCTAAAAACATCCATGTCGCGCATCTGATCATCGATTCCGGTGTCGACACCGAATGGGTGCGGCAGCGCCGGGTCGAAGCCCTGGGACCGAATGCGCTCGACAATCCGGATCTTTTGATGCCGCCGTCGTCGGTCGCCGAGTCCTATTGGCTGCTCTATCAGCAGCCGAAGAGCGCCTGGACGTTTGAACTGGAAATTCGCCCGTTCGGCGAGAACTGGTGACGGGAATCCGCCGTGGAACTGCAGCTTTCCAGTGAAGATGCCGCGTTTCGGGACGAGGTGCGCGGATTTATCGCGGAAAATTACCCGCAGGAAATGCGCGTTGCAAACCCGGAGACCGATCTCTCCAAGGAGCAGATGCTGCTGTGGCATCGGATCCTCCACAACAAGGGTTGGATCGCGCCGCTATGGCCAAAGCAATATGGCGGACCCGGCTGGTCGATCACGCAGCGCTTCCTGTTCGAGCGAGAGACCACGCGCGCCGGAACGCTGCCGCCGCTGGCGTTCAGCGTCACCATGGTCGGGCCGGTGATCTACACGTTCGGAGGGCGACCACTATATCGTCAACGGTCACAAGACCTGGACCACACTGGCCCAACACGCCGACTGGATATTTTGTCTGGTGCGCACCGATCCCGCGGCAAAACCCCAGAGCGGAATATCGTTCCTGCTGATCGACATGAAATCGCCGGGCGTCTCGGTGCGGCCGATCATTACGATCGATGGCTCCCATGAGGTGAACGACGTATTCCTGGAAAATGTCCGGGTCCCGGCCGAAAACCTGATCGGCGAGGAAAACAAAGGCTGGACCTATGCCAAATTCCTGCTGGGCAACGAACGCACCAGCATGGCCGGGATCGGCCGCTCGACCCGGACCCTGAACCGCCTGCGCAACATCATCGAGAGCGAAATCCCTCGGGACGATCCGGCATATTTCGAGTTCATCAAGGAGATCGCGCGCATCGAGCTCGATGTTCTCGCGCTTGAGGCAACCGAGCTTCGGGTGGTGGCGCAGATGTCGCGCGGGATAGACCCCGGCGCGGCGGCGTCGCTGTTCAAGATCAGGGGCACCGAAATATTCCAGGAGATCACCGAGCTCACGCACCGGGCGATTGGAAATTACGGTCTTGCGATCCGCGAGCACCCAATGGGCGCCAACCACTTCATGCCGGGGCCGGAATACGGGCACACCGCATCCGAGCACTATCTGAACTCGCGCAAGCTCAGCATCTACGGCGGCTCAAACGAGATACAGCGCAACATCATCGCAAAAGCGGTTCTGGGTCTCTGACCCGGCGCGTGAGAGAGGGCGAATGGACATTCAATTGACGGAAGAGCAGGAACTTCTGCGCGCGAGCGTCCAGCGTATGTTGCGCGATCAGTATGGCTTCGATGCGCGCCGCAAGATCGTCGCGACCGAAGAAGGCTGGAGCCGCAAACATTGGGCTTCGTTTGCCGAGCTAGGACTGCTGGCGGCGCCGTTTTCCGAGGACGCGGGTGGGCTAGGCGGCGGCCCGCTGGCCACGATGATCGTGATGCAGGAATTCGGCCGTCATCTGGTGGTCGAACCCTTTTTCGAGACGGTCGTGCTTTGCGGCAGCTTGATCGAACATTTCGGGTCCGACGACCAGAAGCAGCAATTCATTCCGGAAATTATCGCGGGTAATTCGATCTGGGCGCTGGCATGGACCGAGAAGGGGTCGCGATACGACCTCAACAACGTGACCATGACCGCAAAACGGGACGGCAGCGGTTTTATCCTGAACGGTGAAAAGGCCGCCGTGATCGGCGCTCCCTGGTCGGACTGGCTGATTATTTCGGCGCGTATATCGGGCGATCGCAGCGATCGTGACGGGGTGAGCCTGTTCATCGTCGACCGCCGCGCCGCCAATCTTGACTTGCAGAATTTCAAGACCATCGACGGCCGCAGCGCGGCCGAAATCAGGCTGCGCGACGTGAAGGTCGACGCCGGCATGCTGCTGGGGGCGGAAGGCAAGGGCGTCTTCGCGCTGGAGCAATGCCGGGATATCGCCATCGCCGCGCTCTGCGCCGTAGCGGTCGGCGCCATGGCGGAATTGAATGCGGTGACCCTGGAATACGCCAAGACCAGGAAGCAGTTCGGCGCGACGCTTGGAAGCTTTCAGGTGCTGCAACACCGGATGGTGGACATGTTCATCGCGCACCAGGAAGCCATCTCACTGATGCAGCATCTCAGCCTGAGCCTCGTGACAAGGGAACCCGGCGGCTCGAAGCTCGCCGCCGGGGCGAAATCGAAAATCGGTTACGCGGCCAAGTTCATCGCCGAGTAGGCGGTGCAGCTCCATGGCGGCATGGGCATGAGCGATGAGCTCAATGTCGGTCACTATTTCAAGCGGATATCGTCGTTCAACATCCAGTTCGGCGATCCCGCCTATCACATCCAGCGCTATGCGCGGCAAAGCTGAACGTACCCGTGAGCTTACTCCAGGACAGAGGTGAGAGATGATCGAGGCAGTGATCGTATCCACGGCCCGCACGGCCGTCGGCAAGGCCTATCGCGGCGCCCTCAATAATACCGAGGGGCCGACCATGGCGGGGCATGTGATCGCAGAGGCGATCAAGCGCGCCAACATTGCGCCTGACGAAGTCGAG
>WNFI01100862.1_pt1 | contig 17411 bp, 15 predicted proteins | sample 5400471 | NCBI WGS metagenome assembly WNFI01 (sample SAMN13153348, study PRJNA577476) | soil metagenome | isolation source: 100 cm saprolite on Douglas fir-dominated hillslope | place: USA:California | collected 2013-09-17 | reverse complement strand
CGCCGCTCACCGCGCCGGGCAGCGAAGCAGTCTGCGTCCAGTGGGCGCCGCTGTCCTGCGTGAAGTACGCGCTGGAGTAGTCGCTGACCGCCCACTGCCCCGCCGCCTTCGGGTTCGCGCTGACGGAGATGAGCTGCCTCGAGAAGTTCCCGGCGGTGCCGCCCCCGTACAAGGCGATGGTGCCGTTGGCCTTCGTCCAGCCGGTGGCGCCTGCGCCGTCGTGCGTGACATAGACGGTGTTGGTGCCGAAGGCCGGCGTGCAGCTGGTCGCGGCAGGATCGCAGGCGCTGTTGTTGATCACGGTGATGAAGCTCTGCCCGCCCGCGTCGGCCTGGTCGGAGGTCAGCTTCATGAAGAAGTTCGACCCATAGTCGACGTTGCAGCCGCCGGTCGGGTTGAGGATCTGTGTCTGCGGCTTGCAGATGCCGGTCATCGCCGGCGCGAAGCTGCTTCCGCAGTCGACGCTGCGATAGACGACGCCGTAGATGGTGCCGAGCAGGAGCGAGCCCCAGCGCCCCACGCACCCCGCAGGCGCCGCGTTGGAGTGGGAGATGCCGATGCCGACCGCGAACCCGTCGGCGCCGATCAGCTGGTTGAAGACGGTGGGCGCGGCGGCGACGCGCAGCCGGGTGCCGTTGTCCTGCAGTCCGCCGATCATGGTGGTGTTGGTCGAATCGTGGAGATCGGTGGCGATGCTATAGGCAAGGTGCGTCACCAGACCGCGCCCGAGCCGCCCCTCGAAGTGAGGCGCGGTGGCGGTCGAGGTGTCGTCGGGCAGCGCGGTAAACGCGTCGCTGGAGCGGAAGATTCCGCCGTCGGTGCCGGCGTAGAAGCAGGGCGTTCCGGCGGGGACGGTGGTCGCCGTCCGGTTGGGCGTGACTCCGCAGTATCGCGGCAGCTCCTTCGGCGACAAGCTGACCGCCATGGTGTGCCAGTCGGCATGGACGTAGGGCAGCGCCGAGCAGCTCGAGCAGAGCGGCGAGTTGGGCAGCCAGTCGGTCAGCACCCGCCAGCTTGCGCCGGCGTCGTCGCTGCGCACCATCGCGAGGTTGCCGCCGACGAAGACCTTGTTGTGATCGCGCGGGTCGACGAGGATGGCCTGGTTGTACCAGGCCTGGTCGTGGATCACGTCGAGGTCGGGCTGGTCCTGCGTCCAGTTGATGGGCTGCGTACAAGGCCCCGAGGCGCCGCAGAAGCCGCCGGTGCCTCGCCCGGTGCCGGCTGCATCCATGCCCAGGCTCGCCCAGGCGCCGCCGCCGTTCTGCGAGAGGAAGACGTCGAGCTGGTCGCTGCCGCCCGCGTTCGCCGCCAGCAGATAGACGTACGCGCCGGCGGGATTGCCCGAGTCGGAGCGGGCCGCAGCGAGCGTCATGCGGCCGAGCAGCGAAGTCGGCAGGTTCGTGTTCGAAGCGACGAAGGAGACGCCGTTGTCGGTGGAGAGAAACACCGAGCTGGAGCAGGTCGCGAGCCAGCGTGAGGCCCCCACCCAGGCGACGCTCCAGCAGTCCGACGCGCCGCCGAGGTCCTTGTACGTCCACGGTCCGCCTTCGATCTGGCGGAAGAGGCCTTCGTTGGTGGCCACCAGCACCGCGCCGGTGCCGGACGGATCGACGACGATCTCGCGCACGGAGGTAGCGAGGTGGCCGCCGCTGCCGGTGAGCGTCGCCGGACCCAGCCAGGTCGCGCCGCCGTCGAGCGAAGTGTAGAAGCCCGGCGTCTGCACGTCGAAGGGGTCGCCCAGGCCGAGGAAGAGCGTGTCGGGACTGTTCGGATCGAGCGCGAAGGCGCCCACCGACTGCGAGCCGATGCCGGAGGTGATCGAGGTCCAGTGCGGGCCGGCACTCGAGGTGATGGCGCTCTGGGCGTCGAAGGTCTTCCACACGCCGCCCCCGGCCGTGGCGGCGTAGAGGATGTTCGGGTCGGACGGATGCGGGACGATGCGGCGCATGCGGCCCGAGTCGCTGGCGGTCTGGATGAGCGGCGAGAGCTGCGTTCCCGACCAGGGGCCGAGGTTGATCCAGCTTCCGGCCGGCCCGGCGCCGGCGGTCTGCAGGGTCGCGGCGTTGCGCAGCGGCTGCTGGCCGATGCCCCACTTCGCCGCCTCCTTCGCGGCTTCCTGCAGCTGGATGACCTGCGCCTCCGCCGGCGGCGAGCCGTACATCTGCTCGCGCGCGCGCACGCGACCGGTGGCGTCGTCGGCTTCCTGCGCATGCGAGGCGGGGGCGATCGCAAGCGCCACTGCGAGCGCGAAGCGAAAGGGCACGGCAACTCCGGGTTGCAAAGAGGATTTGGCGCGCATGGGAACACGCTCGCCCGGCAGGCCGATTCGAGCCATCGGATCCCCGTCCGATCCGGTCAGACGTCAGGGCAGGTCGGCGGCGATCAGCCAGCGGCGAAGACCTGCAAGAGACCCCAGACGAGGCCTGCCAGAAGCCACGGCGCCACCAGGCCGTACGCTGGCCAGAACATCTGCCGCCGCAAGAGGCCTGCCAGCGCGCCCACGACGAGCCCGGCGCCGCTGGACCACGCGAGCCAGTGCAGCACCGGATCGCTCGAGGCGCTCTCGAAGAGCCGCTGCAGTCCGGTGCCCGCCGCCAGCGCCGCCGCGGGGACGAAGAGCGCCAGCAGCGCGCGCCAGGGCACGGGCTTCGCGGCGGGCCGCGGCGGAGGGAGCAACTCCTGGATGTCGGGACTACTCACGCTCCGGCACCTCGGCACCCCGCGTCCGCTTGCTCAAGAACGGCGCCTCGAAGTTGTAGATGGCGTCGATGCTGACGTTGCGGAACCTTTCTTGTTGAAGCGCCATCCGCTCCAGCTCGAAGCAGAGCGCGCGCGCGTCGACCGCGCCCTTCTTCTTGCGCCGTCTGATCTCGCGCCGGATGACCGCGGTCATCTCGCGCGGGTGATACGTGAAGCTGGTCGAGAACTGGAAGGTGCGGTCGACAGGCACCAGCCGCGCCTCGAAGAGGTCGCCGATCTCGAGTCCGTGCATCTGCCGCCGCTCGTTGACGTCGAAGTCGCCGCCGGTGATGGCGTCGCGCACCCGCACCTGTCCCGGGCGCGGCCGCGAGAAGAACCCGCGCCTGCCCCGGTACTCGTAGATGGAGAGCCGCGACTTGGTGAACCCCAGCAGCACGTCCTTGTCCTTGCCGGGCAGCTCGGCGCCCTTCTCGCGCAAGTAGCGCTCCACGGGTGTCGCGCCGTCGGCCTGCTTGCGGTCGAAGAGGAACCAGTTGAAGAAGGCCTGCGTCCGCTGCTCGTAGCAGCGATCGTCCTCGTGCACCTCGCCGCCGGTCTGGGCGAAGTACTCCTCCTTGCCCTTGACGAGGTCGTCGACGTGGGGACCCATGTACTGCAGGAGCGTGTCGATCTGCGGCTGGATCATCGATCGGGTGCTCCTTCGATCATCTGCACTAATCTTCGGAAGAGGTAGCGCGAGTCGTGCGGGCCCGGGCTGGCCTCCGGATGGTACTGCACGGCGAACATGCGCAGGTCGGGGGCGGCGATGCCCTCGACCGTGCCGTCGTAGAGGTTGACGTGCGTCACCTTCACTTTGCCCTCGAGCGATTGGGCCTCGACCGCGAAGCCATGGTTCTGCGCCGTCATGTCGATTTTGTCGCCGATCACGTCGTGGACCGGGTGGTTTCCGCCGCGGTGTCCGAACTTGAGCTTGTAGGTCTTGCCGCCCATCGCCAGCGCGAGGATCTGGTTGCCGAGGCAGATCCCCATCACCGGAACTCTTGCCAACAGATCCCGCGCCTGCTTGTCGGCGCCCACGACGGCGGCGGGGTCGCCTGGGCCGTTGGAGAGGACGACGCCGTCGGGCTTGCGGGCGAGGATCTCCGCGGCCGGCGTGCGCGAGGGGACCACGGTGACTCCGCAGCCCACGTCCACCAGCTGGCGGAGGATGCCGCGCTTGACCCCGTAATCGACGACCACCACCTCGTGCCGCTTCGGCTGCGGCGTGCGACCCTCCACGCCTTGCTCCCAGCGGTACGGCGCGCGGGTCGAGACCGGCGTCGCCAGATCCTGCCCTTCCATGCCCGGCGCCTTGCGGGCGCGCTCGACCAGCGCCCGCGGCGACGCGCCGGTCGCGTCGATGATGCCCATCTGCGCGCCGGTCTCCCGCAGGATGCGGACCAGCTTGCGGGTGTCGACGCCCTCGATGCCGACCAGCCCGTTCTGCTCGAGGAACCTGGGCAGCGAGAGCTGCGAGCGCCAGTTCGACGGCTCCCTGCAGACGCGCCGGGCGATGAGGCCCGCCGCCTGCGCCCTTTCCGCCTGCTCGTCGCCGAGGTGGATGCCGTAGTTGCCGACTTCGCTGACGGTGAAGGTGACGAGCTGGCCGGCGTAGGACGGGTCGGTGAGGATCTCCTGGTAGCCGGTGTGGCTGGTATTGAAGACGACCTCGCCGATCGTCTCGCCGCCGGCGCCGACGGCCACGCCCTCGAACACTTCGCCATTCGCCAGCGCCAGCGTCGCCTTCTTCACTTTCCCTCCTCCGATGCTCCGCCCTTGCGGGCTCCGCCCATCGCCGGTGGAGCCGGCTCCCCGTCCAATACTCCGCCCTTGCGGGCTCCGCCCGTCGCCGGCGGAGCCGGCTCTCCGTCCAATACTCCGCCCTTGCACTCCGCCCTTGCGGGCTCCGCCCGTCGCCGGCGGAGCCGGCTCCCCGTCCAATACTCCGCCCTTGCGGGCTCCGCCCGTCGCCGGCGGAGCCGGCTCCTCCACATGCACCTGCCTGCCCGCTACGAACGTTCTCAGCACTTTCCCGCGCAGCGTCCAGCCCGCGAACGGGCTGTTGCGCGAGCGGGAGTAGAACCGCTGGGGATCGACTTTCCATTCATGTTCTGCGTCGACGACGATCACGTCGGCGACCGCGCCCGGCGCAAGCGTGCCCGCCTGCAGGCCGAAGGCGCGCGCAGGGCCCGACGTCAGCCGCTCCACCGCCCGGGAGAGCGGCAGCTCGCCCCTCCGCACCAGCGCGAGCGTGAGGGCGAGCGAGGTCTCGAGGCCGACCACGCCGTTGGCCGCGTGGATGAACTCGACGTTCTTGTCGAGGACTCCGTGCGGCGCGTGGTCGGTGGCGATGGCGTCGATGATGCCGTCGCTGAGCGCGCCGACGATGGCCTGCCGGTCGCTCTCGGCGCGCAGCGGCGGGTTCATCTTGGCGTGCGTGTCGTAAGGCTCGGCGGCAGGCGGCCCGCCCGGAACGGAAGCGGGCGCGCCGGCGACCGCCTCGTCGGTGAGCGTGAAGTGATGCGGCGTCGCTTCCGCCGTCACCCGCACGCCGCGCGACCTGGCCTCGCGGATGGCGCGCACGCTGCCGGCGGCGCTGACGTGCGCGACGTGCAGGCGCGCACCCGAGAGCTCGGCGAGGAGGATGTCGCGCTGGACCATCGCCACCTCGGCGGCGGCAGGAGCGCCGGGCAGCCCGAGGCGCGTGGCGACGGGGCCCTCGTTCATGCAGCCGCCGGCAGCGAGGCTCAGGTCCTCGGCGTGGACCATCACCGGCAGGTCGAGGTCGCGCGCGTATTCGAAGGCGCGACGCATCACGCCCGCGGACATCACCGGCCGTCCGTCGTCGGTGAGGCAGACGCAGCCGGCGTCCTTGAGCTCGGCCATGTCGGCGAGCTGCTCGCCGTTGCTCCCGCGGGTGATGGTGCCGGCGGGAAGGACGTGCGCGAAGCCGGCCTCGCGCCCTCGCGCGGCCACGAAGCGCGCCACTGCGGCGGTGTCGCAGACGGGCCTGGTGTTGGGCATCGCCACCACGGTGGTGACGCCCCCTGCTGCCGCAGCGCGCGTGCCGGTGGCGATGGTCTCCTTGCCTTCCTCGCCCGGCTCGCGCAGGTGGACGTGCAAGTCGACGAGGCCGGGAAGCACCCACCGGCCGCGGCAGTCGATCACCTGGTGGACCAGCTTCTCCGCCGGCGTCGCCGGCTGCTCGCGGATGGCGGCGATGCGCTCGCCGTCGATGAGGACCGTCCTCGTCCCGTCGATCTTCTGCGAGGGATCGATCACCCTCCCTGAGTCGAGGATGATCATCTCTTCCATCCGTCATCCAGCTTGAACTCGAATGTTGCGAATCTTGCGGTCATGGACTGACCTCGGCGCGCAGGCAGAGGGCAAGGGTCGCCATGCGGACTGCGACGCCCGAGTCCACCTGGTCCATGACCAGGCTGCGCGGGCTGTCGAGGACCTCGCTGGTCAGCTCGACGCCGCGGTTCACCGGCCCCGGATGCAGGACCAGCGCGTCCTTGGGCAGCATCTCCAGCGTGTGCGCGTTCAATCCCCAGGTGCGCGCGTAGTCGCGGGCGCCAGGCAGCCGCGCGTCGGCGATACGCTCGTTCTGGATGCGCAGCGCCATCACCGCGTCGGCGCCGGTCAGCGCTTCGCGCAGCGACGCCGCCACCGTGCAGCCCAGCTTCTCGATGCCGGGCGGAATCACCGTCGAGGGCCCGCCGACCCGCACCTGCGCTCCCAGCTTGCCGAGGCAGTGGATGTTCGAGCGCGCCACGCGGCTGTGGGTGATGTCCCCGACGATGGCGACGGTCTTGCCCTCGAGCGTGCCCCACCGCTCGCGCAGCGTGAGCGCGTCGAGGAGCCCTTGGGTCGGGTGCTCGTGCGCGCCGTCGCCGGCGTTGATCACGCTCGCCCGCACCGCGCGCGCCACCAGCCGCGGAGCGCCGGCCGCGGGATGGCGGACCACCAGCGCGTCGATCCCGATGGCATCGAGGTTGCGCACGGTGTCCTCGAGCGATTCCCCTTTGGCGACGCTGCTCGCGTCCTTCTGGAAGCTGAGCACGTCGGCGCCGAGCGCCCGCGCCGCCACCTCGAAGGAGCTGCGCGTGCGGGTGCTGTTCTCGAAGAAGAGCGTCACCACCGTCCGCCCGAGCAAGAGGCCGCGCCGGTCTTTCGCGGGCACCAATGGTTCCCCGCGCGCCTTGGCACGCTCGCGCTTGAAGGTGGCCGCGAGCCCCAGCAGCGCTTCGATCTGGTCGCGCGTCAGGGTTTCGAGCTCGAGCAGGTGGCGCGGGAATTCCACCGTTCAGACTCCGTGCAACAATCTGCGGGCGAAGTGCGGGGAGAGTCCTGCCTCGAGGATCTTCCGCGCCGTCTTGTCGGCGTTGTACGGCACGCGGTGGAACTCGACCGTCTTCTCCGCGTCGTCCCACACTCCGTAGCAGGCGCGCGGGTCGTAGTCGCGCGGCTGGCCGCAGCTGCCGATCGAGCAGAGGTACGTGTTGCCGTCCTCGATGCGCACGCGCTCGGACCAGATGTCCTTCACCGTCGCGCCGAGGAGAAACGCGCGCTGCAAGTGCGAGTGGCCGATGAAGGTCAGGTGCGCGAGCTTCCCGGCGCGGACGAGCAGATCCTCAGCCTGCTCCAGCGCGAAGACATACTCGAAGGCGGAGGGCTCGCGCGGCGAAGCGTGGCCGAAGGTCACCCCGCCCTCGACCTTCTGGTAGGGCAGGCCGCGCAACCAGTCCATGTTCTCCTTGGAGATGTGGAGCGCGGTCCAGTCGAGCACCTCGCGCGCGGCGGCGTAGTAGTAGCTGTAGTCCATCCGTCCGGCGACCGCGGCGTCGTGGTTGCCGAGCACCGTGAACTGACACCGGGCGCGGACCAGATCGCAGGCAGCGTTGGGATCTGCCCCATAGCCCACCGTGTCGCCGAGACAGACGAAGCGATCGACCCGCTGCCCCTCCGCCGCCGCAATGCACGCCGTCAAAGCCTCGAGGTTGGCGTGAATGTCGGTCAATATGGCGGTCCGCATCTGCGCCGCCCTGACTACACCGCCGCGCCGCGCACTTCAAGCGCGCCGCGAGCGCCGTTTTCGTCGGGAACCCGTCACTTCGTCGCCTCATGCGACCTTGCCCGGCAGCTCCTCGAAATGCACCAGCGAGCGGAAGGCGTCGAAGCGCCGCCGCACCTGCGAGAGGTCGAGGTCGCGCAGCCGGTCGAGGCTGAACTTCTCGACGGTGAAGGAGGCGATGGTCGATCCCATCACCGTCGCCTGCCGCAGCGCGGCGGGATCGTTGGTGTTCAAACGATCGAGCAGGCCCAAAAAGCCGCCGGCGAAGCTGTCGCCGGCCCCGGTGGGGTCGACCACCTCCGCGATGGGAAAAGCCGGCGAGTAGAAGCTGGAAACGCCAATGCTGCGCCCTTCGGGCTCCGCCCGCATGCCGGCAAAGCCGACGTGCTCCCTGTCGACCAGCAGCGCGCCGTACTCGCCCCGCTTCACCACCACCGACTTGGCGCCCATCTTCTGCGCCGCCCGCGCGGCCTTGAACACGTTGGCCTCGCCCGCCAGCTGGCGCACCTCGCCGTCGTTGACCATGAGAACGTCGACGCGCGGCAAGAGCTCGAGGAGCGCAGCCCGCTTGCCGGAGATCCAGAAGTTCATCGTGTCGGCGCAGACCAGGCGCGGGTTCTCGGCCTGCTCGAGGACGCGCATCTGCAGCACCGGGTCGATGTTGCCGAGGAAGATGCGCTCGGCCCTGCGCGCCTGGGCCGAGAGCTTGGGCTCGAATTTCTCGAAGACGTTGAGCTGCGTGTCGAGCGTCTGGGCGGCGTTCATGTCGAAGCCGTACCTGCCCTTCCAGCGGAAGGTGCGCCCCGGCACCTTCTCCAGGCCTTCGAGCGAGACGCCGCGATCCTGCAGGAACTGCAGATCGCCCATGGGAAAGTCGTCGCCCACCACCCCGACCACCGACACCTTGGTGAGCAGGCTCGCCGCCGCGGCGAAGTAGGTGGCGCTGCCGCCCAGCACGTTCTCGCGCGAGCCGAAGGGCGTCTCCACCGAATCGAGCGCGACGCTTCCCACCACCAGGAGGCTCATCGGAATCTGTCCCCAATCAATAGCGCGAGCCGCTCGCGGGCGGCAGGAGGAATCTGCGCCGGCGCGGTCATCACCGCGGCGTCGAGCGCGTGCCCGCAGCTGCAGCTTCGCGGCCCGAGCCGGCCCAGCGCCAGCGCGGCGTTGCGGACCACCTCGCGCGCCAGCGCGATGTTCTCGCGCATGATCTCCATCACCTGGGCGACGGTCACCGACGCATGGCCCGTGCGCCAGCAGTCGTAGTCGGTGGCGAGCGCCAGCGTCGCGTAGCAGAGCTCCGCCTCTCGGGCGAGCCTGGCTTCCGGCAGCGCGGTCATTCCGATGACCGACACCTTCCAGCTCCGGTACAGCTCGCTCTCCGCGCGCGTGGAAAACTGCGGCCCTTCGATGCAGAGGTAGGTTCCGCCCGCGTGCACCTTTGCGCCGGCGGCGAAGCAGGCGGCCTGCATGTGCTGGTGGAGCTGCGGGCAGACCGGGTCGGCGAAGGCGACGTGCGCCACCACGCCCTCGCCGAAGAAGGTCCTGGGGCGCGCGACGGTGCGATCGATGAATTGCGCCGGCAGCACCAGGTGGCCGGGCTCGATCTCCTCCTTCATCGAGCCGACAGCGGAGACGCTGATCACGCGGGTGACTCCGAGCTGCTTCAAGGCGTGCAGGTTGGCGCGGTAGGGAACTTCCGTGGGCGTCAACCGGTGGCCTTTGCCGTGGCGCGGCAAGAAGGCGAGCTCCTCATCGCCGAGCCGGCCGACGACGACTGCGTCGCTCGGATCGCCGAACGGCGTCGAGAGCTTCTCCTGCCGGACGCCGAGGAGACCGGGAAGATCGTAGAGACCGGAGCCGCCGATGATGCCGAGCACGGCGCGGGTGTCTCTCACGCAGCCCGCCCTCCGTCAAGGAATCGCCGCGCGCCTTTCCTTCTGCCCCTGTACGGCCAGCTGGCCGCAGGCGGCGGCGATGTCGCGGCCGCGGTTCTTGCGCACCATCGAGGTGACGCCGCGGGCGGTAAGCACGCTGCGGAACGCCTGCAGCCGCTCCTGCCCGGGATCGCCGAAACCGAGGCCCGGATTCTCGTTGTAGGGGATGAGGTTGACCTTGACCGGCAGCCCCTTGAGGAGCGCGGCGAGGCGCGCGGCGTCGTCGTCGGAGTCGTTGACGCCGCGCAGGAGCACGTACTCGAAGGTGACGCGGCGGCCCTGCTTGGAGGGAAACTTGCGGACTGCGTCCAGCAGCGCCGCGATGTTCCACTTCTTGTCCACCGGCATCAGCTTCGCGCGCTGCTCGTCGGTGGTGGCGTTGAGCGAGATCGCCAGCTTGACCTGCGTCTCCGCGCCGAAGCGCACGATGTTGGGCACCAGCCCGCTGGTCGAGACGGTGATGTGCCGGTGGCTGAAGTTTGCGCCCTCCTCGTGCAGCGACTGGCGGCCGCGGGCAAAGACACCTTCCTCCGAAACATTGGCGAGCGCGCGCAGGTCAGCGTGGACGCGATAGACCTGGTCGGCGATCTCGCCTGCGGTGAGATTTCGCACCAGGCCCATGGTCGCCGTCATGCAGAAGCTGCAGCCCATCGCGCAGCCGACCTGCGTCGAGACGCAGAGCGTGCGGCGGATGCGCGTCGCCGGAAACTCCTCGTCCGCTTCCGGATCGAAGCTCTGCGGCCCCGACTCGTCGGGCATGTAGACGGCTTCGATGAACCTGCCGTCCTGCGTGCGCAGCCGGTACTTGCGGGTGCCGTCGATCGACTGCTGCACGGCATCGATGGCCAGCGTGGCGAGGCGCGCCTCCTTGACCAGCTTTTCGCGGAACGGCCGCGGCAGGTCGGTCATCTCCTCGAACGACGCCGCGCCGCGAAAGTGCAACCAGCGGAAGAGCTGCTTCGCGCGAAAGGGCTTCTCGCCCATGCGATCGACGAGCACCTGCAGCTCCTGCAGCGAGAGCGAGCGCAGGTCGGGCTGGTTTGCATACTCGGAGGCGAGCGGCAACATCTAGTGAACCTTGCCCCCCGGCGGCACTGCCTGCAACACCGCCTGCGCCCTCTCGGGCACCGAATGCGGGGCGGTGGCAGCGGCGCCGCCGGCGGGCTTGCGGGCGATCTCCACCTTCAGCACCCGCCGTTCGTCGGCCGCCTTGACGGTGAAGGTGAGCCCGCCCCAGACCACCAGCGAGCCCGTGGGCGGCACCCTGCCCGCCGTCGCGGTGAGGAAGCCGCCCAGCGTCTCGTAGTCGCCGCCTTCGGGGAACTCGACGCCGAGGTGCGACTCCAAATCGCGGATCGACACCTGCGCGTCCGCGAGCACCACGCCGTCGGAGAGCACCTTGAGCTTCTTGTCCTCGATGTCGCTCTCGTCGTGGATCTCGCCGACGATCTCCTCGACCACGTCCTCGAGCGTGACCAGGCCGCTGGTGCCACCGAACTCGTCGACCACGATGGCGAGATGGGTCTTGCGCCGCTGCATCTCGGTCAAGAGGCGCGAGACTTTCATCATCTCCGGGACGAAGAACGGCTTGCGCAGGTACTTCGCCAGCTGGAACTCGCCCGGCGCGACGCCCTTCCTCACGTCCGCGAGCAGGCTCTTCACGTAGAGGACGCCGACGATCTCGTCCAGGCTCTGGCGGTACACCGGGATGCGCGACAGCTGGCTCTCGGTCACCACGTTCAGCGCCTCGTCGTAGGTGGCGGTGTCCTCGAGCGCGACCACCTGCGTGCGCGGGATCATGATCTCCTTCACCAGCACTTCGGTGAAGGCCAGCACGCTGGAGAGCAGCTGCTCGCGCACCTTGTCGATGGAGCCGCGCTTCGCCCCCATCTCGATCAGATACGACAGCTCCTGCGAGGTCACCCCCTCTGGCGCGCGCTCGTCCAGGCCGGTGGCGCGCAAGAGGGCGCGGGGGATCTGCACGAAGAGCCACGCCAGTGGAAAGAGCAGCCAATACGTGATCGCCACCAGCGGCATGAGGACGAGCGCAAAGCCGGTGGCGTGGCGCTTGGCGATCGTCTTGGGCGTGATCTCGCCGAAGATGAGGATGACGACGGTGGTGACGCCGGTGATGAGCGCGATGATGTGCGAGTAGCCGGCCTCGTGGGCCATCAGCGCGGTCAAGGAGCCGATGCCGACGTTGACCAGCGTGTTGCCGAGGAGCAGCGCCGAGAGGATGCGCTCGGGGTGCTTCTGCCAGAGCTTGAGGAAGGCGGCCCGCCTGCTGCCGGTGTCGATCAGCGATTGCAGGCGCGCATCGCCGAGCGCGGTCAGCGCCGTCTCGGAGGCGGAGAAGAAGGCCGAGGCGGCGATCGCGCCCGCGACGGCAATCCATTGCCAGGTGGGGATCAAAGCCGGGCGATTCTAACCCGCGAAGATATTTTGCGCAGCTGAGCGGCCGCTCGCCTGCCGGCAGGGCTACTTCTTCCAGTCGTACCTGACCAACTCGGTCTGGGGGAAGAAGTAGGCGATCTCGCTCTTCGCGTTCTCCGCCGAGTCGGAGCCATGCACGCTGTTGGCCTCGATGCTCTTCGCGAACAGCTTGCGGATGGTGCCGGCGGCGGCTTTGGCCGGATCGGTGGCGCCCATCACCTCGCGGTTCTTGGCCACGGCATTCTCGCTTTCCAGCACCAGCACGATGACCGGACCCGAGGTCATGTACGCGCACAGCGACTTGAAGAAGGGCCGCTCGCGGTGGACGGCATAGAAGCCCTCCGCCTCCTGCGGCGTGAGCTGCAGCATCTTCATGGCGACGGGCTTGAGGCCCGCCTCCTCGAACTTCGCCAGGATCTTTCCCACGACGCCGCTCTGCAGGGCGTCGGGCTTCAGGATGCTCAGCGTCTTCTCGATGGGCATGAGGCGGGCGCGCATAGCATGCGCGCAGCCGGCGCGCAATGGCCCATGGCTTCTCAGAAGCGCGAAACAGCGAGGCCGATGAGCTTGCTGATGTCTTCATCGGTGAAGTAGACGCCGGCGCCCACGAAGTAGTCGCGGCCGCTGATAATGCGCGTCGGCACGTCGGGATCCGCCGTAATCAGGAGGTGGTCCAGGAAGCGGTAATCGAGATACATCTTCACCCGCGGATGAGCCTTGAGCGGGTTTGCGAACTCGTACGCGTCGGCTGAGAGCGTCAGCGCGTCGTTGGCCAGGTAGAGCTTGAGCCCCAACCCACCCGTGTTCTCGAGGATGCCAAAGCGCCCTGACACGGGCCCGTAGCGCTTGGCGATATAGACGCTGAACTTGAGCTGCCGCTCGGTGATGAGCTGGGTGACCTGATCCGGGTAGTACGGGTTGGTGCCGCCCGTCGGGCTGGCGACCGGGCACGGCCCGGTGCCGGGCAAGCAATTCTGGATCTTGACGCGCCGGATGAGGCCGCGCGGGTCGTCGACGATATCGAGGCCATACCACTTGTCCGGCCTGGGGATGATTCGAACGCCGAAATAGTTCTTGGCCCACGGGTTGTACGCCGTGTCGCGCGCGTTCTGCAGCGCCGACTGGCTCGGCTTCGGGATCCCGATGAGGAACTCGTTGCGCTCGCTCACCTCGATCTTCAGCGCATCGGCTGCGCCGAGGAGGTTGGTGAGCGACTGCGACGCCTTGTCGAGGTTCTTCGCCAGCTTGTCGTCGTTGACCAGGTGCCCGATCGTCCCCTCCCCCTTGTTGATCTTGTCGGTGATCTCGTCGACGTTGGCGAGCGCCTTGTCGAGCTTGTCGAGGCTGCCCTTGATGCCCTTCACGCTCTCTTTCAGCTCTCCCTTCTGCGAGCCGACCACCTCGCCGATGGTGCGCAGGATCTCGCGCGCCTCCTTGGTGGCGTCGCGGGTGTTCTGGATGATGGCGACGATGTCCTGGCTCTCCCCGCCGGTGATCCTCGAGAGGTCGCCGGAGAACTTCTGGAAGTTGGCGAGGGTCGCGTCCAGCTTGGAGCCGCTCGTGTCGATGACCCGCTCGATGCCCTGGGTGATCCGCTGCAGCCGCTCGATGAGGGAGCGGATGTTGTTCTCGCCCTCCTCGCCGCCCAGAACCTTACGCAGGTTGCCGGTGATGTCCCCGATGTCGCCGGCGATCTTGTTGAGCGAGTTGAAGACTTCGTTCATCCCCGGCTGGCGGAGGACGTTGCGGATCTCGTCGCCGTCCTTGAGCACCGGCTCCGTGGGCGAGCCCGGGTGCACGTCGAGCAGGAAGTCGCCGAGGATGCTCTCGCTGCGCTTGGTGATGGAGGCGTCGCGGTGGAGCACGAACTCGGTGTGCACCTTGATCCAGACCTTCGCGTGCGACGTCGCCTGGTCGAGCTCGACGACATCCACCTGGCCGATGGGGATGCCGGCGATCTGCGCCCGCGACCGCACGCCGAGGCCGGTGGCGTCGTCGAAGATGGCGTAGACGCGGTAGTTGCTGCTGCGGCGGAAGATGTTCGTCCCGATGATGGACAAGCCGATGCCGAAGGCCGCTGCGGCTGCGGCGACCACCAGACCAACGCGGATGGGAGTCCAGAAGGATGGCACTTTGCGTCGATCCTACGTCCGGGCGAACCAGGTAGCGAGAAACTGGCGGGTAAACGGCTCCTGCGTCTTGCGGACCTCTGCGGGCGTGCCCTCCTCCACGATGCGGCCCTCGTTGATGACCGCGATGCGGTCGGCGATGTGGAAAGCAGACCCGATATCGTGGCTGATGACCACACTGGTGACGGAAAGCCGCTCGCGGGCGTGCACGATCATCTCGTCGACGCTCTCGGTGGTTAGAGGATCCAGGCCGGTGGTGGGTTCGTCGTAGAGCACGATCTTCGGTTCGCGGATGATGGCACGGGCGAGGCCGACGCGCTTGCGCATGCCGCCCGAAAGCTCGGCGGGGTATTTCTGCTCGACCTCGTGCAGGTCGACCACCGCCAGCTTCTCCTTCACCTTGTCGGCGATCTCCTTCTCGCTCAGCTTGGTGTGCTCGCGCAGCGGGAAGGCGACGTTGTCGCCCACGGTCATGGAGTCGAAGAGCGCGGAGCTCTGGAAGACCATCCCCATACGCTCGCGAAAGGTGGACAGCTCCTGCCGCCCCATGGTGGTGACGTCCCGGCCGTCGACGATGACGTGGCCGCTGTCGGGCTTGAAGAGGCCCATGATGTGCTTGATGAGGACGGTCTTGCCGCTGCCCGATCCGCCCAGGATGACGGTGGTGGTGCCCTCCATCATCGAGAGCGTGATGCCCTTCAGGACCGGGAAGCCGTTACCACCGCCTGCGTGGTGGCGATGCCGACGCCGCGGGCGCCGCCTTGGGCGCGATAGCCCCGGTAGCAGGCGATGAGGGTGACGACGAAGCCGATCACGGCCGCCTTGCCGAGGCCGCTGGTGATGTCCTTCACCTCGACCAGGTACTGCATGCGGTTCAAGAAGGTGCCGGGCGAGAGGTCCTTGGCCCAGACCGCGATCCCGTACGCGCCGAAGACGGCGATGAAGTTGAAGAGCATGGTGAGGACCGGCGCCGCCACCGCCGCCGCCAGGATGCGCGGCACCACCAGGTAGTTGAGCGGATCGACCGCCATCGTCTCCAGCGCGTCGATCTGCTCGGTGACGCGCATGGTGCCGAGCTCGGTGGCGACCGCCGACCCGACGCGCGCCACCACCACGATGCAGGTGAAGATGGGCGCCAGCTCGCGCGCCAGCGACAGCTCGACGGTGGCGCCGACCAGCGACTGCGCGTTGAAGAGCCCGAAGGCGTAGACCGTCTGCAACGCCAGCACCATGCCGGTGAAGAGGCCGGTCAAGCCGACCACGAACATCGAGCCCCAGGCCATGAACTCGAGCTGGGTGAAGAGCAGCCCGACACGGTACGGCCGCCGGAAGATGGCCAGCATCGAAGCGCCGGTGAACATCGACAGCTCGCCCAGGTACTCGAAGGGCACGAGCAGCGGCTTGAGCCACTCGGCGGGCCCCGGCGGCGCGCTGGTCTGCTGCTCGGCCATCTGACCTGCCTTCTACTCCGTGAACGCCCCCGGGGCGAGCATTCTTCAAGGGTGCTAGGCTGCGGGCAGATGGACTTTGCAGCCCAGGCTTCCTGGCTGGAGATCGACGCGCATGCGCTGCGGCACAACATCGGCCTCTTCCGGGCGGTGCTGGGCGCAGGCGTGCGGCTCGGCGGCGTGCTCAAGGGCAACGCCTACGGACATGGCCTTTTGCAGGCGCTGCCCACCGTGCACGAGTGGTGCGACAGCCTCTACGTCATCGACCCGCTCGACGGGCTCGCGGTGCGCGCTTACGAGAAAGAGCGGTCGGCGCCGCAGCGGCAGGTGCTGGTGCTCGGCGCCGCGGGGGCCGACGAGGCCGTCGCGCTGGCGCGCGCGGGCGTGGACCTCGTCCTCACCGACAAGGGACAGGAGCGCTTCGTCGCGGCGCTGCGGTCGGCGGGAGCCCGCAAGCTGCGCGCGCACGTCCACCTCGACACCGGCCTCGGGCGCGAAGGCTTCACGTCCGGCGACCTTCCGGGGGCCGTCGCCTGGCTCGCCGCTGCGCAGGACGTGATCCAGGTCGTCGGCGTCCTCTCGCACTTCGCCAACACCGAGGACGTCACCGAGCAGAAGTACGCCATGCAGCAGCTCGACGCCTTCGACAAGGGCGTGCTGCGGCTCCAGGAGGCGCTCTCGCTCACTTCTCCTGTCGAGCGGCACATCGCGGCGAGCGCGGCCACCCTCTTGTTGCCGCGGGCGCGGCTCGATGCGGTGCGCATCGGAATCTCCCTCTATGGATTGTGGGCCTCGAACGAGACGCGGCTGTCGGCGCACGCGGTGCTGGGGGAGGTGCCGGACCTGCGCCCTGCGCTCTCGTGGCGTTGCAGGAGCCAGCTCACCAAGTGGCTCCCCGCCGGGAGCTGCGTCGGCTACGGCTGCACCTACCGTTGCCCAGTGGACACGCGGATCGCCGTGCTGCCGGTGGGCTACTTCGACGGGTACCCGCGCCTCTTGTCGGGCAAGGCGTACGCGCTGGTCGACGGGCAGCGCTGCCCGGTTCTCGGCCGCGTGATGATGAACCACGTCGTTCTCGACGTCACCCGCGCGGCGCGCGACGAGATACCCATCACCGCCACCTTGCTGGGCCGCGACGGCTCGGAGCAACTGACCGCCGACCAGCTCGCCTCCTGGGCGCAGACCATCAATTACGAGATCGTGACCCGGCTGGGCGCGCATCTGAGGCGCGTCGTGGTTTGAAGTGTTAGAGTAGAAGGTCCATGCAGAAACTTTCAAAAGTCGGCGGCGACATCGACGCCTGGTGCACGCGCTGCAAGCTGGTCCTGGGACACACCATCCTCGCCATGGTCGGCACCCGGCCGGCGCGCGTTCGCTGCAACACCTGCCAGGGCGAGCACAACTTCAAGGCCGCCGCGGCAGAGCCGAAGAAGGGCTCGTGGGAGCCGAAGGTCGATCGCGATCGCCGGCTGGCGAAGCCGGTGGTGACCAGCTGGGAAGCGCTTCTGGCGAAGAAGGACGTCTCGCGTGCGCGGCGCTACTCGCTGCGCGAGCGCTTCGAGACGGACGACGTCCTCGACCACCCGACCTTCGGCATCGGGCTGGTGCAGGAAGTGACCGGCGACAAGATGCGGGTCGCGTTCAAGGC
>WNFI01656270.1_pt1 | contig 17413 bp, 23 predicted proteins | sample 5400471 | NCBI WGS metagenome assembly WNFI01 (sample SAMN13153348, study PRJNA577476) | soil metagenome | isolation source: 100 cm saprolite on Douglas fir-dominated hillslope | place: USA:California | collected 2013-09-17 | reverse complement strand
ATCAAGAATCATTGAGCTTCGAGAACAAGACGCATCCAATATGCGACGCGTACCGAGAACACCAGCGCGAGATTCAACATCAGCATACATCTCCATATAGTCAGGATTGATTGATGGGTCCAAGACAACCCAAGCGCCTCCACGCTACAAAAAGGGGGGAGGGGTTAAAGCAAATAAAATACGTGACCAGCAAACTCACCAATTCCCCGTTCGGCATGATATAAACGTAGACAGGTTGCTTGTAACTCGAAAGCCCGTCAACAATCTGGGTAATGGGTGGGCAACTCGCCAAGTGTCAATACATTCACTTCTTACCTTGGAGCCTTGCTTCAAGACTTCATCATACTACTCAAAGCGAATAAAGGCCCGTAAATAATACAACATAGCCTTAACGCACCATATCTTGCTGGCCTCCAGAGAATCCACGCCAATTGGCAAAGATAACGAGAGGGAGGCCCTCTCGTTGGAAGTCAAAGATTGCTTGAGCGGTTTTATACGCCGAGTTGGGGTACCACACTTGACCAGCCTCCATAATACGTTGCTCGAAGGATGCAGGGTTTGCGGGATCAGCAGGAATGACTTTCTCAATGGTACGAGCTAAGGTGCAAGATTAGATATGTCTTGAGTGAAACACTAAAATACTGACTCTCGACAGCGATAGCGCCAACAGGAATGCCACCAAGTCGTGCTCGGCCGACAATCTATAGACACGAAGGTGAAAACACCGCGGTTGCAGAGACCGAAGGTTACACCTACCACAGTCTGAGCCCATCCGCCCAGAGTCTCTTGGAAGGAGTCTGCATCGAAAAATCCGGAGAGGAACTGTCCAGTCGCTTCATCACGCTTGCCAGCGAGGAACCATCGAGGATCATAAGGACCCTTCGGAGGGTAGTATAAGATATCACGATCCCAGAGATCGACAGACGGGACGATTGGAAGTGCACCACCCCTGACGTCGGGAATGTAGCCAAGCCATGTCAAAATCTTCCCAGTCCCATCAAGATCACTCGATGCAACCAAATGGGAGACACCGTTCTTGTACATGATCTGGGTACCACCTAACTGAAGGTTAGACGTATATACTTCACGACCAAGGACTTTGTTAAGGGCCGGAGCGCCCGTTAAGATGATAGGCTGGCCTTCTACCTGAACAGAACGGTGACCGAGACGAACGAGGTAGGCACCTATTCCAACAGAACGAGCAGTGACGAGAGTGATGGTGAAGATATCATCGTAGGCACGGGAAGTCTCCCCAGCAATCAAACCCGATCCACGCAATGACTCAACACCAAGACCATCCTGTGTACCAACGATATCTGTGATCTTGTGACGGATCTCACCCTCGTCCTCGATCTCAGTGGTGAGAGCACTGCCCGGGTTCTTCTCGTTGAGTTTCTCGTGGGCATCAGGGGTCAGATAGAGATACTTGACACCCTTTTCAGGGAGACCTGGCACATTCCAGGCGACCGAGAAGAGTCTAAAAGCCTCCTCAGCAATACCAATGCGAGCACCTGAGTTTGCGGACAAATAGATTCGAGGAATCCCAAGAGCACGAGCGTATAGGGAAGCTTTGTGAAAGAAAGCATCCTCAGCAGGTCCGAAGGAGCCAATCTTGTGTGTAATATCGTTTGAAATCACTACAGCTCGTCGTCCAAGGGGATATTCTGGAGTCCGGAGGGTAAACACCCATGCCACCATACCGATCGTATTGATACCAGCGGGCCTGTCAACCTCTTGCAATTCGTCGTTCTCATCAGGAACAAGCTCCCGTGTCTCAAGAAGGCTCCTGGGAACAGTAACTGATGGGTCTCGCTGCTTGAGTTCGGACCAGATGTGTCCGTGGTGATTTCCTGGTATCCATGAAACTTGATAATGAAGCCGGAGACGTTCTCAATGACGGCTCGGATGGGAGTAACGTTGCCTTCGGCGTCTTCTAACACGATGCGAATTTCAGCACCATTGACGTGCAGGCGCCAAAGTCGCTTTCCATGCCGATCGATGAAACCCGCAACGGCCTGGAGCACCTGTTCATATGTGACTTGCAGGTTGTATACGAAATTGAGAGCAATGTGGTTGCAGTCAGTGTTACGATATTGAGCGCAAACGATCTCGAGGGCATCGAGAATGGCTCCAACCAAGCGGTCGGTTTCGGAGACGAGGTATTCTGCCGTGCTCATGGTCCCGCGGAGCCGCCCTGGACGAACCAGTGCCCGGACGAAGAATCGACTGTCGAACTGATTCTCACGCGCAACGCCATGATAGATGTGGATCTGACGGTTTTCGACAAAGCACGGGGTTAGCTTGTAATTGGAGAGACGTCCAAGTTCCAACTGATAGGCCAAAGCAGGTTCGATGTTTCGAATAGATTCTTCTTCGGCCCATCCAGTTTCCATTTTGCGCACAGTGTAGTACCAAGGATATTGTTCGCGACGACAAAGCATGAAAGTCGCACGACGTACACCACGAGCTTGGAGCAGCTTCTCGTTCGCTTGAACAAGTCTGAGAATTGTTTCTCTCAATTGGTCATTGTCCTGATCATCCTCCGGCTCGAAGAGACGGAGAGTGATATACACGACGTTTGGTGCCTGAGCATCGCTGCCATGACGCTGCTTGAATTCTTCCAGGCTGAATGGCGGAAGAAGAGTGATGATATCGCTCAATCCGTCCTCCAGCGCCTTAACGTTGGGGAAAGACGAAATGACCCCGCTTCGAATGGGTTCGATGGAGCTCTTCGGAATCATGTAGGTAAGATCGCTGACTGAGCCGGAGCGTTGCTTCTCCCTGGGTAAAATGTCGATTTCAATCTCGTTAACGGGTAAATGGTCTCCACGTACGTGAAAGGATCCGTCTTGGGAGTGATAGCTGGTGTGACAGGGGGAGAATTACTTCGTCCGAGTTTGAATCGCCAGGTAACTGCACTAGGGGCCTCATCTTCACCATCGCCTTCCTCGTAGTCCAGGGAAAGAAGGGTATATGCTCGGTATGCTCGTCTCACATATACTTCATATGCAGCTGAAACTGAGGTGAGATTGAGGCACGAAAGTAAACGGACCTGGAGGCTCACCAAGCTCAACAGAGGGATCAGCGTGCTTAAAGAAAGAGGGAAGAACATCAAAGACAACCCAACGCGAGTCACTGAGCTCCTTCAGGACTTCAGCTGACGGTTGCCTGTAAAGCCTCGTTCAATGCGCCATACCAATACAGGCTGCGATCACATACCTGATGCCGCTAGCACTCGGTTCACCGTAGAAAGTACCAGAAACAGACGCCTTGAGAACTTGCTCCATCTGCATAGTTCGTTCTTCATACGATGGCAGTTGGGTAGCAATCAGAACCTCGCGAGCCTTTAGAGACACTGCAGTGGTAGATCTGGGAGGCACAAGTCAACAAATCATTCCATCCACCATGGGAGTCCCATACCTGCTGTCCAACGAGGCAAGATCCTGAATGATCTCAAGGAGGCGAGGTTCAAGTGTGGTGACTGAGGACCCGCCCGACTTGACAATCTCGAGCAGAGGAAGGACGAGCTTATTCTTGCTTTGAGCCTTCATATGGCTCAACACCAATGCCGCAACGCGGCCAAGATCGTCCTTATGCTCCTCGCGCAACTTCAAAACACGTTCTTCGATGCTACCGCCTTCACCGAAGAGGACTTCGGTGTCTCGATAACGAGCCAGAAGATCAGCAACGGTGACCCATTTCGCAGCCTTCATACCGTTTTTATATCTCTCCACGACTTCATTGAGGACCCCAAGTTGGGTGCGGAAAGTAGTACGATCCTGGGGTCTGACGTTCTCAGTGATCCACCCGTCAATAAGCTTGCGGATACGAGGCGCAGGGAACTCAGCGGATTTGGACTGGGCAGTCTCGATGGCAATCCTGATCCCATCTTCTAGCTTCGTAGGCATTCGCCCCGATAATGTGGCAAGGATAGCAGATGCCTGAGAAAAAGGCAAAGCAGGATCGTCTAAGATGGATGTCAATTCCTTGAGTGTAGACGACATTATCGCTGAATTGTCAAATCCGTCGAGGATATTGCTGAGAATCTCGACGTTCCTGGCGTGGCGCTGGTGAATCTTCGAGCCAGCAACACTCGGCATCCCTGTTGCTGGCAGTTGTCCTTCGTACGGTTTGGCATGCTTAACGCGAGCAGGATCATCCAAGGTGAGTATCCCCAGAATGTCGCCCGGTGCGAGGGAGGCACCTGGCTGCTTGACAAACTGTGCCACGCCATCTTCCGCCGCAATAAGAGGCATATACATTTTCATTACCTAGTAACACTTCAGAATTCGAACCACGCAGGACAACTTCGTGCTGACCTCAATTTCCGCATATGGTTCACCAGCCTTAACGTGATCCCCGCTATCAATCAGGAAACGAACAAGCTTGCCTGGACTGGGACTACGAAGTTGAGTAGGGTCATTCTCCTGCTCAATGAGGCATGTCCTCGAGTCCACCAAGAGGCGAGTCGCACCGACCTCCTCCCTCCAGTAGACAGAGTGGCTCTTCCCATCAAGAAGGACAAGAAGACCATCACCAGCAATAGGACGAGCACCGACTTCGGTTCTGCCGCCGTTAAGATAAAGAGTCCATGATGTGAGGGATGAGCGAGTGGCTGTAAAGGAATAGCGTTGCCCTTCGTAGATGAAGTCGACGATGACGACGGTCTTGATCGTATCACGAGGCGGTACTTGACCCTTCTCGAGTATGCGCTTGTACTCGTCCCAACTTGCCTCCGAAATAATATGAGCCTTGGTGACGGCTCCGCAGATGACAGCAAGATTCGATTCAGGACGCTCGGCAGTGACTTTGTCCTGAATGAGGGTATCAAGCCATCCCGTGGTGATCGTATTATCTTCAAACGCTTGAGTCTCCAGGAGTTTGACCTGATACTCGACCGTGTGTCGGAAATCGCCTCGGATATTCAAGTCCTTCAGCGCCACGACCATGTTCTTACGAGCCTCATCACGGTCAGCGCCATACGCAAAGACGTGTCCGAACTGAGAATCCGCGAACTCGTGGAGACCACCGGTCGCACCAACTGAGAAGTAACCCCAAACATTGGTATTCGAGCGGAAATTGAGTTCCTGAAGTCCTCCACTAGACGGCTTGAAGCCAGCATCGGGATTCTCGGCCGTAATACGCACAGCAACGACGTGACCCTTCGGTTGTGGCTTTCGCTGTAGCTGATACGATTCAGGTCTGGAGAACTCGAAATCTATCTCAGACGATCCTTGATGAGCTACACCATAGAGATGACGAATGTCTTTGATGCGGTGGAGCGGTAGACCCATAGCGATCTGTAACTGAGCGGCAGGAAGGTTGACACCACTAACCATCTCCGTCGTAGGATGTTCAACCTGGAGTCTAGGGTTCAGTTCAAGGAAATAAAATAAATCATCTGCAGGGCTGTAGAGATCTGGGCATCGAGGAGTTAATAAATGCTTACAGGCGATATTTAGTATCGGAAAACTTACATTCGACTGTCCCTGCGCTAACATAGCCAACGAGCTTAGCAAGACGAACCGCTGCTTTTTCCATCCCTTCGAAGCGCTCCGGTTTCGCAATTGTAACGGGCGCTTCTTCTATAATCTTTTGATGGCGGCGCTGCACAGAGCAATCGCGTCCGAAGATGGATATAGCATTGCCATATTGATCAGCCAATAGCTGAACTTCAAGATGACGAGCGGCACCAGCAAGCTTCATGATGAAAACGGGTGAACCTGAACGGAAATTCGTCGAATTGCACGCGAAGTTTGATTCAGACTCAGCATACCTGGGACTTCACCACAAACTGCAGAATACGCATTTTGGAAGCCTTGCGCGCTTTCAACCTTACGAATACCCTTCCCTCCTCCACCTTCTGAAGCCTTGATCATGACAGGGAATCCAATCTTGTTGGCACGGTCAAGACCTTCTTCCCACGATGTGACGCAGGCTCTGGCGTATGCTTCACCGGGTACCGTGAGGAAACCATGTGAGGACATGACAGTATCTGCAATCCCACTGCCAGACCAAGCCATGGTGGGAACCTTCGCGTGCTGGGCCACAATTGTGGAAGAAATCTTATCACCAAGTGATCGCATTGCAGACCCTGGGGGGCCGATAAATACGACCTTATGTTTTGACGCGGCTAAGGATTCGGGGAGACGAGGGTTCTCGGAGGCGTGGCCCCAACCGGCCCAGACGGCGTGCACTCCGGCGCGTTCAGCAACATCGACAATCAAGTCGACATTAGCGTAGTTGTTGTTGTTAGTTCCACCGGGGACTTCGATATAGCGATCGGCCATGCGAATATAGTCAGCATTAACTTTAAGGTCCTCGGGTGTGGCCATGACCGTGAATTCAATGGCACGTTCAGAGCCAAAAGTCTCGTAACTCCACTGACGCACAGATCGGATTTCCTTAACCGCGGCAATACCTATGGTTTCCAGCATTGAGAAATAGACAAGAACGGGCCCGACTACGCAAAACTCACCATTGTTCGCGATGAGAACCTGTGGAAAACAATAATCAGCATACTTTCAGTGAAACAAAGGCACGAAGGTCTGTATTGCCTTAGAAATGACCGTATGTCCTCCATGACTTATAACAAAGTCTTTAACGTTACTCGGCGTGGCTTTATCGATGGAATTACCACCTATTGAAAATATTCGTTACATTGAGGAAGACGAAACTGGGCCACAGGATGGCTGACCAATGAAATGCGTGACCCTTGCGTGGTCCTCCAACATGATCGTCAGCTTTGAGGAGAGCAGCAAGTTTAAGGACTTGGGGAGAGGGGAGCTGGTGTCCTGGACAAGCTGGGCTCCCAACTTATAAGCTCTCTATTTTAAACTCGTTGGGGAGGCACGTGATGTGGATCGTGGAAATTGGATTAGTCAAATTAATTTTGCAAATTGGCTTCCGCAATATAAACATCCCAACGCAGCATTTAGTACATCACCTCCAAGCCAAGACAATCCACCGATTTCACCATCCACACCAGAATCAAGCAGTACCGCCTTCCGAAGACATCCAACGCACGTCCGTGGTATCTCGAGTAGCTCGAAAGTGATCGAGCATCGCTCTATCAGTATGGATTGAATGAGTTGTACACGTGATCGAAGAATGAATTGGACTTACCCCAAACATGTCCCGTCGCGCAAACGGCCGAAGAATAATCCGCAAACTTGACCCCAGCTTGGCAAATAAGACAAGATTCGTGGAGGTCCACTTCGAGATATGTCGCCGAAATACTCTCTATAGTAACCCCGAATTTTTCCACAGCGCGTTGTGCTAGACGAACACATGCAGCATCTGAACTCTTCAACCCCAGCAGAACGACCCGACTGATGAATACGTCGTCTTTGTCTGGAGGGAGATGAATTATCAGTGACAGTGCTTCAGACATGGGGATCAGTCTCTACCTTTGACGTATTCTGCAGAAGCTAGCAAATAATGAAGGATCACGGACATATTCTGTGCCAGTATGATGGAAGAGAGCTCAGACTCCAGGTCGACAAAACGCTTGACCAGCTCCTTATCCGAGCTCGATAGTGAACTCTTTTCAAGAGTTCAGAAATGACGTTGCGGAAAATCTTCAGGTGCATCAACTCACAGCACAAGAGTGAGCAATGAAAAGTTTAACCCGATTACGGACCAGGGCTGCCGTGCCGTATAGGGACTTTCTTAAAGCGCTACGAAACCGAGTTCTGGCTTCGAGGACTTCGAGTGAGTCGTTTGTGCAAATCACGGTTTGACCATGTGCCAGTGTATTCCCTGGAGACAACAGAGCTAGAAGCGGATCCAGGATTGATAATACGAAGGAAGGTAACCGTAGGTGGAGGAGCACTGCGGAGAGCTGGTGACTCGGCAGAGCACCATACGCTAATCAGAATGCTCGACATCAGAGGTATTGATATCCCAGCAAAAAAAACTCTTACGGCTCTCTGGATGATCTAAACAGCGACCGATTTCGGCAAGAACAAGCTCGCCAAAAGTCTCCTCGGACCAAAGTTGTTGACAAACGATCATGCTTCGCTGCAACGCTTCAGGAGTATACGCATATAGGTCGGGTCGCTTCGCTCTGAAATGATATGGGATAACAGGAACGAGAAATCTTGCAGTTGACGTACTCATGTACCCATACCACTGATCCGAAAGATCCAAGAGGAGCAACTCCAGAAAGAAGCATCGCCTCCCTATGATCAAACCTTTCTTTTCCGCTTCGCTCAGCCTCGACGAACACTGCCCGAACGACTTGAGTCAATGATGAAGATTCAAACCCCCTATCACCTAGGACCGATGCGGTTGGGGTCCCAGACACATCATGAATCGTATGAAATGATCCATCCTGCAAAGCGACCAAAAGGAAATCATGGATTTCGTAGTAATGAATTCCTGAGAGGACATCTTAGTAAATCTGCCAATACTTCCGAGTTCTGCATACCGGAAATTGGTGATGCGGATGAAGCTCCAGGAAGTGGGACCATGGACGATAATCGAACTGAAACAGTGCCACCGGATGCATCATCACACCGATCAAAGTGCACCGTCCCCGGTCTCGTATGAACTAGTACCTACGCAAAAAAAATGAAGAAATATTCTCTGGAAGGAGTTTGAAAGTTTGAAATCACCTGTGTTCCGTCCGTCAATCTTATCCACTTGAGTGAAGTCACCATTCTTGTGTCAAGGTCCGTAGCGCGACTCCTTATGCTGTCATTGATGTCCATCAAAACCTCACCATTTTGGACACTGCATGTACAAGCGGCGGGAAATGGTAAATTCTTGGATGTGAGGACTGCTAGACACCCCCGTACTGCCCTACGTGTTTAATAGTTAGCCAATATTTTCGAAGCGCTGATGCATACCATCTCCTTGTTCGCCGGGGGACCAATCTGACCATGCTAACTTTGTAATCCACTCCTCAGCAAATTGATGAATGCCCAGTTGGTGCATGCCCTCCGAGTCTTGCCTGCGGAAGGCCTAATGAGAACATGATCGGAGGCAGATAGCAAGGAAAGACACTAGCCTCAAGAATATGACGGATCCGAGACGGTTTCCAAGAGCAAGAATGGAGACGGGTACCGAGAATCCATGTTGAGCAATTTCAAAGCATGGAGACCATGCCAAGCCTTAAAAATGCCATTCAGGGTCACTTCCTGGACACGAAGGAAGTGGACACACAATGAATCTGACAAAATAAAACGCGCTTCAGCTCAACATCAGGGGAGTCACCTGGGAAGATCGAAAATGCAAAACCCCTCAGAAATTCGGTCAGATCCTGAGTCTACACCCGACTTCAGCAGATTTTTAGCTACAATAATCCCGTCGCACCTTATTCCACTCTCCATGCAGATAGTTATTATTGGGTGTCCATATTCCAAGTTCATGATTACTGCTTAATGTCGCTAAAACACATCTATTTAATAATTGAGCCTACGGAATGGAATTAGACCGCTTCGCAGTACCCATTGGCTGAGATATTTGGGGGCGACCAAGCCGCGTCGCGCCACGAAATGTCCGTGGTGCCGATCGAAGACGTAGAGGGGTCTGTGAGATGATTGACGTGTAAGCCGTAGCAAGCGCACATAAAGGAAGAGGTTACGAGTAGAGAGGCTCCACCATCGAAGTGTAGACGCGGTGTCCAGTTCTATCACAGTCCTGAACCACCGCAGGTGAGGCTCCGCATTGTGGGCGAGCATTCCGGGAGGCTCGCCGATGAACGTTGAATCAAGATCGAAGTTGACTCCCAAAGCCGGTGTCTCATGCATTTACCGTCAGTCCACGCGAAATGACGACGAATAACTGCTCGCTTCAACCGACCAAGACATATATGACACTACGCATCATGATCATGAGCTGCCCCGCATGGGACCATTGAAGTAGCCGGGGCGAGGCGTGAGAGGCAGTCGTCCCAACGTGCACAGTTGTGTATGTCGGTGGTGCCATACAACTTCCTCCCAAAATTCGAAAAAATGATTAGATCAAAGGGATAGTGGCAGTGCACCCAATCCAATCAATGGAATCGCTACATATATGTACAAGGTACAGAAATACACCACTAAGGGAATCATGGCGTGCCTGCTCATGCAAAATGTCATTGAGTTTTACGAGGGTCTGGTGATTTGCAGTCATGTCCACACGAAGTGATGAACCAAGAGAGGGATTGACATCCACAACAGGAGGGAGACGATTGGCGAGTATTCCACCAACCCAGTCTGTTGATGCATATCCATCAGAATCCTCATTTGGATATGAGCAGCTGCAGAAAGATGAGAAACTATTAAGTAAATAGATTTGTTAAACATGTGAGTTGCGCGATCTCCAGAATATGGCGAACAAGGCTCAATCATCGGCGATGTGTCCAGAAGTCGGCCATCGAATAGGGGTGAGAATTCGGGTGGTGAAGGTGCCTTGTCGCCATCTTCATTCCGGAAAAACGCCCGCACGCTTGTGCCATGCTTCAAGGCTCTCATCACCATACTGCTGGAAGAGTTGTTTGTCCCCTTCCGGGAGACGAACCCATTCAGGCTTTGAATCCTGACCAAAGGGGATATATAGTTCATCACTACACAATACAAGACATGGTCCAAAGTGGGACCCACCAACCGGACAATGGTCTAAATTCGGGGCAGATTAAAAGGGAATCCGATGCAACGTATGGAGGACCAAACATACCATAGGTTGAGGATTGGGAAGGTTTGAGGGATCGGTGATGGGTGTATCAATGGCAGCAGCAAAAGGGTGGACCAAATCCGGCCTTACAGGAACTTCAATATCAACCCGCCTTATGTAGGAGCTACCTCACCAATCGGGATCCCAGTTCCATAACATTGTACCACACTTGGAGCAGAAGCTCCTTTCTGACTTGAAGCGACTTTGGTCGTCTGTGCCCTGCTTGGATCGAGCACAATAGACCCTAGAAGAAAGTATCATGAATAGTGCAGCTAGTGTTATGACAATGGGGACTCCAAGCGTACGAGATGTACTCTTCTCCCTCCACTTGAAGGGATTGCATGTATGCTCCCAGGTTAATTGATCCGCCATATCCACCGACCTTCCGACAGATTGAGCAAACACACAGCTAGTGCACCATGATCAAATGACCAAGTTAGTCGAACATGTGTATCGAATAGCCGACCTGGTACGGAACAGGCGCATATGCATCCACAACGAATGTCACCAGGCCACAGTGACAGCTTCCCTTTAATTCTTTACCCATTCAAGCGCGAGGATCGTCTCACAGACTCTGACTAGATGGTATGTATCAGAACGCAACAATCTAACAATTCTGAATAATCAGCTCAAGCTCAAATAACTAATCGCTCAACGGCAAGCCCCGTGAACCCAACCGTTCGACAATCTCGTATTGCCGGGCCTGCCATCTTAAACCTCCAGAAACACGTAGATAAACGCGTCAAAATCATCGGAATGTCCGAGTATGTCGCTATTTCTGTTTAGGGATCGAGGCTCACGCGTCAACTTTAAGAACCTTAAAAGATCATGAACCTGTCGATATCGACTCCGCTACCGAGCTGGCAAAGCGTGCTTATGCTCTGGGGAAGATGGAGGATGCAGTGACATTCTATGCCACAGCTTTGGAGATGATGTGCGCCATATTCGTTCGCATTTTGGGCGCGTAGGAATGGTCTTTCTGCCTTGCATAGGACTACGAAATACGGAGAGAACTGCCCTGAGTCTGCCGATCTTCTCTTTGCATATGGAAAGGCACTACTGGAAAATGCAATTGCTCAATCGGCCGTTCTCGCGAAAGAGAAGGAAGCCAACGAAGATGAGGATGGTCAGTGAACGTGCGTATGGTGTCCATCAGAGGGCTAACTTATCCTTATCCTTCCCAGAAGAGGATGAGGCGATTAAGGCAAAGGCTTCGCAATTTCATTTCGGTGGTGATGAGGAGGATGGTGTGGATAAGGTCGTGGATCTGAAGAACGACCCTTTACCTGAAGAGGAGCATGAAGAGGAACCAACGGAAGACGAAGATGTTTCTCCAGAAGATGACTTCAATGCCGCATGGGAGGTACTCGACTTGGCGCGTGCGTTCTACGAGAAGAAAGACGATGAAGAGTCCAGACTCAAGCTTGCGGACTGCTATGTTGCACTCGGCGATGTTTCTCTAGAAACAGGTCAGCTGAGGTTTGAATCAACTGGTCGCGGACCCCTGACTGGTCTGGAATATGCCTTGCAGAAAAATTTCATCAAGCTATCTCTGACTACACAGCCGCTCTGAACTTCAAGCGTGAACTGCTACCCTTACACCATAGACAAGTGGCAGAGGCACATTGGAAACTCAGCATGGTTCTTGATCTTACTCCGGGGAGACTAGGGGATGCAATCGAACACGTCGAGAAAGCAATAGCAAGTGTGGTGGCGCGTCTCCAAGTCCTCAGAGATGGTATACAAGGGAAACTCCCTGAGCCGGTTCCCGCTGGTGGTAAAGGAAAGGGGAAGGCAAGTGTCGTGGGTATACAAATTGGGGATTCCATTGCCTCGTTGACGGGGGAGCAAACGGAGAAGGAAATCAAGGAGTTTGAAGAGTTGAAGGGAGAACTCGAACAGAAGGTTCGTGAACTTGATGTTGTTGCTTTTGCTCGTAATGAGTGACGTGGACAACCTTCATAGCTCGATGACCTCAAGATGACACCCGAAAAATCAGAAGGGATGAGCGCCCCCGCTTTAGCCGCTGCCCAGCTCACCAAAGAGCTTGGCGGACCATCGGGTTCATCTTTAGCAAACGTGGCGATCAATGACCTTAGTGGCATGGTGAAGAAGAAGAAAAGTGTGCCGAATCCAACACCTCAAACAAACGACGGCTCTTCATCTACAACCAGTAAACGAAAAGTGGAGGAGAATGCTGAAGATCCCCCAGAAAAGAAGCTCAAAATTGGCGAGGGCAAATCGTAATCGGAGGTTCAATCTATTTTCTTTATTTCTGTTATGCTTATCGGTCCCGCTATTCCCGGATCCCCAATATTGCAATAATGGGTTCATCACCGATCGATTGGGCTAGATGGTACCATTTCAGAATATACCCTAGGTTCAATTGTGCGAGTCCGAGAGATGGTCAGCGAGAGCAGGAATGACTGAAACGGCCACTAAGGCGGAACCCGGAGCCCCCGATAGGTTATTCCTGCGGTGGGGCCTGTAACACCCGGTCTGCGTGGAATGTGAGATGGTGAGTCATTGTAAACAAATGCACGGCAACCAGAAGGAACTGCCAAATTCCAATGGTTTTGTATCGTAAACATAGGTACCCATTAAAGGCTTGGGTGCAATCGGACTATACTGACACCTCTGTGGAACATCGTGTCGGGCAATTACTCTGACAGAGATTGGATACTAGTGCGCCCTTTATATAATCGAGCACTCGGTTTTTTAATTTCTCCCATAAGAAGAGTCCGGGCCGAGTGAACTCCCACCATTATTTAATTGTATTTTAAAACCCTCGGGGACCACGTGCCTCCGGGCTTTTCCTAACGACCCAACAATTCTCCACTGCTTGGAGTGGGCCGATTTCGTCTGGTTTCTTATCTCATCTCATCACCGTTGCCCTTCTTTCGCTTCGGACAACGTTTGTTTATTGAACAATCGTACTAGACAATACCCATTCTACTATCATACTTCACACAAAATTTTGCCTAATCTAACCCGATGAAGATCTCTGTTAAAATTTCTGACGCCGAGAAAGAAAAACGTGTGTGGTGGTCATTCGAGTATTTCCCCCCTAGAACTGCGCAGGTATGCCCTCCCTTAGTGCTCTTCGTCTTACGTGAAATTTGAGAAAATCATCCGTAGGGTTTGCAAAATTTATTGGATCGCATCGAGCGTATGAGGGGATGGGGCCCCGAGTTCATTGACATCACTTGGCAAGCTATTCCTTGATGTTCACCATCTCAGGCCTTCTCATGGAGGACTTTTCCAGGAATGCTGGTGGGCGCACGTCGGATTTGTCCTCAGAGCTCGTCCGGACCTGCCAAAGTTTGATCGGCATTGAAACCTGCATGCATCTTACGTGTACCAACATGCCCAAGGAGAAGGTAGACATCGCCCTCCGGGAAGCGAAGATTCACGGCTGCCGTAATATTCTTGCTTTACGTGGCGATCCACCAGTAGGCCAGGATCAATGGACTTCAGTCGAAGGAGGGTTCGAACATGGTATCGATCTAGTTCGTCATATTCGAAAGCGCTATGGAGACTACTTTGACGTCGCTGTGCCTGGATTCCCGCAACAAGTCATGCTTCCACCTGCGGAGTTCGCCCAGGAACTCAAATGGTTGAAGGAAAAAATTGATGCCGGTGTCGACCTTATTTTTACCCAGATGTTCTATGATGTCGATATTTTCATCAGATGGGTGAAGGCTGTTCGCGAAGCGGGCATAACAGTCCCAATCATTCCTGGTATCAACCCTATTCAGACATGGAATGGTTTCCTTCGTGCAACCCAACTCGCTCAAACTATTATACCCCAGTCCTACCTAGACGTATTGGAACCCATCAGAAATGACGATGAGCGCGTGCGGGCAGAGGGAACGCAGCTAGTCGCTAAATTATGCCGTGATGTCTTGTCTGCTAATATCGGTATCTCTGGGTTGCACTTTTACACTATGAATCTCGAGAAGGGCACCAAGATGTTGCTTCAGGAACTGGGACTTGTACCGAGAGTGGAGGTTATCAGACCCCTACCTTGGCGTCAGGTAAGGATATAGTACATTGGCGTTGTGACATTTTCTCACATTGTTGCCAGTCTCTCACCCCGTCCCGAAGGACGGAAACCATTCGGCCTATTTTCTGGGCAAATCGAACCCAGTCCTACCTGTCGCGAACGGAAAACTGGGATGAATACCCGAATGGTCGTTTCGGAGACGCACGCAGTCCGGCCTTTGGTGAACTTGATGGCTATGGCGTCTGGATAAAGCAGACAGTGAGTATTTTATACTTGCTTGGTTCGCTCGTTTACCTTCTTCCAATCCTAGAAAGAACAGGCTCCCACGATTTGGGGTCATCCCACATCGATAACTGAAATCAACGACTTATTTGCCAAGTTCTGTCTCGGCCAAGTCAAAGCTCTCCCCTGGTCTGACCAGCCGCCATCTGCGGAGACAAAAGTCATCGCATCTTTACTCGCTCGAATCAATGATTTGGGTTACCTTACCATCAATTCCCAACCGGCGGTGAACGGTGTGCCCAGTAGTGACCCGGTCCATGGATGGGGTCCCACCAACGGTTATGTGTACCAAAAGGTGCATTATTTCGCAGTTCGTTTAGTATATCTTAATACTAATCGCCCTTGCAGGCATATCTCGAGTTTTTCGTTTCTCCATCCCAACTCAACAAGTTGATATCTCGAATCTCACGGGAGCCGCTGATGACGTATTACGCTATCAACAAACAGGGTGACTTGAGGACAAATAACCACTCAGATGGTCCAAATGCGGTGACATGGGGCGTCTTTCCTGGGAAAGAAATTCTTCAGCCTACAATTGTTGAAGCCGTATCCTTCATGGCTTGGAAGGTTTGTTGGTTCTAATGAGGTTGTCGCGTTGTTCTTAACATCCTTTCCAGGATGAAGCTTTTGAGCTCGGTCGGCAGTGGTCAGGACTGTACGACGTTGACTCTTCCACACATAAACTCATCAATGAGATCATGGACACCTACTTTTTGGTGAATGTCGTGCACAACGACTTCAAGGACACACACCTCATATTCAAACCATTCCTGGTGGACGAGAAACTGAACTACGTGAACGGTTATGTCAATGGTCACGCTGTCCCCAATGGCACCGCGACTGATCACTTGTGCGCGTCGATTGCCGAGAAGCCAAGTGGTTTGGACAAAGTGGTCAATGACATTGCTCAAGGACTAGTTTCGGTTTGAAGACATAGTTCCAATGAAGACACTCACTTTTATCGCTCTCCTTGTATCGGGCGTATTTGATTTACTTGACCACTCGTATGGTTCAACATCCATGGAGTTGGCTTGGCTTATTTCATTCTATTCTTCACATGGATTTTTGCTCGTTCCTTGTTACTGTGACATCGGGGTATGTCGAGCACTCCCAGGTGCCCCTGCTCAACGCAGGTCATATCGAAGCTGTTGTTCATCTGTATCATACCATAATAGTGACTCTATGTAATTATTATCAATGCCATTTTTTGGCACGTGATACGCCTTACATCCAGAAATATATCGATGTCTACAGCGTATGTGTTTGTTAATGTGGCTTGCACATCAGTATAGTCGAACTGATGGTGAAACCAGAGTCACCACCAATGCAAAGCCATCTTGGGCCGACGATGTGGAAGATTTCGGTGAGCCCCCATTCGTCCGCACATTTTGCTTCAAGCTTATACGTCACACTAGACGACCTCAAGCCGTCAGATACCATTGATGAGAATGGGATAAGGACGATAGTGGACTACGCTACGAATGAAGCTGGAAAGAAAATCAAGGTGCCCTTTTACTTCCACTCATATTCCCCATGAATTGTCTACATGCTTCCTGTCGAAGATTACTCGAAGGATTAAACGGACACTCCAAACCTCGTTAGTAGACCATGTAGTCGCTGAGCGTAAGCAATGGGCCAAGTTTGGTGAAGACAGGGGTAAGAAACCCGGACTTGACAAGGCCACCACTACCGTGGCCGAACGTGTTGAGCTCAAAATCAGCGCTGGGAATAAAGCCGCTGAGCCAGAGCATGATGAAGAGGCAAGCATAAAGAAGCAGCTGGGTGGGAAGAAGATTCTGTGCCGTCTGTGCCAAGGAGACCACTTTACGTCGAAGTGCCCGCATAAGGACGTCCTCGCGCCTTTGAGTGGGGATGTTGGTGAGGCTGGAATTATCGGACACTTCATTTGATGCTAATGGCGTTACCCCACAGACCTGGGCACGGGACACGATGATGATGGACCGGCAGATGGCGGACGTGCTGCTCCTCCCTCTAGTGGCAAGTACGTCCCGCCATCAATGCGCGCCGGTGGTGGTCGTGGTCCAGGTGAGACCATGGGTCGAAGTAGCCGTGAGGACCTTCCAACTTTGCGTGTGACAAACGTCTCGGAGGATGCTGCAGAGGATGATTTGCGAGACTTGTTCTCGAGGTTCGGACGTGTTGCCCGTGTATTCATCGGGAAGGATCGCGAGACCGGTGTCGGAAAAGGATTTGCCTTCGTCAGCTTTGAGGATCGGGCGAACGCTCAGAAAGCGCTGGAAAAGATGAACGGATACGGTACGTCGCTGTCCGTTCAGGTCTGAGCCTTCTCAGATGCAGAGTTTGCTCCCAGGTTACGATTCCCTCATCTTGTCCGTTCAATGGTCACGTAAGTCCGGATTTATCCAGCGATTGTGCTTCTTAAAACTGACTCCTACCATCCATTCCCATCTGCAGAGCCAAGAGAAACTCGCACTGCCGCCTAAA
>WNFI01688253.1_pt1 | contig 17414 bp, 19 predicted proteins | sample 5400471 | NCBI WGS metagenome assembly WNFI01 (sample SAMN13153348, study PRJNA577476) | soil metagenome | isolation source: 100 cm saprolite on Douglas fir-dominated hillslope | place: USA:California | collected 2013-09-17 | reverse complement strand
GGACACTCATGGCAACGGTTGATTCAGGCATTCAAGAACGCGCGGCGCAGGCACCTCAGGATCGCCGCAAGGTAAACGATTTCAGCATCCAAGTAGCCACAGTCAACGGCTCCGGGTCGCAGTCAGCGAACACCGTGCTGCTGCGCAGCATTTTCCAGATGGGCGTGCCGGTTTCCGGCAAGAACCTGTTTCCCTCCAACATTGCCGGCCTGCCAACGTGGTACACCATCCGCGCCAGCAAGCACGGCTACGTCGCGCGCAAGAAGGAGATTGATTTCCTGGTGGCCATGAATGCGGAGACGGCACAGGAAGATGTGATGTCGCTGATGCCCGGCGCCGCCTGCGTCTATGACGAACCGCTGAACCTGGCGGGCCTGCGCAAGGACATGACTTTTTATCCCGTGCCCTATGACAAGCTGGTGGGTCCGGTGTGCCCCGACGCCAAGCTGCGCCGACTGGTCAAGAACATGATCTACGTTGGTGTGGTCGACGCGCTTCTGGGAATCGACATCGCGGAATCAGAGAAGGCCCTGGTCAAGCAGTTCGGTAAAAAGAAAAAAGCAGCGGAGCTGAACACCGCCGCCATCCGGGCCGGCTATGACTACGCACAGGCCACCTTCACCAAGCAGGACCCGTTCTCGATCCAGCGCATGAATGAGAACCAGGGCAAGATTATTGTTGATGGCAACGCCGCCGCCGCTCTGGGCTGCATGTTTGCCGGCGTGACGGTGGTGACCTGGTATCCAATCACGCCATCGAGTTCGCTGGTGGAACAGCTCATTGACTATCTGAAGGAATACCGCGTGGGACCGGACGGTAAGGCCACTTTTGCGGTGGTGCAGGCCGAAGACGAACTGGCCGCCATCGGTATGGTGCTGGGCGCTGGCTGGGCCGGCGCGCGCTCGATGACTTCCACCTCGGGGCCCGGAATTTCGCTGATGGCCGAATTCGTGGGCCTGGGGTACTACGCCGAAATTCCCGGCGTGATCTTTGACATTCAGCGCGTCGGGCCCTCCACCGGCTTGCCCACGCGCACCATGCAGGGCGACATCTTGAAGTGCGCCTTCCTCTCCCATGGCGACACCAAGCATATGCTGCTGCTGCCCTCGTCGGTGGAGGAATGCTTCAGCATGGCCATAGAGGCTTTTGATCTTGCGGAGAAATTTCAGACGCCGGTTTTTGTAATGTCCGATCTCGATCTGGGCATGAACAACTGGATGGCCCGTCCTTTTGCCTACCCCGAGAAGCCGCTGGACCGCGGCAAGGTCCTGAGCGAAGACGACCTGAAGCGGCTGGGCGGCTTTGCCCGCTACAAGGACATTGACGGCGACGGCATTCCCTATCGTACTCTGCCGGGGAACAGCCATCCCGCAGCCGCGTATTTCACCCGCGGCAGCGGCCACAACGAAAAAGCGCAGTACAGCGAGCGCGCCGACGACTACGTGCGCAACATGGACCGTCTAGCCAAGAAATTTGAAACCGCGCGCACCTTTGTGCCCGGACCGGTGCAGGAGATCAGCGGGAAGTCGAAACTCGGTATCATCGCTTACGGCACGTCGCACTGGGCAGTGACCGAGTCACTCGACCAGTTGCGCCGGGAACATAACCTGGAGGCAGACTACCTGCGGCTGCGCGGATATCCTTTTCACCCGAACGTGCACGAGTTCATCAGGAGCCACGAACGTGTTTACCTGGTAGAGCAGAACCGTGACGCGCAGATGCTGAAGCTGCTGAAACTGGATGCGGCCCCGGAACAAATTGTGAAGCTGCGCAGCGTGCTCCACTACAACGGATTGCCGATAGATGCGCGCTCCGTGACCGATGAGATCATTGCTCAGGAGGGCCAATAATGTCCACGACTACGACCACACCGGTTCCCGCACCAGCGCCAAAGACCAATCACATCGGTCTTACTGTGCTGGACTACCGGGGCGGCAAAACCACGCTCTGCGCGGGCTGCGGCCACAACGCCATCTCCGAGCGCATCATTGACGCCGTCTACGAGATGGGCGTACAGCCGGAAAATGTGGTCAAGCTTTCCGGCATTGGCTGTTCCTCCAAGAGCCCCGCTTATTTCCTGAACCGCGCGCACGGCTTCAACACCGTGCATGGACGCATGCCTTCGGTGGCAACCGGCGTTGCCCTAGCCAATCACAAGGTGATGCTGCTGGGGGTTTCCGGCGACGGCGATACGGCCTCCATCGGCATCGGTCAGTTCGTGCATCTGATGCGGCGCAACCTGCCCCTCATCTATATTATTGAAGACAACGGCGTGTACGGCCTGACTAAGGGCCAGTTCTCAGCCACCGCCGACCTTGGCGCCAAACTGAAGACCGGCGTGATCAATGATCTGCCGCCCATCGACACCTGTGCGCTGGCTGTCCAATTGGGTGCGACCTTTGTCGCCCGCTCCTTTTCCGGCGACAAGAAGCAACTGCTCACGCTGCTGAAAGCGGCCCTGGCCCACCGCGGCACGGTGATGCTGGATGTGATCTCGCCCTGCGTCACCTTTAATGACCACGAAGGTTCCACCAAGTCTTACAAGTACCTGAAAGACCATGAAGAGCCATTGCAAGACCTGGGTTTAGTGCCCAGCTTCGAGAATATTGAGGTGGAATACGATCCCGGGACCACGGCCACAGTCCGCATGCATGACGGCTCCGAGCTGCGTCTGCGCAAACTAGATCGCGATTACGACGCCACTGACAAAGTCGGCGCTCTCCGGGTGATGGGGGAAGCGCATGAGAAAGCCGAGGTGCTTACCGGCGTCTTTTACGTCAACACTAAGGCGCCTAGCTTCATGGACCTGCTCCATGTAACCGATCAGCCTTTGGCCCACCTGCCGGAAAATGTGGTGCGTCCTCCCAAACAAGCGCTGGATGAGATCATGGAAGAGCTACGCTGACAGTTTTCACTTAGCCGCTTCTTTTTTGAGAATCTGACCATGTCCAATCCGGGACCTCTGTTTCGCCCGTTTGAAAAACTCGTGAAGATCACTATCGGCGATAAGGAGTTTCAAGTCCCGGAAGGCAACATGCTGCTCCGCGCTTTCCAGTACCTTTCTCCGGAAGACGTTGCCTGCGGACGTTTTTGCTGGAATGAAGAATGCCAGTACTGCCGCGTGAGTTTTGACCTGGGTCCGGCAACGCAAAATCGGGTTGCGATTTCCTGCAAGCTGATGGTGCAGGAAGGCATGCGCATTACCGAGGTGGCGCAAGAGATTCGCTATAGCCTTAGAAAACTTGGGTTGAAAATAAAAGCAGAACCTACGAAAGAGTAAAACTCAGTGGTGGCTGGGTGAAGGGCGGGCAGGCCTGGAGGCCGCTCCTGCGACCCCCAGTTTGCTGAGACGATCTCTGGCTTGCAGCGCTTCCGGGCTCTTAGGATAGCGGGCAATCAGGCTGCGAAGCTCTTGGACTCCGGCATCGCGCTGTCCCAGGTCCAGTAGCGCGTAGCCTTTTTTTAGCTGTGCCGCAGCGGACTTATTTCCGCCGGGATACTGGTCCAGCACTTTGTTGTAGGAGAGAACGGCCCCTTGCAGGTTTCCCTGGCGATACTGAATCTCGCCCAGGTAGAACTGCGCGTTTCCAGCCAGATCGGTGTTGCCGTACACCTGGAGGTACTGCGTGAACTCCTGCAACGCCAAGTCATTTTTTCCTGTGGTGAAGTCACGCAGCGCATCGTTGTAGAGCGAGTCAGCGGGTGGAGCCTGAGCAGCGCCGCCCGGTGAGGCAGGCTGCCCGGTCTGCGGATTGCGGATGTTCTGCTGCCCCGCCTGGATGTCGTCCAACTGCTTGCTCACCTTAGCCAGCCGGACCTTCAGTTCGTCCACCGCATCATGCAGAGCCTGCACCTGGCCGGAAATCTGGTCAACCTTGGTGGAAGCGTCAGTGTTTTGGGCCCCCAGCGTCTTCTGCAGGCTCTGGACCGCGGCGCCCATCTTGTTTACGTTGTCGGTCTGTTGCGTCATCATGTCTTTCATGACGCCCATGCGCTCATCGAAGGACTGCTTCATTTGCGTTATGTTGTCCTGCATGATCTGAAGCTGGGTCTGGACCTGGATGAGCTGTGATTTGGTGTTCTGTGCGGCCGCGCGCTGAATGCAGCATGCGGCCAAGAGAAGCACGGTGAACAGAGCGGGAATAATGTTTTTCTTCATAGATATTTAACTCGTTTGATGCGAAATTGCCGGCGCTCTAGCAAAAATTTTATTCCAACAAAGAGGCGCGGCATCGGGATGCAGCGCCGGACGGGCGGCTGCCCGTCCGGCGTTGACCGTTCAATGCAACAGGAAAAAATGATCGTGCCGGTTTTTCTGCCAGCAATCCTCGCTGGCTTCGGTGCAGACCTGCTTCTCCTTGCCGTAGCTGATGGTCTTGAGCTGGTCCGCGGTTACGCCGCCCTGTGTCAGGGCCTGATGAGCGGCATTGGCGCGTCGTTCGCCCAGGGCCAGGTTGTACATGGCGGACCCGCGCTCGTCGCAGTTGCCCTCAATCCGGACCTTCCAGTTGGGGTGTGCTTTGATGACTTCGGCGGCATGGGCCAGCGCTTGCTGCGACTCGGGACGCAGATCAGCTTTGTCGTAATCGAAGTAGATGTCCTTGACGGTTTGGGCAAAGAGCTCTTCCTCCGACAGTTGCGGTGGCGGCGGTGGCGGCGGTGGGCCGGTCACAGTCACGGTAGCCGTGGCGTCCTGGGCGCCGCTAGCGCCTTTTGCGGTCAAGTGATACGTGGTTGTGCCCGCCGGGGAAACGGTCTGGGAACCGCTGGCGTCGACCTTGTTGCCCTCAAGGGTAATATCGGTCGCGTTCTCGGTGCTCCAGGTCAGGGTGGCGGACTGGCCGCGTTGAATTGAGGCCGGGTTCGCCGATAGCGTGGCGGTTACCGGTTTAGGCGGCGGTGGCGGTGGCTGCGGCGGGGCCTTCTTCTTCTCGCCGCACCCGATCACCAGCACCAGCAGGGTAGACAGCACAACTGCCAACATCCAATGCTTCTTGTAGTTCACCTCAAGTCCTCCATTATTGCGCAAGTTGTGTTCGACGGATTCAACGGAAAACCTTATTTATAACTCCAATTGGGCTGGCTGTTCCGGCCCGCGCGCGTGAGCTGTTGCTGGTGGGTGCCGTCGGCCAGCATACTCCAGACCTGTTCCGTTCCCGCACGGGTGGACTGAAAGACAACATGCCGCCCGTCTGGAGACCAGGAAGGAAAGTCGTTGCGCCCCGCATCGTGCGTCAATTGTACAAACTGTCGCGATGCGATATCCATGACATAAATGTCCTGCCCGCCGGGGGCGCCGGGTCCATACTTGCGGTTCCAGGAAAAGGCCAGCAGCAGGCCATTGGGCGACCACGCCGGCGATACGGCATACCCTTCAGTGGTAATCGCCTGCACGTTACTGCCGTCCACGTCCATGATGTAGATCTGGGGCAACCCCGTCCGCCCGCTGACCCAGGCGATCTGGCTGTTGGTCTTGGGATTAAAAACGGGAGACACATCCACTTTTCCGGTAGTCAGCCGCTTGGCGCCTGCGCCCGCAGCATCGGCAATAAAGATCTCGGAAAGACCGCTGTGCATGGAAGATGAAAAAGCGATTTTAGTGCCGTCCGAGGACCATCCGAGAGAAAAATTGTCTCCGCCATAGTGCGGAAAAGCCACCGTCCTGCCCAAGTCCAGCGAGTACATCATGATCTGCCAGGAATCCTTGGTCAGCGCGCAGAAGGCCAGGCGCGAGTTGTCCGGCGAGATCTGCGGCGAAAGCGCGATTGAACCCTGGTGGGTGAGCTGGCGCTGGTTGGCGCCGTCATAATCCATTGACCAGACTTCCTTGGCGCCGCCGCGCGCGCTAATGAAGAAGACCTTGCTCTCCGCGATGCCGGCAACGCCGCCGCCCAGCCGGGCAATGATCTCGTCGGCAAAGCGGTGGGCAATCAGGCGCGCGTTGTCGGAGTTGGCGTCTTCCCGGTACTGTTTTCCCAGAACTTGCGGGAAAGCGGCATTTTTGGCGTCAAAAAGCCATCCCTGGACTTCCATCTTGCCATTGGCCACACCCAGATTGCCGAACGCCACCATGGCAGCGTCAGGTGGCGGATTGCTCCACACCGCCAGCTTCATCTCACTGGGCTGTCCCGGCGCCTGCAGCGGATAGAAGCTCTTGGCCACCATCTCAAAAATGCCGGCGTTGTCCAGGTCATACCACAGCGTCTCATTAAAGAACGTGAGCAAAGTGCTGGTCTGAGGATCAGAGCTGGCCGGCTTGAAGTCGGGCACGGCCATGCGGACGGGCGCGCCGCGGTTGGTGCCGGTGCGGATCCAATCCTGGGCCGCGGCCCGCGCCAGCGGAAGAACCAGCAGGAACAACAAGAGTGCGAAATGTGTCTTGACTTTTTTTGACATGGGCTCGCTTTACCTCTGATAATCAAACCAGAACTCCACGGAAACTTTGCTGCCAGTGTACTCAGGCGGTAACGGTCCAAACTTTTCAATCCGTAGTAGCGCGCGCTGCGCAGACTGCTCCAGCGAAGGAACATTGCTGTGCTGCTCGATGACGATATTTTTGACTGTGCCGTCCCTTAGGATGTCAAACGTAAAATAGACCCGGCTGGCGCTGGCCACGCGGGTGTCAACTTCCGTCTGGTACCAAACGCTGGAGACCTTGTCTCTAACCTGCCTCACGTACCAGTCAAAGCGCGACCCGAAGTCTCCGTTTTGAAAACTGAAACCGCCCTTGGTGTGAAGCGCTGTGAAAGCTCCGTACGGGCCGCTGACTGGGCCGCCTTCACCGTACGGCACTGCGGTATCTTCCGGCGTGGGCAGGGGATGGGGCTTGATTGCCGCCGTGACCGCTTTGTCAATCTTGGGCTTGATCACTTTTCCGGGAATAGAGATTCCGTCTTCCGTTTCCACGGGCTTAAGCTGGGGCAACGTCTGGGTCACGCCCTTGGATTCATTGGCGACAATGTTCTCGGTTGGCACGTTCGGCTTGGGGATGGGAATGGAGGCGCCGCTCACCAGTTGCGCGCTCACAGCTTCTCCCTGGTTCTCGCCCCAATTGGAACCGCCCCGCGGCTCCAGTACGAAACCGAGCGCGAAGATGGTTAAACTCAGCAGGACGTGGAACCCGAGCGAGAGCATCAGCGGCTTTGTCCACCGCTCCTGTTCGTAAAACATGTTGGCCCGGATGTACGCCACTCTTCGCGCTCCGTTATGGTTTGTTGGCCGGAATTGGTTCGGTCACGATGCTCACGTTGGTGATACCCGCCTGTTTCACCGTGCTCATGACGGTGGCAAAAGCGCCGAAGGCGACGTCCTGGTCGGCGCGGACATAAACCGCCTGGCCGCGTGGATCGCGGATTTTCTTGCGCAGCAGGTCGCCCAGTTCGTCCAGCTTGACATGATCATTACCCAGGTAAACTTCCTGGCCCTTGGTGATGGTGATGACCAGGCGCTCCTCGGAAATGACCTTCACGGTTTTGGTCTTGGGCACGCTGACTTCAATGCCGGATTGCAACACCGGCGCAGTCAGCATGAAGATGATCAGCAGCACCAGCACCACGTCCACAAACGGCGTGACGTTGATCTCCGACAACGAGGTCTCGGTGCGGCCAATCTTGTTGGTGAATGCCATCAGCGCACTCCCGCCGACACGCCGGTCGTGCGTTCGATCATGTTCAGCAGTTCCAGCGAGAAGTCGTCCATGCGCGCCCCGAACTCGCGCATGCGATGGGTGAAAATGTTGTAGGCGATCACCGCGGGGATGGCCGCGGCCAGGCCGGCGGCGGTGGTGATCAGCGCCTCAGAGATTCCCGGAGCGACGGCGCGCAGAGTGGCGGCGCCGACCGTGCCGAACAATCCGATGAACGGCGCTACCGCGCCAGTGGTCGCCAGCCAGGGCAGGCGGCGCTCCAACCGCGACAGTTCTTCGGAAGCGGCAATCTGCGCGGCGCGCTGCACGGCCGGGATGTTCTGCTCGCCCTGGCGGCGGAACTCTTCATACGCGCTCTCAAATACCGGCACCAGCGGGCTGGGCTTGAACTGTTCGGAGACCGCAGCCAGATCCTGCAGCCGCTGTGCCTTGCGAAACGCGCGCAAAAAACGCCCGCTCTGCGCCCGTGCCCGCCGCAGAGAGGCCCACTTAGACAGAACGATGGACCAGGACAGGAGGCTGAAGACCAAAAGAATGAGGAGGACCGCCTGGGCCACTGCACCCATCTGCAAGACCATTTTCAGGATCTCGCCGCCGACAAACAAGCCAAAAAGAGAAGTATGAATCATTGCAAAGCCAATTGCCTCTATAAGTTAACCTTGACCGTAACATCCTGTGCCGCTGCCGTCAAACGGATGATTCTTGCTGTTCCCATAAAAATGTTAACTTAATAGTTAACCTTAGTGCCCCTGCCCCTCCCCCGGTCAATTAGGAATCTAAATGACTTACGCGATTCATCCCAGGGTGATCCCAAGCCTAATGTCTTTTTGCTATGCCGGCCATTGTCCTATCGGACAGCGCCGGGGTTTCCAAAAATACGAAAATGCCGAAGAAATGAAGAAATCAAAAAAAAGCATGTACTGAGGGAGTAACCCTCGGCTTCGAGCCAAAGAATGGCGACCTTTGCTGTTGCAAACTAGCGGCCCGATTCGTGCTACCATTGAGTCCGTAGGGTTAATTGTCCTCGACTTGGATAGACTCGTCGCTTGTGTCGCCTGCCTATTTCTGCTGAGAACAGCCTCTTATAAAGACCTCAACATCGCAAAGGAATTTAGATCATGAAACTTTTTGTCGGCAACTTTTCTTTCAGCACTACAGAGGAAGACCTCCGCACGCTTTTCCAGCCATTCGGCAACATTGAGAGCATATCGGTGGTAACGGACCGCCAGACCGGCCGCTCCCGCGGATTTGGCTTCGTGGAAATGAATGACAGTGGCGAAGCGGGAAAGGCCATTGAGGCCCTGAACGGCAAAGAGTTTGGCGGGCGCACGCTCAACGTCAATGAGGCGCGGCCCAAAGTCGATAGCGGCGGGTTTCGCGGCGGCCGGCAGGGCGGACGCAGCGGCGGCGGTGGTGGCGGCGGCCGAGATGATTATCGTGGACATGCGCGGCAGCCTAAAGAGCCGCGGTGGTGAACATGCCTTACACCGGCCAAGCTGCATCGAGCGGCACGGCGAAACGCTTGCGCCAAGTGAGCGCGAGTGCGCCGCCGGCAAAGACGCTGGTGATGAAGCTGGTGGTGTGCGGCCAATGCGGAGAGCGGTTTGCCATTGGCCACGACCCGGCGTCCTCGGACCCGGAACTGGCGGAACGGCAAGCCACTTGGCTGCAAGACCACTTCGTGTGGGACCACATCCAGGAAAGCAAGCATCGTAGCTCGATCGAGCTGCCTGCTTCGGGCGAGCTGAAGTAACTTTGGTCACTGCCAGCCGGAAGTGGGCCGGCGCGAATTTGTGTGGACATCTGCCCCATTTGTGTTACACTGCAATTGCTTTAGGTTCCCGGTTGCAGGGATCTTTCGATCGAGATCTGATCCAAGACTCCCGCGCTTTATGAAGTTCCTCCGCTTATCTACGGCAAAAATTTAATCATCGGCATGAGATCACTCTGCCTAGACGTTTGATAACGTCCTGCCGGACCGGCGCCGACCAAAGAAAGTAAAAAAACCTAACGAATGGTTCGTTTTTCCGAACTACCCATATCTCTCTATCTACAGGACCGCCTTGCTGCGGCCGAATTTGTAACCACCATGGAAGTCCAGGCTGCGGCGATCCCGCACGCTATCAGCGGTAAAGACATTCTGGCAACCGCACAGACGGGGACGGGCAAAACGCTCGCCTTCCTGATTCCCATCATCGAAAAAATGCTGCAACAGCCGGGGAAGGGCATCCAGGCACTCGTGCTGGTTCCCACCCGCGAGCTGGCTATGCAGATCAACAAGCAGTACGAACAGCTGCGCGGCAAGAAGCTGCCGGCGGCAGCGCTGCTGATCGGCGGAAGCTCAGAGCGCGCGCAACTGGAAACGCTGCGCCACGGTGCCAGGCTGATTGTTGCCACTCCGGGAAGGTTCGAGGATTTGCTCGACCGTCGGTTTTTCAACATTGACACCGTGAGCACTCTGGTGCTGGACGAATCTGACCGCATGCTGGACATGGGATTTATCCCAGCGATCCGGCGCATTGTGGCCCAGCTGCCCCGGTCGCGCCAGACTATGTGTTTTTCCGCCACCTTGGAGCCCTCCGTGGCCCACTTGATGGATGACTACTTGCGCGCTCCCGTGCGGCTGGCCTTTGGCTCAACCCGCACCGCGTCAGAAAGCGTGGACCTGACAGCCTATGAAGTGCAGGCTGACCAGAAGCTTTCCCTGTTGCGCCGTTTGCTGGATCGCGAGAACGGCCGCAGTCTGGTTTTCGTCCGTACCAAGCGGGCAACGCAACGCCTGGCGGACAAGCTGGAGCGTGCCGGAATGCAAGTTTCCGTGATCCACGGCGACCGCACGCAGTCGCAGCGCAATAGCGCCCTGGCGTCATTCCAGCAGGGAAAATCGAAAGTGCTGGTGGCCACCGACGTGGCCTCGCGCGGCATCCACGTGGACGACATTGCCCAGGTCATCAATTACGATCTGCCTGCCATTGCGGAAGATTTTATCCATCGCGTGGGCCGGACGGGAAGGGCCGGCGCGACTGGATCTGCGTTCACGTTCTTTACCACGCTGGAGCGCTCTGATCTGGCCGCGCTGGAACGCAATCTGCAGCTCAAGATACGCCGGGTGCACATTGATTCCGATCTAACCCGGGAAGAACGTCCTGGGCCGGTGGATATCTCGGCCATGGTCCCGTCGCCGATGAGGCCTGGCTCGAAGATGGTGCGCTTGCCCGGAGAAGTCTTCCAGCGTCACGCATAAGCCGGCGAAACCCATTCTTGAACGTTGAGATGCGGCGGGTGAACGCGTATAGTTAGAGGAGCTACCTTCTCCGAAAACGCGCTTACCCGCCTTCGCGCCTTCGTGGACTGCAGCCAAACCGCTCGAGAGGTGCCAGATGCGTTCCGGTCTGATCTTTTCGGTATCATCCAGATTCGCCAACCGTTACCTTCTTTGCCGGATGTTATCGGCATCGGCCAGGAAGATGCATCGCGACGGTGTTTCCACGTCGCAGAGCATCAATAACTCTCTGCGGGCCCTTCGCGACGCCGAGCAGCAGCCGGAAGGCGAACAACAGAGTGCGGCGGCGTTACCGCCGGAGATGGTGACAGAACCACAAATGTTTGATGAGGCAGAAACTGCGGCCCGCGCGCGTTAATTTGCAGGGCCCGAGCGGTGGTGACCAGGCCGCTTATCTCATGGTGAGGAGTATTTATGGCTGGAAGCTCTCGTACGACCGCTGCTAAGCGGCAAAAAGAACGCGCCAGACAGGAAAAGCGCGTGGAAAAGGCGCAGAAAAAAGCGCAGCGCAAACAGGAGCAGGACCAGGGGCCCCGGCCGGATCCTCCTGCCGAGCTTACCGTGACCTATGACGAAGAAGGCCAGCCGGAAGGCTTCAACTTCCACGACTTCTAGTCTGTAAACACAATTTCCCGATTACCCAATCACCCAATCTCTGTTAGACTGCGCTCAATTCTTGAGAGGGTCTTTCGCGGTGCTGCTGGAACTGCGCGTGGAGAACTATGCGGTCATTGACAGCCTGGCGGTGGAGTTTGCCCCCGGGCTGAACCTGCTTACCGGCGAGACCGGCGCCGGCAAATCCATTTTGATTGACGCACTCTCACTCTTGCTGGGCGACAAGGCTTCCACGGAGATGGTCCGCCACGGCGCGGAGAAGGCCGTGGTCTGCGGCGTCTTTGAAGCTGAAGAATCTACGCTCAAAAGAATACTGGAAGAGAACGGCATCGAACCGGAGGGCAGCCAGATCATCGTGAAGCGCGAGATCGCTGCCGGCGGCAAAGGGCGCGTCTTTGTGAACAACCAGCCGGCGACGGTGGCTCTGCTGCGGCTGCTGGCCCCGGCGCTGGCCTCCATCCACGCGCAAAACGAAACCATTCTCGCCTTTGATGCTGCGGCCCGGCTGACGTTGCTGGACGTTTATTCGGGCCATGTTTCTTTAAACAACGACCACCACGATTTAGCCGAGAAGCATGCAACCTGGGCCGGCGTGCGCAACCGCATCGCCGAGTTCGAGCGTGACGAGCAGGACCGCCTGCGCATGGCCGATCTGTGGAGCTTCCAGAGAAAAGAAATCAAGTCGGCCAAGCTGCAGCCGGGCGAAGACGTGAAGCTGGAGATAGAAAAGCGCGTCCTGGCCAACGCGGAGAAACTCTACGGTGGGGCCATGGCGGCATACGATCTGCTCTATGACGCGGATTCGTCGGTGATCGCCGGCCTTTCCGCAGCCCGCAAGCACCTGGAAGAGCTGGCGCGCTTTGATCCCAAGTTCCAGGAAGCCCTGGCGTCTCTGCAGGGCGCGAAAGCTGCGATTGAAGATGCCAGCGCCACCGCGCGTGACTACGCCGAAGCAATTGACGCGTCACCCGAGCGCCTGGCCGAAGTGGAAGACCGGCTGGCGCTGCTTGACCGGCTGCGGCGCAAATACGGCAACACTGTGGACGAAGTGATCGTGTACGGAGAAGAGGTCGCGCGCAAGCTGAACGAACTGGAGAACCGCGAAGAGGTTTTGCGCGAGTTGAAAGAGCAGATGGACGCCGCCGCCGGAGCGTATCTCAGCGCAGCGCAAGCCGTTTCTAAACGCCGTTACTCGGCTGCGAAGGAGTTGCAAAAGCTGGTGGAGACAGAAATCAACCAACTAGCGATGAAGGCACAATTCAGAATCGAAGTTTCCGGCTCGGACGCGCCGGAGAACTGGACTGCTTCCGGCTTTGACAGCGTGGTTTATCTCATCTCGCCCAACCCCGGCGAGCCGCTGCGTCCGGTGGAACAGATCGCTTCCGGCGGCGAACTTTCACGGGTGATGCTGGCGCTGAAAGCAACGATTGAAACCGGCAAGAAGAGCAAGGCTTTTGGCGGCGCCCAGCGCACGCTGGTTTTTGACGAGATTGATACCGGCATCGGTGGGCGCGCGGCCGAGGCCGTTGGCAAGAAGTTGAAGGCCCTGGCCCGGGCCAACCAGGTCTTGTGCATCACCCACTTGCCGCAGATCGCGTCGTTTGCCGACCATCATTACCTGATCGAGAAGCGCGAGGTTGGCGGCCGTGCGAAGACTCTAGTTCGCGCGCTCAATGCGGCAGAGCGCACCGAGGAGATTGCCCGCATGTTGAGCGGCGCCAAGCTGACCGACACTTCGCGCCAGCACGCGGAGCAGCTTTTGAAGGCGAATGGGTAAGGGTCTACCGCGGGTTTTCGCAGGAGTGCCATGGATCAAGATTACCCGTCCCTGACAAGCATCATCGCGAGTGTTGTCGAGGGCATGGTTATTCGCGTGGCTCCAGCGCCGGAGGCGCGACCAGAGGTTAGCCCAGCGCCGGGGTCCCAACGCGCGCTGCTTTTGCGCGTGGTGGGGTGGCAGTGCGTCAGCGCTGGGTAGCTGAGTATTGAAGGTAGAGCCCCAGCGGGGCGACACAAGTTCGACTACCGTCGAAGGGAAACCTGTGTCGCCGCTCCGGGGCTCTATCATTTTTTCTACCCTACCCAGGCCTTACGGCCTGGGCTACGCTCGCTCCGCGAGCTGCCGCGCCTTCGGCGCTGGAGCGATTCCAGCGTTGATCGTCTGCCGTTGTCTCTTGTCATATAATCTACGTCGGAGGACACGAAGACCTTCATGAATCCAACTTCCTCAAATTCTGCGAACGCCTTGCTCGCCATCTTCTGGGGCGGCTTGGCCTGCGGAGTTCTGGACATCACGCAAGCCATTGTCGCCTGGCATTTCCAGGCCGGAGTGAAGCCGATCCGAGTCTGGCAGTCGGTTGCCAGTGGTTTGCTCGGGCCCAAGGCCTTTCAAGGCGGCATAAAGACAGCAATTGTTGGTGGCGTGCTGCATTTTTTCATCGCATTTACAGCAGCTGCGGTCTACTACACGGCAAGCCGTTGGCTTGCCTTCATGACGGGCCACGCCATTCTCTCCGGCTTGCTTTACGGTGAAGCCGTTTTTCTGTTTATGTACTTCGTGGTGGTGCCGCTTTCTGCTGCAGCAAAAAGCCACTTCACCATGGCCACTCTCATCACCGGCCCTATCGGGCACATGTTTCTGGTCGGTTTGCCCATCGCGTTGGCGGTACGCCGGTTTTCAAGGTAAATAGGTGGCGCCGTTCGCCCCCTGATCCTCCCAGGTCGCTGCTAAATCGCTCACTTTCAATGGCTTGCATTGGCCCAGAGGCTTCCTGATTGGGTAACCTGGAAGCCGGGAAAAGTGTATCGAGAGGGTATAATCATTTGACCACCATGACAGCGACTCAAGTGCAAACAGCTACTCAAGCCAAGACTTTGCTGCTGCTGAAGCCTCGGGGATTTTGTGCCGGGGTGGTCCGCGCCATTGATGTTGTGCGCATCGCCCTGGATGCCTTTGGCCCGCCGATCTATGTGCGCAAGGAGATTGTGCATAACCGGTACGTGGTGGAAGAGCTCAAGGCCAAAGGCGCCATCTTTGTCGATGAAGTCTATGAGGTCCCAGACGGCCAGCGGCTGATCTACAGTGCTCACGGAGTAGCGCCCAGCGTGCGCGAGGCCAGCAAACTCCGCGATCTTAAAATCATTGACGCCACCTGCCCCCTGGTGACCAAGGTCCACGTGGAAGCGGTGAAGTATGCCACGGGCGGGTACAGCATTATCCTGATCGGCCATCATGACCATGATGAAGTGATCGGCACTCTGGGCGAGGCCCCGGACGTGACCCAGGTGGTGGGCAGCGCGCAAGAAGTTGACACGCTGGAGGTTCCTGATCCCACCCGGATCGCCTACATCACCCAAACCACTCTCAGCCTTGATGAAACGCAAGACGTGATCGCGGCGTTGCGCAAGAAGTTTCCCATGATCGAAGGGCCGCACGCGCAGGACATCTGCTATGCCACGCAGAACCGGCAAACGGCGGTGAAGGACGTGGCCCACGATGCCGACCTGCTGCTGGTGGTGGGATCGGAGAACAGTTCCAATTCCAACCGGCTGGTGGAAGTCTCGACGAATCTCGGCACGCCCTCGTATCTGATCGACACCTCGGCGGACATCCGGCCGGAATGGCTGGACGGCGTGCAGACCCTGGCCCTGACGGCCGGCGCTTCCGCGCCGGAAGTGCTGGTGGAGCAGGTGATGGAGTTTCTGAAAGGGAAGGGATTCACCCACATCCGGGAGATAGAGGTCATGCCGGAGAACGTGCGCTTTGGCCTGCCTCCGGAGATCGTGGAGGCAATTGCGGCAGCGCCTGCTGTCACAGCGGAGTAGCCGATGAGTACCAAGCCAGCACAGATGCTGTTCGGAAAAATTGACGACATGCTGGGCCGCGCGTCCCACGGCATGGAGAAGGCGCGCGACTTTCTGTTCTCCCGCCAGCATAAAGATGGTTACTGGTGCGGCGAGTTGGAAGCCGATACCACGCTGGAATCCGACTACATCATTATCCACACCCTGCTGGGCACGGGGAACCGCGGCCGCATGGAGCGCGCCGTGCCGGAGATCATCCGCCACCAGAATCAAGACGGCGGATGGCCCATCTACGCCGGCGGTCCATCCAACATTAGCGCGTCAGTGAAGGCGTACTTCGCCCTGAAGCTGATGGGATACAAGCTCGATCATCCGGTGCTGGAGCGCGCCTACATCAGAATTATTGCCATGGGCGGAGCCACGGAGTGCAATACTTTCACCAAAATTTATCTCTGCTTCCTGGGCCAGTATGACTGGGATGCCGTGCCCGCCATTCCTCCGGAGATTGTTCTGTTTCCCAACTGGTTCTGGTTCAACATCTACGAGATTTCCTCGTGGTCGCGGGCCATTCTGGTGCCGCTCTCGATTGCTTATGCCAAGAAGCCGTTCAAAAAAATTCCCGCGGAGATGGGGATTGACGAACTGTTTATCGACGGCCGTCACGGCAAACACCTGCACCTGAAGTGGGACCCGAAGAAGATTTCATGGCGGAACTTCTTTCTGATGCTGAACCAGCTCATCCATTTCTGCGAGAGATTCAATATTCGTCCGTTGCGTTACCTTGCCATCAAGCGCGCGGAGAAATGGATGCTGGAGCGGTTCGAGAAATCCGACGGCCTGGGCGCCATCTATCCCGGCATCCTCAACTCGATCATCGCCATGCGCTGCCTGGGCTACTCCACTGACGATCCCCAGGTCATACGCGCCCTGGATGAGTTTGAGAAACTAGGCATCGATGAGCCGGGCGTTCCCGGCCACTCTGAGCCTACCTTCCGCATGGCCCCCTGCTACTCCCCGGTTTGGGACACGGCTTACGCCATGTTCGCCTTGGGTGAGAGCGGAGTGGCCAATGATGATCCGCGCTTGCTCAAGGCGGCGGATTGGATATTGAGCAAGGAAGTCCGCTGTCGCGGTGACTGGGCGGTCAAGGTTCGCAACGTGCTTCCCGGTGGCTGGTATTTTGAGTTCAACAACGAGTTCTATCCGGATGTGGATGACTCGGCCATGGTCCTGCTCGGCCTGAACAAGGTAAACAACCCGCGCGAACGCTACCAGCATGAAGTCTCGCAGCGCGCCATTGACTGGATCCTGGCCATGCAGTGCAGGAACGGCGGCTGGGCGTCGTTTGACAAAGACAACACACGCATGGTGTTCCAGCAAGTTCCGTTTGCCGACCATAACGCCATGCTTGATCCGCCCTCGGTGGATATTACCGGGCGCGTGCTGGAGATGCTGGCTGCTCATGGCTACACCAAAGACGATCCGCCGGTGAAAAAGGCCATCCAGTTCATCTTGAGCGAGCAGGAGCCGGACGGATCCTGGTTCGGCCGCTGGGGCGTGAATTACATCTACGGCACCATGCTGGTGCTGCGCGGCCTGCAAGCTGTGGGCGTGGACCATCATGAGCCTTACGTCCAGCAGGCTGCGGAATGGCTGCGCATGGTGCAGAATTCCGACGGCGGCTGTGGCGAAACTTGCGGCTCATACGACGATCCTGCCACGCGCGGTATCGGCCCAAGTACGCCCTCGCAAACAGCCTGGTTGGTCATGGGCCTTTTGGCCGCGGGCGACACCCGCAGCGAAAGTGTGCAACGCGGCATTCTGTATTTACTGGAAACGCAAAGACCCGATGGCTCATGGAACGAAGATCAATACACCGGGACAGGGTTCCCGCGGGTGTTCTACCTGTCCTATCACCTGTACCGCGATTATTTCCCGCTGATTGCGCTTTCCACCTACGCGCGTGAGTTCTCTGCGCTGTATCGTGAAGGAAGCGTAGGTTACGCGCGGGGGTAGCGGCCCCAAAGCCTCACCACGGAGACACGGAGGCACGGAGAAAAACCGGGG
>WNFI01210091.1_pt1 | contig 17415 bp, 14 predicted proteins | sample 5400471 | NCBI WGS metagenome assembly WNFI01 (sample SAMN13153348, study PRJNA577476) | soil metagenome | isolation source: 100 cm saprolite on Douglas fir-dominated hillslope | place: USA:California | collected 2013-09-17 | reverse complement strand
CTACTGCTGTCTATAAAGAGGTCCCGGGGGTCGGAACGGTGCAACACGATTTGCAACACGAACCGAAAAAGTGACCGGGCTAAAAATGCAAAAAGTACCAGGTTTTATTGGCTAAGTTGCGGGCGTCGTATAGTAGTAATACAGCAGCTTCCCAAGCTGCATACGAGGATTCGATTCCCTTCGCCCGCTCCAACCTCGCTCCTCATAAAATAGGGCGTGCCCCGCAGTGGCGACGCCATCCGGCCGCTTCGGCACGATCTTGCCGTTGATCAGCCGCATCTCGCAAAGCTGCTTGTCCCGGCCGGTCCATCGGTCAAGGTAAAATCTTGGATTGAAATGATGCTTGCGCGGCAAATCGATGGTGCGCATCGCGTCACAGATTGGGTCTTGCGCACATCGGAGCGAATCTCTGGTTGCTCGGCGTAGAATAGCACAACCAACCGGCGATTTCACGGCGAGACGGCGCTACGGGCTGCAATAACTCGACCAAGCTTCCATGATCAGCCGGCGTTTGGGCAAGAGATCATCCCGCTGATACGCCCGCCGAACTTTGCCGCGCCGTTCGTGCGCGATGCAGCGGTCGGCAAGGTCGTCTGGGAAATCGGTTTCCGCCGCAACGTATTCAGTGAACGATGTGCGGAAGCCGTGCACGGTGTAGCCATTCCCGCCGTTGGTCTTGAGCCTGTTGAGCATGGCGTTTGCGCTGGAGACCTCAAACAGCGGGACATCGTCGGCGCGGCGCTCGCCAAGTAGCGCGACGGCTTCCGGTGTGAGTGGGACGCGATGCATCTTGCGGCCCTTCATTCGAGTTTTCGGGATTATCCATGTTGGCAGCCCGTCAACGTCGGCAATCTCGGCCCATGTCGCGGGGAGCTTCTGCCACTTGCCGCCCTTCTTGGCGCCGATAACCTCATCGGTCCGCGCGCCGGTCAAGATCGTGAAGCGGAGTGCCCGCGCGTCGTCGCTATCGAGGGCGGAAATCCCTTTGTAGAACGTCGGCACGTCGCGGTAAGGCATGGCTTCGTGGTGCTCGACCTCATCGTCGCCCGGGCCGCGCTGGATGATGACGCCGGTCTTTGCGTACCGGATGACAGCTTCAATCCAACTCTTGGCCTTCCGTCGCGCCGACTTCCCAAGCTTTTCGAGAGCGTCATTCTTGGCCGATTGATCGATGGCCGACATCGGCAGCGCCGCGAACTCCGGAATCTGGCCGAAGGTGCGTTCATGGTCGCGCCGCTCGCGCTCGCGATTAGACGGACTCCATTGCGCCTGTTTCTTATCGAGGTATTTGACCAACCACTCGGCGAACGACTCGCCCGCGGGCCGCGCTCGCCCGGCAGTGAGCATTTGGAACGGGTCTCTCCCTTCCTTCACGGCTTTGCGGAGCCTGCGTGCGGCTTCACGCGCTTCATCGATCTTGTAGACGCTGGCCGGCCCAATGCTCCGCCAGCGTTCTGACTAGGCGCGGGATGGCTGACCTACCGTGATCCAGGTCACGTCCAAAACAGACCCCGCAGCCAAATTCAAATTAGGCCAGTGAGGGTTAAAATAGGCCAGCACCCAACGACGAATAGGAACAAATTAAGAATACTTCTAGCAAGTCTTTGATATATAATAGTGATTCGGCACGGCGCCGACACAACATCTATGGTCTGTCAGAGATTTTGAGGACTACATGTCCACCATCGCCTTCGATTCCTTCGCGCTCACCCGCATCGCTGACTTCGCCCGCTCGCTGTCGCGGCTGCATCAGGCTTCCCGCCGCCAGGTGGTCGATGACGACGAGATCGACCGCGAATTCAACGCCGTCTGCCTATCGGTGTGGGGTTACACCACGGACGATTTCAGCGACGAGTTGTTTTCCGGCGAAGACCACGCCTTTCTCGATTCGCTCGACGAGGCGCATGCGCGCATCTTCGCCGCCGAGCAGGGCTACGACCTCGTCGACGATAACGGCATGCTGACCGACTGGTGGGGCTATTGCTGGATGATCCTCGCCGAAAAGCGCGGCTTGCTGACGCCGGAAAACCGCGCCGCGGCACGCGCCGCCATCGAGGAAAAATACCTGTCGGCGCCGAACGTGATCGGCGTCATCGTCGGGCGATAGCGTCGCTCGCGCTTCCTCGTCATTGCGAGGAGCAGAGCGACGAGACAATCCAATCTTTACAGCCATGGATTGCTTCGCGAAGCCTGTCATCGGGCGCGCATTCGCGCGACCCGTTGGCTCGCAATGACGATTGCAGCTTATTCGAGCGCGCCCTATTCCACTTCCGCGCGCTTCGCCCTTGTCGAAACCGTCTTCGGCACCGAGGTCGCGGGCAGCGCGAGATCGCGGCTTGCCTCAGGCAGCGGCGCTTCATTGGCGAGCATGTCCGCGGCTGCCGGCGCCACCTTCATCTCGCCGAGTCGCGCGCGGACCTCGGCGGTCAGGCCCGGGTACGAAGCAATCGGGGTGAATTCCGCGGTCTGGCTGGCCCCGGCCCGGGCGCCGGAATAGACCACCAGCCCGTCGGTGGTGGCGATCACGTCGCCGGGACGCAGCGAGCTGTCGAGGGTGAGGTCGACCGGGGCCAGCCCTGCGGGGTCGCGACCATTGCAGGTGCAGTCGGCGCGCAGTGCCTTGCGATAGGCAAAGGCGTTTTCGCTGTTGGCATAGTGCTCGCCATTACTGGAGTACGCGCCATCGATGCTGCTGCCGAAGAAGACCTTTGTAGCGCTGGCCGGGCAAAACGCCTGGCACATCTGCACCGGCGTCGCGTTGCCGCGCGCCAGCGGAAAATACTTGCCATCGCAGCTGCGCACGCAAAACGCCGGTCCGGAGCCCGATGCCACGGTGCGTTGCGGCGGCGCCGGCTGCTGGTTCAGGCCAAACGGATCGGCGAAGAAATTCGCCTGCGGCGGGCCTTGGCGCTGCTGCTGCTTCTGGATGCCGCCGAAGAAGAAATCGAAAAAGCCTTCGGCGGATGCCATGCGCGGCGCGACGGCAACGGCGCCAACAAGCGCCGTGGCGGCAACAAGCAGCATGCGGCGCCGCATGCGCTGACAAGGCAACTCTTTACGCAACGCTTACTCCACCCCACGCAACAAAACCCGGCGCGGCGACGAACGCCTCAGCCCGGTTTCACCTTAGTGCGGGATGGTAAACGAGCTATGAGCAAGCGCCGGATGGGCGAAACAAAATGCGTCTTCCCTCACCTCGCCCCGCTTGCGGCGAGAGCTCGGATCGCTCTTGCGATCCGGGTGAGGGGGAGTCTCCCCATACGTTATTTCTCAGTATGCGCGGGACGAAGAGCCCACCCCGACCCTCTCCCCGCGAAGCGCGGGGCGAGGGAGAAGCGAGAGCAGCGCGAGGACGAATAAGAGGCTAGTCGCGCTCACCCCTTCAAGAATTCGCCGGCCTTGTAGAGCGAGCGAAACGCGAGGCCCGCCTGCGCGAAGGTTTCGGTCGCGCCCTCTTCGCGGTCCACCATGGTGAACACCAGTGCCACCTCGCCGCCGGCATCGCGCACCGCTTCGACCGCCTTCAGCGCCGAACTGCCGGTCGTGGTGACGTCCTCGACGATCACCACGCGCTTTCCGTTCAAACTCTCGCCCTTCGCCAGTCCTTCGACGGCGAGCTGCGCGCCATGTTCCTTGGGCTTCTTGCGCACGAAGAACGCCGCGATCGGATGGCCCTTGATCCAGGAAAGCTGCGCGATCGAGCCGGCGAGCGGCACCGCACCCATTTCCAGTCCGCCGATATAATCGAGATTGTCGTCCTTCAGCGCCTCGTAGGACAATTCCGCAAGCAAGGCGGCGCCTTCGGGATCGAGCATGGTCGGCTTGAGATTGAAATAGAAATCGCTCTTGCGGCCCGAGGCCAGCGTGATTTCACCGCGTCCGAACGAGCGCTTGCGGATGATCTCGGCGAGGCGGGCACGGGAGGCTGATTTGGACAAGGCGGCTTTCTCTTGGCAAAAGGCGGGCGCAATCTATCGGCGGACGCGCGCACATGCCAGAGCCGACATCGCGCCGTCAACACTATCGTCGTCCCGGCCAAGCGAAGCGCGAGCCGGGACCCATAACCAGCGGCGTGCGCTGGGCGAAAGCTGGAGCAGCCATTTAATGAAACAACAGACTTTGGTGGTTATGGGTCCCCGCGCGCGGGCGGGGACGACCTGTGGAAGCGGCAGTTGTAAGGCCGTGAGCTTCCGGGCTACTGGATAACTCGCTTACGCGGGGAACAAAAATGACCATCGAGCTGCACACCTGGAACACGCCGAACGGCCGCAAGATCAGTGTCGCGCTGGAGGAGATGGAGCTGCCGTATAAGGTCATCCCGGTGAACATCACCAAGGGCGAGCAGATGGCGCCTGATTTCCTCGCCATCAGCCCCAACAACAAGATTCCCGCGATCGTCGATCCCCACGGCCCTGACGGCAAGCGCGTCAGCATCTTCGAATCCGGTGCAATCCTGCTCTATCTCGGCGAGAAGACCGGCAAATTTTTACCCGTACCGCTGATCGAGCGCATCCCCGTCTATGAATGGCTGATGTGGCAGATGGGCGGCTTTGGGCCGATGCCGGGGCAGGTGCATCACTTCATTGCCCTGGAGAACGAACAAGACCGCGCCTATGGCCTGAAGCGCTTTATGACGGAAACGCGAAGGCTCTATGGCGTGCTGGACCGCCGCCTCGCTGCCCACGAATTTGTTGCCGGCGCGCTGTCGGTCGCCGACTTTGCGATCCTCGGCTGGGCCTGGCGGCATCCACGCCACAAGGTGTCTTTCTCCGATTTCCCCCATGTCGGCCGCTGGTACGACGCGATGATGGCGCGGCCCGGTGTCAAGCGCGGCATGGAAGCGGAGCTGGATTGAATCTTTTTTCTTCTCCCTCGCCCCGCTCTTGCGGGGAGAGGGTGGGGTGAGGGGCACTTCTATCCGCGAATTCTGCGGAAGTATTGAGAGGTAGCCCCTCACCCGGATCGCAAGCGCGATCCGGCCTCTCCCCGCAAGCGGGGAGAGGTGAAGGAGAAAGCACTCAAGCCCGCTTCGCCTCGAACGCCATCCGCAGCGCGAGCCCGGCGAGCACCGTGCCCATCAGCCAGCGCTGCAGCAACAGCCAGGTCGGCCGGGTGCCGAGAAACAGCGCGATCGAGCCAGCGGCGAGTGCGATCATGGCATTGACGCTGACGCTGATCGTGATCTGGATCGATCCAAGCGCCAGCGACTGCGTCAGCACGCTGCCATGCGCGGGGTCGATGAATTGCGGCAGCAGCGCCAGATACAGCATCGCGATCTTGGGGTTGAGCAGGTTGGTGACAAAACCCATCGCAAACAGTTTGCGCGGCCCGTCGATTGCGAGCTTCTTCACCTGAAACGGCGAACGCCCGTTCGGCCTCAGCGCCTGCCACGCCAGCCACAACAGATAGCCGGCGCCCGCAAGCCGCAGCGCGTCATAGGCATAGGGCACCGCGAACAACAGCGCGGTGATGCCGAACGCCGCGCACAGCATGTAAAACACAAAACCGAGCGCGACGCCGCCGAGCGAAACCAGGCCTGCCGCCGGTCCTTGCGTGATCGAGCGCGAAATCAGGTAGATCATATTCGGCCCCGGCGTCAGCACCATGCCGAGCGAAACCAGGGCGAAGCCGAGCAGCGAGGTGAAGTGGGGCATGGGGATGTCTCGTGGGAGAGAAATGATGATTGTTTAGCGCGCACCAGGTTGCCGCGCTATTTCGTAAATAGCGCGGATGTTGGTCGATTATTTCACGACAGCGCTACCGCGATCGCGCTCTTCTCCCTCTCCCCGTTCTTTGCGGCGAGAGTGTTGGGGTGAGCGGCTTTTCCATCCGCGAATTCTGAAATCGCGTTGAGTGCCGTGCCCCCTCACCCGGATCGCAAGTGCGATCCGACCTCTCTCCGCAGGCGGGGAGAGGTAAGGAGTCAATGCGCCTCGTCCCAATTATCCGCCGCTCGCGCATCGACATGCAGCGGCAGCGACAGCAGCACCGCCTCCGCCAGCGCGTCTTCCATCCGGATCATGGCGCGGCGGATGATGTCGGCGGCGGTGCCCTGCAATCGCGCGTTGATCGCGGCGCGCTCGTTGAAGGACCGGACCGAGGCATTGGAAGCCCTGATATCGGGGTAATGACATTTCCGGCCAAACAGCGTTCTGACATAGCCATGGGTGCGGCAGAAATCCCGCGTCTCGTCCATATAGGCGCGGATACCGGGAAAACGCTCGAAATATTTCTTGATGTAGGCGGAAGCTTCCTCTCTGGCGATGCCGAGCTGGTTGGCGAGACCAAACGCCGAGATGCCGTAGATGATGCCGAAATTGATCGCTTTCGCCCGGCGGCGTACTTCGCCCGGCATGCCCTTGATCGGGACGCCGAACATTTCCGACGCCGTCATGGCGTGAATGTCGAGTCCGTCGCGGAAGGCCTGCTTCAGCACGGGAATATCGGCGATCTCCGCCAAAAGCCGCAGTTCGATCTGCGAATAATCCGCCGACACCAGCTTGTGGCCGGGGGATGCAATAAAGGCGCGGCGGATCTTCCGGCCGTCCTCGGTGCGCACCGGAATGTTCTGCAGGTTCGGCTCGTTCGACGACAGCCGCCCGGTGGTGGTCGCGGCAAGCGCATATGTCGTGTGCACGCGATGGGTCTGCGGATGCACGTAAGTGGGCAGCGCGTCGGTATAGGTCGATTTCAATTTCGAGACCTGCCGCCATTCCAGGATCTTCTTCGGAAACTCATGGCCCTGCTCGGCGAGCTCGTCGAGGATCTGCGCCGACGTCGACCACGCGCCGGTCTTGGTCTTGCTGCCGCCGGGAATGGCCATCTTGCCGAAGATGATGTCGCCGATCTGCTTGGGGCTGCCGGGGTTGACCGGCTCGCCCGCAATCTCCTGAATTTCGGCCTCGACGCGCGCGGCGGTCTGGGCGAATTCGCCTGATAGCCGTGACAGCACCTGACGGTCGATCGAGATGCCGCGCCGCTCCATGCGCGCCAGCACCGAGATCAGCGGCCGCTCCAGCGTCTGATAGACCGAGGTCATGCGCTCGGCGACAAGGCGCGGCTTGAGCACGCGCCACAGCCTCAAGATCACATCGGCGTCCTCGGCCGAATACGCCGTGGCGTCGAGCGCATAGGACATCAGCTGCGCGTCATCGTGATTGCGGATGGTGATGCCGGCTTGCGCGAACATCACGGCGTTGAACTTGATATTGAAGCCGATCTTCAGGATGCCTGCCGATTCCAGCAGCGGGCGCAGGGCGTCGAGCGCGTCACTGGCCTCGATCTGGTCCGGTGCCAGGCCGGCGGAGAACAGGCCGGCGCCATCGCCGGACTGTTTGTGGCTGAGCGGGACATAGCAGGCGTCGTTGGGCGCGAGCGCCAGCGCGATGCCGCAGATCTCGGCCTGCATCGGATCGATCGAAGTCGCCTTGGCCTCGATGGCGAAATGGCCGACATCGTGAATGCGCGCGATCCACGTGTTGAGCTCTTCGAGGCTGCGCAGGGTCTGGTATTTGCTGCGATCGATCCTGGTTTTGCGCGCCGCTTCCGCGCGCGCTGCGGCGAGGGAGATGGGGCTGAGGGGCTGAGTATCAGCCTTCCGGCCTTGCCCCACGCGCGGTGCGCTGGCTCCGCCCTTCAGCGGAAGGGTCGGGGCGGCGGGTGAACCGGGATTGTCAAAAAGCGTACTCTCGCCGCGGACAGCTTCGCCGTCCGGCCTGCCGCCTTGGGGCGGAGGCGCAAACACGCTCGCGCCGCTCTTGAAGCCGGGATCCGGCTCGATATCCGCCGGATCGATCTGCGCGTATTCGGCGACGCGCCGGGTCAGGGCGGAAAATTCCATCGCCTTCAGGAATGCGATCAGCTTGCGCGGGTCAGGCTCGTGCACTGCCAACTCCTCGAGCGGCACCTCCAGCGCGACCTTGTCATCGAGCAGCACCAGCTGACGCGAGATCCGCGCTTTCTCGGCATTCTCGATCAGCGCCTCGCGCCGCTTCGGCTGCTTGATCTCGCCGGCGCGCAATAGCAGCGTCTCGAGGTCGCCATATTCGACGATCAATTGCGCTGCGGTCTTGACGCCGATGCCCGGCACGCCCGGCACGTTGTCGGTCGAATCCCCCGCCAGCGCCTGCACCTCGACCACCTTCTCCGGCGGCACGCCGAACTTCTCGATCACTTCGGCAATGCCGATGCGGCGGTCCTTCATGGTGTCGTACATGGTGACGCAGTCGGTCACGAGCTGCATCAGGTCCTTGTCGGAGGAGACGATGGTCGCGATGGCGCCCTGCTCGCAGGCCTCCCGCACATAGGTCGCGATCAAATCGTCGGCCTCGAAGCCGACCTGTTCGAGGCAGGGCAGGTCGAACGCGCGTACCGCTTCCCGGATCAGCGGAAATTGCGGGATCAGATCGTCCGGCGCCGGCGCCCGGTGTGCCTTGTAGTCGGGATAGAGCTTGTTGCGGAAGGTGATCTCGGATTTGTCGAAGACGATGGCGAGATGGGTCGGCTGGTTGTCCGGCGGCATCTCGCGCAACAATTTCCACAGCATGTTGCAGAAGCCCAACACGGCATTGACCTGCAGCCCGTCGGATTTGCGGTTCAGCGGCGGCAGCGCGTGGTAGGCGCGGAAAATATAGGAGGAACCGTCGACCAGGAAGACGTGGTCGCCTTTCCTAGGGGCTTTGACGGAAACCGGATTCGGAAGCGTTTTTTCGGAGGGTTTCGGCATGGCCGAAATCTAAGGATTTTTGCGGCGATTGACAGCCTTTGGGGCAGGAATTTTGGTGTTACTCAACCGCAATCCATGCTGTCGTCACCCGCGAAAGCGGGTGACCCAGTATTCCAGAGCACTTCGTGAATAATTCAGGTGTCACGGCGTACTGGGTCGCCCGGTCAAGCCGGGCGACGACGGCGTAGTTTTCGGCGCGATCCGGAATGACCGCCGTTTCCGGTTTCCTCTCGACCGTAAAATGCTTTAAGACCCGCTCACAAAACTCGATCGGTCGCGCTAACCATTACAAGGTTGTTTCATGCGGATTGCCATGATTGGCACGGGTTATGTCGGGCTGGTGTCCGGCGCCTGTTTTGCGGATTTCGGCCACCAGGTCACTTGCGTCGACAAGGACGGCGACAAGGTCGCCGCGCTGCGCCGGGGCGAAATCCCGATTTTCGAGCCTGGCCTCGATGCGCTGGTTGCTTCCAATGCAAAGGCCGGGCGCCTGAATTTTACCACCGATCTTGCCGCACCGGTCGCCGAGGCGGATGCGGTATTCATCGCGGTCGGCACGCCGTCGCGGCGCGGCGACGGCCACGCCGACCTGAGCTATGTTCACAGCGCCGCGCGCGAGATCGCAGCCGTGCTTGCCGGCTTCACCGTGGTCGTCACCAAGTCGACGGTGCCGATCGGCACTGGTGATGAAGTCGAGCGCTTGATCCGCGAAACCAATCCTTCCGCCGACGTCGTGATCGCGTCCAATCCGGAATTTTTGCGCGAGGGCGCCGCGATCCGCGATTTCAAGTTTCCGGACCGCATCGTGATCGGTACCTCGGATGAACGCGCGAAAAAAGTGCTCGGGGAAATCTATCGGCCGCTGTCGCTCAATCAGGCGCCGCTGATGTTCACGGCGCGGCGCACCGCGGAGCTGATCAAATACGCCGCCAACGCATTCCTCGCCACCAAGATCACCTTCATCAACGAGATCGCGGATCTCTCGGAAAAGGTCGGCGCCGACATCCAGGAGGTCGCGCGCGGCATCGGGCTCGACAACCGGATCGGTTCGAAATTCCTCCATGCCGGGCCGGGCTTCGGCGGCTCGTGCTTTCCGAAGGACACCCGTGCGCTGGTCAAGATCGCGCTCGATCATGACGTGCCGCTGCGTATCGTCGAGGCGGTGCTGGCGGTCAATGACAACCGCAAGCGCGCGATGGCGCGCAAGGTCTCCGGTGCGGCCGGCAACCTGCGCGGCAAGACCGTCGCGGTGCTCGGCCTCACCTTCAAACCAGACACCGACGACATGCGCGAGGCGCCGTCGATACCGCTGGTGACCGGGCTGCTCGACATGGGCGCCAAGGTGCGGGCGCACGATCCGGTCGGCATCGAGCAGGCGCGCCGCGAATTGCCCGACATCGAATATTGCGACGATCCTTACCTCTGCGTGCGCGGCGCCGACGCCATGGTGGTGGTGACCGAGTGGGTGCAATATCGCACCCTCGATCTGCGACGCCTGAAGCGCGAGCTGGCGCAGCCCGTCGTCATCGATTTGCGCAACATCTACCGCCCCGACGAAATGGCCGCGCTCGGCTTTACCTATGAGAGCGTAGGCCGGCCACCCGAGCGGCGGAGTTGATGCCTTTCTGACCTCGCCCCGCTTGCGGGGAGAGGTCGGAGTGCGAAGCACTCCGGGTGAGGGGGAGGCGCCGCCAGGCGCTTGCCGGCAACAACGCCGCCGTGCTGGTGGCGCCGCCCGGCGCCGGCAAGACCACGCGGGTGCCGCTGGCGCTGCTCGACGAGCCGTGGGCGAAAAACAAAAAAATCATCGTGCTCGAGCCGCGAAGGATCGCGGCGCGCGCCAGCGCCGAGCGCATGGCATACACCATTGGGGAACGCGTTGGCGAGACCGTCGGCTACCGGGTGCGGTTCGGCTCAAAAGTATCGCGCGCCACCCGAATCGAAGTCGTGACCGAGGGCATCTTCTCGCGGCAGATTCTCGACGACCCGGAATTATCTGGCGTCGCCGCGGTGCTGTTCGACGAATTCCACGAACGCTCGCTCGATGCCGATCTCGGGCTGGCGCTGGCGTGCGATGCGCAAACCGGCTTGCGCGAGGACCTGCGTATCCTCGTGATGTCGGCGACGCTCGACGGCGCGCGGGTGGCAAGACTGCTCGGCGACGCGCCGGTGATCGCCAGCGAAGGCCGCGCTTTTCCGGTCGAGACGCGCTATCTCGGCCGCAAGGCCGACGCGCCGTTGGAGCGGCAGATGGCGGATGCGATCGCGACGGCGCTGCGCGCCGATCCGGGCTCGGTGCTGGCGTTCCTGCCGGGAGCCGCGGAAATCCGCCGCACCCAGAATTTTCTCAGCGAGCGGGTCCACGACGCCGGCATTGAAATCCTGCCGCTGTTCGGCGCGCTCGACGCTGCTGTGCAGGATCGCGCCATCGCGCCGGCGCCGAGGGGCCGTCGCAAGGTCGTGCTGGCGACATCGATCGCGGAGACCTCATTGACCATCGATGGCGTTCGCATTGTCGTCGATTCCGGCGTGGCGCGGGTGCCGCGCTACGAGCCTGACATTGGGCTAACGCGGCTGGAGACCGTGCGCGCCTCGCGCGCCGCGGTCGATCAGCGCCGCGGCCGCGCCGGCCGCATCGAGCCCGGCGTGTGCTATCGGCTGTGGGACGAGCCGCAGACCGCCTCGCTTGCGGCGTATACCCAGCCGGAAATTCTCAGCGCCGATCTGTCGTCGCTGGTGCTCGACCTTGCGCAATGGGGGGTCAGCGACCCGACCACACTGGCATTTCTCGATTCGCCACCTGCGCCCGCGCTGAAGGAGGCGCGAAGCCTGTTGCGCGAACTCGGGGCGCTCGACCGCGATGGCCGGATCACCGAGGAAGGCAAGAGCCTGCGGGCCCTGGCGCTGCCGCCGCGGCTGGCGCGGATGATCGTGGATTCGCATCGCCTCGGCGCGGGCGAACAAGCCGCGGAAATCGCGGCTGTTCTCACCGAGCGCGGGCTCGGCGGCGACAGCGTCGATCTCGATGTCAGGCTCGATCAATTCCGCCGCGATCGCTCGCCACGTGCCTTGAGCGCGCGCGCTCTCGCGCGGCGCTGGGCCTCGCAGGTGGCGAATGAGGATGCCGCGATAAAGTTGGCAGACGCGGAGAATGTTCGAGCCGCCGGACCTTCTTCTCCCTCCCCCCTTGCGGGGGAGGGTCGGGGAGGGGGGTTGGGAGCCACTGGCACCTCCGTTGCGGCTACCCCCTCCCCCGACCCCTCCCCACAAGGGGGAGGGGAGCAGAGAGACTTCCGCTCGACTCAAGGGGAGCCTTCCACCGGCGTGATGCTTGCGTTGGCCTTTCCCGACCGCGTCGCGCGCAACCGCGGCAATGGCAGCTTCGTGCTCGCCAACGGGCGCGGCGCCGCGCTGGACCAGGCATCCGCACTGGCGCGCGCGCCCTATATCGCGGTCGCCGAATTGACCGGCGCCGCGGCCAGCGGGCGCATCCTGCTCGCCGCGCCGATCACGCAAGCGGAGATCGAGCGGCACTTCGCCGATCAGATCGAGACCGCGGACGAGATTTCATTCGATCGCAGCGCGCTTGCGTTGCGGGCGCGGCGCAGGAAAACATTGCACGCGATCACGCTGTCGGAAGCGCCGTTGGCGCTGCAGCCCTCGATGGAGACCGCGCGGGTGCTGGCCGACGGCTTGATCGCCTCCGGCCTCGACAGGCTGCCATGGTCGAAACCCTCAAAGCAATGGCGCGATCGCGTGATGTTCCTGCGCAAGGCTGAAGGAGAACCTTGGCCCGATGTGTCCGATGACGCACTCGCGGCACAACGCGAGGCCTGGCTGGTGCCCGCGCTCACCGACAAGACGTCGTTGAAGGAATTTTCGTCCGGCGAGCTGTCGGATGCGCTGCTGACGCTGTTGCCCTGGGAATTACGGGCGCGGCTCGAGCGCGAAGCGCCGACGCATTTCGAGGCGCCGACCGGCACCATGCTGGCGATCGACTACGAGGCCGAGCAGGGGCCGACGATTGCCGTCCGCCTGCAGGAATTGTTCGGGCTCAACACCCATCCATCGATTGCCAAGGGCGCCGTGCCGCTGGTGCTGGAGCTACTGTCCCCGGCGCACCGGCCGGTGCAGGTGACGCGCGACCTGCCGGGTTTTTGGCGCGGCAGTTATGCGGCGGTGCGCTCCGACCTGCGTGGACGCTATCCGCGACATCCCTGGCCGGAGGACCCGGCGAGCGCAATGCCGACCCGGCGCGTCAAGCCACGGGGAACGTGACGGTCCGTCAGTTTTTCATCCGCGATGCGCGCAGCCAGATCGGATAGAGATACCATAACGCCAGCATCGCCAGCAGGACCGAACTTGCCGCCATGGTAAAGGCCGCGGAGTGGTTGATTTTGAGAAACACCACATAGACATCGGCAGCGATACCGAGCGCGAGCGGCAGCGGTCCCGCGATGACAAGGGCTGAGCCGAGACGCAGGAACAGTTCAGAATCGTTGCCGCCGAACGCTTCCCGATGCAGCGCCGCCGGCGTCATCAGAAGGATCATCGCGATCGTGACGCAGCATAGGCCCGCTGCATGCATGATCTTGGCATCCGGCGGCAACTCATCGAAGCTATGGGTCAGCATGGCAACAAGCTGAAATCCCAACAGCGCCTGACAGCCGGGAATGATGACGCGCGCTTCGGTCAGCCCTCTTGTCTTCGATCAGCCATGCGAGCCCAAACCAGCAGAATCCTGCCAATGCGGCGCTGGCGACGCCAACCGCGACGCCGGTGATCCTGCCAAAGATGCGCTCAAACACGATAAACAGCCCAAGGCCCAGGCTCGCGATGAACGGCAACAAGGCCCATCCGGCAAGGACAGTCGTCGCGTGCTCCAGACGCGGGGTTGCCTCGCCGGCCTCAACGATACGATGCTGCATCGAAGGCGCGATCAGGCATCCGATCGACAGCATCATCAATGCCAGCGCGGCGCAGACCAGATTTTTCGAGACCGACGAAAGCGAGTCGAACCCATTCTGGAAGACGCTCTGGAACAGGAATCCGAACAGCACCTGTGATCCCAGAATCAGCTGGCGCGTTTCATCCATCGCCATCTTTATTTTCCGGTCCAAATTCCAAAATGGATCATCCTGTTCGCGAGATGAATGCCAGCCCCCAATCGTTGATGACAAAAATGTGTCGCGTGGGCGAACTCTTTGGCAGGCGACGCGTTCCTTTTCCGGAACCAGTGTTGATGGAGCGGCAATGAGCACCGCCTTTATCTTTGACGTCGAAGGCACTTTGGTCGATTGCGTGCCGCAAATTCTGCGATGCTGGCATGAGACGCTGGCCAGCTTTGGCGTGCCGATGCCGATGGTTTCGCTGCAGCGATTGTCCGGGATGGACGGCGACGAAATGCTGGCGACGCTCGTCCCAAGCTTCGACGAAGGCGCACGGAAGAAAATCTTGACTGCGCAAGGCGAGCGCTATCGCGCCGTCTATCTGCCACGGGTGCGGGCATTTCCCGGCGTGCGCGCGGTTTTCACCGCGATCAAAGCGCTCGGTGCCCGCATCGCACTCGCCACCGATTGTCAAAGCGACGAATTGAAACGTTATCGCAGCCTGATCAATGTCGACGATATGATCGACGCCGTCGCCTGTGGCGACGAGGTCTCAAAAGGCAAGCCAGACCCGGCCCTGATTGAACTGGCGCTCGGTCATCTCGGTGGCATATCGGCGGCGTCAGCCACCATGATCGGGGATACCCCATTCGATGCTCAGGCCGCGCGGCGTGCCGGTGCGACCGCGTGGGGAACGCTCACCGGAGGCCATCCCAGATCATCGCTGATCGATGCGGGATGTTCCGTCGTGGTGCCCGCGGTTGAGGATTTGCAGCGATACACCAAGCGGGGAGCGCCGGGTGTCTCGGCTCCGGCGCCTCAGTAAATAGCCGCGCCGCAAGCGGCTCGCGTTAACACTTCGGTCATCCTTTTCGCCAAAATGGTGGCCTTCACCACCGCGATTGGTCGCGGTTTTGCGGCTGACGTGGTGATATTGCGGCTCCTCTGCTCGAGTTTGGCGTGATGCGTAACATAGTGATCCTTGCCGCGTTCATGGTCGGCCTCGGCACCATGATGGCGCAGATGGCGGACAAGATGACGCCGGCGCCGGCGCTCGCCCATGCCGCGTCCCTAAAAGCCGCCGCTATCGAGACATCAGCAGAGATTGTTGGCCGCAGCCTCAGTATCCCGCGCGATGCCCGCGGCCATTTCCAGACCGAGGGGCGGATTGACGGTCAGCGCATCGGTTTCATGGTCGATACCGGCGCATCGGTGATCGCGCTGAACGAAACCTCGGCGGCGCGATTCGGGTTGCGTCCCTCCCGCGGCGACTACAACGCCATGGTCACGACCGCGAACGGCACCATCAGGGCGGCGCGCGCGCGGCTTGCGATGGTCGATATCGGCGGGCTCGTGGTGCGCGACGTCGATGCCATGGTGCTGCCGGACGCGGCGCTGTCGGAGAACCTGCTCGGCCTGTCGTTCCTGTCGAGGTTGAAGCGCTTCGAATACGCCAACGGCAAGATGGTACTGGAGCAGTAAGGGCTTTTTCGAATATTGACGTCATGCCCCGCCAACGGGTCTCGCCTGCGGCGAGCCCGATGACAGGCTCCAGCGGAGCATCCAGTACGCCGCGGATTTGTTGTCACCGCCTTCAAATAGGCCGCAATTCATCGTCACAAAACGGCTATCCTGGCTTCCGCTGCGCCTGCGCATTGGCTATGGCTGCAGTGCTTTCCTTTTCAGCGTTCTCTCCGAGGCCATCCTCAAATGTTTCCGAAGCCGAAATCCGTGCTGATTCCGAACACCTATGCCTATGAATCCGAACCGATGGTGAAGGCGACCGGCTTTCGCGAATACGACGCGCGCTGGCTGTTCGGAGAGGAAATCAACCTGATGGGCATTCAGGCGCTGGGCATGGGGCTGGGCGCGCTGATCGCCGAGCTCGGCGTCAGGCAGGAGGTCGTTACCGGGAATGATTTCCGCAGCTATTCGGCCTCGATCAAATACGCGCTGATCTCGGGGTTGATGGCATCGGGCTGCAAGGTTCACGACATCGGCCTGTGCATGACCCCGATGGCATATTTCGCGCAATTCGATCTCGATGTGCCCTGCGTCGCGATGGTGACGGCGTCGCATAACGACAATGGCTGGACCGGCGTCAAGATGGGCGCCAACCGGCCCCTTACTTTTGGTCCCGACGAGATGAGCCGCTTGAAAGCGATCGTGCTCGACGCCGACTTCAAGAACAAGGTCGGCGGCTCGTATCAGTTTCACGAAAATTTTCCGGTGCGCTACGTCGCCGATCTGACCAACCGGGCGAAATTGAAGCGCAAGCTGAAAGTCGTGGTCGCTTGCGGCAACGGCACCGCGGGCGCATTCGCGCCTGACGTGATGGAGGCGATCGGCTGCGAGGTGGTGCCGCTCGACACCGAACTCGACTACACCTTCCCGAAATACAATCCCAATCCCGAAGACATGGAAATGCTGCACGCCATCCGCGACGCCGTGCTTGAGCACAAGGCCGATGTCGGCCTGGGCTTCGATGGCGACGGCGACCGCTGCGGCGTGGTCGACAATATCGGCGAGGAGATTTTTGCCGACAAGGTCGGCGTCATGCTGGCGCGCGATATGTCGGCGATTCACAAAGACGCGCAGTTCGTGGTCGACGTGAAGTCGACCGGGCTGTTCGTCACCGATCCGGTGCTGCAAGAGCAGGGAGCGAAGGCCACCTACTGGAAGACCGGCCACTCCTACATGAAGCGCCGCACCCATGAATTGGGCGCGCTGGCGGGGTTCGAGAAATCCGGCCACTTCTTTTTCAACAAGCCATTCGGCCGCGGCTATGACGACGGCCTGGTCTCGGCGATCGCGGTCTGCGAGATGCTCGATCGCGCCCCCGGCAAGTCGATGGCGGATCTGAAGAACGCGCTGCCGAAAACCTGGTCGTCGCCGACGATGTCGCCGCATTGCGCCGACGAGGTTAAGTACGGCATCGTCGAGCGGGTGGTGCAGCATTTCGAGGCGTTGCAGAACAAGCGCGGGAAGGTTGCAGGGCAACCGATCCGCGATCTCGTTACCGTCAATGGCGTGCGCGTCACCGTCGCGGACGGCAGCTGGGGTCTGGTGCGGGCCTCATCCAACAAGCCGGAGCTGGTGGTGGTGGTCGAAAGCCCGGTCAGCGAGCAGCGGATGCGCGACATGTTCGAAGCAATGGATGCGGTGCTGCGCACCCACCCCGAGGTCGGCGAATATAATCAGAAGATTTAGAGGGGTTTTCACCTCTCCCCGCTTGCGGGGAGAGGTCGGAGACGAAGTCTCCGGGTGAGGGGGACTCACCGCGCACACTTCATCTTCAGAATTTGCGGAAGCGGCCCCTCACCCCAACCCTCTCCCCGCAAGAGCGGGGCGAGGGAGCTATTCAGCGTCACCTTGGACTACGCCACCGCCGGGATCGGCAATGCGGTGACCGACTTGATCTTCTCCATCGCAAAGCGCGAAGTGACGTTCTTCAGCGGCACCGCGCCGATCAGCTTTTTGTAAAACACGTCGTAGCTCTGCATGTCCGCGACCACCACGCGCAGCATGTAATCGACGTCGCCCGCCATCCGATAAAATTCCATCACTTCGGGCATCGCGCTG